>SCPN01000022.1_pt1 | contig 364945 bp, 446 predicted proteins | sample 6106831 | NCBI WGS metagenome assembly SCPN01 (sample SAMN10720447, study PRJNA508395) | human gut metagenome | isolation source: Participant 1, 0 month
CTTCGCGATAATCATTCGGATCAATCAAATACCGTGAACCATGACGCATATATGTGCTGATATAAAAAGGTTCGTACCCCTTAGGAGCAGCTGTCTGCTTGGCAGTAGGCGTGGGATATGCATAATAATTATTAGCGGATAAATACCGGTTTGCACGGATCTCTTCACGAGCAGTTTGCGCTTGTACCGTCCATACAAACAAAAGCAATAAAAGGATAGATGTGAGTTTTTTCATGATAGTATTATTCAATGTATTAATAGTTGTGCCACAAAATTAGAGATTTCTTCTCATTTAAAAGGATTTGATACAGACAAATATACTTAAATCTTAAATGGAGGAAGTTCCTATTTATGTGGATTCGCTGTGATAAAACAAAAATTCGTACGACTTATTGAATAAATATCAACTCAATTATTTATCTTTGTTAGCTTAATAACAAGCTGGCGCAAAAAACAATAAGTATAATGAAAGATTTCTTGAAATTTACACTTGCCACGGTGACAGGTATCATTTTGTCAAGTATTGTATTATTTATAATCAGCATGGTAACGTTGTTTGGCATCATGTCTGCTTCGGACACGGAAACAATCAAAAGAATTCTGTAATGATGCTCGACTTAAACGGAACGTTGGTTGAACGTACGCAAGAAGATCCGCTGGGTATTTTATCACAGTTGTTGGGTGACGGATCTAACACGTACGGACTGGACGATATTCTTCTTCCATCCAGAAGGCTAAAGAAAACGAAAATATTAAAGGGATTTATCTACAGGCAAACTCATTAGGCACCTCCTATGCTTTGCAGGAAATCCGCAACGCACTGCTCGACTTCAAAGAAAGTGGAAAATTCGTTATTGCTTATGCAGACTCCTATACGCAGGGACTTTATTATCTTTCCAGTGCAGCCGATAAGGTGTTGCTCAATCCCAAAGGAATGATTGAATGGCGGGTATCGCCTCTGGTTCTACAAAGATTTGCTGCAAAAATAGGAGTTGAGATGCAGGTGTTCAAGGTGGGAACTTACAAATCTGCCGTAGAGCCGTTTATTGCTACGGAAATGAGTCCTGCCAACCGCGAACAGGTTACCACATTTATCACTTCTATCTGGGGCAGGTTACGGAAGAGGTATCTACTTCACGTAATATTTCTGTAGACTCACTGAATGTTTATGCAGATCGTATGCTCATGTTCTATCCGGCAGAAGAGTGTAAAATGCGGATTGGCTGATACATTGATTTACCGCAATGATGTGCGCAATTATCTTAAGAAATTGGTTGAGATCAATGAAGATGATAATCTTCCTATATTAGGATTGGGCGACATGATGAACGTAAGGAAAAATGTGCCGAAAGATAAAAGCGGTAATATCGTAGCTGTTTATTATGCATCCGGTGAAATTACAGACTATCCGAGCTCTGCAACTTCCGAAGATGGGATTGTCGGTTCGAAAGTCATTCGTGACCTGCGCAAATTGAAAGATAATGATGATGTGAAAGCTGTTGTACTCCGTGTCAATTCTCCGTGGAAGTGCTTTCGCCTCGGAACAAATCTGGCATGCTGTGAAAGAGCTGAAAACAAAGAAACCGGTCATTGTCTCTATGGGTGATTATGCTGCGTCAGGAGGTTACTATATCTCTTTGCGTTGCCGATACGATTGTTGCAGAGCCTACTACCCTGACCGGTTCTATCGGAATCTTCGGTATGATTCCTAATGTGAAAGGATTGACTGACAAAATCGGCTTAAGTTATGATGTCGTAAAACGAATAAATACGCTGATTTCGGAAATATCATGCGTCCGTTTAACGAGGATGAGAAATCATTGCTTCAAATGATGATAACTGAAGGATATGATACCTTTGTAACTCGTTGTGCCGAAGGACGTCACATGACGAAGGAAGCTATCGAGAAGATTGCCGAAGGACGTGTATGGACTGGGGAAACTGCTAAAGAACTGGGATTAGTAGACGAATTAGGTGGCATTGACAAGGCACTGGATATTGCTGTTGCAAAGCCGGTATCGAAGGCTATACCGTTGTGTCTTATCCTGAGAAACAAGATTTCCTGTCTTCCCTGCTTGATACGAAACCGACGAATTATGTAGAATCACAATTACTGAAAAGTAAATTTAGGCGAGTACTACCAGCAATTCGGCTTACTGAAAAATCTGCAAGAACAATCCATGATTCAGGCACGTATTCCGTTCGAACTGAATATAAAATAAACCGTAATACATGGACGAACACTTTATCAAGATACATATGGCTCTACCTGCCTCCTGGCTCTACGGAGCAGCGGTAATGATGAGAAATAAACTCTTTGACTGGGAAGTGCTCCAATCAAAGAGTTTTGATATACCTATCATCAGCGTAGGCAATCTCGCTGTAGGAGGGACAGGAAAACTCCACACACTGAATATCTGATAAAGTCTCTTTGTAATCAATATAATGTAGCATTAAGTCGGGGGTACAAACGGCATACGAAAGGTTATGTGTTGGCTACTCCGGAAAGTACGGCAAGAAGCATTGGCGACGAACCGTACCAGATGCATCAAAAATTCCCGTCTGTCACAGTAGCTGTCGACGAAAAGCGTTGTCATGGCATAGAAAAGCTGCTTGCCCTGCAAAAGCCTTCAATAGATGTTATCCTGTTGGATGACGCTTTCCAGCACCGATATGTCAAACCGGGATTGAGTATTCTGTTAACGGATTATCACCGGCTGTTTTGTGACGACACTTTGCTCCCCGCAGGACGACTTCGTGAGCCAATTAACGGCAAAAACCGGGCACAAATCGTTATTGTCACCAAATGTCCGCAGGACATCAAGCCTATTGATTATAATATCATCACGAAACGACTGAACCTTTATCCATATCAACAGTTATTCTTTTCATCGTTCCGGTATGGCAACCTGCAACCAGTGTTCCCTACCATGTCTCCGGACACAAATGCAATTTCGACAAACCATGAGGTTGCTTTGTCCTCACTGACAAATACAGATATATTATTGATGACCGGGAATTGCCTCACCGGCTCCCATTCTTGAAAGGCTGAAAGATTGTACCCAACAAATAGATTTATTATCGTTTGACGATCATCACAATTTCAGCCATCGGGATATCCAGCTTATCAAAGAACGGTTTCATAGGCTGAAAGGAGAACGCCGGTTGATTATTACTACCGAAAAAGATGCAACACGCCTGATTAACCATCCGGCTTTGGACAAGGAATTGAAACCATTTATCTATGCCTTGCCTATTGAAATAGAAATATTACAGAATCAACAAGATAAATTTAACCAACATATTATTGACTATGTTAGAGAAAATACAAGAAACCGCAGCTTATCTGAAAGGTAAGATGCACACCAGCCCGGAAACAGCCATTATACTTGGTACCGGACTTGGCAGTTTGGCAAACGAAATCACCGAGAAGTATGAAATAAAGTATTCGGATATCCCGAACTTCCCGGTATCTACCGTCGAAGGTCATAGCGGTAAGCTGATTTTCGGCAAACTAGGCAATAAGGATATCATGGCCATGCAAGGACGCTTCCACTATTACGAGGGTTATTCTATGAAAGAAGTGACTTTCCCTGTACGTGTGATGCGCGAATTAGGAATCAAAACCTTGTTTGTATCCAACGCCAGTGGCGGAACAAATGCAGACTTCGAAATCGGTGATTTGATGATTATCACCGACCATATCAACCATTTCCCCGAACATCCGCTTCGTGGAAAAAATATCCCTTACGGTCCTCGTTTCCCGGATATGAGCGAAGCATACAGCAAGGAACTGATTCGTAAAGCTGACGAGATTGCCAAAGAAAAAGGAATCAAAGTACAACACGGAGTGTATATCGGTACACAAGGTCCTACTTTCGAAACTCCTGCCGAATATAAACTATTCCATATCCTTGGCGCCGACGCTGTTGGTATGTCTACCGTTCCGGAAGTAATTGTAGCCAACCATTGTGGCATCAAAGTTATTTGGTATTTCCGTCATTACCGACTTGGGAGTAGAAGGAAAAATCGTAGAAGTAACGCACGAAGAAGTTCAGAAAGCAGCCGACGCCGCTCAACCGAAAATGACAACAATCATGCGCGAACTTATCAACCGTGCCTAAACAATTACCCCGATTTATGAGAACTGAATAGCATCTCTCGGTGAGTTTGGTCTGATTGACCGCCTCACCGAGGGTATCAAACTAGAAAATGAATCCAGAAATATGGAGTGGGCGACGATGCCGCCGTTCTCTCCTACCTTCAGAAAAGCAAGTATTGGTAACAACCGACCTGCTTATGGAAGTGTACATTTTGATCTGACTTATGTTCCCTTGAAACATTTGGGATATAAATCAGCAGTCGTTAATTTCTCCGATATTTATGCCATGAACGGCACTCCCGGCAGATTACGGTATCTCTTGGCCTTTCCAAGCGTTTCAGCGTAGAGGATATGGACGAGCTTTATTCCGGTATTCGTCTGGCTTGCCAAATATAATGTCGACATTGTGGAGGCGATACCACTTCTTCCTTGACAGGCCTTGCTATCAGCATCACATGTAGGCGATGCTGACAAGGATAAAGTGGTTTACCGTAATGGAGCAAAAGAAACTGACCTAATCTGCGTCAGCGGCGACTTGGGGCAGCCTATATGGGTTTACAACTATTGGAACGCGAAAAGTCGTACTAAAAGGTGATAAAGATGTCCAACCGGATTTCACCGGCAAAGAGTATTTATTAGAACGCCAATTGAAACCGGAAGCGCGCAAAGATATCATTGAGAAATTGGCAGCCGCCAATATTGTCCCTACTTCTATGATGGACATTTCCGACGGCCTGTCATCAGAACTGATGCATATCTGCAAACAAAGCAATGCCGGTTGCCGCGTGTACGAAGAACATATTCCGATCGATTATCAGACGGCTGTTATGGCTGAAGAGTTTAACATGAATCTGACGACTTGCGCCTTGAATGGCGGAGAAGATTATGAACTACTCTTTACTGTTTCTATCGCCGATCATGAAAAAGTATCACAAATGGAAGGAGTGCGCCTCATCGGACATATCACCAAACCCGAACTTGGCTGTGCATTAATTACCCGTGATGGACAAGAATTCGAACTAAAAGCACAGAGGATGGAATCCATTAAAAGAAGATAAGCAATAGATTTCATCACATACCTGAAATATTTTTATCTTATACAACACTGATAATAAGCCGACTAACTTTTATCAGTGTTTTTATTTCCAGAAGACTTGCAGAATAAAAGTTTCACTACCTTTGCAACCGCAAAAGAGATATTACCGGACCGAACAACCACAAGGTGCCATAGCTCAGTTGGTAGAGCAAAGGACTGAAAATCCTTGTGTCCCCGGTTCGATTCCTGGTGGCACCACTAACGATTCGGTAATAAAATCCCTTGAACTTTTGAAGTTCAAGGGATTTTTATTCCTCGTATTGCAATTTGCAACCGCCTATACTTTAGAACTATGCAGTTTTTATAAATCTCCACACGAGCATCTATTTCTGCTTGAGTCAAATGCGCAGGAAGTTCAATGGTAGTCCGCGGAGTTATTGCTACCAATACCATATCCCCAAACCCTTTTATACTCTTTAATAACATTTTCAGTAAACTGACTGGATGAAATAACATCACGCATTATATTACCTTTTTCATATCTCTAATTATTTTGTTTTTATTTTACACACAAGCAGAATATACACTTCCCTATACAGGTTTAGATTGAGCTAAATCTTCCGATGTAGATTTGTTTTCCAAAGAGATATTGACCGCATTCATGCCTTTCACTCCACGTTCAAGGTCAAATGTTACGATATTATTTTCTGCAATATTACCAACGACATTGTTTACATGAAAAAGTATTTCTCAACACCTGAAAGGTCTTTAATAAAGCCAAATCCTCTTGACTCATTAAAAACTCAACCCGTCCTCTCAAGATCGTCGGCTCCTCTTCTTCCTTTTAGGAGTTGCTATAATTATTTCATCCGATTAATTTCTTCCTTCTTTATATCCTCTGTCGGAGGAGTCGAAGTTATCATTCCGTTCTCATCAACATAAGCAATCATATCTTCAAAGCTGTTTGAGCTGCCCGATAATTTCTTGCTTTCTTTTTCAGTTTTCTTCTCGTTTAGCGAGTCTTTTCATTTTCACGTTTACCAACTGTCATGGATTTTGCCATAGAATTTATATTTAGTTTTATATTAATTTTAAAGAGATTGTTATTTGTTGATTTCAAATAGTATAACTGGCTTTATTCAGCTTCTTACCCGTCAGTTTCTGAATATCATTAACGAGTTTACGCTCTTCCTGCGAGCAGAATGTCAGTGCTGTCCCTGTATTCCCGGCTCTTCCGGTACGTCCGATACGATGCACATACGTTTCCGGCACATCAGGAAGATCATAGTTGATAACTAAAGGAAGTTCGTTAATATCGATACCTCTGGCTGCAATATCAGTAGCCACCATCACACGTGTTTTGCCCGACTTGAAATTGCCCAAAGCCAACTGCCGCGCTGCCTGACTTTTATTTCCATGAATCGCCTGGCTACCAATTCCCGCCTTGCCCAGTATCTTTACGATCTTATCAGCATTATGCTTCGTACGTGAAAATACCAACACCGACTGATCTTCTGATTTTGCAAAATCGAAACCAGTAAAAGACTCTTTTCCTTTTTCTCTACGAAATAAACCATCTGTTCAATAGCATCCACAGTCGATGATTTCGGAGTTATGCTGATTCGTACAGGATTCTTCAACAAAGAATTCGTTAAAGAAATAATTGTATCAGGCATTGTAGCGGAGAAGAATAAAGTCTGTTTTTCTTTCGGAAGTTTTGGTAATATCCGCTTGATATCATGAATAAATCCCATATCAAGCATACGGTCTGCTTCATCAAGTACAAAATATTGTATCTTATCCAGATGGATATGTCCCTGATTCATCAAGTCAAGCAAACGTCCCGGTGTAGCAACCAGGATATCAATTCCTTTGTGTAACATGTCAACTTGAGGACGTTGATTTACTCCGCCAAAAATAACCCCATGCCGCACTTGGGTATATTTGGCATAATCATTAATGCATTCACTTATTTGCAAGGCAAGTTCACGGGTGGGCGTCAAAATCAACGCTTTAATCCCCCGGCACTTGGCTGCCTCTTTATTCATTTGCAAATGTTGTATAATGGGAATAGCAAACGAAGCAGTTTTACCTGTTCCCGTTTGCGCACAGCCTAATATATCTCTTTTTGCTAATGCAGCCGGAATTGCCTCTCCCTGAATGGGAGTGGGCACTGCATATCCTTTTTCTTCAATAGCTTTTAAAATCGGTTCGGTTATATTTAATTCTTTAAATGTCATAATTGTTGTTTTTGCTGTATCAAAACAGCTATTAATTTATATTGTAAAGGGACTGACAAACTCCATCATGGGAATGAAAATCCCGTAGGTTAAGCCAGTTTATGGGTTGCCAAGAAAAACTCGCGTTCCAGTGTAGCCATTACTTCTTTTACGCTACTGATTTTTTCTGCGAGAAAGGCATTGCTACCAGCAAATGCATAGCCTTTTTTCATATTTCCTTTGGCTGCATTATATAGAGCCTTAATAATGCAATAAGGACTTTTTGTATAATCACATGTCTTTATACAATGGAATGAGCAACTTTTAGGCCTCTCCAAACCATTATTCACATTGTGAATAAATTCTCCATCAATAGCCCTTCCCGGCATCCCGACAGGACTTTCTATAATAAGAACATCTTCGGACTTGGAGTGAATATGTACTTCCTTGAACGTCTCGGACGCGTCACATTCCGGTGGTAACAAATATACTTCCCATTTGTACCCTGCAGCTCCCAGTCCCATAAAATGTGCAATATCTTCACCCGTCGAAATGCCGCCGGCGGCAATCACCGGAATCTGTTTTTGTTCTTTATAACTGGATGCAATCATCACCACTTCCGGAATCAATGCTTCCAGAGCATAATGCTGATCTTGTAATTGTTCTTTTGAATCCTAAATGCCCACCGGCTTTAGGCCCTCCACCACAATTGCATCGGGCAGATAATTATAGTTCTTCTGCCATTTATCGCAGATGATTTTGGCTGCTCGTGAAGAAGATACAATAGGCACTAGCTTGGTTGTACTCTCCGAGTCAGATATGAAGGCAGGTCGAGTGGAAGCCCGGCACCGGAAAATACCACATCAATCTTTTCCTCGATTGCGGTGCGCACCATATCCGCATAATTCGATAAAGCAACCATTACGTTTACGCCAATAATACCTTTTGTTTTCGCACGTGCTTTCCGGATTTCCTCTTTCAGCCCGTTAATACATTTTTCAGGATAAGTACCTTTCCTTTGGGGTATAACAAACCTAAACCCGCACATGATATAACGCCTACTCCGCCTTCATTTGCAACTGCTGATGCCAGACCGGACAGTGAGATTCCTACTCCCATTCCACCTTGTATAACAGGTGTTTTATCTCAATATTTCCTATAAAGAATGATTTCATATGTTTTATTTTGCTTTAGAGCAATTGAACAAGATAAACAGTGTGAGCACACTTTATTCAAGCGCTCAAGATTGGCCCTGTCATTGACTATTTGCCTTGTTGGGTGTAATTTATTAAACCTTTACTCCTGACTTCTTCAAGAGTATTGTGTATTACAAAAAGCCTAATAAATCTATTTTCAGAATGGAAAGTACAGGATTAGAAATTCCTAATTTTGCATAGAAAAGAGCCAGAATTAGCAGAACTTAAATGTAATATGATTTTTGTCTTCCCCTGTGTCAATCAGAAGATTCCTCCGTTGAATCATGAAACGGAAACAGCTTATTAAATGAAAGCAGAAGACAGAATCTTCTGCTTTCATTCGGATATTAATATCTTCTAGAGTTATTATAACCACCACGGCCTCCACCGTTTGACGGTCTTTCAGTACGAGGGCGTGCAACGCTTACTGAAATAACCTTCTGGTCGTATTCAACTCCATTCAGTTCATCAATTGCTTTTGTCCTTCTCCATCGTTTGTCATTTCTACGAAAGCAAATCCTCTGGATCTACCAGTTTCTCTGTCAAAAATTACTTTAGCTGAAGAAACTTCTCCAAACTCTGCAAATAAATTTGTTAAGTCAGCATCATTAGTGCCATAGCTTAAACCTGAAATGTAAATGTTCATTTAAAATTTTATTAAAATAAATACTAATTTGGAGTGAGGAGGATAATTAAAGACAAGGACTGCTTGCTAATAAAATATTATAAAGAAGAACTATACGATAATGATTCGTAACTCAAACTCTTGGTACAAAGGTAACACAATAAATCAGAATAATACATTTATACCCGTTCTTTTTCGGAAGAAAGACGATAATTATCATTTATTAGCACACAATTCATCCTAAATCGGCGAGATACACAATTTTGCCTATCATTCTTGATATTCTCTTGTAATATATCTACTTTTGCCATTACATAAATTATCAAGTCCCACTTTATGGATGTCAGAATAGAACCAAGTTGGAAACAACAATTACAAGAAGAATTTGACAAACCATACTTCGAAAAGTTGGTTACATTCGTCAAAGATGAATACAAACGGGCACACGTCCTCCCTCTCGGACATCAGATTTTTCATATATTCAATTCCTGTCCCTTCGAAAAGGTAAAAGTAGTTATCCTTGGACAAGACCCTATCCCAATCCCGGACAATATTATGGAGTCTGTTTTTCTGTGCCTGATGGAGTAGCTATCCCAGGTTCACTAAGCAACATCTTCAAAGAAATACACCAAGATTTGGGAAAGCCAATTCCAACTTCTGGTAATTTGGATCGTTGGTAGCTCAAGGTGTATTCCCGCTAAACTCTGTTCTTACTGTACGTGCGCACGAAACCGGTTCTCATCGAAATATGGGTTGGGAAATCTTCACAGACGCAGTTATCAGGAAACTAAGTGAAAACGGGAGAATTTGATATTTATGCTTTGGGGAAGTTATGCGAAAGAGAAACGATCTTTGATAGATACCAACAAACATCTGGTACTAACCACTGTTCATCCCTCTCCCCGCTCTGCCGAATATGGTTTCTTCGGTTGTAAACACTTCAGTAAAGCCAATGCTTTCTTGCATAGTAAGGGAATAGAAGAAATTGATTGGTAAATAAACGATTTCTCAAAACAGATTATCAGTACCCAAAACATTCGCTATGAATAAATCAAACAATATTACTCGGGAAGAAATGTGGGCAAAGCAATGCTTGTCCTCCACTGATATTGATTACGCTGTGTGGGAACGGGATAAATCCATACTTCACCAACTTTCAAAAATCTGTCACAACTGCACATTTGTTGTCGATGTCTACAAATGCAATTACACGTATGCATCCTCGAATTTCGTTGATTTACTGGGGTATGACAGTCACAAGATAGAAACTTTGGAAAAGCAGGGAGATTATTTAGAATCACGTATTCATCCGGACGACCGTGCGCAACTGGCAGCATTACAAGTCACGTTAAGCCAGTTCATTTACAGTCTGCCCCTCGAACAGCGAAACGACTATTCCAACATTTACAGTTTCCGTATACTCAATGCCAAGCAACAATATATACGTGTCACTAGCCGACATCAAGTTTTGGAACAAGACCGTAACGGCAAAGCATGGCTCGTAATAGGCAATATGGATATTTCACCCGACCAAAAACATTCCGAAACAGTAGACTGCACTGTCCTAAATCTAAAGAACTGGGAATTCTTCTCTCCTTCCTCTTTACTTATGCCTTCTTCGCTCAACCTCACTAATCGGGAAATAGAGATATTACGGCTTATTCAAAAAGGGTTGTTAAGTAAAGAGATTGCAGACAAACTATGTATCAGTATTCACACTGTCAATATTCACCGGCAGAACCTGTTACGCAAATTAGGTGTGCAAAATTCTATCGAAGCCATTCGCTTGGGACAGGAAACCGGACTACTAAGTTAATTAACCCATACGCCTTTTCCTGAAGCTACCAGTCTGTCTAAGGCATCCATTCCACCACACCCACCACCGGGTGCAATCTTCTCCATTCCTCAAATTCCGGATAACTACGTACACCATCCTGAATCACAGCTTGATAATACTCCACTCCCATAATTTTTCCGTATCAGGCGTTTCGTATTTCAAATTCAAGATAGCCAGTCTCATTTCATCTGTCAATACCGCAGAAATGCGTTCGGCCACCCTTTCAAAATAGCCATCATAACGAGAGCCTTCTTGGATATGAATCATATCCATTTGCCAGAGTTCTCCTTCCATATCCTGATACCATGCATGCCACTCTATACACGCTTCTACTGTATGTAATAAATTCGTATATTCAATCTTCTTTACGGACGTATTTTCCGCCAATTCTGCCATCACCCGAAAGCTGGCAGACAAATCCAAAGGGGAAGTATAAATATGAAAATCAATATCCCGATGTTTCATTAATAATCCTGTACGCAACGAACCCACCAGATTCACTTTGGCACCCATCCCTCCCATATCCGAACAATACGGGTATCTTCTATAATCTCCCAAGCTTTCTGCTGGTTACGTTTTGCCAATTCAAGAATATTCATCTTCTCCTTATTTAGTAAGCATGCAAAATAGGAAAAGGATACATATATAGCTATAAATAACTATTTAATCCCTTAATGGGTTGAGCTAACTTTGCCCGCAATTTCAATTCTTCATCATACAACTAAAAGAGATTATGATATTCAATCAAACAGAGAAACAGGAAAAGAGTATTTACAGCAAGTCATAACCACTATCCATGATACGATTAACACCACCAGTACTTCCGTCAAAGAGCATATAGACACCCTGCAGGAGTACAAAGATTATCTATGGTCGAACAAAGATATCGATCCCCACGAAATCCGTTCCATGCGCGAAAGCATATTAAATCATTTTGCATTAGGTGAAAATGTAATTGACAAGCGCAGGCGACTAAGCAAAATACTGGATACCCCCTATTTCGGACGAATCGACTTTCAGGAAAAGAAAGACAAAAGCCAAGTTAGTCCAATCTATATAGGAATACATACTTTCTATGACCTCAATCAAAAGAATCTGATTTACGATTGGCGAGCTCCTATTTCAAGCATGTTCTACGATCATGAATTAGGCGAGGCGTTCTACTCCTCCCGGCAGGCAAAATTAACGGGGCGATCTCACTCAAACGCCAATATCGTATTCGCAAAGGAAAAATGGAGTACATGATTGAAAGTTCCGTAACTGTTCATGACGATATTCTGCAAAAAGAACTATGTTCCAATGCCGACAACAAAATGAAAAACATCGTCACGACAATTCAGAGGGAGCAGAATCAGATCATCCGTAATGAAAACGCTTCTGTACTCATTATACAAGGTGTTGCCGGTTCAGGAAAAACCTCTATCGCGCTCCATCGTATTGCCTACCTGCTTTATGCACAGAAAGGACAGATTTCTTCCAAAGACATATTAATCATCTCCCCCAATAAAGTATTTGCCGATTACATTTCTAATGTACTTCCGGAACTTGGCGAAGAGACCGTTCCCGAAACCAGCATGGAGCAAATTCTGTCGGATGTAATTGACAACAAATATAAACACCAGAATTTCTTCGACCAAGTGACGGAACTATTAGAAAACCCGACACCCGACTTTATCGAACGGATTCAATACAAAGCCTCCTTCGAGTTTATATCACTACTTGACAAATTCATCCTTTACATGGAAAACAACTATTTCAAAGCAACAGACGTAAAACTCACCAAATATATCACCGTTCCTGCCGAATTTATTAACGAACAGTTCAAACGATTCCACCGCTATCCCATACGTCAACGATTTGAGACTATGACAGATTACATTCTGGAGATGATGCAACTACAATATAATCTCACAGTTAGCACTCCGGAGAAAACCAACTAAAGAAAGAGATAAAAAGATGTTCGCGGGCAATAACGATCTCCAAATCTATAAAGACTTTTTGAATGGATCGGAAAACCGGAGATGTTCAAGACACGCAAAATCGCATACTGGAGTATGCGGACTTAGCTCCTTTGGCTTATCTGCATATCGCATTAGATGGGAACAACGCCCAATCTTATGTCAAACACCTTCTGATAGACGAAATGCAAGACTATTCTCCCATACAATACAAAGTGATTCAAAACTTTATCCGTGTCGAAAAACAATTCTTGGAGACACTTCCCAATCCGTCAATCCTTATGGATCTTCCACTGCCGATATGATTCAGAAAGCATTTGTAACAGGAGAAATAATGAAACTTTGCAAAAGCTATCGTTCTACTTTTGAGATTACCAGTTTTGCACAAAAAATTCAATCGAACAATGAATTAGAACCGATTATGAGACATGGAGAACACCCCAAGATTCTTCCATTCAAAAAGTACAAAAGAAGAGATCCAAGGTATTGCGGATTTAGTAAACTCCTTCAGGAACTCCCATTATACCTCATTAGGGATCATCTGCAAAACAGAATCCCAAGCAAAAGAACTTGTTCAAAAACTCCAGATATATGCAAACGACATCTCACTTTTGTCCAATCAAAGTTCTGCTTATGTAAAAGGGATTATCATCACTTCTGCCCATATGGCGAAAGGACTAGAATTTGACGAAGTAATCATTCCGCAAACAGATGATAAGAACTATCATTCCAATATTGATAAAAGTATGCTTTATGTGGCAGCCACAAGGGCTATGCACAAGCTAACTTTGACTTATTCTGTTTCTTCACCCAGTTGTCGATTCCTGTAATAGAATATAACATCGAAAATTAAAAGAACTACCCGCAAAACAAGAGCCGCTTGAACAATCTCAAACGGCTCCGTAACTCCTTTAACAACATGGTTATCGAGCTAATACAACCACCGGTCTATATTCCTTTTTTCTGCACTGAACTCCACTCCAACTTTAACCAACTCACGCCCGTCTACCTGATAAGGTATCAGATAGCCTTTTTCATCAATCTGCTGCAAAGCCTGTTCGGCAGTACCATTCAGTTTAAATTCAAATACATAAATATACTTCGGAGTTTTCACCACTGCATCCGCCCGTCCGCGGGCACTACGAACCTCTGCTCCGGTAAATTGTCCCATCAATTTGAATACTAAGTAAACTACAACTTGATAATGTCGTTCGGTCTTTTCATTCAGTTCATAAGGGAAATCTGCGAAGAAAGCCTGTAAGCGGGTAAGAAAAGCATCAACATCACCACTTCCAATTCACGTACAAATTTACCTAGATAAAAGCCCCGTTCATCATCTACCACTGATGTGTAATAAGGAACCAAAAAATCCATAAATCCATATCGTACTTCATCATTGGGAAATTTCAGCAGGTAGTTTCCAAAACGCTTGTCATACCCCTTTATAGTCAAATAGCCACTCTGATAAATCAACGGAATCGGATTATTAGCATCTACCCTATATTCCATAAACGAAGAAGCATTGGCTTCTACCCCATCAATCAACGTACGCAAATCATACTCACTCTTTTTAAGCAGTTCGACTAAAAAAGTAGGAGTACCGGTTTGGAACCAATAATTACTAAACTTATACCCGTCAAAAACGTTAAGCACACTGAATGGATTGAATACTCCTTCCGCAAACTCACAAAAATGATAACCGTCATATAAAGCCGTCATCTTATTTAATGTTTCTTCATAAGTCAGTTCATTCGTTTCTGCCAATCGATTCAGTTCAGGAATAAAAGTATCCTCCAATTCTTGTCGCGTAATACCACAAATCGTGGCATACTGCGGCTTCATACTGATATCATTCAGTTGATTCAAATCACTGAACACACTGACTTGCGCAAACTTAGTCACACCGGTAAGGAAAACAAAACGAAGATAACGGTCAGAACTTTTCAATACACCATAGAAGGCCTTCAATGTCTTACGATAGTCATCAAGCAAAGCGTCATCACCCAATGCCTGCAACAAAGGTTTATCATATTCATCCACCAAGACTACGACTCCACGACCAGACTGTTCACAGGCTCGGCGAATTACACCCGCAAAACGTCCGGAGAGAGTTTCCTCATCCTCCCCTTTGCCATATTTCAGTTCCCATTGCGTCAACTGCCTGCTAAGAATTTCGACTAAAGCCTGGGGAGAATCATATTTTTCCGCGTTTAAATCCAAATGAAATAGCGGATATGTCTTCCATTCCTTTTCCATATCAGCTATGGCCAACCCTTCAAATAATTCTTTCTTACCTTCGAAATAAGCTTCAAAAGTAGAAAGAAGAAGACTCTTGCCGAAACGGCGAGGGCGGCTCAAAAAATAAGGTTTACCTGTGTTAGCTATTCGCCACACAAAAAGCAGTCTTATCTACATAGAGATAATTTTCTTCACGAATCTCTGCAAAAGTCTGTATTCCAATAGGAAGTTTACGTAATATCCCGTCCATGATTTTTTCTCTATTTTGATTATTCAAAGATACGCATTTCCATGGGAATACACATACAAACTCCACAAAAAAGTACACAGTTTCACAGACAGCACTACCATGACTCCATTTTTCATCAAAACTAACTTTGTACCAGACAAACAACATCTCACTTCCTCTTCACTTTGCAAATCCAACACACAATAACCAGAACCAGCAAAATAATTCCGTACCAATACCAACCTCCGGTTGTCCTATTAGTAGTTTTCTCAACTCCCGTTTTATGAATCTCTGTCTTAGCACTCATATCCGATAAGCTCACAGACTGTGAATTCACTTCTTGAAGAAGTTGTTTCTCATTAACGTTTTTCCTATCCACCACAGTCTTCACCACCATCCCAGCCTTCACCCCAAGCGTATCAACAGGAAACACAAACAACACCTGGTCAATATGCTCTTCTACCACCTCCGAATCCTTTTCTGAAGCAACCTTATTTTTAACAAGACTTTTCCCGGAGCTACTATTTAAACTTGAATCAACCCTAACTTCACTCTCCCTGTTTATCACCTCTTTCTTACTCCTACATCCCGACAGCAATACAGGCACAACCAAAGCCACCAACAATACAAACAGTAACTCCCTCCCACTCCTCAAAAACTCCTTCACATCAAAACAGGGACAAGCCTTCACATATTCATAAGGTTCAATCACTCCGTCACCATTCAAATCCGGTGAAGTATCCCGATGTCCCAACACTTGGAGAATATTATATTCCCGCTGCAAATCCATAATAATCTGATAAAGCACCCGTTTTTGAGCATTCGTTCGGGTATCTGCCGGACGCCCGTTCCATCCAATCCGCCGATATAACATATCCCGATACTCTGCTCATTCCAACCTTTACAATGAGCACCGGCCAAAGCGACATCACGCCCTTTTCCAATTTCCCATCCAAACGGATCACATAGTGATACCCGATACCGTTGAACCCACGTTCCCGGTGCCAACAGTCAATATCCGCAGCTGTAAAATCCTGCCCGGCTTTCGTAGCCGAACAATGTACTATGATAGAATCTATATTTCTCATGATAATTCATTATTAGTTCAAACACACCAGTTAATAATCCGAAGGTGGCATACGCTTCACGCACCCTCTAATCTCACACTTCTTCACTTCCGACTCCTTCTGTATCAACTCCACTTCATGACATTTATGTATCCAGTCAATCTTCTCTTCCTGCTCCTTGCGAAGTTCAATATAAAGCCCGTCTATCTTCTCGTCACGTTGAGTCAGCCGTTCTTCCAGCCAGTCCACCTTTTACGGCGATTTTCTTCTTCCATACTGTTCACGGACGCTTCCTCTTTCCGTGCATCCGTCTTACGGCAAGTGATATACCTCACTAACCATTTCACAGCTTCCAAACCACCCATAGCGGTAATAAAAGCAAGAATTGTAGTTATTTGCATATTTATATTTTGCGTAGTTATAAAGAAAGAATGAGGCCGAAGCCCCATTCCATACAAACCAGACAGTTCTCAACGATCTATGAATCAAGCTGCCGGATCCGGTGCTTCACCATTACCACCCGAACCACCATCCGGATCCGGAGTTTCACCCCATCATCAGAACCGTCACCAATGCTACCCGAATCATTAATATGATCCAAATCCTTGAACTTCAATCCATCCGAACGGGTAGTCGTTCCAGTAAACAGACGAATGTCCGAGTTAGCACGAAAACAGATACGAAGCCCTGAAATATTAGCGATTGTAAATTCTTCCGCCTTCTCCGTCCCTTTGCTTTGAGCAGAAAGGTAAAAATATCCCAAACCGGCGATATTTACCGAACGACCACCCAGCAATGTCTTTCTCAATAACGTACGGAAATCCTTCAATACACTAATCGTTTCACCCTCGCTAACACCAGAAGCAGACGCAATCTCCTTTGCAAACTCATCCAACGTTGCACTCGTATCATACTGATAAGAAATCACCGGATACACTTTCTTTCCTGCTTCTTTATTTGTAGGGTCACACAGGCGAGACACCCTTCTAAATCTAATAGCCATACTACTTTTCTTTTTTTAATGAATACTGTTTTAATTATCACTTCGCTAACGTTAACGATGCAAAGATGCAGCATCTTCCACGGAGATGAAACGACACCAAACAGCCTCATCAGAAAAGTACTAAAAAGCATTTCAGACATATACAACCACACGTAGAGGAACCAAATAAACGACAAGATAACGACAAAAAGCAGAAAAAAGCGACAAAACCGATAGCCTGGGGAGAATAATAAATAAACAAATATATTCAAACTAATAAATACCATACTAAAAAGCATGGAAAGTTTTAGGCGCTCAAGGCTGTCAATAGCCAGATACCGCATATTGAAAGAGAGCAAACTGCAATTATGCCAGTATATCGAAAGCAATGAAAACCAAGAATTACTGAAATTGTTGCGAGATGATTCGGGCAAGATTGTCTGATATATGTTAATATTTCATGGCAAATAAGCATTTCCCAGTACAAACGCACTACAATCACAAATAAATGTAGTAGATTTGTCCTAAAATAAAGAGTACAGGCATGAAAAGCAAGAGATATAATAACAGTTTTACCTCCTCTAGTATGGTAAAGGAAGAAGGTCGGACAGCCTATTACAAGCTGCTGGACAGTGTGCGTGACGGAGACGCGGTACGCATCAAACGGGGCGTATATGCCACAGCCGAGCAGTTGGCGGACACGATGATAGATGTGGAAGCCATCGTTCCAGGCGGAGTGCTATGCCTTTTCTCCGCATGGAATGTGCATGGGCTCACCACCTCATTGCCTCAGGCATACCATGTGGCGGTAAAAAGAGGTCGCAAAATCACGCTTCCAACATTTCCCAAGATAGAGCTCCATCATATCACAGACACGATGTTTGACATAGGTGTCGAGGAACTGGTTGTAAGCGGTTACCACATACATATATATAATAAAGAGCGATGCGTGTGCGATGCGGTGAAGTACCGCAACAAGATAGGCATGGATGTTTGTTCCGAAGTGGTGAATAACTACATTTCCCAGCCAGACAGAAATCTATCCCTGCTGATGGATTATGCCGACAAACTAAGAGTAAGACGAATCCTTGAACAGTATATTGCAATAAAACTATGAGTGAAATCAAAAATCCTGGAAAGTCCATCCGGGCAAAGCTGCTCAATGTAGCCAAGCAGAAGGATGTGTTCTACCAGACCATTCTGACCAGATATTTTCAGGAACGCCTATTGTACCGTATCTCACAGACTCATTACCGTGAGAACTTCTACCTGAAAGGTGGAGCACTGATGTATGCATACGAACGCTTTGCTGCACGTCCGACATTGGATATTGATTTTCTTGGCACGCATATCAGCAATGATGGCGAACGCATCGCCGAGGCGTTCCGTGAAATATGCGCTGTAGAGTGTGAGGAAGACGGAGTAAGGTTTGCTGCCGACAAGCTTGCAGCACAGAACATCACCGAGTTCAAAGACTACCACGGTATCCGTCTAAGTATTCCGGCGACAATGGACACCATTGCCCAAGTGCTGACAATGGACATTGGTTTTGGAGATGTGGTAACACCACATCCTGTATCATTAGATTACCCATTGTTATTGGAAGAACTGCCAGAAGCAAACATTCTTGCCTATTCCACTGAAACCGTAATTGCGGAGAAGATGCACGCCATCATAGACTTAGCTGACCAAAGCAGCCGGATGAAAGACTATTATGACATCTACCACCTGCTCACATCATTCAAATATGACAATACCATATTACAGGATGCTATCAACCGCACTTTCGAGAATCGTCATACTCTTTATAATGCAGATACGATGTTCTTCAGGAAAGACTTTCCCAACCATACGCAGATGCAGTTACGATGGTCAACATTTCTAAAAAAGGCAACTATCAAAAATAGCCTTTCATTCTCCGAGGTGGCACATTGGCTGCAAGAGGCTTTAATGCCATATTGGGAAGCCTATGGACGTATGTAATACTTCCGACCATTAATACATTATACAAAGAGTGCACCTTCTTCCCCACCGGGAAAAGATGCACCACACAAACAAAACAAACAATAGAGCGACCTTCACAGGCAGCGTAGAACCCATGATTCCATTTTTCCTATGCTACTATTATAAAAGAAAAATGGCAGGGCACGGATTCCCTTGGGGAAATGAGGCGCTTCACAGCGACATAAAGGATATAGGCCATTAAACTCATTTATTATACTATATGGGGAAACCTACATCTTTTCTATTCTCACAAAAACATGAAATGAAACAATTAATTTCCTTTTATTGTTTTCCAGACTGGCACTGCTACCACCGCACCGACAATCGGAGCCACAATAAACAACCAAAGCTGGCTGATAGCCTCCACTCCGGCAAACAATGCCGGACCAATGCTACGGGCAGGATTAACCGATGTCCCCGTAACGGGAATACATACAATATGCACCAGTACCAGAGTCAATCCGATAGCCAACCCGGCAAAATGAGGACTACTATTATCCCGGTCGGTAGTGCCCAATACAGTCAGCACGAAGATGAACGTAAACACCGCCTCGGCCACAAATGCAGCCAGCAGATACGGTTCTTCAAAACCGTTGGCTCCCGTACCTTCTATCCCCATTGTGCCGGTAATCAACCACAGCAATGCAGAGCCAAGTATTCCGCCCGTCACTTGCGCTACGATATACACACCGGCTTCCATTACCGACAGTCCGCCATTCAGCCAAACGCCGATGGTGATGGCCGGATTGATATGACAGCCCGAAACAGGACCGATTGTGTACGCCATTGCCACCACCGACAAACCGAACGCGAAAGCAATCGTCAACACCGCGGCTACCGATGTCGCGCCGCCATTCAATACAGCAGCGCCGCATCCCATTAAGACAAGCACCATAGTGCCCACCATTTCAGCTATAAATTTCGTTTTCATAATCTACTTTTTCTACTCGTATAAGATATACTATTCTCTCTAATCATCCTCCCATTCCGAAGGCGGCAACGACTTCTTCCCATACCATTTCATCCAAGCACGAGATTTCCGCTTTCTCAAATAAAGCGCATCGCTACAATGCTCCAACGCTTCCCAGTCAAATGAAGAATGGTGTCCGAACCACCTCTCCAGCCAGTAAAGCAGATGATAACTCATGAACGCAAGCAACATCCACCACCACGAAAGCCAGACGGATAGCACCAATGCAGGCAATAATGCCAAGAAGAAACATTCCGTATACTGCCGCGCATGAATCTGAAGTTCCATCTCCTCCCACCCTTCCAAATATTTGAACCGGGTGAAACAACAACCGAAAATCATAAAATAATGCCTTTTCTTCCTGTTCAGAAAAGTTTTCGCCAACAGACTATTATATATTATCATATCCTCCTCTTCATTCAAAAAAGCAACATTGCAAAAGACCATCCAACTACCGGCCAACAAGCCCACCTTGTAACGACAAAGCGCTTTCAGTCCCGACATAGAAGAAAACGAGACAGCCCCGCAATGTTGCCTGAAATACCTTGAAATGAAATAAAACTATTATTCGACGATTACGACGCGGTTCAATTCAGGTTCACTGAAACGGTTATTCGTATCGCCCTCCGCTTTCTTCACGAGACGTTCAGGGGAAATTTTATACTTTTCGACTAATAAATTGTACACATACTCCATACGTTGTTCACTCAAACGTTGGTTCAGTTCCTTGCTGCCCGTAGCGCTGTCCGCCGAACCAATCAGCATGAAAGTCTTGTTCTTATCCGCCTTGATAGCGTTGTTCACATAAAACTCAAGATTGGTAAGTTCCTTCTTATCCAAAGTAGCCTTGCCGATAGGGAAGAACAGGGCTACCGGCGAAGCAGTCACTTTCGATTCATTCACCACTTCCGGTTTCCGATTTCTGGCAGCTTCCAGTTCGGCGGCAAGGCGCTGTGCTTCGGTGCTCAAATCATGATTCTTGGCACGAAGCGCGTTGATACGTTCATTATAAGATGAATAATCTGCCGGATCCACTTTCTCAACGCGGTCGAAACGAGTCTTGCCCAACTTCACGCTTAGCCCCAGTGTCACAGAACTCATTCCTTCACCTTTGCTGCCGCCTACCGTTCCGTCAAAACACTCTTTCACTAGCATCTGCCGTCCTTCCAAAGTCAAGTCCAGACGCTTGCCCAGACGGAACGTATTCAAAATACCGATGTTGGCGGCAATTTCATTATCATACGTGCTGTTTCCCCACGAACGTGCCCAACCGAAACCGACAAACGGAATCACATTCCACACACGTTTCTCATTGAATCCGAGGAAACCGTTCGACCAGTTCCACATAAAGTCCGCATGGAGATTGGAAACATTAAACTCTTCCTTATAATAACCGCGATGCGCCCCTTTGGCATACATCCCGCTTGCATCCGTCAGCCCCTTGGCTTTCAGACCCGAATATTGTAGGCGGACTCCGTAAGAAGGAGTAATCCACTTGCCCAACGACACATCCAGTGCAGGAGCAATACGGTTGCCCACCGATGTCTTGTTATCAAGTTCACCTTCATAGATATTGATTCCACCGCCTACACCGATATACCAGTTACTCCAGAAACTATTCGTTTCATACGGGCCACGGAGAATACTTCCGTCCGTGTCACGATTTTCCTTTTGCTGTGCCATGGCACAGACTGATGATAATACCAATGCAACTGTAATAATTTTCTTTTTCATGTTTCAATTTTTATGTTCAACATTTAGTTCAACCTGTTTCTTTACTCTAATTTCATTTTACTTCCGGGACGGAATTTCACTTGTCGTTTGGCTGGAATCAGCATTGAGCCGCCTGTAGCAGGATTATGCCCGTTGCGTGCTTTCCGTTCTTGAATGACAAAACTTCCGAAGCCGACTAAGGTGATACTCTCTCCTTTATGCATTGTTTCTGCAATGGTTTCAATTATTGCATGTACTGCGTCGGCAGCTTCCCTGAAACTCAACTGGCCTTTGAGGGCTACTTCTTTGATTAATTCTGATTTGTTCATAAGTTTATATTAAGAATGATTTATATGTTTATTCATCACGGACACAGCGGATAGGTGCTGCCGTAGAACGATCTAACCAGTAATTATTACCCCCACCGAAGCCACAACCAACATTACCATTTTTAAAATTAAATCCAAACGCCATTACTACATTCATACCATTGCCATCATTATGTTTCATTGTCCCACAAAGATGAGCATTATAAAAAGGACCATTCACTACCCCTTTATCATAAGTTCTTCCATTGCGAATCGAAGTAGAAATAAAATAGACTTCCCGTGTACTATTTTCTCTACCACAATAGAAATATGCCCCATACTTAGTAAATAAAGGAGTATAAAAATCCGCCTTCTCCATATGTCCCAAAAATTCGGTTCCGCTTTCGCCAATAGGGGAATCTATTATTGGATATTTTAAGAATGCACCATATACATCCGGCGGAGATACTTTGTAACCAGCAGGACATGGATCATAAAGGGTCTTCATTGTCTCTACATTAATCATTTTATATTGCGAATAAGGGTTATTTCCCCATAAATATTGATTTCCAGTCAAACCATTATTACCGGATTCAGAAGTATAATACAACCAATCATGAACACTATAGGCATCATCACTTATGATAAATACGGCAGGATGATTTATCGCATACTCAATTGTTCCTATACTTTCATTTTTTCCTCCTCTTTGTGCTTTAGTTTACTTCCACGTACATTATGCATAAAATCGTCCGTACTTTCAAAGGAAGCTGAAATACAAAAGGATCTTTACGCCCCCATTGGTAACCCAAACCACGTGTTGTTAACTCATCAGGAGTATTAGTTGTTGCTCCTAAATCTCGATCCATTATTCTATAATTCTTCCCACTATAAGTTTCTCCATTGGTTGGTAGGCCTAATTCTATTATAGTGGGTGCTCTGTACACCAAACATGCCAACTCCATAGTACTGTAGCATCCTCCGCATTTGATCTTGTTTATCATAAACTGCAATAACTCCATTTCCCGTACCACTACTCAAAAATTCAACTCGATTAGTAGTAGAATTAAATGCAACTTGTGATATAAGATTTTGCTTGTCCTGCCAAATTAGTTTTGCAGAATAAGGAACTATCTCAACATTTTTAGAAACTGATATATCTTCACCTGAAGCATTTTTAAAATGATATTGTTCTATATCTTCACCTAATTCTTCCCGCCATGCACCTCTGCCTCTCGTTTCCGCCACTATGCCATCCGTCCCGTTTCCTATCACCGTAGCATCAAACGAATAAAGGCCATAAGTCACCGGAGTAATAAAGCAATTTGCCGGACCGTCTTCATCCACAGCAATCGCTTCAGAATGAGGTATGATACTAAAAGGGATATACTTCACAATATTACCTATGGTTATCTCCAAATATCCTTCCTTTAGTGAAGAATCTCCTGGTACATTGCAATAAATCCAATACACATCGCTATCTTGCGGAAGGTTCACTTCATTCACCGAAAGTCCTCCTGTTCCCTTCACCTGTACCAAATTATTATTATCTATGCTATAAAACAGGCATAAGTCAGATGAGGGTACCAAAGTTTTCTTATCCGAATTTAAAACGCGAACATTACGAGTGGTAACACCACTAAAATCGACATTACCCGTATCATCAGCCTGCAATTCAAATTTTACCATTGTTACCGGATCTGTGATGCCATTCTCTATCAACTTAAGGTCTTCCCTGTCCGTTTTTACCAAGTACTGGCCGTTAGAAGCATATCCCCGCGACCATTGATCAGTAACTGTTATCGTATACTCGATATTACTCCCCGGATTTTGAATGGCTTCCAGTTCCGTATCATATCCTTTATTCTTTAACTTGGCAATAGTAAAACGATAAGAATGATTACGTATTATATCTAGATACTCGCCGGTTTCCTTATCCAGGAAATCCAGACGATAATACTCTTTATTCGAACCGTCCAGATTCTGGACTACAAGAAGCAGCATTGCACGATCTTTGGAGAATGTTTTCTTATCAATCTTATTTCCTAAAGCGTAAACGGAGTGTTCATATTCCAAAGGATAGTAACTTGTCACCAGTCCTTTCGTTACATCCAAAGGAACTGTAGCGGAAAGTAAATCATGTTTTTCCGAAACGCCGCTTTCGTTAATACTGCCCTGATAGATTTCCCCCTTATACTCGCTATCTAATGTAAAATCCGAATAATTAAGATTTCTCCATTCCCAATAGACTTGTTTACCGGAAAACAAATCCGCCTTTGCATCAACCGTAACTTTTGCCAAACAACGGGTCAACAGACAAATGTCAGAGGTAGCGTTCTCATTCCATTCCATCCAACCGTACATCGGAATAGTCCGCCCTTCACTTTGCAGAGCGGAAAAGCCCTTCATCATTCCTTGACTAGTATAATTCCTCAACTGCTCTTCACTAGCCATTTTATTTATAAGAAAATCACCTGCTCCTGATGCAGAAGAACGATTAGTCAGGTTACAAACTACATAAATTCGTTCTTTGTCAGCGGGAATGTATTCTTTCAATGTCACAGTCGGCGATGCAGTGCCATTACCGAACAAAAAAGACAAATCAGCTTTACCCTCCTGATAATATACAGGGGATGAGGCGTGAGAATCATTATATACAAACACCTGTATGCCACTAATCTTACATTCCGATTCATTCGCCACGCTACGTACCTGTACCAATTCCGCATCCGGGATAGACAAGCTGATGACATTTTTTTGAGAGGAATCAATCATTTCCATTTCAGTGTCATCGTTACAACCACCTAACAACAACATATTAAAAGCGAAGAAAACCAACAGACATATCCCGAACAAGTATTGTTGTATTGTTATTTTCATTTCATTCATACTTTTTAGATTTCTAATGAATTATTCCTTTACACAGCGTATCGAAGCAGGCGTTGAAGTAACCACCGGATTATATATATTATATTCAAAGTCCATAGCAGTATATGGATGAAAGTTAAACATGAGCCCACTATGTTCTTTGTCAGCAGGATGAGGTGAAGAACACCAGTAAACTCCCCGTTTTCCTAACTTTATACCATCACCATTAGGTCTATAAGTCTCCGGCAAATAAATTAGCTTCGTTTCATCAATCCCTGCATTATCATAATAAAAGGTTGATCCATTCGCAAAATAACTTTTTATGAAATACATATCCCCAAGTGACGCTCCGGCCGGGGAATATGGCGATCTCACCTTTACTCAAGATTTTAAAACGTCATGCGGTGCAACTTTATAACCATACGGACAAGGGTCATACAACGATTTTAATGTTTCTTTAGGGAAAACATCCTGTTCTCCGTCCGGATTTCCCCACAGATATTTCAGTTCTGTTGTTTTCGTACACCAAGATTCACTCCCCAATCCTCTCCTTGGACTATACAAGGAACTCGAGTACTTATAGCTTGACCGGCAGTCACTCGTTCATCGGAATATTTATATACGACCTGACCACTTCTTACGTCATATAAAATAGTACGTATGCCATCATAAGTCAATGAACCCGAAAACGGGTCTTTACGCCCCATTGATAATGCAATCCTTGAACAGTGCCTAAATACGCTTTAGTAGCAGTCGCACCAAGATTACGGTCCATCACTTTATAGTTATTGCCCGTGTATATCGAAGTGACGAATTCCAGTATCTTTGGGGTAGCCGTACACCAAAGGTGCCAACTCCACAACACTTTCGCATCCTCCGCATTAGGATTAGTCTTATCATAAACAGCTATCACTGCATTTCCCCGGCTTCGTCCCATTTTCACCTGAACCCTGCCATTGACTAAAGCAACTTGTTCCACCAGTTCATCCGTGTCCTGCCAAAGCAATTTGGCCGATAAAGGATGAATATTGGCACCACCGGCTTTTGTCAAGATATTGCCACTTGCGTCTTCAAACTTCCCTTCGTCAATAATACCGTCCACTCCGTTTCCCATTATGGTAGCAGTGAAAGAATAAGAACCTGCACCTCTATCTGCTATATAACTATTGGCAGTCCCTTCCGTGTCTAACGGAGTAAAAGTATCCAATGAACTGACAGGAATATATTCCACATGCACATTGTCGGAAGAAATTTCTATAAAACCACCTTCATAATTGGCGGGAACACTACCGGTGGTACAATAGAAATTCATTACTTGTGCGGCAGTGAGGTCATAAATGCCACTGTTATCCGCCAGTTTATCCGTTTCCGTTATTCCATTGCAATATAACTGTAAATCTGTTGTTGATATTAAATCTGTCTTATTAGGCTTCAAAGCTCTGATTTGTAAGCGTCCCGGAGCATGACAGTCCACTTTCAGCAGTTTCACCGGGTCGACAATATCTTTAATCAAAGTTATTTTTGTCCTGTCTATATCAAAGTCAACGCCTCCTACAATATCACCTGTAACGCCTACATCTTCCCAATCGAGCATATTCGTGAATATTTTCACTTCATCAAGACTTAGCACCCTCACGTCCACTGTATAAATATGATTCCTCAATATTCGATAACTATCATTTGTTTTAATAGGAATTACACGTTCAATAATACGATTTTCTCCAGTTTCATTATTCCACAAAGGAATCCTGACTTTCAAAGCTGTAACATTCGTATTTTCATCATAGTCTGATTCATTCTCTAACCAGTTCTCATAAATATAGCGGTCATAAGACGTCTCCGCTACTTTATCAACATTTACCCCGTCATCTATCGGTAACTCAACGGATGATAATAAATGAGAATTTTCCCAGCGAAACCACCAATCAACATTTTTTAAAGTACAATCTATATATTTGTGATATACGTCATTCCACCAACCATTTGCAGCAGGATTACGGTGAGTCTCAAAAGGTGCAAATGGACGAATACACGAAGGCATATGAAGTATTTGAGTCTCTACCTGATTAATATTCCATGCCCTAGAACGGAGCGTTTTGTAGTACGAACCACGGTTCGTAACTTAGCGACTCCACGAAGTAAATGTACATCAGCCTCAAACTCACGACCACCGCCCCACCCATCTCTTATTGTCCCTATCCCGGACATATATAACGGAGTTGTCAATTCCTCCTCTGAAGTGACATCAATCGGATATTCTTGATTTGCCCACACATAAATATTATCTCCATCTCTAAATGTACCAACAGGCACTTCAATACTTGCCCTATATATACTATCCTCATAAACATAGGAATCAAGATATATTGCTCCATTCCGCGTAGAATAGAAATTTCTATAATGATCACTATCATAATTTCCTATTTTTACAAACAAGTCTTTTATCTCATTTTCTTTTTCTAAAGCAGTGCTGCGTGTATTAGAGCCTACAACTTTAGAAGAAGGCACTATGACTTTAAAAGTAAGCCTCTCCATTCCTTCCGGTATGCATGAGGTGTCTCCATTCTCATACACTGACGTACATGAGAATATAAAACAGCTTACAGAGCATAATATTAGATATACAATGTACTTTTTCATACAATATATTTATTCTGTTATTCTTAGTTTATTCTTTAACACAACGTACAGAACGTCCGTCTGCTCGCCAATAAGTCGACCATTCCTTCCTTAACGAACCCACAGATTGAAATATCAGCCCATAACATTCATTAGATGCACTGGCTACCGCAAACCACTCAACTATATTACCTAAACTATCAAATCTACCAGTTTGTGGTCTACGATAACCTGTACATGGAAAATAGCCAGCATCAGGATGAACCAATCCATTTAAATACGAATTAAATAGCCCTTCTTGCAATAATCCTGTCCATGGCTGATTACCGGGCACACGCCATCCTACAGGACAAGGATCAAAAATCGTTTTTGTATTTGGTAGCCACAAAGTTCGATTTAACAACGACATAGAATTCGTATACCAATCACCAGGTGAAGTAATAGCAATAAAAAAACGAGCAGGCTGGCGAATAGCTGCAACTAAATTTTCAGACGTATCAACTTCCTTATAACTCAAACTTGTAGTACCCGTCAGGGTATATAACATTTTTTCTTGATCCGTCCAACCTTCTGATGCAGGAAAAGGATCTTTACGCCCCCATTGATAAAATAAACCTTTTACTCCACCGTCAATTGTATATTCATTAGTCATAGCTCCCAGATTTCTATCCATCCAAACCAAATTATTAAAAAACTTCTGTCCTTCTGTTACATTTGGTTCATAATCTGTACACCAAATATGCCAACTCCAATAAATTTCGCCGTTTACTTTCATCGCTACAACCGCATTTCCTTCTTTTGCCGTCCTTATCTGCAGATAAGCCTTCTCGCGTTCCGAAGCATTGATCACCGTGATTCCTCCGTCCGCAATAACTCCTTGTTCATCTTGCCATACGAGTTCTGCCGTTACGTCTCCATCCGGAATTGGAATATTGCCAAACTCTGCTTGTTGAGCCCATATCTTATATACGTTTTCAGTAGGAATATCCACCCTTCCGCCCGGAGCTACCATATAACAATTCGTCATCTTAACTTCCCCCTTCACCTCTTCTGCCTGTGGCGGAAGATATTCCCATGGACATACTGTCAGATTTAGTTCAAACTTAGCTGTTTTTTGAGTAAAACGGCAAAAAAGTTGATATACATGGTTACGTTCTATTTTTTCTAGAATTTCTCCATAGGGATAACCGGTATAAGGATCATATCCACCCAACTCGACCCAAGCACGACCATCATATCCCGTTTCATATCTATAATGGAAATCTAAGGATAATTTATCATATATACACTCCATTTCCGGAACATAAAAAGAATATAATAATTCTCCTTTATCATCAGAATATACTTCTTCTCTGATTTCTTTTCTGTCCATAAAATAGATATTATCGTAACGGTTATCCGGCACTCGGACAGGCGATATAAATCCAATATCTGATATACGATCCACTCCTAACTCTTCAATATAAAGCCTGTTTTCCCAGTAGTTTTCATCCTGTCCTATTTCCCTCCTCATATAAACATCTACCCTCGCAACAGCCCGGTCTACTTGCAGATTGATTGTTTGTGTCGTCCCTTCCAATGCGTCCACTCCTGTCAATTCTCCATACATCGGCAGACAATAATCATTATAGTAGCCCATTATATTAGGATTCCAATAATCCATTATATCACGTCTCCTGTATTGTATTTCAGCCAAATCACCCGGATGATCCACAGTTTCCAATAAAGCACGGGTATCCATATCCGTTGGCTCATTTACAATGGCATAAAACGTTTTACCAGTAGCAGTCTTTACTAGAAATGTCGGAGTAACGTATACTCCATTATTTATATTCAAATCCGACCAATAATACATCTTATCTAAAGTAGAACCATCAAAAACGTAAAGACGTAACCGGTTGATACGCGTTTCATTTTCATTCAATACTTCAGGATCATATGCAGCACGTGTACTGATACTCATATTCATTCGCACCTTACCCGGTTCATCCGACAGAACTGCACGTTGTTCATCATTCACACATGAGAAACAAAGCAGCACAAGCCACATCATCCATTTATATTTTGTATATCTCATATCCATTTGCTGTTATAGTTCACGTTTACTAAAGGTCTTCACCTTTCAACCAGATAGTCCAGCCGTTAATCACAATCTTAGTGGAAAGGAAATTCAATAATTCCGGATTATAGAAAAAGACAATCGCATACTCGCTCTGACGGTCGAGGTACTCCTGCGCCGGAATATTGTGCCCTTCCATTTTTGTAAGCAGCAGGTAAGGTATCAGGTCAATCTTCATCAGTTCCTTGCCGTCCGACTTGCGCTTAAGCGTCAGATACACCTTTTTATGTTCGAGCAGGCGCATGGTGTTCATTTCCACCACAATGCCCACATCTTCCACTTTTTCCAGATAATACGGCCGGTAACTAATCATGTCGTCATCCAGCAGGTCATTGTTCCAGTCGTAATATCCGTTGTCCGCACGGATTTCGAACAGGCAGTCATTAATATCCAGTTCTTCCCCCGGTCCGGACTTTTGCAGGATGAAGCGGAACTTATTGGTATCCTTTATCAGGGAGACCGTTTCCGTCTGTTCCTGTCTGCCGGTAAAGCTGACGGCCTGTACCCCACCATACCAAAGCGGGTTCAGGGCTTTATTGTGCACCAGTGACTCTTCCCGTTTCATTCTTACCGTCAAATCTTCCAGTGTCGTTTTTCCGGCAACCGGTTCCGGCATTTCAAAGGCATCGCTCATTCCCGCCCACGTAGCTATCCGGTATTCCCCAATTGGCAGTTGTAAATGCATACGGTAGCTGCCACTGCCCAGAGTTTTCCCTTGTTCACTCTTCTTCATTATAAACGTGCCATCCTTGTCGAATACAAACACATCGACACGATTCACATGAGTCGCAAAAGCATCGGTGAACTCCATGTTATAGTCATACCGGAAACTAACATATAACTGACATTCCGGTAGTGTCTCATCTATGGATGTGCAAGAAAAGAGTACAAGCAATAACAACAGGCAACTTCCATAACCCATCCGACGGACGGCACCCTCTGTTTTCATTATTTTTCTCATAATCTATGGTTCTATTTATTTTTCTAATTTCTATATAGTGTGGAAAAGCGGCTTCGCGCGCTTTTCTCGGAATAATCTGCTTTGGTGGACAAGCCGCAAAACTTGTCTGTATGGCAAGACCTGTTTTTATCTGTTTCTTTTAAAATCAAGGTCTTGATTTCACGGAAATAAGCCTCCGCCGGCTGGATAAAACGAAAAAGAAGAAGCGCCACAAGACAAGCTGCGCCATATCATAACGCCTTCTTATAATTTTAATTGTTATTTTAGCCCGATATATCAGTCATTACAAATCCACTCCTCCCAGGTAGTCCATGGATTTACCGTAATTTCTACAGAGAGATATGCTTCTTTGTCATCATTGTCCTCACCCGGGTCTTTCGGGTCAGTAGGATTTGTGGTGTCAGGAAGCCAGGGACTACCCGGTTGCTTCACGCTGTTGATAGTCAGTGTGTACCAGTTGTTGCGTACGACACCGTATTTGCCATGCGCCATGGTTGCGGTGATAGCCTCGTCATGACGAATGAGGATGTTATAGTAGCATACGCCTTTCTGGAAGTATTCCACACCTACGGTTTCACCGGCTGTTGCATCAGGTTTGGAGTATTCGCCACCGCTCTTAAGGCCGTCCAGTTCAGTGATAGTAATAGAGGCGAAATCACCACCGACAGTCTTGCCTTGTGCAGTGGCGGCTTTGGCTATACGTGCATGGAACTGGTCACAAAGAGTGATTACCTGTGTTTGTGCCGCATCCGGTGTACCAGCTGCCTTTGCAGCGTTATATACTGCCTGCAAATCTGCCAATGTCTTGTAAGTGGTACCCAAAAGGCGGAACCAGCTTTCGCCCACAGTAAATGAGCCAGGAGTGTAAACCGCACTTGCTACGGCAGACGTAGTCTGTGCCTGGGTTTGCGCGTCGGCAGCCATTGTGTTCTCAAGACAGTATTTGCTGTCTGCCATAGCCGAAAAATCAGCAGGCAAAGTACCGTCATCAGCTACTTTCAGGTAGTTGAACTGCGACACATCGAATCCTGCAAGTTCGTAGTTCGGGTCTATTCTGTAATCCGCACCTGCAGAACCTCCGGCAGGCATTACGATTTCAGAATACGGGAACATGCTCTTGTTGGTGATATTCAATGCCCAGTCACCGAATGTACAGGTCACCCGGCAGGAACCTTGACGCCGTCCGGATTTGTTCCTAAAGAAACTTTAGCAACGACACGGTCTACATAAATCATTGAACGGTCAGCTTGGGCTGCGGCTATCGCAGCATCAACGTCAGGGATAGTCGTTCCGTCAACCACCTTTACATTGGCTGTCACCAATGCCCCGTTGGCCGGGTTCGCATTGTCGCCGGCATTAATCATCATAAAGTTGTTCTTTGACGTTCCAATCACTTCGTCAAGCGTTTGGTCTACCGCACCGTTGATGGCAGACCAGGAAGCTGAAGCTACACAGGCAGCCTTGAACTTGTCGCTCGGATTAACTACTGTCAGTACTTTGGCGGTAGTAGAAGGAACTTTGAATGCATTTCCGGTCCCTGCTGCAGGATTACCGCCTACATTCAAAATATACTCGGTCGAAGCCAATGTCTTTGTCTCCAAACAAACGTCTGATGCATCAAACAACGCAAGGAGTACTTCGTTTACATTCTGTTCGTCCGCTGTCCCGTGATTTTCTCCAGGAGCGCGTGTTCCCGTACTTTTAGGCATATCTACAACTACGGACATATAAGCCTCCCTGCCGTCTATCGGCAACAAGTCTTGTCCTCCGGTTGCCAGCTCTTCATCATTACTACATGCTGCCATCGCCAGTCCGACAAACAGCGTTAAAAAAGATTTGTCCAATTTCATTGTTTTAAAATTTAATGAATACTAAAATGTTAATTACTAAGTATAAGTTTCAGATTATATTATTCAGCTTTTATACCTTCCAAACGTTTCAGGTACACCCGCATCGCGTCGTAATCTCCCATTTCCCAAGCCACGATAGCGGCGTTATTGTTAGCTATCCTGTCACTCGGAAAACGGTCGGCAATCATCCGGATAATCCTGTTGTATTCGTCCGAACCTTTGCCGTAGCTGACTGCGACCTGATACATTTCGTTATGGTTCATTTTGTCGGGGCGCGTCTTGATTATTTCCCGCCCTTGCTCCACGGAGAACGGAACCACCGTATAGCTGACTGTATATTCCACCAGGCGCAGCTTCGGATATACCTCTTGTAGTAAGGCATTATAGATTTTTCCGCCATCGATAGCTTTTATCTTCGCGTCGCGTGCATCCGGTTCGGGAGTCTGCCCGATAATATCGAGTACTTTCTGCATATAGGAAGGACGGTATTCGCGCAACCATGCAGCTAGTCCCTCCCAGTTTTCCGGCACCGAACGGCATTCTATCATACTGCCGTCCAGCTTATAGGCATGTTTCAGGTTTTGTACCAACGCTTTCGCACGTTGTTCGGAAAGGCGGGCATTGCCGTCATAATTGCCTTCCGGCGATGAGTAGCCCACTATCTTAATCCGGGCAATACGATAGTTATCATCCTCACGGATAGAATCAATGGACGAATGGATTTTAGCCAGTTCGGCAGGATTATTCATATAATCGGCAAGCAATGCCGACTGGTTCACTTTAAAATTAAGATATGCACTGCGGGTGAAAGAACGGCGTTTCTCCTCTGCCTGTGCCACCATTATTTCCAGATTCGGGCGTTCCACTACCTCTTTGAATAAAGGAAGCTCCGCAACGGGATCATTACCCAGTGCTTCTCCGCAACCTGCGCATCCCTGTAATTCACGGAATATCTCGACACGTGCTCCGGACATCCACTCCTGTGCCGGGACTGTTTCGTTATATTCTAACAACATATCCCGTTTCCTGTTAAAACGAATCATTTCCTGTCTCTCTCCCGCAGCCGGTTCTTTGCCATACAGACTTTCTTTCCGCTTGTTCATGCGATAACGGTTTCTGCCTGCAATGCAGACTGAAGGCAGGGCGAGCGTATCGTTTTCCGACCGGCTGATTATCAAAGGAGTGATTATCATCTGTCGGCGTGAAGGAAGCCGCAGTGTACTGCAATCCATATTAAATGAGACTTCCACTTTGTCATCGCTTATTTTCCGGGCAACGGCTTGTCCGATATTTATCTCCTGGGCATGGGCGGAAACTGCGCCTAGCAGTCCCAAGGTCACGTATATACAGATTCTTTTCATCATTAGCCTATTTTATAATGTATATGATACTCACGGCAGCTTTTGTTGGGCCGAAGTAGTTTTTCTTCTCACTTTTCTGAATGGTTCCACATGTGGCACAAGGATATTTGGAATGATCCAACCGCGCATATCCGACTCCAAGTACAGCCTCCATACTCCAGCGGTTGCCGAGCAACCACTGATAACCGTAGGATATTCCACCGCCCCACAAATGTCCCTGATAACGGTGACGTTCCATGTTATCACTCAAAAATGACATTCCGCCCACATTGTATTTGGCGTAGTGTCCGTGCAAACCCAGAAAATGACCGTTGAATTTCTCACAAAGCCAGTAGCGAAGTTCCGGCTGTACGCCCCAGTGGCGAAGGCGCGTTTCATCATCAAACTTCCAGGGGTTATAATTTCCGGATAAATCGAGAGACCATTTCTTGCCCAAACCTATTTCCAGCCCCAAGTTCATTGTAGTAGTAGCGTCATAAAGCAAATTAGTCTTTACTGCAACCTTTTGGGCGTAAGAGTTGCCCGTATTACAAAGTAGTATTCCCAAGACTCCGATTAAACATAGATATTTCTTCATGTCATCTTATTATTTATTATTGCTTTTGTTTCATCTCTATTCTGTAATAGAGATAAAACAAAAGAATACAAACAATAAAAACCTAATTACCAATGATTTATATCACATAAAGCACCCATATAACGTTTCAGTATCATGATAAAATGAATCATAGCAAACAAAACAGAAAATAATATTCTGATATATAATTCATTAAAAAAATAGATACTGAAACAATTGTGAAACAAACAGATAAGTAACAGACTAAACAATCAAAACAGTTATTGCCATGGAAACAAAACTTATGAAAAGCGAATTGCTGTACATCGAAGAACACCTGTCATGCCAAAACTACATGACAACGATTGAAACCGGATTCAAGTATTTGGAGTTCGATAAGAACACAGAATTTGAGGAAGACACTACAAGTAAGAATTATCTTCTATTCTTCCTGAAAGGTGATTTCACCATAACTTGCAACCAGTTCCACAACAGATCGTTTCATGCCGGAGAGATGATACTCATCCCCCGTTCTTCCCGGCTGAAGGGAATTGGAGAAAACGGTTCAAGCCTGCTCTCCATGTTTTTCGATATGCCCGAAGGAAACTGTGACAAGCTCATATTGCAATCTTTATCAGAGCTATGCAACAACATTGAATATGACTTCTCACCGATTAGAATACACTACCCACTGACACCATTCCTCGAAGTGTTAACCCACTGTATCAAGAACGGGATGAGTTGTGCACACCTGCACACCCTGATGCAACGGGAATTCTTCTTTCTCCTGCGCGGATTTTATGAGAAGCGGGAGATTGCAACCCTGCTTCACCCTATCATCGGAAAAGAAATAGACTTCAAGGATTTTGTCATGCGTAACCATACCAAAGTGGATAATATAGAACAGCTCATCTCACTATCGAACCTGGGAAGAAGCCGCTTCTTTTCCAAATTCAACGAGGTGTTCGGAATGACTGCCAAACAATGGATGCTGAAACAAAAGAACCAAAGGATACTCGAAAAAATGACGGAACCGGGAGTATGTATAAAAGACATCATTGAAGAATTGGGATTTGATTCGCAAGGTAACTTCAACCGTTACTGCAAACAACATTTCGGATGTACCCCCAAACAGTTAATGGAACGCTGCCAGACTGAAAACAGCCCTATTAATGAGGATAACCACGCAACGTGTACAAAATGAATAAAAAAATGTACTTTATGACAATTTATATTATAAAAAAATAAGCTTACTTTGCAGCGTGAAATAGTTCAAAATAACAAAGAGATTTTAATATGATCTCTATTACGGAATAGATTACAATATTGCAAAGATAAATAAAAATATGATATCTTCTAATTCTCAACAGATTATATTACAAATAATTATTTCATTTGGATAAGTTTGTAACGATGCTATTCACCTGATTGAGCATGGATACATCAAAATCCTTTAAATAGACGCGTGTCATTTCTTCCGAAGTGTGTCCAAGTCCGGCACTAATCACAGAAATCGGAGCTCCATAGTCACGTGCGAGGGTAGCCCAGGTATGGCGGGCAGTATATGTCGTCAACGGTACTTTAATATCAGCTACAACAGCGATTTTCTTCAAATGCCGGTTAATACGGCCCAACGCCAAACGATACTGTTTGTATCCAGAAGCATATTCACCGCTGATTATCGGAAAGAGATACTCATTTTCTGTCTTATATTTATCTATCAAGCCCTGCATCTGCGGAGTCACCACTATACGAATCAACTGTTTCGACTTATGACGGGAATAGGTCAGCACACCATTGCAAATATCGACCTTCTTCAAAAGAACAATATCAACAAAAGCCATTCCCTGCGCATAAAAGCTAAACAGATACAAATCGCGGGCAAACTCCAGTTGCGGTTCATTCGTCAAATCCAAGTCCGCCAGAATCTGCATATCCTTCCGTGACAAAGCGCGTTTCACAGTCTTCGCCGGACGGGTCTGCGCTTTAGCAAACGGATATTCGCCACGGGGATGATAGCCGTCCGTTACCGCCTGGTTATACAAAGAGCGCAAGTTGCGCAGATAATAACTTACCGTATTGCCGGAAGCACCGTTACTATACAGGAAATCCTCATATCTCCTGACGAACGCCAAATCAACCTCCGACATCCGCACATCGGGGCGACTTATAAATTTTGCCAACGACGAACGGGTACTCTTGTAGGCCGCAGCCATTCCCACTTTCTTCAACTCCTGCTTACGCTCAATCTGCGCATTGATATATCGCAATAAATAAAACTGTGGTTTTCCTGTACCAAAAGCATTTTGAGCCAGAATATCCTCCACTGTAAATTCTTCCCTTGTCCGCTCAAGCTGCCTGATCCGTGTATCAATCTGATTCCGCATCTTCCGTAGCTCGCGGTTCATTTTCACAACCTCCGTAGCCGTAAAAGTAGAACTTACGCCATTCATAATCTTCCCTTCCAGCTCGTCAAACACCTCTTCTTTCATCCGGTAACCTGTATACAGTAATTTTTTTCTCCGATTGTGTATCACCTGAAATACTAAAGGGTAACTACCATTATTCAATATCCTGCTCTTGTTCAGCATAAGTTTCACTGATGTTATCATATCTTGCTTTTTTTGTTTGAGACGTAAAAGTACAAAGTTCACCTTACTTATCAGAACTATTTTTCCGCCTATTACGCAAGAAACAAGAAGTGGAATAAAAAGTTTTTCCACTTTAAGAATAGTTATCTAATAAATATAGTTAAAATACACGCTCTAGTAATCAGTATATTTTTATTACATATCTCCAATATGCATACGCATAAATTAGAGATGTATACTATTTATGATATTTCATTACACAATATAAATATTGTCGCTATTATTCCTTTTGAAGAATTAGAATATTAGGCATAGCTTTGCACTATGGATTTTAGGGAACCGTCCGTTCCTTTAAAAGGAAGAGGTCATTCCTCGGTGTGCAACGGGCCGTTCCTTTTAAAAGGAACGGCCCGTTGGTTTTAAAGGAAAAACCGACATTTGTAACCATTTGAATTTCAAGTCCTTACCGAATTAGAATTCCGTCCCCGTAACCCATGGGATTTTTTCCAACAAACACGACGGAATCTGCCGCACGAAGCGGCAATCAGTATACAACAAATTTCAACAATTCAAAATTCAAATCCCATGGTTACAGTCACGTTTGCCATTAAGCCATATCTGGCGAGGTACATGTATGTCCGGTACGGACAAAGTTTAGAGCTTCTATCACATAACAATCCACCGTCAAGGCTCCCCATTCCAATCCACCTCTCCCACCTCACTCCCATTTATCATTTCTTGCATCAATTATCCGTTCCTCATCCGCAAGGCGCCTCCGGAAAGAGACTGGAAATATCACTTTTGTTCTTCCTAGCCCAAGACAAGGCAAGAACCCGGAAGTTTATAATTACTTCGGTCAGGACAGTATCTTTATTATTGAAAAGGAAATTGAGGTGGAAATGAAAGCCGAGCTTTATTCGTTTCTGTTGGAAAATAAGTTCAAAATGGAGTGATGTATATAAAGTCAATGCATGAGTTTGTGGTAAAGTATGATATGGAGGAGTCGGTGGAAGAGGAAAGTTTGATGAGAGGGTTTCAGAGGTGGAGAAAGAAAATGAAAAATGACGCTACGAAGAAATCATACCTTATTTAGTAGCGATATCATTTAACAACGACAGGTTATACAACGTTAAAAAAAAAATATCAGAAACAACCGGCTCTTATTATCTAAGAATTTACTACTTTTATACCTGCATAAGAATAATGGTAGTATTATGGAAAAAGAACGATATTTCATTCATTTTAAAGGTGGACTGTATAAAATGTTGGGTATTGCCCAGCATAGTGAGACACTTGAGGAGATGGTTGTTTATCAAGCATTGTATGGTAAGCATGAAATATGGGTCCGTCCTAAAACTATGTTTTTGATAAGATAGTACGAAATGGTATTAAAATAGATCGTTTTAAAGAAATAACAGAAAAGAAATATATGCCTATTACCCAGAAAGAAAAGAAATATCTGAAGAATAAACACAAAGGTGGGAAAATAATAGCAAAGGAGCTATCTATGAAAGCTACTACGCAACTTACCAAATTGTTTCATTTATGAATCAATATATTACCCAATTAAGTAACATCCACCTAACGACACAACTACATGACGCCTTTGTTGATGATCTTTTATTGAAGAACCTAATGCTCATAAAACCTATCATCAACTAAAAGATGTGAAAGATTTAACATGGGAAACTAGTAAGTTAAAATATGATTTTAAAAGACAAACAGAGATTTCTGTCAGAAAGAAACGAGAAGTTCAAACTGAAACTAATTTATTCAAATCCTAATAGTTCAGTATCTACTGTTCCTTCTGAAATTAGTTCGTATACAACATCAGAATATTTTCCTTCTTGTTCTAGTATCAACCAATTAATTCTATCACATCCTATATTTAAGGAAGCAATCCAGCAAATAACAGTATCACAACAAGCTGAAAATGATGAATTATTTGGAATTGCAGCTGCTATTTTAGGAGCATGGAATTCTGTTGAACAAGAAAGTGTATCTCTACAACAGATTTTGGATATTGTACATTCAATAGGTAAAGGGTATGTGAACATAAAACATATCCAAACGTTGAAATATCAGAAAAATGCAAGATTCTCTTAAATCAGTTTGGAATCAGTTTTCTTGAAAAAGGGACTACTGTATACTGGAACTATCACAACATGAATGGAGAGGTTGTCTGACAAGCGAAATTGAACAAAAGTTACAGAAAGCCAATCCTGCAAATATTTGGGATTTAATGGAATTATTAAGTTGAAATAGAATGAATATGAGAACTTATACCAATATAACATACGAAAAGAACAGAGATATTATTCAATTGATGCATATCTTATCCAATCCCAATACCTCAATTGAAATTTATCGTAATACCTTCTATCAAACTAGGCAAAGCACTAGGAGCTTTGCTGGATGAAAAGAAACATAGCAGGTATGGAAATACCATGCTGGCATGTGCATCAGAAGATGCTGACTGGTTGGCACAAGGTGTTTTAAGCTCTATTTCACAGAAAAATGTTGCATTAGCCGTTTTTGGAATCAGAGAATCACTTTGGATGAAACAACAAAATTGGAATATAGTCCGATTGTAAAATCTTATATAGAGCCGATTGAAGAGTGTCAAACTCTAATTGTTGTAAAATCAATTATAAGCAGTTCCTGTGTGGTAAAAACACAACTAACCAGATTGGTGGAAAAAATGAACCCGCTTAATATTTATATATTATCTCCAGTAATGTATAAGGATGCTCAAAAGAACTTGCAAAAAGAGTTTCCTGAATCTATAAGCAATAAATTCGAATTTCTGACATTTGCTATCGATACATCCAAAGATGCGCAAGGAAGTGTATTACCCGGAGTTGGTGGAATGATATACCCCAAACTCGGATTAGGTGATATATATGAAAAAAATAGATATATACCCAATCTTGTCAAAGAACGAATGGCGCTATAACAAAACAGGAGCTACTTATAAGAATTATCGGCGAAGGTCAGATGGCAGCAGACTACATATCATCGTAAGCCCACCTTATCATGAATGACTTCATATAGTGAGTTCATGCTTCTATACTCGAAACCTATCATCAACTCTATAATAAAAAACACTCTCATTAAGATAAACAATTCATCTATGCATTTTAGACGAATTTATTCGCATGTTTGAAGATTATCTTATAACTTTGCAATATTAAATGACTAATGCTATAAAATCGCATCATCAACCTTATATATCACTACAAATATGATATGATACAGAAGGTAATATAAATGCATATAGAATATTATACTTAGAAAAAATAGATATGGCATATACTTTTAATTTTATAGATTTGTTTGCTGGCGCAGGTGGCTTGTCTGAAGGATTTATCCGGGCCGGGTTTACTCCTATTGCCCATATCGAAATGAATAAATATGCTTGTGATACTCTACGTTCAAGAATGGCTTACCATTACCTAAAACAGCATAACAGACTTGAAGAATATATTAAGTATCTAAAAGAAAAACAAGAAGGAGAAAGCGGACAAAAGCTCTGGGAAAAAGTTCCCGACGAAGTTATCGACTCGGTTATCAATAAAGAAATATCGGACGAAACATTAGCCGACATTTTCATAAAGGTTGATAAATTAAAAGGTAATAAGCAAGTAGATTTTATCATTGGTGGGCCTCCTTGTCAAGCCTATTCAATTGTTGGACGCGCCCGTGATCCTAAAAACATGAAAAAAGATCCACGAAACTTCTTATATAAATACTATTTACAATTTCTAAAACGATATGAACCTAAAATGTTTGTATTCGAAAATGTTCCAGGCATTTTATCTGCACAAAATGGAATTCATTTAGAAAACATCTTGAAAGGAATAGACAAAGCAGGATATAAAATAGAACTGAAAAAATTGAAGGCATCCGATTACGGAGTTCTCCAGAATCGTGAAAGAGTTATTATTGTAGGATGGAGAAAAGAATTAAATTTAAAATATCCAGAATTAGAAAAAGAAGAAAATCCATATAAGATTTTACCCGATTTATTTTCTGATTTACCCGAAAGACAGCAAGGAGAAGGTAGTTTAACAGATATCGTTCAATATGTAGCTCCGGCCACAGGATATTTACAACAATCTAAAGTCCGTAATAGCTTAGATTTCACTACGCAGCATATTGCCAGGCCCCATAATCTTATTGATCTGGAAATTTACAAACGAGCAATAAAATTATGGTTAGAAAAAAAAGCACGACTTAATTATGCTGATTTACCTCCTGAATTACAAAAGCATAATAATAAACAAGCCTTTCTTAATCGCTTTCAAGTAGTTAACCATGAGGGGTGTTGCCATACCGTTGTTGCACATATTGCAATGGACGGACATTATTACATTTATCCGTCACTAAAACAAATACGTTCAATTACCGTTCGGGAAGCTGCACGAATACAATCGTTTCCTGATGATTATTATTTTGAGGGGAGTAGAACAGCTGCTTTCAAACAAATAGGCAATGCAGTCCCAGTAATTTTAGCAGAAAAAATTGCTAATAAAATTAAAGAGCAATTTACTTATGAACTATAATATTACAGATACTACAATAGCAGAGCCATGTGCCTCCTCAATGATACTTACCTTTCGGGCAATCGGCTACAATTTGGAAGCAGCAGTTGCTGATATTATAGACAATTCCATTTCAGCAAATGCCAAAAACATATGGTTTAATTCCGAATGGCAAGGTGGTAATTCTTTCATTACAATATTAGATGATGGTTGTGGAATGAATCATGAAGAACTTGTACAAGCAATGAAGCCTGGTGCAAAAAATCCAATGGATGAACGATCAGAAAAAGACTTAGGACGTTTCGGTCTGGGATTGAAAACAGCTTCATTTTCACAATGCCAAAAATTAATTGTTCTTAGCAAAAAAGCAGGTTTTGCTCCTATTTATTGGATTTGGGATTTGAATTATGTAAATCAAACGAATAAATGGGAACTTATTCGTTATCCAATTCCAGACATATTTTTACACGCACTTGATGAATTAAAATCCGGCACCCTTGTCATATGGACAGATTTAGACCGTATCATTCCTACAAACACATTAAATTCTAATGAAATTGCAAAAGGCAAGTTTTTAGAGCAGATGGAAAAAGTCAGACAGCACTTGTCTATGACTTTTCATAGATTCATAGAAGAAAAGAATATAAAACTCTTTTGTTGGGGGCATGAGATTAAGCCATGGAATCCTTTTCTATTAACAGAAAAAGCTACGCAAGCATTTCCTGAAGAGCATTTCAATGAAGCCAAAATGAAAGGATATGTTCTACCACATAAATGTCACCTTACAGAAGAAATATACAAAACAGCCGAAGGTATAAACGGATGGACTAACCAACAAGGATTTTATGTATATCGTGGCAAGCGACTCATATTAGCAGGGGATTGGTTAGGACTTTTCCGTAAAGAAGAACATTACAAATTAGTACGTATTCAAATTGACCTGCCCAACAAATTAGACACAGATTGGCAAATTGACATAAAAAAATCGACAGCGCGTCCACCATTTACATGCCGAGAACAAATAAAAAAATACGCTCTTGAAGTCCGTAATCGTGGTGTAGAAGTTTTTCGGCATAGAGGTAAAATTCTTACAATAAGGAAACAGCAAGAATTTCAACCACTTTGGCTCGAAAAAAAGCAAGGAAAGAAATACTCATTCATTATCAATCGAGATCATCTAATGATTGCCGAATTCAAACGATTAGCAAAAATAGAACCAGATAAAGCTATAGAATATCTTTTACGTTTTGTGGAAGAAACCATACCGACCAAATCTGTCTTCATTCGTGAATCGGAACAAGGCGTAAATACAGAGCCATTTGAGGAAACAAATTTAGAAGTCGTAAAACTCATGATTAAACAAATTTATAAAACTCAAATAGCCACAGGCAAGAATGTTGAGCAAGTTAAACTTATACTTGCCAGCATGGAACCATTTAATAATTTTCCTGAACTCATAGAAATTGTAGACTCATATGAATGAAAGTGCAAAAAAATATTGTGAGAATTGTTTAAGCAAACAGATTATTATCCATGCAGAAACAATAAACAAAATTATCGAACAGTGCTTAATTGAATTCCCTTCAACAAATACACAACAATTAAAAGAGTATTTGTATCAATATTGCCAAGAAAAAGCATTTAAAAACTCCCGTGCTAACATTGGCGAAAAGTCAAGTGCAACTGATGAAGAAATTAACATTGCCATAGAAAGAAGTGCTATGTGTTATCCGACAATAGATAAAAAGCAACTGCATATTGAATTATTGAAGTTGTATAATGTCAGACAAGAAGAATACAAAATGCTTTTTGACAATGAACGAAATACCCCATGGCTACTAGATTTTAAAGCAAATCATCAAAATAGTGATTGGAAATTTTGGAACAGATATATTACCTATCTACAAAATAGTAAAAATTTTGCTCCTAAAGTTATTAATGAAATAGATCGTCTTACCGATGACATTTTGGACAAGCTTTACGATCCAACGATTCATAATGTAAAAGGTATAGACAAAAAGGACTTGTAGTCGGACAAGTACAATCTGGCAAAACTGCTAATTACACAGGACTGATATGCAAAGCAGCTGATGCAGGTTTTAATCTTATCATCGTTTTAGCAGGTATGCACAACAATCTACGCAGCCAAACACAACACCGATTAGATGAAGACTTTTTAGGATTTGATACAGCACACGAAAGAGCATGGCAAACAAACGGTACAAACAGAATTGGTGTTGGTGTATTAGACAATAATAATACAGCCATTTCCATAACCACAATAAAATCTGATTTTAAAAAGTCATTGGCTGACAGTTTGGGAATTAGTTTTGATATTCAAACTCCATTGTTACTTGTTGTAAAGAAAAATACAACTGTACTAAAACGTCTTAATACTTGGTTGCTTTCACAAACGCAAGAAATTAACGGTGAAAAAAGAATCACAAATAAATCTTTACTTATAATCGATGACGAGGCCGATAACGCCTCAATCAACACCAAAAAAGCAGATGAAGCACCAACAGCAATCAATGGATGGATACGAAAAATCGCCGGACATTTCTATCGCTTTGGATATGTTGGCTACACAGCCACCCCATTTGCCAACATCTTTATTCCACTTGACAAAGATGACCTATTCCCGCGGGATTTTATTATAAATCTACCTGCACCAAGTAATTATATAGGCGCTGAAAAGATTTTTGGAACCTCATTAGAAGTAAATGATACAAACGACGATTTATTACCTATTGTTCGTAAAATAAATGATTATCAAAGCTTTTTTCCCGATAGTCATAAGAAAGATGATGAACCACCAACATCACTACCTATATCATTACAAACAGCTATAAAGTGTTTTATTGTAACTTGCGCCATTCGCATTGCACGAGGACAAGCAGACAAACACAATTCAATGCTCATTCATGTTTCCCGTTATTTAAATTGGCAAAATTCACTTAAAGAAATTATTAATAATTTATTTCTATACTACAAACGAGGTATTGAACAAGAGGACAAAGGCGTCCTAAAACAATTTCGAGATATTTTTGAAGTTGATACGGAAAACTATATTTCATATTGTACTACAACACAGAATATACTAAACTCTTCGTTTAAAGACATTGACAGCAAAATAAAAATACATAGTTGGGAAGATATAAAACCTAACTTGTATAAAGCTGTACAGAAAATCAAAATAATGTCAATCAACGGTCAATCTGCTGACACCTTGGAGTATTACGAAAATGAAAAAACAGGAATTTCAGTAATAGCCATTGGTGGTGACAAACTTTCTCGAGGATTAACTTTGGAAGGACTATCAGTAAGCTACTTTTTACGCGCCTCAAAAATGTACGACACTCTCATGCAAATGGGACGTTGGTTTGGCTATCGTCCCGGATATGTTGATTTATGCCGTTTATTCACAAGCAGTGAGCTCAACGAATGGTTCAGACACATTACAATGGCAAGTGAAGATTTACGAGAGGAATTTGACGCAATGTGGAATGCAAAAGCTACACCAGAAAAATATGCTTTGAAAGTACGTACTCATCCAGGCCAATTACAAATTACAGCAATCACAAAAATGCGCAATGTAGATAGAATACAAGTATCATGGTCTGGCCGTTTAGTTGAAACTTATCAACTTCCAACCGACAAAGGGGTAATCCACAAGAACCTAGTCGCAACACAAGATTTCCTTTCAAAGTTGGGAATTCCTCTTATAAAAGGCAGCAATGACTATCTCTGGTTAAAAGTCTCTCCCATAGATGTTCTAAAATTCTTTTCAGAGTTTACAGTCCCCCCACAACTTACTAAAGTAGATTTAACATTAATCAGCAATTTTATTCGCAAACTCAATCAAGCTGGGGAACTCGGAGCATGGAGTGTTGCTTTAATGAACAAGGCCAACGCATCAAAACATTTTACAGTATCAAATAAAGTCAGTGCAGGTTGTTTTATTCGAAACACAGCAGGAGACACCGAGACTTATATAATTAAGAAGAATCATATTATCGGAAAGCAAACAGATGAATTCATTGATTTGGATAATGCCGATTTATCTGATGCCTGGCTCGCATCAAAACAAGACAAAGACTGGAAAAAGAACTATCCAAAACCTAAACTTGTTCGAGAATTATCCCGTGATGTAAATAATCCATTATTGATTATCTATCCGCTTGATCCTTTAGGTGCAAATCCAAAAGATGAAAATAGTATAACTATTTTTCAGGAAAACGATGATGTAATAATTGGTTTTGCTATTGTTTTTCCCAAAAGTAATACACAGCATACTGTAGAATTTGCGATAAATACCTCTTTAGCAAATGAATATTATCAATCTGAAATTGATTTTGATGATAACAATGATAACTTAGAAGACAATGAATAATATATTGGAAATATGGGAGAATATTGAACAATCCAACGAAATCGGATTGTTAAAGCGATTATATACAAATGATTCTGAATTATTTATTTATGCTATTTTTCAAAATCCAGAAAGACATTGTGGAATTGCTTTATCATTCAATGAACATACACATATTGATATTTCCTCTTTCTCTAATTTGCGTGATCTACAAATTGTCTTAATGCATGATAAATCATTCCCATGCAACAAGCTACTTATCATAAAGTTATTACATTACCAAAGCCGCGATATTTTCGCAGTCATGTGTGAAAATATGATACAATCAGTTTTATCATTACATTCTGAAAACAAATCGCAAAAACGATCATTAATCAATTAGAAAAATGGCAAGCACTTTTCGAAAAGTTGAAAGGTGAAGGTTTAACATCATCAGAGCAACAAGGGCTTTATGGTGAATTACATTTTTTACAAAAGATTATCATCAGGCAAAACGCTATTGCAGCTCTCAACGCTTGGGTAGGAACAGATAAGGAAATACGCGACTTTCAGTACAATGACTGGGCGATTGAAGTAAAAACCACATCTGGCAACAATCATCAGAAAGTTAATATTAGCAATGAAAGACAATTAGACGAGACATTATTAAGAAATTTATTTCTATTTCACTTATCAGTTGAAGTAGCCAAAAAGAACGGTGAAAGTCTAAATAGTAAAATCGATACTATTAGAAAGGTGTTGCAAGACAATATTTCTGCCCAAAACTTATTTAACAATAAACTTCTAGAAGCAGGATACTTTGATAGACATAAGTACCTATATGAAGAAAAATGTTATCAAATTCGCAATGAAAACTACTACAAAATAGACGGAGATTTTCCACGTATCAAAGAACAAGAGATCCGTAATGGCATAGGTGATATCAAGTATTCAATTATACTTTCACAATGCATGGATTATTTAATTTCTGAAAATACTGTATTTGACAAAATAAGTATCTTATGAGCGAAATAAATAAATACTACTTATCCTTATTACAAGAGATTCGAACAATGCAAGACACTGCTGAAAATGGAGCAAGCCAAGAGCAGCTATTTACACAGATTGCATTAGAAATGCTTGCAGAAGCTGGTGAAACCGAAAATGCCACATTTGCATATGATGAGAAAGAACTAGGAACTAAAGGGCAACACAAAATTAATGGTTATGCAATGTCTGACAATTATGAAACGATAGATTTATTTATTTCTATTTTTCAGAATACAGAAGTACCACAAAAAATTACAAAAGAAGAAATAGATAGAGCGGCCAAACGCATTACAAACTTTTTCCGAAAAGCATTTTACAATGAATATGCTAAAGATATTGATGAATCATCACCTATTTTTCAATTTGCATATGATTTAGCTAAACTTCCAGAAATAAGAGAAACACTTGTACGGGTCAATGCAATAATTCTCACCAACGGTACCTACAACGGCGATATCCCTAAACAAGAAAAGGTTGCCGGACAAGACATTTATTACAATATCTTTGATATTAACCGCTTATACGCGATATCTGAAAAATCTCATATATCTATTGAACTGGATTTTGATGAACAGCAAATCAAAATTCCTTGTTTGAAAGCTCCTATTGATAATAGTGATTATGAATCATACATTGCTATAATGCCAGGACAAGGATTAGCAATGCTATACAAACAATTTGGTGCTCGATTATTAGAACAAAATGTACGTTCCTTTCTACAATTCACTGGAAAAATAAACAGAGGAATACGAAAAACCATTAACGAAGAATCACATATGTTCTTAGCTTATAATAATGGAATCTCTGCAACAGCTGACAACATAGAACTTGACGAGACTGGGCATTATGTAAAAAGAATCAGCAACTTACAAATTGTAAATGGTGGGCAAACAACCGCCTCCATTTATCATACTTGGGATAAAGACAAAGCTGACATTTCAAATATTTTCGTACAAATGAAAATATCTGTCATCAAAAAAGCTGATTCTTACAGTGAGATTGTATCGCGTATTTCCCAATATGCCAATACTCAAAACAAAGTTAATAATGCAGATTTTTCGGCCAATAATCCAATACTTATTGAATTGGAAAAAATATCACGCCGTTCATTCTCGCCCATTACTCCACAACGTAATATTCCAACAATCTGGTTTTTTGAACGAGCTAATGGACAATATAAAAACATGCGCTTACGTGATGGATTTACCCCTTCCCGAGCTAAACAATTTGATTTAAAATATCCCAAGAAGCAGATGTTCAAAAAGACAGATTTAGCAAAATTCGTCAATTCTTATGGGGAAATTCAAGAAGGCAAAAAACTAACTATCGGTCCACATATTGTTGTTCGCGGAAATGAAAAGAATTATGCCCAATTCATAAACTACAACTTGCCTAAAAAAGTTACAGGAATATATTTTGAAGATGTCATTGCCAAATTTATATTATTTCGGGAAGCAGAGAAACTGTATGGCATCAAACCCAATAACATTGGTGAAATGCGTAATGCAGTTGTACCATATGCTATTTCACTGTTTGGTTACCTCACTGATTATAAGCTTAATTTAGAAAAAATATGGAAAAATCAAAAGATCTCTGATGAGTTGTCAGCAGCACTCTATTCATTAATGAAACAACTTAATGAATTCATTTTGCATAACTCACCAAGTTCCCATTATATTGAATGGGCAAAAAAAGAAGATTGTTGGGAAACTATAAAACAACAACAATGGAATATTGATATTAATAGTATTAAGGCTGATTTTGCAACAGATGAACAACTAAAAAAACGTAAGTCAGCCGCTGACAATTTAGATATTGATTCAATTCAAAAAGAATATGAAACTGCATTATTGCGTTCAATTCCATACGCTCTCTGGAAAAAAATTGAAGAATGGGGAAAAGATACAGGCTATCTAACCACGAGTCAACAATCTTTCGCGGGTTTTGATATGGCAAATACTATAAAATTCAATAGAAAAATTACAGATAATAATCGTAAGAAAGCTATGACTATTTACGAAATTGTTTGTACGAATAATATTGAGCTGCTTGCAGAAGCTGATGAACTCACAGAGGAGCAAAAAACAGACCTGTCAACAACTGTAAAAGACAGTACAAGTGCAGACCACGGAATAACCATTGAGTTAATACAAAAAATGGTTGCTTGGGATAAACATCGCCGTATTCTTAAAGATTGGCAATGGAATGTTATGAATGAAATTATTTCAGGAAAAAAAACTTTAAATGATCGTCTAGCATGGGGATGTAAACAAAATCTCAAAACATTAAAACAACACGGTTTCACAGAAGAATAATTTTTCAGACACTGTCCACAATCTTGTGTAAATAGAAAACTATGAGAAGAATTTGCAATGAAGAGTTTATATTCGCGCAGAGCATTTACTCTTCACTATATCCTTTTTCTTCCCCTAATAGTCATTCAAAGAAAAGTTTCTAGACAAGTATAATTTGCATTATAGTTTTCTAATACTATCTTATTCAAAGTATATAACAACCCTTTCAAATTTTGTTCCCGGACTTTACTTTTCAATTGACATTCCCATAATAAGACAACATGCCACCCCATATTTCGGAGTTGCATTCGTTCTTTTAAATCTCGTTCTTTATTCCTTTCTATTTTTTCTTTCCAGAATTCTGTATTGGTCTTCGGCAAAACATAATATTTACACCCTTCATGACCATGCCAAAAACACCCATTAATAAAGATCACAGTTCTATACTTTCTTAACACAATATCAGGAGTCCCTGGCAACCTTTTTCACATTAACACGAAAACGAATACCTTGGGAAAATAGATATTTCCGCACAAGAATCTCCGGCTTCGTATTTTTACTACGAATATTCGACATACACTTCCGCCGTTGCTCTTTTGTTAAAACGTCTACCATACCTATATAAAATTTAAATGCAAAAGATAAATGATTCCTAATGCAAAGATAAAAATTATCATCCATGAATTATAATATTAAACACAAAGAATGCACTCATTATCTCTTCAATCCCCATACTCTCAAAACAAGCACCGAAATATTTATGGACGCCTTTAACTAAATTCGCGATATTTTCACTACATTCACAGCATGAAATGCAGAATTATACTCAAACTATTAGCAATTCTCTTTTTTACAGGATGTTATAACAGAGAACAGATTTCCCGGCTTGATGAGGCGGAAGCACTGTTACAAAATAAGCCGGATAGTGCCTTAACAATATTACAACAACTCAAATCGGAAGGCGGCCAGGCTGAACAAGCCAGGTATGCGTTGCTTTATTCAGAGGCTTTAGACAAAAATCACATCAAAGTAACCAATGATTCGCTCATTCGCCAGGCTTGGAGCCATTATAAACATCATCCCAAAGATTTACGCCGCCAATGCAAAACTCTCTATTATTGGGGACGGGTTAAACTGCGCGCAGGAGACAAACCGGGAGCGTTACGTCTTTTCCTAGAAATTGAAGAGAAACTGAAAGATACCAATGAGCCTTATTATGCAGGACTTTTATACAGTCAAATCGGTGAAGTGTATTATGACCAAATGAACTATAGCCGGGCTTATCATTATTTTCGTGAAGCTCGCAATAACTTCCGGCAGACTGATAACACTCGTGAAGAAACAGAGGCAACTCTCGATATGGCAGCCGCAACTTTCAATTCAAAAGATATGGAGAAAGCCATGCGACTCTATTCTGCCGCACTCGATTTGGCTGATGAGCACAAGTACAATAAGTTAGCCAAAGCCAGTCTCACCAATCTTACTTCTCTCTATGTGGTGTCAGGCAAGAAACAAATTCCTCATGACCTACTGCAACGCATCGAACTCTCTGCCCGGCAAGATACGTTATACGGATACCATACATTAGTAGATGTGAATCTACTAAAAAACCGTATAGACAGCGCACGCTACTATCTGGCACTTGCAGAAACACATTCCACCGATATACGTGACATGGCAGACCTGCAATACACCGCTTATCGGATTGAAGCGCAGGCCAGAAACTTCGAGAAAGCGACAGAGAAGATACACCATTATATCTATCTGACTGACTCGCTGACACGTTCAAATATGCAATTCTCCGCCGGTATGGTGGAACGTGACTATTTCAAGGAACGCTCCAAATTTGCCGAATACCGGATGAAGAACCGTACTACCTGGGAGATTACCATAGCAAGCGTAATTTTTCTAATAATAGGGGTAGCATACTACATCATCCGTCAACGTCTGCGCCTGCAACGCGAACGTACCGACCGCTACCTGCTATTGGCGGAAGAAGCCAACGCCCAATACAAAACTCTGACAGAACATATGGAAGGACAGCGCAATGCAGAAAGCCATTTAAAAGGTTTGATAGCTTCACGATTCGACATCATTGACAAACTGGGAAAGACTTACTATGAACGTGAGAATACCGCATCGCAACAAGCAGCCATGTTCCACGAAGTGAAACAGATTATCACCGATTTTGCAGAGAACAATGCAATGTTGCAAGAACTGGAACTTATCGTAAATACCTGCCATGATAATGCAATGGAGAAGTTGCGGAATGAATTTTCGTCAATGAAAGAAGCTGACATACGACTGCTTTGTTATATTTTTGTAGGTTTCTCTCCACAAGTAATCAGTTTGTTTATGAAAGATACGGTAGCTAATGTATATGCTCGCAAGTCACGGCTCAAATCACGTATCAAATCGGCAGAAACGGCCAATAAAGAGTTGTTTTTAGCACTTTTCGGATAGGTGTTAGACCTGTGTTAGAAATCTTAGAATACATCTTTCATAATCCATTGAATATCAATATACTTTAAATCAAAGTGTTAGATTTGCGAGATTGCATCACAACCCGAATTTGATGCAATCTTATTACTTTTGCATTCGAAAAATTAGAAAAAAGAAAAGATTATGAAGAAGATTGTTATTCTATTAAGCGCCATGCTTTTCATGGTAGCATGCGAAAAAGGAAACGAAGAAATGAAAGAAGCAAAAGTAGTGGTATCCGTTTATGATGAGAATGGAAAAATTGCAACGGGCGTTCCCGTAAAAATGTATAATGAAAAGGATTATAAGGTTTTTGAAAAAGATAATTTAACTTTGCCAACTGCAATCATACAGACAAATGAAAGTGGTATGGCCACCTTTGTACTGCCACGAGAGGAATGGTTTGCAACGCAGTCGCAACGGTTCCTGACATTCGTGGTACAAGAAGGGGGCGGCCCTAACAACTATCAGATATGGTCTTCCGGCAAAACCGTAGAAGCCGGAAAAGCCGTAAAAGTAGAAATACGTTTAACCCAATTCCCTAACTAAGCCTTTATCACATGAAGCAAACTAGACTTTATATAATTACAGCACTTTGCCTGCAAATGTTTTTGGGAACAATATTACTAAGTTGCAGCACCGAAAATGACGAATACAGGAAAGATTCACCTTCGGCAGCAAATCCTGTTGAACCCATAGGGGCTTCACTTGAAGATTTCTCCATAGAACAATTGCCCGCAAAAACAATTTATGCATTAGGAGAGAATATAGACTTAACCGGCCTTAACGTGACAGGCAAGTATGATGACGGGAAACAACGCCCCGTAAAGGTTACCCCGGAACAGATCAGCGGTTTCTCTTCATCCACGCCTGTCGAAAAACAAGAAGTAACCATCACACTGGAAGGAAAACAGAAAAGCTTTTCTGTTCAGGTTTCACCCGTCCGTATAGAAAACGGAGTATTGACGGAAATATTGAAAGGATACAATGAAATCATACTTCCCAATAGCGTGAGATCAATCCCGAAAGCTGCCTTCAGCAACAGCCAAACAGCAAAGGTAGTACTCAATGAAGGACTAAAATCGATTGGAGATATGGCTTTCTTCAATTCGGCCATTCAGGAAATAGTATTTCCATCAAGCCTGGAACAGATGGAGGAAAACATTTTCTACTATTGCCGGAATTTGAAAAAAGCAGATTTAAGCCAAACGAAACTCACCAAACTTCCCGCCAGCACTTTTGTATATGCGGGCGTTGAAGAAGTGCTGCTGCCTGCGACACTGAAAGAAATCGGAGCACAGGCATTCCTTAAGACATCTCAACTGAAAACGATTGAGATTCCGGAAAATGTAAAAACAATCGGATTGGAAGCATTCCGGGAAAGTAGCGTTACAACCGTGAAGTTACCGAACGGCGTTACAACCATGGCGCAAAGAGCCTTTTATTACTGCCCGGAATTGGCGGAAGTGACCACCTACGGGAGTACTTTCAATGATGACCCCGAAGCTATGATCCACCCCTATTGTCTTGAAGGATGTCCGAAATTGGCTCGCTTCGAAATACCTGAAAGTATTCGGATATTGGGACAGGGATTACTGGGTGGTAATAGGAAAGTGACCCAATTAACCATTCCGGCAAACGTCACACAGATTAATTTTTCGGCTTTCAATAATACAGGTATTAAAGAAGTAAAGGTAGAAGGGACAACACCTCCGCAGGTATTTGAAAAAGTATGGTACGGATTTCCGGATGATATTACCGTCATTCGTGTTCCTGCCGAATCTGTGGAAAAATATAAGAACGCAAATGGTTGGAGGGATTTCACAAACAAGATAACAACGTTCTAACAGTTCTCCAGTTTTTCGATTATAATCGAATAAAGTTGGTTTAATATCGACTTTTCCGGTTATAATCGAAATAACTTAAGAAAACACTATATTTTCGATAATAGCCGGAAAAATCAGTACTATTAGTTTATCTATTTAAATCTCCCCATTCACCCCCTAAGCCGAACAGAGCAAAATCGCCCAGACAAGGATCATCCGGAAAGACTGTAGCCAATGCTGCCGTTATCTGACGGGCATTTTTCAAAGAAAAAGTTTCCGTATCCGTCAACTTGAAATAATGTGCTACCCGGCATACATGTGTATCTAAAGGGACAATCAAATCTCTACGATCAAAACTTTCCCAAATCCCCAAATCGACCGCCGAGTCCCGACGAATCATCCAACGCAAAAACATATTCAGTTTCTTTTGAGGGCTTTTGGCAGAGACTTCAAGAAATGCACATAGCTTTTCCATCGGTATTCCGGGATATAACATCAAGGCTTCTTCCAGACTTTCAAACTGTGTATAAGCAATGTATAATCGCTGAAAATATCCATAGAAATCAGCATGTGACAGCATCCGATAAAAACTACTGGTTGCTCCCGATGGGAAATCTCTCTCCCACTGACGGGACAGTACATACTGATAAGGCGAATCTCCCATTAGCCCGTGCAATTCGTTCACTTTCTTCAAGATCTGTTTGCGATTGCCAAAACTCATAATCGCCGTCAGCAAACCGCTGACTTCGATATCCTGTTTCAGCGTATAACGATGGGGAAACTGCACCGGATCGCTTTGTATAAAGTCTGCGCGATGATACATCTCCGCACACATCAAAAGTTTATTCTTTATATCTTCAGTCATTTCGAGAAAGTATCAAGTATTGAAAGTACAAAAATACATATTCTAGTTGGATTTCCTCTTTAAGTAAATGATAGATTGTATCCCTAATAAAATAACAAACAAATATTCTGCCGTCATATACACAGTCAGAGAAGCATGAAAACATTCACTTAACAGATACAGATAAATCAAATATACAAGAATGGTGATTAACTGGAAGATAAAGGCGAGCTTCGTCTTTCCTGTACCGGTAACAGCATTGATATAAACATATCCGGGCAGTGCAAAAGCATAATTCAACAGCATAACTATAAAAGGATAGAAAGCTAGTCTCACCAGATTATCGTTATTCGTATAAAATCCGATAACCCATTGGTTACCCCAAAGAGCCATAACTATCAATGGCCCCCCCACGGCATAACCCAACCTAAGAACTTTATGGCAAACGGGAAAAAGTTCCTTCCCCTGCCCCGCCCCAATTAGATTGCTGACTAATGAACCAGTAGTGGATGCAAAAGAGTTGACAATCACAAAAAAGACGGTAGAAACACTACGAGTAATATTGGAAATAGCAAGCTCTGTCCTTCCCAGATGCTCGATAGCAACGAAGAACAGAAACCAGGGAGCAACGCTGACAAAAGAGTGAAGCATACTCCATACAGATATCCTCAACAACTTTATTAACACTTTCCCATCATAAACGACCTTCAGCCCATATTTCACTTTATCTACCCTCACCCACATATATAATAGAGAGTACGATAAAAGCTCCGAACTCTGCCAAAGAAGAAGCCATCGCCGCCCCGGATATACCCAGATTCAGTTTGAATATCAGCAGATAGTTAAAAGGAATATTGATACAGATAGCCATGATAGCTGCCACGGACAATGCTTTGGTCGTTGTTATCCCTACCAGAAAAGACCGGAAAGCTAAAAAGGAAATGAGAATAACAAACCGAAGCTACGCCAATCCAGATAATGAATCACTGCCTGATAAATTTCATCCGAAGTTATCAACCGGCGCAGGATCAAGGGAGAAGCCAAATGGAGCAATAGGCAAAGAATGACTGCCATCCCCGACAGGAAATATACTCCCTGAAAAATGTACGTCCGTCTCTTTATAATGTTGTTCCCCATTTCTCCGGCAATCATTACCTGCAGCCCGATGCTGAATAAAACATATAAACAGCTAAATAATAGATTCCGGCAAGCGCAGAAGCTCCCAGTTCGACTTCTCCCACATGCCCCAGGAAAATAGCGTCGGTAATATTGATTAATTGTTCCATCAGAATGCTCATCATCACAGGAAAGTTGATGAGCCATATTTGCTTATATGTATAATTCATTGCTCAACTTAAAAATAACACGATACGGTATACCACATCATAGCAGCACACAGTTCCGTAAATTTATAAAATGGATATAAAACTCTTTGCCAGGCGAGTAGTTGCCTGTCGGATAGCTGAATAGCCCTGTTAGAAATGATGCTATTCGTTGAGCGTAGCTATATGCAGAGTTTCATAAATGGATGAATATTGCTGGTTTATCAATCAATTACGCAACAAAGATAAGAAATCTTATTTTCATATCCCAATGTGGTATGGTATTAGCAGATTACTTATAGTAAAGAAATGTATTAAAACATTGATTGCAACATTAACAGATTGATTTATACAGATATACCATATTCTAAAGCTAAGGAATAATTCTTAAATATCTTTCTCTTTAAAAAAGGCATATCATTTTGAAAAGAGTAGTAACCAATAAATAACCAGATAACAATGAAAGTTTGTAAATTCGAGAAAATTAAAGATGAGGATGAAATGAAGCAAGTAATCAATTGTATTCAGAAAGAACATCCTTATGTAGCTGTAGTCCCTATATTGGCACAATTACAGGAGTGGTTACAGGCTATTTCCATCAGTTGGTTTCACGAAGAAGATGAAGCTTCTCATACCACAGTCAATGCCATCGAAGCATATTGCTGTACCCTTGCCAATCATCTCATTACAGATTCGCACTTAAATCAGGAAATTAAAAACCGGATTCTGGAGTGTATAAAGAAAATACATATACTTGTAGAAGACAAAGCAGATTTACTGATTGATAAAATGATAAAAGCGGAAATATACGGATTATCCAGCGATTTATTCACTTATTGCTTACGTCAACAGGGTCTTCGTGCCCAAACATTAGATACCGGCAAACTTATACAGATCAACCTGGAAAGAAAGCCGGATATCCCATATATTCAGGAATCTATCCAACAATACATTGACGAGAACCGGAATGTGGATATTTTATCGCCCCACTTTCCATTTGCAGGAATGTGTATGGTGAAATAGACTTTATGAGCGAACAACGCAATGATTACTATGCAACAGTGCTTGCCACCCTATTCAAAGCGGACGAAATGCTGTTATCCACCCTATCAACCATATCTACGCAAACCGGAATTGCCTGCGAGAACAACATTCACTAACTTACATAGAAGCCGAACAACTGATTAACAGCGGAGTACACCTGCTCTACGCAGATTGTATCACCCTTGCGGCACGCTCCAATATAGTTATCCGCCTAACCGATACACACGATCTGTCAACAGAACGCCTCTATATATCTTCCCATGACACAGGCAACAGTGTCAAAGCCATCCTCTCACAGGATTCGGCTACCTTTGTACGTTTTACCTCATTGAATGTATTGCCCGGATATTTGTTTATGGGTAAGATATTGGAAGTTATCAACAAATATCAAATCAATGTCATCTCAATGGCCTCATCCAATGTATCTATCTCGATGATGCTGACGGCCAGCCGGGACACCCTGCGAATCATTCAAAGGGAACTACATAAATATGCCGAAATGGTTATGGACGAAAATATGTCTGTAATACATATCATCGGCTCCCTTCATTGGGAACGCACACAAGTAGAAAGTCATATTATGGATACTATCAAAGATATCCCCGTATCTCTCATTTCTTATGGAGGAAGCGATCATTGTTTCACACTATCTGTACATACCACAGATAAAAACAGACTGATTAGTTCGCTATCCAGACAATTTTTCGAGAGTCAGTGCGCAGCCTGATTCAAAGCCGGATAAAAGAGACATCTGAAAGCCAAATAAAAATAAAGAGATGAAAATAGCTATTATAGGAGCCGGACACATAGGGAGTGCAATCGTCACTTGTCTGGCGCAAGGACATCTTTACAATGAGAAAGACATTATTGTCTCCAATCCAAACATTGATAAACTGGAGAGACTGCAAGAACATTTCCCTGCAATACACATAACGACCGATAACCAACAAGCCATATCGGAAGCCGAAGTAATCGTCCTCGCCATCAATCCCTGGAAAGTAGATGAAGTATTGTCCCTCTACGTTTCTCGCGTACACAAATCCTCGTATCTCTTGTGTCCGAGTATGTATCTCCCACCTGGCTCATTTGACAGAAGCCGAGATGCCTATCTTTCGGGCAGTTCCCAATATGGCCATTACAGAACGTTCCAGCCTCACTTTGATAGCTTCCCGCGGAACCGATAAAGAATATCAGCAATTAATAAAACAGATATTTGAAGAAGGAGGAAAATGCCTGTTCCTGCAAGAGAAACAACTAGATACCACTTCCGCATTAACCTCCAGCGGAATAGCTTTCGCCTTAAAATATATGCAAGCGGTTATGCAGGCAGGGATTGAGCTAGGAATTCCCGGCAAGGATGCCATGCAAATGGCAGCGTATAGCATGGAAGGAGCGACAGAACTGATTCTGAATCATAACACTCATCCATTGCTGGAAATAGAGAAAGTAACCACTCCGGGCGGAACCACTATAAAAGGATTGAACGAACTGGAGCACAAAGGCTTCACTTCTTCTATTATTCAAGCCATCAAAAGCAGTGCCACAACTTTGATTGACAAAGAGGAAGAAGATGCAAAAAATTTCCGATAGTCCTTATGGTATGGTTTCTCAAGTCCTTTTTGCCTATTTTGAAATGCTATATATCCCAAAGCCAGCATAAAAGGACTTAAGAAAATGTATGCTTAGATTTTATATTCCTCTATCTTCCGATACAAGCGTAGTAAGTCCGATTTTCAACAAGCGGGCAGCTTCCGTTTTATTCCCCTTCGTATATTCCAAAACACGTGCAATATGTCTGCGTTCCATTGCGGCCAACTCAAAACTGCCTACACTATCATCCGAACATTCATAATGAGTGTTCTGGATTTCCAAAGGAAGATCACAAATATCCAGTCGCCCCCCTTCACACACAATCAGGCTACGCTCAATCACATTTCTCAACTCACGGATATTCCCTTTCCACGGCTGTTGTTCCAGCGCTTCCAAAAAAGCAGGAGTCATCTCATTGATGGCATACGAAAGTTTTTCGGAGAAACTTTTGGCAAAAGCAGTTGCAAGAATTCTGATATCACCGGTACGTTCACGAAGCGAAGGAAGATGCACCTGAAAAACCGAAAGACGATAAAACAAGTCCTCACGGAAATGCCCGGCTTTGATCTCCTCCTGCAAATTCCGGTTGGTAGCAGCGATGATACGCACATTGACTCTTGTCGGCTTGGTATCACCGATCTTTATATATTCTCCTGTTTCAAGGATACGCAGTAACTTTGCCTGCAATTCGAAAGCCATCTCTCCGATTTCATCCAGAAAGATCGTTCCGTTATTGGCCTCTTCAAAAAGCCCTTTCTTATCTTTCAGCGCACCGGTAAACGAACCTGCCTTATGTCCGAACATCTCGCTTTCGAGCAGTTCTTTGCTGAAAGACGAACAGTTGACCGCCACAAAATTCTGTTTGCTCCGCTTGCTGTTATAATGTATAGCCTGCGCAAAGACCTCCTTTCCTGTTCCGGTTTCCTCCCGTCAGCAATACGGGAACATCTGTCACAGACACCTTCTGCGCCAAAGACACCGACTCTTTCAGCACTTTTGACTCCCCCAGGATAGAATCGAACGAGTACATTTGCCCGACCTTCTTTTCCAGTTTTTCGAGACGGACATTCATTTTTGCTTTCTCTACGGCACGACTAATGAGAGGGATAATCTTGTTATTATCATCTCCTTTCGTTATATAATCAAACGCACCGTTTTTGATAGCCTGCACCCCGTCGGGAATATTGCCGTGAGCAGTAAGAAGAATCACTTCCACATTGGGAGCTATTTTTTTGATATTCAAAACCAGATCCACTCCGTTTCCATCAGGAAGAAAAACATCACATAAAGCTACGTCGGGCGATTGAATTTCCAGTTGTTTGATGGCAGTTTTGCAATCACCTGCCTGACACACTTCATAGCCCTCAAGTTCCAGCATACGAGCTAAAAGGCTGCGAATCTGGACTTCATCGTCAATAATAAGAATTTTATTCATACAAATTGTCTACATTAATATAGAAGAATGAAAAACAGGGTGCGCAAATATAGTTTTTTTATCTGAATCCATGAACATTTCTTCGCCCCTGTTTGTTTATTTCCACAGGAAACTATTTACACTATAAACAGATGAAAATAATTATTATTGGGGGAGTTGCAGGAGGAGCCACCACTGCTGCCCGAATCAGACGAGTAGATGAAACAGCAGAAATTATCCTTTTGGAAAAAGGAAAGTATATATCATACGCCAATTGCGGCCTTCCTTATTATATAGGAGGAGTGATAGAGGAACGGGATAAATTGTTCGTGCAAACGCCCGAAGCCTTCTCTACACGCTTCCGTGTAGATGTACGTACAGAAAACGAAGCGATTTTTATTGACCGGAAAAGAAAGACAGTGACCATCCGGCAAAGCAGTGAAGACACTTATGAGGAGAGCTACGATAAATTAGTCATCTCCACCGGAGCTTCCCCGGTGCGTCCTCCTCTTCCGGGAATCGACCTTAGCGGAATCTTCACGTTAAGGAATGTCACCGACACGGATCGGATCAAAGAATATATCAAGAGCCACGCTCCGCAAAAAGCCGTTATCGTAGGAGCCGGATTTATCGGTCTGGAAATGGCGGAAAACTTACATACACAGGGAGCGAAAGTGTCGATTGTGGAAATGGGCAATCAAGTGATGGCTCCTATTGACTTCTCGATGGCATCGCTCGTCCACCAGCACTTGATGGATAAAGGAGTCAATCTTTATCTGGAACAAGCTGTCGCCTCTTTTAGCCGGGAGGGAAAAGGGTTGAAAGTAACGTTCAAAAATGGTCAGTCCATTTCTGCCGATATCGTTATCCTGTCAATCGGAGTACGCCCGGAAACCAGTCTGGCACGAGCTGCCGAACTGACTATCGGCCCCGCAGGAGGTATTGCCGTGAATGATTACCTGCAAACGTCTGATGAATCGATTTATGCCATCGGTGACGCAATCGAGTTCCGCCATCCGATCACCGGAAAACCCTGGCTCAACTATCTTGCCGGACCTGCCAACCGTCAGGGACGCATCGTTGCAGACAACGTTCTCGGGGCAAAAATACCTTACGAAGGTTCTATCGGCACTTCAATCGCAAAAGTTTTCGACATGACCGTTGCTTCAACCGGTTTACCCGGCAAGCGCCTGCGCCAGGAAGAGATAGATTATATGTCATCTACCATCCATCCCGCCTCTCATGCCGGCTACTATCCGGATGCCATGCCGATGAGTATCAAAATCACTTTCGACAAAAAGACGGGAAGATTGTACGGCGGGCAAATCGTCGGTTACGACGGAGTGGACAAACGGATTGACGAACTCGCGCTTGTCATCAAACACGAGGGAACGATCTACGACCTGATGAAAGTGGAACAAGCGTATGCTCCTCCGTTCTCTTCGGCCAAAGATCCGGTAGCACTGGCAGGATATGTAGCGGAAGACATCATTACCGGCAAAACCAATCCGGTATATTGGAGAGAGTTGCGGGACATTGAAATGGAAAATAAGTTCCTCCTGGATGTCCGCACCCCGGACGAATATTCTTTAGGCAGCCTACCGGGTGCCGTGAATATTCCGCTGGATGAGCTTCGTGACCGGCTGGCCGAACTGCCGAAAGATAAAATGATTTATACCTTCTGCGCTGTCGGACTACGGGGGCTATCTTGCCTACCGGATATTGACTCAACATGGATTTGACAAGGTGCGTAATCTCTCGGGAGGACTGAAGACTTATCGAGCCGCCACTGCTCCGATTATCATACGCGAAGAAAATGGAAATGAAATAGACGAATCACCCGAACAACAGGGAGGTAGTCCCCAAGTTGGGCAACCTGCGGTTGCTAAGGTTTCGGATACCACGGTTACTGCCACTGCTGCCGTCACCGCCGATGCTCTTGCAAACCCCGCTAAAACAGTTCGGGTAGACGCCTGCGGGTTACAATGTCCCGGCCCGATTTTGAAAATGAAAAAAACAATGGATACACTGGCTTCAGGCGAACGGGTGGAAATCACCTCAACCGATCCGGGATTTCCGCGTGACGCCGCCGCATGGTGCAGTTCAACGGGCAATCAACTGATTTCGAAAGACAGCTCCGGAGGAAAATCTGTTGTTGTCATAGAAAAAGGAGAACCAAAATCGTGCAATATTGTTACTTCATGTGAGGGCAAAGGAAAAACCTTTATCATGTTTAGTGATGATTTGGATAAAGCTTTGGCCACTTTTGTACTAGCAAACGGCGCAGCAGCTACGGGGCAAGAAAGTCACCATCTTCTTTACGTTCTGGGGACTGAACGTCATCAAGAAGTTGCACAAACCGGAAACCGAAAAGGATATTTTCGGAAAAATGTTTGGCATGATGCTGCCTTCCAGCTCCAAAAAGCTGAAACTTTCTAAGATGAGTATGGGCGGAATAGGCGGAAAAATGATGCGGTATATCATGAACAAAAAAGGGATTGATTCACTGGAATCCCTGCGCCAGCAAGCGCTGGAAAACGGTGTGGAATTTATTGCTTGCCAGATGTCAATGGACGTGATGGGAGTCAAACAAGAAGAACTCCTGGACGAGGTGACCATTGGCGGCGTAGCAACGTATATGGAACGGGCGGATAACGCAAACGTTAATCTATTTATTTAAAAAATGAACAAATGAAATATTTAAATAAGGTATGAAAACAATATGTGCAATGCGTGATGTATTCAAAGCAATGGGAAACTTTGAAACAGCATTTGAAAAAATGTACCAGATAACGCTTAATGAAGCAATGATATTGTGTGCCCTTAAAGAGGCTTCGGACAAAGTGACAGCTACCAACCTGTCCAAGCAAACCGAGCTAAGCCCCTCACACACATCTAAAATGCTGCGAATACTGGAGGAAAAAGGACTGATCGTCCGGTCGCTCGGAAGCGAAGACCGGAGACAGATGTACTTCCACCTGACCCATACGGGCAAGCAGCGAGTAAATGAACTGGAACTTGATAAGGTAGAGATACCCGATCTACTTAAACCCCTGTTTAAATAAACGGATTTTCAAACAATTATCTGTAAATAATGAACGGTGAGCAAACTCCCTGATAATGGGGCAGAGTGCTCACCGTTTTTCTTTAAACAGGGCAAAAGATATATGTTAATTTTCCGGCAAAAGAAATTTCCATCTGAACCTTTTTCCACCTTTCTTGTTGTTTCTATCAAAAGCCCAAGGTACCTGGGCGCGATTTTTATATAACCTAAACATTATAAAAGATATGAAGAAATTAATTCCTATTTTATTGGCGGTCTTTGCACTCGCTTCATGTGAAAAAGACCCGGACATGGGTAAACTGGATGACAATTATCTGGTATACACTAACTACGACAAGAAAGCCGATTTCAAAGTTCCTACATTCTATCTGGCACCACAGATTCTGGTCATCAGTGATAGTAAAGAACCGGAATATCTCGAAGGTGAAGGCGCAGAACAAATTCTGGCAGCTTATACAGACAATATGGAAGCTAGAGGTTACGAAGCAGCAGCTGACCAGGAAAGCGCAGATCTTGGTATCCAAGTGAGCTACATCGCAAGTACTTATTATTTCACCAGCTACACACAACCTGAATGGTGGTGGGGTTATCCCGGATATTGGGGTCCTGGCTACTGGGGTGGCAACTGGGGTGGTGGATGGTACTACCCGTATGCAGTAACTTATAGTTATAGCACCAACTCCTTCCTGACAGAAATGGTGAACTTGAAAGCCGAACAGGGAGACAGTAAAAAACTGCCTGTTGTATGGACAAGTTATCTGACCGGATTTGAAACTGGCTCCAAAGCTATCAACCGTACTCTTGCAGTAGAAGCTGTCAACCAGTCATTTACACAGTCACCTTATCTTACTAACAAATAAACAACTACAACTGTTATGAAAACAAGAAAAAATATATACTTCAAGGTAGTAGCCTTGGCGGCTATTGCCATCGCCTTCGCCATGCCGGCTAAGGCACAGCTATCAGACAATGGATATGCAAATATCGACTGGCAGTTCAACGCTCCGCTAAGTAACAATTTTGCTGATAAAGCAAGCGGTTGGGGTATGAACTTTGAAGGTGGTTATTTTGTGACTCCTAACATTGGCTTGGGTCTTTTCCTCAACTATCACAGCAACCACGAATATGTAGGTCGCGAAACCTTCCAGATGGGTGCCGGTGAAGTGACTACCGATCAGCAACATACCATTTTCCAATTGCCTTTCGGTGCTGCTGCACGTTACCAGTGGAATCGCGGTGGAGCCTTTCAACCATACGTCAGTGCTAAATTAGGTGCTGAATATGCTAAAATCCGCTCTAATTTCAGCATGCTGGAAGCAAGAGAAAACAGTTGGGGATTCTACGCTTCTCCTGAAGTAGGTATCAATGTATTCCCATGGGTTTACGGACCGGGCTTGCACTTTGCTTTGTACTACAGCTATGGTACCAACAAGGCTGACGTACTGCATTACAGTGTAGATGGATTGAGCAACTTCGGCTTCCGCCTGGGTGTATCCTTCTAAAAACTGGCTGACAACTATCAGAATATTACGTTAATAATAAAAAAGGTAAAAGGTATCTATATTAAAAGCTACCTTTTACCTTTCTTTTTTTATTTTTTCTTCATCGCATCATAAATAGCTCCCTGTATTCGCTCACGAATATGCAGTTGGTTCAGTTTGCGATTTGTCACATCCGGATAAATCCGGTTGCTAAGGAATACATAAACCAGTTCATTGACCGGATCTACCCATGCACATGTACCGGTAAAGCCGGTATGACCGTACACTCCGGCAGGTGCGGCAGGAGCACAATTTCCTTTCTTCGGATCATCAGCATCCGGCTTGTCAAAACCTAAACCACACCGGCTGATCTTTGAAGTTTCCGTAGTAAACAACTGGCAGGTTTCTTTGCTTAGATAGCGTTGACCGTCTATTTCTCCTCCATTCAGCAACATCTGATAAACGCGGGCTACATCACGGGCAGTAGAGAAAAGTCCGGCATTCCCGGCCAATCCGCCAAAGCGGAAGCCTCATCATGCACAAATCCTGCAAAGTCTCTTTACGCAAGAAACGGTCTTTGTTGGAAGGGACAATTTCCGATTTGGCAAAACGGCGTAAAGGCAAGTAGCCTGTATGCTCCAACCCCATCGGTTCGTAAAACTCACGTTGCAGATAGGCTTCCATAGGCATACCGGCCAGTTGTTCTACCAACATACCCAACAGAATAAATCCGACATCACTATATACATAGCGTTTCTGCTTTAACGGAGCTTCTGCAATTTTCTCTTCCATCACCTTCCGGAAGGAACGGTTTAACCACAAGCTATCGCAGATTTGAACAGTGTAATCACCAGTCTTGACGGGAGAGACGTATTCACTTTTGAATTTGAATTTCGGATTCGCCCACGTAGTCGTACCAATCTGTACCGGATGGTGGACATCTTTACGTGCGCTGAACAATCTTCCATCATAGCTATCCTTGTCAATAGCTTCCTGATAAAAGGAATCCGGAAGGTAAACCGGACTGATGATACAGGATTTCCTGAATCGTTATATCTTTCTTATCAGTACGTTGCAAAACGGTAAATGATCCGAAATCTTATCTGTCAGATTGAAACGTCCCTTATCGTAGAGTTTCATGATGGCAAGCAAAGTGCCCGTCGTTTTGATAGGGAAGCCAAATCGTAGATACTGGTAGATTCGACACGCGGACTTCCTTTACCCGTATAAGTGCCGAAAGCCTTGTCGAACATAATATGCCCGTTTTTCAGCACCACCACGGCAACCGGGATAGGCTCCCTGACGAATACCATCCAATGCAATGGAATCAATCCGTTTTAGATGAGCAGAGGAAAGCCCGTATTCTTCCGGAACGAAATGCAATGGCGTTTGGGGGTAATGGTCACTCCTGCTCCCGTTGGAAACAATTCTCCCAAGCTTGCCGACAACTGTCCGTCTGCGGATGCCTTGGCAAATAACACATCTGCCACTGGCGCTGCACGTCACTACTATAGCTATGTCCCAGCACCACCGCCGAAGCATGAGCCACCGCACGCTGAATCTGCAACATCATCTTCCCGGGAAAAAACAGATAAATGGCCGGGCTTTCGGGAACAAACTTAGCAAAGAAAGGCTGATAAGAAGCCAAGCGCTGTTCGCTAATGGCTACAATGATTCGTTTATAGGTAGACAGAGAATCACGCAACCGCTGATTTTCCTCTTTCGTCTGATTGGCACGAAGGGAAAACGAGCCAAAGACGTATAGCGGGAAAGTTGTTTCGCCAACGCATCAGTTTCTCCGGATCTCCTACCTCGAGCAATGCAATCGTCTGCTCTTTGTCTGTATGCAAGGGAGAATATGATTCTTATTGCTCAAAACGGTTATTGCCGCTAAATTCAACCGACGAACCAGGTCACGTGTCTGCGGACTGTTAATGCGTTGTTCCAGACCGGATAATTGTACATACGATTTTTCTTAAGTCCCAACACATATTTATAAGTCAAGACTTTGCGACATTTGCTTTCAATATCTTCGCGGGTCAACTCTCCTTTTTCAATGGCTTCCAGTACGGCCGGTATCTCTTCCTTCAGGTTACGGGGAGACAGTACCATGTCATTACCTGCTTTCAAAGCCTGCAAACTGACATTTCCATTTCCTGCCACACCTTTCATGGCAAGCGCGTCGGTAAATATCAGCCCTTTGAACGCCAGTTCATCGGTCAGCAAATCATACACGACATTGCGGGACAAGGAAGACGGAAGTCCGCCAATAGGTTCAATCACCGGAACTTGCAGATGCCCCACCATCATACCGCCCAGTCCGGCACGGATGGCCTCTTTAAAAGGATAAAGCTCCACACTATCCAGACGCTCGCGAGTGAAAGGAAGTACCGGAAGCGCTTTATGCGAGTCGACATCGGTATCCCCGTGTCCGGGAAAGTGTTTGCACACAGATAACACCCCTCCACCTTCCAAACCGGAAGCATAAGCGATTACCTTATCGGCCACTTGGATCGGATCTTCGCCAAAGAACGGGTATTGATGACAGGATTTTTAGGTTTATATTCACGTCCGCCACGGGAGCAAAGTTTACCTCGTACTCAATCTGCCGGCATTGACGGGCAACTTCACGCCCGTATTCATAGAGCAGCTTGTTGTCACGGATACATCCCAATACCATATTCCGTGGAAAAACAGGCATACCACGCAAACGCATGGCCAGCCCCATTCTCCATCAAAGGTAATCATCAAAGGTACTTTGGCTTGTCGTTGCGCCCGGTTCGTCAGTTCGACCTGGTTTTGCATCTTCCCGCCGGAAAGAGAAGTCCGCCTACTTTATAAGTGTCGATGACTTCGCGCAGCAGTTCCAGGTTTCGTTTGGTGTCTACCGGAGCAATGGTATAGATGAATAACTGACCTACCTTTTCTTTAAAGGAAAGTTTATCCATCACCGAATCAACCCAGTGCCGGCAGTCCTTGTCCTGAAGGGCTTTGTACACCAGCAGAGGTTCAACGGTGGTAGCATTTTGCGCCGGACTCGAAACTGTGCCGGCCGCGATAAGGAATAAAAGCGTTACTATTGAGGGAATTATCTTCATTTATGTTTCAATGTCAAATCGGACGGCCTACACGAACACCATTTTTCCTGTGTGCATGACAGGCACCTCTTTTCCGTCCATATTCAAGTATGTTTTGGGGCCTTCCATAAATGTATGAGTGTCCACCCAGAATCACGTCGATATTGTGTGTTCCGGCAACCAGATGTTCATCCATCTGGATGCCCAGATGAGACAGGCATACGACCAGATCACAACCTTCTTCCTCTTTCAACAAGGTAGCTATCTCGTTGGATACACGGATAGGATCTTCATAAACGACTCCTTCGCATTTATTGGCCTGAATCATTCCTTCCGGCTGGGTTCCGAGACCGAACACGCCAATTCTCAAACCATATTTCTCCAGAACGACGTAGGGCTTGACTATATCTTTTAACACCGTAGCATCCAGATTATAGTTGGCACAAACGACCGGAAAATCAGCCATCTTAAAAATACGGGCCATATTATCCACATCGAAATCAAACTCATGGTTACCGATTGTCATTGCATCATAGCCCATTTCATTCATCAGTTTGATTTCTACTTCTCCACGGAACATATTATAATAAGGTGTCCCCTGAAATATCTCCGCAATCGAAAAGCAATACATTCTTATGATCTTTGCGGAACTCTTCGAGAAAAGCAGCCCGGCGGACAAAACCACCTTTGTTATAATATTCGTCCCCTTCTGATTGATAGGTTCGATACGGCTATGCACATCGCTTGTTTGTAAAATGATAACTTCTTTGGTATCCTTATCCTGCGCAAAATTGAAAAAGTGAAACTCAATGCAAGACATAGCAGGAATAATATCTGAAATCTTTTCATATTCAATATTTTTAGATTCTCCTTTTATTTTATCGTAATACGTCCGTCCAGTTTGGAGGTAATCACTTTGCCTTCGGCTGTTTGTTTGCGTACATAATCAAGAAACAGTCCGCGTAAGGTAGCATCTTCGGGGCATACTCTCTTTTCTGCCTGCAGGAACGCATCCATTCGTCCGTTTCCATCTGCCAGATAGTCGATAGTAGCCACTGTGTAAAGCTGGTCATCCTTTAGCGGTTTTCACCGATAAATGCGTTCAGCAGCTTTCCGTCTTTTGTGATTTCGAGGCGGATACCGCTCACTCCTTCGCCATGCAGAGATGCAATCGCTTCAAAAGCCGTCGCAAGTCTGTCCCTTTCATAGTCAATACACAAAGGGAATTCTCAAAGGAAGAATTTCAAAAACATCTCCTACCGTGATATCTCCTTCGGGCAAGATATTACGCAAGCCACCCATATTTACCAATCCCATATCGGCAGGTTTCCCCAACACCTGAACAGCCGCCTGCTGTAAAACACCCGCGACAAGGTCGGATAGCAAGCTTTCAGGAGCTCCTTTGTCCATCTTCATCGCACTGGTACCGATGACTTCATACATCATCGCATCCACCTTTTCCTTATAAGGCTTTAAGATTTCGGCAGCTTTCGCGTTGGGAATGGTGTCCCAAACAGAATCAATCGTTATCATGCTACCCTCTACTTTGGTTACTTCGTACTGTGCCGTAGTCTCGCGTGCGGTCCGGCAGGAAGTAAACAGGAAACCTCCTGCAAACGTCGCCACCATCAGATACTTTACATAAGTCTGTTTCATGTTCGCTATTTTTAGATATGCCACAAATATACAAAACATTTGGCTATCTGGCAAATAATTCGTTACTTTGCACCGCTTTCGCGCAATCGCTGTCAAGAGAAGAGATACTTGGTATGTTGCGTTGTAACGATGAAACAATTTAATAATAACAACAATGGATTTAATTAAAATTGCAGAAGAAGCATTTGCTACCGGAAAACAGCACCCGAGCTTCAAAGCAGGAGACACTGTAACAGTAGCATATCGTATTATCGAGGGTAACAAAGAACGTGTACAGTTGTACCGTGGTGTTGTTATCAAAATCGCCGGTCACGGAGACAAGAAACGTTTTACTGTACGTAAAATGTCAGGAACTATAGGCGTAGAAAGAATTTTCCCAATCGAATCACCGGCTATCGATAGCATCGAAGTGAACAAGGTAGGTAAAGTTCGTCGCGCTAAATTGTACTACCTGCGCGCTCTTACTGGTAAGAAGCTAGAATCAAAGAAAAGAGCTAACTAATAAGCCGAACTTTTCGATTCGAAATAAAAGGGAACTTCATTATGAGGTTCCCTTTTATTGTATATTTCTCAAACATTCTCATGCCTATGAGAAAAATTCTCATTGCAATGAGAATAATTCCTCAAAGGTATGAGAATATTTTCTCACTCGGTGAGAATAACCCTTTGTCTGAATAAGCCGTACACGTCAGAAAGGACTAAATAAAACAAAGCCCCGAAAGTCATAAACTCCGAGGCTTCATCACCTTTATTATAATAATGATATATTATTCTTTCAAATCTTTCAGTTCCCAAGCCAATGCACTGGCACCCAGTACAGCAGCATCAGAATCCTTCAATTCGGAAACGAGCAGTTTCGTCTTACCTTTATAGATATTCAGGATATTATCATCAATGGCCTTCTGAATCGGTTTCATGATATAGTCACCGGACTTAGCCAAGCCACCGAACAATACAATGGCTTCAGGGCTGGAGAATGCAATAGCATCTGCCAGTGCTTCACCCAAGATGTTACCTGTAAAGTTAAAGATCTCCTGTGCCAATTTATCACCTTGTACAGCTGCATCATATACATCTTTTGAAGTAATGTTTTCTGCAGGAATGTTACGAAGCAAGCTGGCATCCGTACGAGCGGCAAGGAATTCGCGAGCTGTGCGAGCTACACCGGTAGCCGAACAGTAAGTTTCCAGACATCCCTTACGTCCACAACCGCAAAGACGACCATCGCGACGAGCGATCACGTGTCCTAATTCGCCTGCAAAACCGTCATGTCCATATACCATCTGACCGTTGATAACAATACCACTACCCACACCGGTACCCAGTGTAATCATGATAAAGTCTTTCATACCACGGGCAGCGCCATAAGTCATTTCACCGATAGCAGCAGCATTTGCATCGTTTGTCAAAGCAGTGGGGATACCCAGTCTTTCTTCAAACATGGCAGCCAACGGAAGAATTCCCTTCAAGGCAGGTTCGAGCAAATTCAATCGTTCCCGTGTAGTAGTTACCATTCGGACACCGATACCGATACCTCTGATTTTATCAACGCCACCATTAGCAATAATCAATGGAAGCAGGCTTTTACACACTTCATCAGCGTATTCTTCTACTGTAGGATAACCAGATGTTTTGATTGAACTGCTGGCAATAATAGTTCCGCGTGCGTCTACAATTCCAAAGACGGTATTCGTTCCGCCTATGTCAATACCTACTACGTAGGGTTTTTCCATGTTTGAATTCATGATACTTTTATTTAAAAGGGTTAGTTAATCATTAAGTTTACTGCACACAAATTACGTAAAGAAGATTGAGTCTACAAAATGTTTTTAAAAAAGTTCAACCTCTTTGCAACTTTTCGTATCTTGCAGCCGTCTAATAGTAGAAAATTATCAGAAAACAGAAACTAAATAAAGAAAATTGTGATACAACTAACGAATATCAACAAGACCTACAACAACGGAGCGCCTCTCCATGTACTTAAAGGTATCAATCTCAATATCGAACAGGGAGAATTTGTTTCCATCATGGGAGCATCCGGGTCTGGGAAATCAACTTTACTCAATATATTGGGAATTCTCGACAACTACGACACCGGAGAGTATTATCTGAATAACGTACTCATCAAGAACTTAAGCGAAACCAAAGCTGCCGAATACCGGAACCGCATGATCGGATTTATCTTCCAGTCATTCAATCTGATTTCCTTTAAAGATGCCGTAGAGAATGTAGCACTTCCTTTATTTTACCGGGTATAAGTCGCAAAAACGAAATGCACTTGCCTTGGAATATCTCGACCGTCTGGGTTTAAAAGACTGGGCACATCACATGCCCAACGAAATGAGTGGCGGTCAGAAACAACGTGTAGCAATCGCACGGGCTTTAATCACCCAACCACAAATCATTCTGGCAGATGAACCAACGGGAGCTTTGGACAGCAAAACTTCCGTGGAAGTGATGCAAATTCTGAAAGATCTTCATAAACTGGGAATGACAATTGTGGTTGTCACCCACGAAAGCGGAGTTGCCAACCAAACAGACAAGATTATACACATCAAAGACGGGGTTATCGAACGCATTGAAGATAATATCGACCACGATGCTTCTCCGTTCGGCAAAGACGGTATCATGAAATAATCTAAAATCCACCACTATACAAACATTATCATGATTGACATCTGGCAAGAAATATACAGTACCATCAAGCGTAACAAGCTAAGGACTTTTCTCACAGGATTTGCTGTGGCATGGGGTATCTTTATGCTGATCGTCCTGTTAGGCGCAGGCAACGGATTGATCCATGCATTCGAGCAATCGGCTTCCGAACGTGCCATGAACTCCATCAAGATTTTTCCGGGATGGACCAGCAAATCATACGATGGACTGAAAGAAGGAAGACGAGTGCAACTGGACAATAAAGACATGGATGCTACCAGTCATTATTTCCCGAATCATGTCATCAAGGCCGGAGCAACCGTGTGGCAGGGAGGCGTAAATCTTAGTTTCGGGCAAGAATACGTCAGCCTGAACCTTTCCGGCGTATATCCCAACCATACGGAAGTAGAAGTGGTGAAACTCTTCAAAGGACGTTTCATCAATGAAATCGATATCAAGGAACGCCGGAAAGTAATTGTACTCCATAAGAAAACAGCAGAAATCCTTTTTAACAAGACTCATACCGAGCCTATCGGGCAGTTTGTCAATGCCGGAAATGTGGTTTATCAGGTAGTAGGTCTTTATAATGATAAAGGAGATAGCGGAGACAGCGATGCCTACATTCCTTTTACCACTCTACAAACGATTTATAATAAAGGAGACAAACTGAATAACCTGGTCATGACTACCAAAATCTGGAAACAGTAGAGGCTAATGAGGCTTTTGAAGCCCATTACCGTAAAGTATTGGGAGCCAACCATCGGTTTGACCAACGGACCACAGTGCTATCTGGATATGGAACCGGTTTACCAACTATCTGCAACAGCAAAAGGTTCGGGCATGCTGCGTATCGCCATCTGGGTAATCGGCATCTTTACGTTACTTAGCGGAATCGTTGGAGTTTCCAACATCATGCTGATTACCGTCAAAGAACGTACCCGCGAGTTTGGTATTCGTAAGGCTTTGGGAGCCAAACCGCTTTCCATTCTCTGGTTGATTATTGTAGAGAGTGTCACCATCACCACCATATTCGGATATATAGGTATGGTGGCGGGTATCGGAGTGACCGAATGGATGAATAACGCCTTTGGCAATCAGACAATGGATACCGGAATGTGGACGGAAACTGTTTTCCTGAATCCGACAGTAGATATAAGAATCGCCATACAGGCTACACTCACATTAATAATAGCTGGTACGTTAGCCGGATTATTTCCTGCCCGAAAAGCAGTCAGCATCCGACCAATCGAAGCACTTAGAGCAGATTAAGACTATGAGAATAGATATGGATACTTGTGAGGAAATCCTCATTACCATTACAAGAAATAAAACGAGAAGCCTGCTGACTGCATTCGGTGTTTTCTGGGGAATCTTTATGCTCGTCGCCCTGATCGGCGGCGGACAAGGACTGGAAGGCATGATGAAAAAGAACTTTGAAGGATTTGCCACCAATTCCGGTTTCCTTGTCTCGCAAAGAACGGGCGAGGCTTACAAAGGCTTCCGCAAAGGGAGATGGTGGAATCTGGAATCTACCGACATTGAACGTCTTCGCTCCCAAGTGAAAGAGGTGGAGGTCATTACTCCTTCCATTGCCCGTTGGGGTTCCAAAGCTGTATACGAAGATAAGAAATATGATTGTAGCGTGAAAGGATTGTATCCGGATTATCTCCACATTGAATCACAGGAAATGGCATACGGCAGGTTCATCAATGAGGTGGATATAAAGGAAGCACGCAAAGTATGTGTCATCGGAAAACGAATTTATGAAAGTCTTTTCAAACCGGGAGAAGACCCGTGTGGCAAATATGTAAGAGTAGATGGCATTTATTATCAAGTGATTGGCATGTCTTCTTCCGAAGGGGACATGAATATACAGGGACGGGCTTCGGAGGCCGTCACTCTTCCTTTTACTACGATGCAGCAAACATATAATCTGGGAGGACGAATTGATGTGATCTGTTTCACTGCGAAGCATGGAGTCAAAGTGTCTGAAATACAACCCAAAATGGAACAGGTCATTAAAGCCGCACATTATATCTCCCCGGATGACAAACAGGCTGTTATGTGCCTGAATGCCGAAGCTATGTTCTCTATGGTCGATAACCTGTTTACCGGTATCAACATACTGGTTTGGATGGTAGGATTGGGGACTCTGCTGGCAGGTGCCATCGGCGTATCCTAATATTATGATGGTGACCGTTAAAGAACGTACCACAGAAATCGGTATCCGCCGGGCGATCGGTGCACGCCCGAAAGATATTCTGCAACAAATTCTATCAGAGAGTATGGTGCTTACCACCATTGCAGGAATGTGTGGAATCTCTTTTGCCGTCATGGTGTTGCAACTGGTAGAGATGGGAGCAAACGCCGACGGAGGGAGACACCCGTTTTCAGGTTACCTTCGGACTGGCAATCGGCACTTGTGCTCTTCTGATCGCACTGGGAATGTTGGCAGGTCTGGCACCTGCTTATCGGGCCATGGCTATCAAACCGATTGAGGCGATTCGGGATGAATAAGGAAGTGGAACAGTTATCTGGATATGTGAGGAGTTTAGTTTCAATTATTAATCGTAAACAATAAAAATATAAATAAAGTCATGAAAAAGTATCTGAAAATCACATTATTGGTAGTCATTGCTATCATTCTTGTCGGAACATTCGTATTCCTTTATCAGAAGTCTAAACCCAAGGTAATCACTTACGAAATAGTAAGACCGGAAATGACTGACCTCCAAAAGACTACAGTAGCTACCGGAAAGGTGGAACCGAGAGACGAAATTTTAATCAAACCGCAGATTTCGGGTATTATCGACGAAGTGTACAAAGAAGCCGGACAAGCTGTGAAGAAAGGGGAAGTGATCGCCAAAGTAAAAGTAATCCCTGAACTCGGTCAACTGAATTCTGCGGAAAGTCGTGTGCGCCTGGCAGAGATTAATGCAACCACAGGCAGAAACGGATTTTGCCCGTGTAAAGAAGTTGTATGACGGTCAGTTAATTAGCCGGGAGGAATACGAGAAAAGTGAAGTAGCCTTGAAACAGGCTCGTGAAGAGAGACAGACGGCTAAAGATAATCTGGAAATCGTAAAAGAAGGGATTACCAAAAACAGTGCATCGTTCAGTAGTACGATGATTCGTTCTACCATTGACGGGTTGATTTTGGATGTACCTGTAAAAGCCGGTAACTCTGTGATTATGAGTAACACGTTCAATGATGGAACCACGATTGCTACGGTAGCCAATATGAACGACATGATTTTCCGTGGTAATATTGATGAAACGGAAGTGGGACGTATCCATGAACAGATGCCGATCAAACTGACAATCGGAGCTTTGCAGAATCTGACTTTCAACGCCATTCTGGAATATATCTCTCCGAAAGGGGTAGAAACCAATGGTGCCAACCAATTTGAAATCAAGGCTGCAATTACCATTCCGGATTCCGTTCAGATTCGTTCCGGATATTCGGCTAATGCGGAAATCGTGTTGCAAAGGGCAAATCAAGTATTGGCAGTACCCGAAAGCACTATTGAGTTTAATGGCGACTCTACATTTGTGTACATCATGACAGATTCAGTGCCCGAACAAAAGTTCCAGCGTACGCAGGTGACTGCCGGTATGAGTGATGGAATCAAGATAGAAATCAAGAAAGGGGTAACCGTTCAGGACAAAATACGTGGTGCAGAGAAAAAAGACAAATAATTGAATTCAATGAAAATAATTCGTAAAACCATATCAGCCCTTCTGCTTGCCGGAATCGGAATCACTTCTATCCAAGCGCAGAACAACTCTCCGCAAGCATGGACATTGCGGCAATGTATCGACTATGCTATCGAGCATAATATAGAAATCCGTCAATCGGCCAATAATGTCGAAGCAGGCAAAGTGAGTGTAAACACTAGCAAATGGACACGTCTTCCGAATTTGAGCGGTAGCGCCAGCCAAAACTGGAGTTGGGGACGTACTGCTTCTCCGATAGATAACTCGTATAGTGACATTAACAGTGCCAATACCAGTTTCAGCTTGGGAACCAATGTACCTATATTTACCGGTTTGCAGTTATCCAACCAATATTCACTTGCCAAGTTGGATTTAAAAGCCGCTATAGAAGATTTGAATAAAGCCAAAGAAGACATTGCAATCAATGTCACTTCCGCTTATTTGCAGGTTTTATTCAACCAAGAATTAAGTAAGGTTGCTCATAATCAGGTAGATTTAAGCAAAGACCAGTTAAAACGTATTCAAGGTCTTCAAGGAGTGGGTAAGGCATCCTCTTCTGAAGTGGCCGAAGCACAAGCCCGTGTCGCACAGGACGAAATGACTGCTGTACAATCAGACAATACGTACAAACTATCCTTACTGGATCTCACCCAACTTTTGGAATTACCTACGCCTGAAGGATTCGTGCTCGAAAGTCCTAAGGAAGAACTAGAGTTCGAATCTCTCACCCCACCGGATGATATATATACACAGGCTCTTGCTTACAAACCAAGCATTAAGGCTGCAGAATATCGTTTACAAGGTAGTCTTAATAGCATTCGTATTGCTCAAAGTGCATTCTATCCACAACTCTCTTTCAGCGCCGGTTTGGGTAGCAATTATTATACGGTGAGCGGAAGATCAGAAAACAGCTTCGGCAGTCAGATAAAGAACAACCTAAATAAGTATATAGGATTCAATTTGAGCGTGCCAATCTTCAACCGTTTTGCCACAAGAAACCGGGTACGCACGGCTCGTTTGCAACAAATAGATTTATCCTTGAAGTTGGATAACAGTAAAAAAGTTCTCTATAAAGAAATTCAGCAAGCCTGGTACAATGCTCTGGCAGCAGAGAGTAAATACAACTCCAGTGAAGTGGCAGTGAAAGCCAACGAGGAGTCTTTCCGCCTGATGAGTGAGAAATTCAATAACGGCAAAGCTACCTTTGTAGAATATAATGAAGCCAAACTTAATCTGACGAAAGCTCTTTCGGATAAGTTGCAAGCTAAATACGACTATCTGTTCCGGACTAAAATTCTGGATTTCTACAAAGGACAGATCATTGAATAAAAAAGAAATATATTTGAGTTTAGTATAGTAGTTCCTTCAAACATATCCGTTGGTTCATTCGTTATTATAGAAAGAACTAACGGATATGAAGTATTTTATCATCATAGTGATCGTAGTGATTAGTAATACATTTTTAGGAGTTGCTAAACCAATGAAAAATCAAGCAGAAATCTATTTTGCAGGAGGATGCTTCTGGGGAACAGAACATTTCCTGAAACAAATTCGAGGAGTAGAAAGTACTCAAGTAGGATATGCCAACAGTAATGTTGCCAACCCGAGTTATGAACAGGTCTGTTCAGGAAAAACCAATGCTGCGGAAACAGTAAAGGTGGTTTATGATCCTAAAACGGTAGATTTGAATTTACTGCTCGATCTGTATTTCAAGACAATTGATCCTACCAGCCTCAACCGTCAGGGTAATGACCGGGGAACACAGTATAGAACCGGAATTTATTATGTAGATAAAGAAGATCTCCCTGTCATCAAGCAGGCAATTCAATTATTATCCGCACAATATAAGACTCCTATCGCTATAGAAGTAAAGCCATTGACTAATTTCTATCCGGCAGAGACTTACCATCAGGACTATCTGGATAAAAATCCGGGAGGATACTGCCATATCAATCCTGCTTTATTTGAAATGGCACGCAAAGCCAATGCACCGAAAACAAAAGTGTATCAAAAGCGGATGATGCAACCCTTCGTAAGGAATTGTCGGCGGAACAATATGCCGTAACCCAAAAGAATGCCACTGAACCAGCTTTCCATAATGAATACTGGAATGAGCATCGTCCCGGCATTTATGTGGATATTACTACCGGAGAACCTCTGTTTGTCTCTACCGACAAGTTCGATTCGGGTTGCGGGTGGCCAAGCTTTTCCCAGCCGATTCAAAAGATATCATCGCAGAAAGAAAGATACTTCGCATGGCATGATACGTACGGAAGTACGCAGTAAAACCGGAGATGCACATCTGGGACATGTATTCACAGATGGTCCGAAAGAGAAAGGCGGATTACGTTATTGCATCAATAGCGCCTCCCTTCGTTTTATCCCGAAAGAGAAAATGAAAGAGGAAGGTTATGGAGAATATTTGCCGCTCGTTAAATAGATATTGAAGAGTTACAAAAGCTGATCGTAACTGTTCATTAGAAAAACAGAACGGTGGATTATCCCATAAGGAAATCCACCGTTTTAATGTAGTTAAATTAAAGAGAGAGAGGAGTTTCACAACTCCAATTTATTTTTATCTGCTGGCAGTCAACAGAGTTGCTTCATTCGTTGCCGGAGTAGCCACGTTCATAGCCCAGCTAGCAGTGGATTCTTCAATCCATTTATCATTCCATTTATAGTTCATATAAGCTACCGGCATATTAGCGTCGTTCAATTCGTACACGCTCTTTTCAACAGCCGCATCGTAAGCTCTGTGAGAATCATTCCAACGTGCGTATACCAAAGTGATTTCATTAGAAGAATAAGTATAATCAATCTTGAAGTACGGCAGCCATTTTCAGTGGAAGCATCCCATTTGAAAGCCTCTTTGGTAGCCATTCTCTTTTGATCGTCATAGGTAAAATCATATTTCATGTGGCGATAAAGAGAGCCATCTAATCTGTAAATCACCTTCGATACTACAAGATCACCTACTTTTCTTCATTAGTAATGAAGTTATTGTTTTGTGCCTTCACTGTTGCATTAGAGATACCTGCAAATACCATAGCAACTAAAACGATCATTCTGAATAATACTGTAGTTTTCATAATTGTATATTTTTATTTGTTCAACATTCTGTTTTATTCTTCTGTTTATTAGACGGATCAAGTGTCTCAAACGGTTGCAACATTCTGAATTTTTTCATTTTTCTTCGTTGTCCGCTTGCGACTATAGATATGCAACGAGCGTGCCAAAACGATAACTAACTAATAATCAAGGAAATCATAAAACAGAACGGTGTACGAAAACGAACAGTTGTACGCTTAAAAGCGAACAACTAACCATTTTCGCATTTTCTTCTCTCTACTGATGAATATAACTCTAAAATGGGAAAATACTCCGCTTGTTGCCCGAATTATTATCTACCTTTGCAGCGATTATCATATCAAGAAAAGAAGATGGAAACGTCCAGCAAAAGAATTATCATTCTATCGGCTATCGGTATCTTGCTTACCAGCCTTATTTGTCTCTTTGCATTCCGCAATGTCATTTTATGCCATATCGTTGACAAACGAACTACACGTATCGAACAGACATACGGTCTACAAATTCATTATCAGGAGTTACGAATGAAAGGCTGCAATGAAGTGGCTTTACAAGGACTTTCTATTGTTCCCAACCAACGGGATACCCTGCTGACATTACAATCCGTCAACGTAAAACTAAGTTTTTGGAATTGCTAAAAGGAGAAATCGAAGTACGGAATGTGCTTATGAATGGCCTTGCAATCAACTTCATCAAGCATGATAGCATAGCTAACTACGATTTCCTGTTCTTTAAACGGCAACAAGAAGCAGAACCCCAACCTGTCATAGAAAGTGACTATGCCAACCGTATTGACCGGATATTAAACCTCATTTACGGTTTCCTGCCTGAAAACGGGCAACTCAGTCAAATCAATATAACCGAACGTAAAGATAGTAACTTCGTTGCGGTCAACATCCCCTCCTTTGTTATTAAGGATAATCATTTTCAATCAACCATTCAGATAAAAGAGATACACTGCCTCAACAACAATGGAAAGCATCGGGTGAACTGAACAGAAGAGACTATACATTAAAAGCAGCTCTCTTTGCTCCGGAAAAGAAAAATCTCACTACCTTATATTACCCGCCGTTTTGGAGCAGAAGTCACTTTCGACACATTATCTTATAGCATGACTAAAGATAAACGTGCGACCGATCAACTGCTCCTCAAAGGAAAAGCGAGTGAACGGACTGGACGTATTTCATAAAGCCCTCTCTCCTGAAATCATTCATCTCGATCGCGGACAACTCTGTTACGAGATGAATATAAACGGACACTCACTTGAATTGGACAGTACCACCATTGTTGACTTCAACAAACTCCAGTTTCATCCTTATTTACGTGCCGAGAAGGGAAACTGGCATTTCACTGCAGCAGTCAACAAATCCTGGTTTCCGGCAGATGATCTGTTCAGCTCTCTCCGAAAGGATTATTCAGTAACCTGGAAGGTATAAAACAAGTGGTGAGCTGGCTTATCATTTTCTGTTAGATATTGATTTTGCGCAACTGGATAGTCTCAAACTGGAATCCGAACTGAAGAGAAAGACTTCCGCATCACAAGCTACGGAGCTACTTCACTCTCCAAGATGTCCGGTGAATTCATTTATACAGCTTATGAGAATGGAATACCGGTGCGGACTTTTCCTATTGGTCCCTCGTGCAAACACTTTACACCATTGGATAGCATTTCACCCATCCTAAGAATGTCCGTTATGCAAAGCGAAGACGGAGCATTCTTTTATCATCGCGGTTTCCTGCCCGATGCCTTACGGGAAGCACTGATTTACGACCTGCAAGTGAAACGCTTTGCACGCGGAGGAAGTACGATCACCATGCAACTGGTAAAGAATGTATTCCTGAACCGTAACAAGAACTTTGCGCGTAAACTGGAAGAAGCATTGATTGTGTGGTTGATAGAGAATGAAAGATTGACTTCCAAAGAACGTATGTACGAAGTATATCTGAATATTGTAGAATGGGGACCACTCGTTTATGGTATTCAGGAAGCGTCTGCTTATTATTTCAAAAAACGCCCTTCGCAACTGACCACGGAAGAAAGTATTTTCCGGCTTCCATTATCCCGAAACCCAAGCATTTCCGCAGTTCTTTGCAGAAGGCGGACAATTAAAGAGAATATGGAAGGCTATTATAAGTTGATAGCCAAGCGGCTTGCACAGCAAGGAGTAATAAGTGAAATCGAGGCGGATAGTATCCGCCCCGATATCAAGTTACGGGCGCTGCCGGAATAGTCTAGCCGGTGAAAACCGGAGTCTAGTTCTCCTACCGCTGAGGAGCAATGAGATTGATATAAATAATAAAGGAATAGGTTATCTTCTTGAACTGCTGCTGTTTCTTTCAGAAGAACGGGAAGAGCTTTGAGTGCTATTACTTCTCGTACTTCCGGAAGAAGAGCGTCTTTCTGTTTGTCCGCTGGAAACATTGCTCCGGGTAGAGCTACCGCTGCTTCGAGTAGAACTCGAACTACCGCTACTACGGCTAGAGGTAGTACTACTGCTACGGCTGGTAGTACTACCGCTACTGCGACCAGAATCACTGCGACTGGAGCTACTACGACTGGAACTGGAAGAGCTGTTATTTCTCTCGGAACTGTTATTTCTATTATAGGAACTACTATCGTTTCGCCTACTTGAACTTTCCCTTGAGCTGCGACTTGTTTTCCACTTTCACGATTGGAGGAACTGGAACCAGTTGAACTTCCGCTTGTTGGTCTGCGATTAGAGCTTGAAGAAGCGGAACCTGTTTCCGGACGACGACCAGAATTACGATCACTTTCTACTCTATTCGTATTCCCATTTTATCAGCAACATTGTTACCGGTCTTCCACTTCCGGATGGTGTAGATGGTCTGACAGAAGTCGAAGGGCGATCTCCTCCAGATTCCGGACGGGGACGTGTTGACGTACCGGTCTTGTTGTCGTTCCGGGACGAGTAGAAGTATCAGGACGAGTAGAGGTACTTGGGCGAGACGTACCATGACGCGTTGTCGATGAACCCGGACGGGAAGAATTACCCGGACGTGTCGGTGCATTATGCGGACGAGTGGAAGTATTCGGACGGAACCGGACAGAACCAAAGTCCGAACGACGATAAGAGTGATATACTCTCTGATCTCTCACCCGGTGCGGTGCAGAGTAATGGTTGAAATTAGTATATCTTCCCCGATAGTAGCTTGTATGGTGAAAGTGTGGACGATAATGCGCTCCACAATAAGTACGGTAATGATAAGGCACACCAAAATAGAACAAGCTACGGTTCGGGTAATTGATGTAAACCCTGAAACTCCATTTCCCTCCGGTTACATAAATCGGCCGATAGAAATACTCGGCACCGAGAAACCGACGATACTGCGCATCACTCAATACCCAGCGAAGATCGTCGTTACGGATATCCAAAGCTTCATAATAATCATCCAATGCCCATTCGTAACCACGTGCTACGTAATCCATTATATTACGGACAGAATAAATAAAGTCGTAATTAATCTCATACGCATCATTATATTGCTGTGTACTCAAGCTCAATTCATACGCCATCTTATCGGTAAGAAAACGCGTCTCCTTACGTACCTTGCTAGTGCTCATTCCAGCCATTACGGTCATATTGGCAGTCAGACCGACAGCAAAGAGTAAAAACAGTATTCGTTTCATAATTCAATCTCCTATCATTTATTATTCTGATGATATTCCTCAATAAACTTACGCATCTCATCTTTATATGCATTAGAAAATAAAATATCGATCACCTTATTAAAATTTCTTTTATCCCTTACATAAGGATACAGCTTCTTCATCATCTCCACCTGGTCAGGAGTATACGAAATCTCCTTCACTATTTTCACACATTGATTTGAAGTGACATCATACGTTCTCAACATCCGATCGACAAGCTTCTTCTGGTCTTCATTCATAACCGTTATTTTAAGCTTATTGATAAATTCATCAAACTCCGGATCAGTCATCAAACGAGCTTCTTCCACTTGTTCATGATTAGGAAAGACTTCAACGGTAGTGTTCACAGCAGGCGGTACTACAACGGAATGCATTGGTGCAGGTCTGCCATAACCTTTGAACGTATCCATACTAACCACCTCTCTATTTACAAACTGAACGATTATCGTCACAGGTTCCGAAGTAAGTACAGGCGTACCGTTATCACGATGGAATTCCCATTCTTCCATATCACCGTCAAAACGCCGGAAATCAGGTTTTCCTAAAACGGACTCTACCTGAGATTGAGTCATTCCCTGATATATACCCATCATCTGTTTGGTAGATACATAGCTGGTAAAACAGCCACTGACCAATATTCCCAACGCCAAACACAGCATAATATGTATCTTTTTCATAACCGTATCGTTTTTAGTTAATAGTATCAACGTTTACCGTACCCTATGATAAAATCCTTCATCTTTTCCTTGCTGGAGCTAAATGTCAGGGTATTAATCACTGTAAAGAAAGCTTCTTTATCTACAATGCGGGGATACATTATCTTCATAATTTCCATCCGGTCATCGTCAAATGTATAAAGTTTGGTCAGTTGGAGACATTGGGCAGATGTAAAATCAGAACCGGCCAATGCAGCATTAAGCAACTTTATACGATCATCTTTAAAAGGCTCCTTCTTCATCTCATTATAAAACGTTTGAAAGAGCTGATCGTTCATTACCCTGTTGTAACCATATCCCGGACGATGTTCTCCCTGTTCGGGACGGCCGGGTCTTTCCGGGCGCATGTTATCACGTCCGTCTACCCATATTTCTGTCACTCCTCTCCCATCAAAATAAACGAGATCTTTATACAATTTTTCTCCTTTCCATACTCGCTCTCCCGGACGGGTAAAGCGGGTGGCATATACTTCAACAGTATAATGTCCGGGATTCAAATTGGCTATAAAGCAGGTAGTAGTAGGCAAACTGATTTGGTTTCCTCCCAGGTAAACAAGTATCGGAGTATTCCCGCCATCGATACGGATTCCGTTAACAGACTGCGCTTGTAAGGAAAGGGCAGCGAACAGGATGCAGAAACTTATTATAATCTTACGCATAACTTATCTCGTTTTTTATTATTTATATCTTTAATCTGATACCACAAAAATAGGGTGAGGAAACTCCCCACCCCAATGATTCTCTCTATTCGTATGTAGGGAAATCCCTATTCTGTTTAGGAATCCGCCAAAACAATGCCATCCTCGTGCAAGGTTATCAGACGTTTCTTATACAAGTCGCCCACTCCTTTCTTAAAGGTTTTCTTGCTGACACCAAACGTGTCGTAGATATCTTCCGCAGGACTTTTATCATTCAAGTTAATTCGTCCCCCGTGCTCTTTGATATAGTCTAGCAGCGTTTTCGAAAAATCGTCAATCTTTTCAAAACCGGGTTTCTGAAGAATCAAATCTACTTTACCATCTTCACGCACCTGTTTCACAAAAGCTTTCATTTCCATCCCTGTCTCCAACGGACAGAATATTTCATTTTCATACAATAAACCGCTATACATATCATCTATAATTGCCTTAAAACCTAAGTCCGTCTTCTGCCAGATAAGAATATTCACCTCTGCTCCCGGAGCATATTCCGGCTTTTCTTTCGACAGATAACGTTCCACTTTTGCTGAAGCCACAATACGGTAACTCTCTTCATCCACATGTGCATGAACCACGTATTTCCGTCCAACCTGCATTTTCATCTTCTGCTCACGGAACGGCACAAACAGGTCTTTCATCAATCCCCAGTTCAGGAAAGCTCCGTATTGATTTACCCAGGAGACTTCCAGACAAGCAAACTGTCCAACCTGCACTAACGGGGTTAGTGTCGTAGCAATCAGCCTCTCATCCATATCCAGGTAAAGAAACACATTCAAAAAATCTCCTATCTTACAATCCTCGGGCACATAGCGGGTAGGCAACAAAATCTCACCTTCTTCCCCACCATCGAGATATACGCCGAAATCGACTTCCTTCACGACTTCAAGCTGGTTGAACTTTCCTAATTCGATGCTCATATTCTTATCTATTATATTATATAAGATACAAAGATAATCTATTTTGAATAGATCCCTCAATCAGTCAGCTATAACTTTTCGTTATCGGGCAAAACTATTTGCAATGAACAATTTGCGTTCTAATATGTTAACTTTGTAGCGACAAAAAGAAAGAGTAAATTATTCACCTTTTTAAACATATAAAATTATGGAATTTCTAACCAACGAGAAACTTACGATTGTGGGAGCTGCCGGAATGATCGGCTCCAACATGGCACAAACAGCCATGATGATGAAACTCACTCCGAATATTTGTCTCTATGATCCATTCGCACCAGCTTTGGAAGGAGTAGCTGAAGAACTGTATCATTGCGGTTTTGAAGGTGTCAACCTTACCTATACTTCCGACATCAAAGAAGCGCTGACCGGAGCTTCTTATATTGTTTCTTCCGGTGGAGCAGCCCGTAAGGCAGGTATGACCCGCGAAGATCTGTTGAAAGGGAAATGCAGAGATTGCCGCTCAATTCGGAAAAGACGTTCGTCAATATTGCCCGAACGTAAAACATATCGTTGTCATCTTTAATCCTGCAGACATCACCGGTCTGATTACTTTGTTGTATTCAGGTTTGAAACCCTCTCAAGTTTCTACACTGGCTGCGTTGGATAGCACCCGCCTGCAAAACGAACTGGTGAAATACTTCCATATCCCCGCTTCCGACATTCAGAATTGCCGTACGTATGGCGGTCATGGAGAACAAATGGCTGTATTTGCATCTACCACCAAAATAAAAGGAGAACCCCTGACCGATTTCATCGGCACTACCCGTCTTCCATTGGCAGATTGGGAAGCACTGAAAGTACGTGTCATCCAGGGTGGTAAGCATATTATCGACCTGCGCGGTCGTTCTTCTTTCCAAAGCCCGGCTTATCTTTCTATCGAAATGATTGCTGCTGCTATGGGTGGACAACCTTTCCGCTGGCCTGCCGGAACGTATGTTTCTAACAGTAAGTTCGACCATATCATGATGGCGATGGAAACTTCAATAACTAAAGACGGCGTCACTTATAAAGAAGTAGCCGGAACTCCTGCCGAACAGGAAGAATTGGAAAAAGAGCTACGAGCATTTATGCAAACTTCGTGACGAAGTGATTGAAATGGGAATCATCCCAGCCATCAAGGACTGGCACATGCATTGAATCCCAATATTGACTAATCAAACAATATTAGCAGAAAGCCGAAAAAGAGATGTATTTTCTCTTTTTCGGCTTTTATTCCAATTACTTACATATCACATATCCCCCCCACTTAGTCTATAAATCTTTCAAGACTCCAATTCAAATGACTATGCAAAGTTGGGGATAATTCGTCAATTAAAAAAATAGACAAGATGGGGAAAGTACCTAAACTGAAGTTACAGGTACTCAAAGTGCGAAATATAGTGATTATCCTATCCAAATTAGTAAATGGAATAAAACTGCGCATCGAAGTTTATAAAATATCTGTCATTTTTGAGAAGTACATTCGGAACAAACTCCTTTTAGTACATAGTTTATACTATGCAAAGTAAATCCTTCAGGCAAATCAATCACCGGGATATGGGTACCTTCCAGGCAGAATGTACGATGACATTTCTCACAATAAAAATGCGAATGTAAATCCTGTACCACACAATTGCAAGAGTTGTCGCAAACGGCATACTTCAACGAGCCGCTTCCATCGTCTATGCTATGTATGAGGTGATGAGACAAGAAGAGAGCGATGGTACGGGATATGGTCGATTTATCGACTGTATCAAGCAGTGTTTCCAAATCGAGCAATGACACTGCACGCTCTGCCTGCATCATCGCTTTTATCACCAAGAGCCTTATTGCAGTTGGCTTGATACCTCTTCTATCCAACTTATCCAAATAAATATCTTCTTCCATCTTTCTCCTATTTTATCATTTTCTGTATTCTGACGGCGTTCATAATAGCAAGCAACGCAACGCCTACGTCTGCGAAGACAGCTTCCCAAAGAGTAGCGATTCCACCGGCTCCCAAAATCAATACAAGTAATTTCACTCCAAATGCCAGTGATACATTCTGCCAAATGATTCTTCGTGTCAACTTTCCTACTTTGATAGCTTCGGCTACTTTCGACGGCTGATCTGTCTGTATCACGACATCGGCTGTTTCAATGGCTGCATCACTGCCCAATCCTCCCATAGCAATACCGACATGACTCAAAGCAAGCACCGGTGCGTCATTCATTCCATCGCCGACAAATGCAATCCGGTTTGCCTCATCCTGACGCAATTCTTCCAGGTGTTTCACTTTCCCTTCCGGCAGCAAGTCGCCATAGTCTTTCGATATGCCGAGCTTCTCCGCAAAGTTAGTAACAATACTCTGTTTATCACCGGATAATATCTGTATGTTTTCAATATTTAAAGCTTTTAAGCGGTCAATAGCTACCTTTGCATCTTCTTTCAAGGCATCAGCCAACAACAGATAACCGGCATAACGGTTTCCAACAGCACAGACTACAATGGTATCTGTTATCTTCAACAATTCTTTGTGGAAAGGATATATCAAACTTGGACAGTAACCGGCAATTACCGACCAGAACCATAGCCCCGTCTATCGTTGCTTCCAAACCATAGCCGGCAAATTCTTTTGTACCGGTAACAGCTACACATTCAATGTTTTGTTCTTTTGCGTAGTTTACAACAGCCTTGGCAATCGGATGTGTGCTATCACTTTCTACCGAAGCAATCAGTTTCACTAATTCTTCTTCCGAAATATCGCCTGCACTTTTACAAGCCTGCACATCAAAGGTTCCTTTTGTCAGGGTTCCTGTTTTATCGAATACCACCGTATTGATTTTGGTGATAGCATCCAGATAATTACCGCCTTTGAATAAAATACCCAATCGGGATGCCGCTCCGATACCACCAAAATAGCCTAATGGAATACTAACCACCAATGCGCATGGACATGAAATCACCAAAAAGACCAAAGCTCTGTATAACCAATCATTAAATGTGAATACAAATGCAGGATTGATAAGTGAATAGACAAATGGACACAAAACAATTAACACTGCAAGCGCTATAACAATAGGTGTATAAATGCGCGCAAACTTACGAATAAACAATTCAGCCGGAGCCTTACGTTCGGAAGCATTCTGAACAAGTTCCAATATTCGGGCGAGTGCGCTCTTGTCAAAAGGTCTCGTCACTTCAAGTCGGATTACCTTGTCGGTTACAATCATTCCGGCAAGCACTTCCTCCCCTTTCCGAATATTACGAGGCACGCTTTCGCCCGTTAATGCAGCTGTATTAAAGGCGGCAACTTCATTCTGCATGATTCCATCCAATGGCACTCGCTCACCTGCCTTTATTTCTATGATTTCACCGACTTTTATCTTTTTAGGACTTTCAATAACAAGATTGCCTTCCCGGAGCACTAATGCTTTCTCGGGTCTTACGTCTAATAAGGCTCCGATATTACGTTTGGCTTTATCTACCGCTTTACCCTGAAACAGTTCTCCTACTGTATAAAATAGCATCACGGCTACGCCTTCCGGATATTCGCCAATATAGAAAGCTCCCAAAGTAGCAATAACCATTAGGGTGAACTCACTGAAATAGTCTTTTTCCCCTGATGCTTTCCCAGGCTTCTTTCATCACCGGAATTCCTACCGGAAGATAGGCTACGATATACCATATCAAAGAAACATATCCTTCACGGAAGAATGCTAAATCAAGAGCATTCATGATTATTCCACCTGCCAGCAGCAGGAGAGAGAATATCACTTTCCCATATTCATGGAATACCGAAACCTTTGCATCAACCTTTTTTTCTGCTGCGCATGAGTGAGCGCCACAACTACAATGTCCCATAACATTCATCATTTAGTTGATGCAAAGGTAGCAAATGATTTATGCAACAAAGTTGCAAAATCGGTTTTAGAACATATATCCCAACGAGATCATCAGGTTTCTGTTCTTCATTCCTACTTCTTTGATTACCTCAATAAGTCCGAAATCATAGCTTATGGCAACTTGATATTTCTTACTGAACTCAACCCCGGCTTTTAGTCCAAGACCGAAGTCGAATCGTTTTAGACCATCGTCTCCAAATATATCTTCGGACATCGAGTTACCTCCTAATTCCGCAATATCTGCAATATCACCGTCCACTTTCAATTTTGCTTTTCCAAACAGCCCAACAGCCATATAAGGACCTACACTACCAAATAATGAAAAATCATCATTGACGGCATATTTATACCCGACACGTACCGGCACTTCCAGATAGTATGGATTAAATTTTATGCTCGCAAGTGATCCTCCATCAATTTTAGCACCTTTCAATGTAAACAATGCAGCGAAGTCCATATAGGCACCACTACCATTCGCATCCTGCGACAATCCCAACTCTGCTTTAACACCTGCGTGAAAACCTATCCTGCTATCAAAACCTGTAATGGTGTATTTACTAACATTCATACCTGCCATCACACCCCATTTCAGATTGTCTTGAGCATTGATACTCACCGCACTTATCGCTACTAAAGCGAATAATAATAAGGCCTTTTTCATACGAATAAATAATTTAATTATTGTTTAGAAATTATGTGAGGCAAAATAACAATAATTCGCATAACTCCGAGAGATTTAGTAAAATATAAAAATAAACGATATGAATCTTATGAGGTATAGTCATAGCAAGAGAACCGGACTATTTCAAACGATTTTACGAGATATAGAACAAAAACACTCTGTACAGAGAAAAAACAAAGAATGAAAGACTGTATAACTTAATTAATTGTTATCTTTGCACAATCAGTCGTAGCGCGACTGTATTGTTTGTTTTAAGAAAAAAAGCGTTTAGCTGATTTCTGTGCCAGAGAAAAGTCGAAAATTCCAAACACACAGAGAAGCAGATAGATGCTCCTTGCAATATGCGGGGAGTGTTTCCTGTTTGTGTGTTTAGGGCTTCGACTCCCTCTCTGGCGGATAGGCAAATGCTCTCCGCTTTTTTTGTGCCTATAAATTTGCAATAGATACAAACGACAAATTAGTAATAATCACAAAGGCAAGTCAATTCGGGTGGAGCGGCACCCGAACGACTACAGAGTCGAAAACGTAACATTTAGATGTTACTACTTGCCTTTGAAAATATAAGAGACAGAGGCTAGCTACACCTGCAAGGGGAACAAATGGATTCATCCAGGAGTTCCCCTCTATTTTTGTGAAGATGTGTACTATTGGAAAGACAGATATTAGGTCTACATATAAATTTGATGATTCTTATTGTCAACCAAAGCTTTTCCCAAATAATATAATGATTATCATCGGTTTACATGCTGACAATAAGCCATGGCAATAGCCTGACAATAAAAAAATTAGAACTTTTATTGTCAGCCTGTTCTTTGATCCCTTTGGGGCAAGGTTATGGGATTCATTCCAATATGTCGATATACTCTAACTTAATTCCCAGCTTGATCCATGTTATAAACTACTGAAGACTATCATTGTCTACAGTAACAATACCATCGACATAAAAAACACATACGCTTTATAAAATGAGTATGCCCCTGTTAAATGAATGCTATATAGCCGGTATCTTTCACTTAACAAGTAGGTATTGTTCCATTAAAGCATCAGTATTGTTAACTCTCCACGGCTGTGACGAGATCTTTCCACAGCCGTGGTAGGAATTCGTCACGGCTGTGGGAAGAAGTCACCACGGCCGTGGAGAACTAAAGATACCAGTGCTTTAGTGGAACAATACTGATACCCTAGAGGAACTATACTGGCGTGTTAACGGAACTATATAGGTATATTAATGAAAAGATATCACTTTGGAAAGCTGTTATAAAAATGCGGCATTACTTCGAAACATGTTCATAAAGCTATTATTTATCAAGTTATAAAAGGATCATAAGAGATAAAAATAAGGCTGACAGTAAAAGTAGATATATTTTATTGTCAGCCTATTATCAGCATCTATTGTCAGGTGATATAGCATTGATATTCATATACTTAAATACTATTCTGACAGTTTGACAATAAAACAGGTACAAATCAATAGAAACGATCATAAAGTTTTTAATTGGGAAGGGCAAAGAATTTATAAAAAGAAAGAAAAAGTTTGCTGTTCCCTTCAGAATAAACATCTTTGTAACCGTGGTTACAGTAACCTCAGTTACTAATATAATTCACTGACTATGAGGTTTTATAATAGAGAGGAAGAACTGAAAAAACTGAAAGAGCTAAAATGAAAAAAGACCTTCTCCTTACAGTTTTATTCCTCTCACTAATATATTTACCCAGCGATCTAAAGCTCTTTCCATCAAATTTAACGAAGAACCGAATAACACAAAAGCATCCTATAGCTTACAACATACATATATTCATCTAATATTCAAATATTTATATTAATAGAGTATATTCCACCCAAGACAATATATCAAAATAATCTTTCATATACAATATAAATCTGCAACGTATAAAAGTAATTTAATGACAGGATAAAAAAGAAAAGATTAAGTTTTATCATTTTTCACAGAACAAACATGACCGTAACAAAGAAAACATACTGCAATAAAAGCCTTTTACAATTCTTTTACTATCATAGAGTTAGGTTACGGGAAAATCTCCGGATAAACCTTGTTTCGAGAAGTTTTTTTGTTACTTTTGCCGCAAACTAATATATTTCAGTGCAACGGGAATCTTATTATAATATGAAAGACATCACCTTATGGAACATCATGTTGAAAGGTGACACAAAGCCATTAGAGGTATTGTATAAGAGACATTACGAGCTTCTATTGAATTTTGGACTCAAATATGTTTCAGATGAAGAATTTGTTAAAGATTGCATTCAGGATCTTTTCGTGAAACTTTGCAGCAGCACCCGTTTGTCTCCCACCGATTATGTGCGTTCCTATCTGCTGACTTCTTTGAAAAACCTTATATTCGATAAACTTTCATCTTTAAAATCCACCGAAGATATCAATGCGCTTCCCTTCGACTTAACGATAGAAGACACCTCACTGGAAGTCTTATTTAAGGATAATGATGAGGATATACAAATGATTAAAAATCTGCAAGAGGCTTATAAACAACTGTCCGAGAATCAACGGATGGCGATTTATCTTCGTTACATTAAAGGCTTATCCTATAGAGAAGTTGCAGCTGTCCTGGAGATTAATCCTCAATCTGCCATGAATTTAGTATCCCGCACACTGACGAGCCTTCGCTCTAAAATGACCTTGAAAGAATATCTCTTTTTCCTTCCTTTTTTTCTTTCTTAAATGCTACTATTTCCTTTGTCCGGTTCACCCAATTTGCTGAAGAAATCTTTTTCTGCAAAATAATGAAAGAAAAGTGAGTAGACTTTTTCTTTTCTCCCGTTTTAAATATAAAAGCAAAAAATGGAAGGCAAGAAAGCAAATATACATCAGGTGATACGCAAAGTAATTCTACATGTTCGGAAACAGGAGAGAAATGTCTCAACGACCGAGCTGGATGAATCATGGAGACTTATCGAAAAACAAATCCATGCAACCAAAAAGAAAAAGTTGCATCAACGATTACTTTATGCGGCAACTTATTCATCAGCTGCCGCAATCCTGCTATGTATGTTTTGGCTGGGTAAACAGTTCATCTCTTATTACCATGCAGATGACAGCGCATTAGTCGATTTCGCATTGAAAATGCAGGCAGCCCCATTACAAGAAGATATTCTATTATTGATACCGGGCGAAAAGAACATAGAAGTAAGTGATACGGATGCAAATATCATTTATTCTCAAAATGGCATAGTGGTGGTCAACTCCGATACAGTCAATCAGATTCAGGCACAAAAAAAAGCCCGAGTTCAACCAACTGATAACTCCTAAAGGAAAAGAACTCAATTGACCCTATCAGACGGAACTCATCTATGGGTAAATTCAGGAACACGTGTTATCTATCCCACTCATTTTGAAAAGAGCATCGTGAAATCTATGTTGAGGGAGAAGTTTTCCTGGATGTATACCGCAATGAAAACCCCCTTTATAGTGAGAACGAAAGACTTTCAGGTGCAGGTATTAGGAACTTCATTCAACGTATCGGCATATTCATTGGAGAAAACGTCGTCGGTGGTGCTGGTTAAAGGAAGCGTGAATATAAAAAATCACAATCGTCAACAGGTAAAACTCACTCCGGGACAACTGGTTAATATTCATAGCAATCAACTGGATGCTCCTCAAAATGTAGATGTTGAGCCTTACATCTGTTGGATAAAGAATATTTTAATGTACACGGATGATCCTTTGGATAAGGTGTTTAGAAAATTAAATTTATACTACGGCAAAGAATTCGTGTTAGATCCGGAAGTTGAAAGCATGCAGGTTTCCGGAAAGCTGGATTTAAAAGATAAACTTGAAGACGTCTTACATACTATATCTTATTCTGCACCCATAGAATATAAAGAAGTGGGTGATAAAATATATGTGAGGAAGAAATAAGTATAGATCATTTATTGTTAAACCTTTATACGTAATATTATGAGAAACAAAAGTCCTTAAAAAGAAGGCTGAATGATAATTGCAGTATCATCCAGCCGAAAAATCAAACAACATTTAATTGTTTAATTTCTTAAAAACGTTGTAAATATATGAAAAATACCAGTAGCACATTTCTTACAAGGGTGAGAATGGCTCGCATATTATTTCTTTTTAGTGTTTGTTTTCTTTCTTTACACTCTTATGCAGCGAACATAGGAGCGTATGCTCAAGAGAAAAATTTAACGATTGAGACGCGGAATAAAACCGTCAAAGAAGTTCTTGATTACATAGAGAAGAACAGCGAATTTATCTTTTTCTACTATAACAAAGCCATTGACACGAAACGTATCGTTAGTTTGTCTGTAAAGGACCAACCGATAACCGTTATTCTCGATCAGTTATTTAAGAATACAGATGTCCGGTATGAAATTAAAGACCGGCAGATTTCTCTGAAAAGAGAAGAGTTGCCTACACAGCAACGTCCGCAGGATTCGAAACAACAAAAGCGCAAATTGGTAGGAACCGTTACGGATGCCTTTTCCAGCGATCCTTTGGTGGGGGTCAGTATTTCCGTAAAAGATTCCCCGGGAACAGGGACAATTACAGACTTGGATGGTAAGTTTTCAATAGAGGTTTCAAATAATACAGAGTTAACATTTTCTTATATCGGATACAAGCAGCAGGTATTGAGTGTAGGCGATTTGGGAGTTTTGAAAGTGAAAATGCAATCGGACAACGAGGTGCTGGATGAAGTGGTGGTGGTAGGAGCCGGCACACAGAAAAAAGTATCCGTAACCGGTGCTATTTCTACTGTAAAGGTGTAGAATTGCGTGCACCGAGTTCTTCACTGACCAATAATCTTACAGGAAAGCTGGCAGGTGTGGTATCGATGACAACCAGTGGAGAACCGGGTTCCGTATCCGATTTCTATATCAGGGGAATCGGAACATTCGGGGACGTGCAACACCTTTAATTCTGATGGACGATATCGAAATTTCGAGTGGCGACCTTAATAATATCCCTACCGAATCGATCGCCAGCTTTTCAATCTTGAAGGATGCATCGGCAACTGCTATTTATGGCGCTCGCGGTGCTAATGGAGTGCTGCTTATCAAAACGAAAGACGGTATGGAAAACACGCGGGCACAGATAAATATCACGTTCGAAAATTCATTTCTAAGACCGGCAAACACGCTGAAGTTCGTCAATGGCCCTACGTTTATGAATATGTACAATGAAGCCTTGGTGACTCGTACTCCAAGCGCAACACCCAAATATTCGGATGACGTCATAGAATATACAAGGAGCGGAATCAATCCGTATGTTTATCCGAACGTGGATTGGTATGACCTGCTTTTCAAAAATTCTACCATGAACCAACGGGCAAACATTAATGTACAGGAGGTAGTTCGAAGGTTACCTATTACATGAGTTTGCAAGCAAATCATGATAGCGGTATGCTCAACTCCCCAAGCGTTACTCTTTGACACGAACATCAACAGATGGGAGTACATTTTCCAAAGTAACATATCCTATAAGATGACTCCGACAACCACTGTCGAGCTACGCATGAACGACCAGATAGGATATGCCAAAGGACCGTCTTTTCAACTTCCGACCTGTTCTATCTTACCTACAATACCAATCCGGTGGCATTTCCGGCATCTTTTCCGGCAGAAGAAGGTGACAAGCATATACGTTTCGGAGGGCAATGCTTAGTGGAAATTCGATGTATAACAACCCTTATGCATATATGATAAATAATTTCAGAGGATCCAATCATAATACCATCAACACCTCTGTTCGTATTAATCAGAACTTTGATTTTGTGACAAAGGGACTTTCCGCCTCTATTCTGGTTAACTGGAAAACTATTCAAACTCATCTTATACCAAATCACTTGCCCCTATTACTATCGCGTACGGATGGCAGTTGGAATGTCGATTCGCCCGACCTTTATGCATTGGAGCAACTGACTTCGATCTGAATATATATCCCAGTCGGATATAGAGCGCTACCGGACAATACCTTTTATATGGACGGACGCATCAATTACAGCAGGCAGTTCGGCCGACATGCCGTATCGGGAATGTTGATGTATATGATGCGTGAATACAGATCCAGCGTATTACCCAACCGCAACCAAGGATTATCTGCCCGTATCACCTACGATTACAACCAGAAATATCTGGCCGAAATAAATTGCGGTTATAACGGAACGGAACGTCTGGCAGAAGGAGAACGATTCGAGTTATTTCCTGCCATATCTTTAGGCTGGGTTATCAGTAACGAGGATTTCTGGACTCCACTGCGTTCAATTGTGTCTTTCCTCAAGCTCCGGGATCTTATGGACTGGTAGGCAGCGATGATACGGGAAAAGTGCGGGAGCTGCCCACTTCTCTATATAAATGATATAAAGCTCGACGATTTGGGTTATGGAACCGGACCTGATGGAAGTGTTGTCGCCAAAGGACCCAGCGTTTCATATTATGCTGTCAGAAATGCACATTGGGAAAGAGTGAAAAAGTTCGATATCGGTATAGACATGAATCTATTCAACCAGCTCAATATTGTTTTCGACTATTTTCATGACAAACGAGATCGCATCCTTCTCAAACGAGGTTCTTTTCCTAGACTATTAGGATACGCTAATGCTGTGCCATGGAGTAACATTGGTAAAGTAGACAATCGAGGTATCGAGCTGGCTGTCAATTGGCGAAAGAAAATCACCAATGATTTAAATATGGACCTGCGTTTCAATTTGACATATAATAAGAATAAATACATCTACAAAGATGAACCGGATTACCCTTACGTGTGGCAGTCGGAAACTGGTAAACCCTTGAGTAACACGATAGGATACATTGCCGAAGGGTTATTCAAAGACCGGCGGATATAGAAATGAGCCCTTCGCAGGATGAATTGGGAAGTACGGTAATGCCAGGTGATATCAAATATCGCGATGTAAACGGTGATGGCAAAATAAATTCAAAAGATCAGGTTATGATTTCGCAATATGGCAATGTGCCGCGCATTCAGTATGGAATTGGGCTAGACATGACATATAAATCTTTCGATTTTGGAATGTTTTTCAATGGTTCTGCCCAACGGACAATCATGGTATCAGGCATTATGCCATTTCGCGGTGATGCTTCAACCGGTGATCGAAACGTGATGCAGTTTATCGCCAACGACTACTGGAGCGAAGCTAATCCGAATCCGGATGCGAGATTTCCACGATTAGGTATTACTGACAGTCAAGTGGCAAACAACTCTGTCAACAGCACCTACTGGATGCACAACGGACGTTTTATCCGCTTTAAAACCCTTGAACTCGGATATAGTTTTCCGTACTGCCGTGTTTATATCAATGGGGATAATCTGGCTGTGTGGAGTCCTTTTAAAGAGTGGGATCCGGAATTGTCATGGAATGCGTATCCTCTTCAACGGACTATCAATATTGGAGTGCAGCTAAAATTCTAAGTTCTATATAACCAAAATATAAAATATGAAAACCATTAAGATCATATCACAATTCATACTAAGTGTAACTGCCGCATGTTGCATGGCTTCTTGCAACTATCTGGACGTTGTCCCGGATGAAACAGCCGACTTGCCCGACGCAATGAAAGACAGAGCTTCCACATTGGGTTTCCTTCATTCATGCTATACTTATTTCGAGTGGTTTTACACAGTCGAAAACTCATTCATCAACTCGACCGATGAATATGCCCGCCCCTTACTATGGGCTGACGACGGACAGAAAGCGGCATGGAACCAGCTTTCTCCTTCCAGTCAAACCGCCCCGTGGAATAGTTGTTACGATGGAATAGGACGATGTCATCTATTCATGGATCAGCTTGACAAGAGCAATCCGACGGGAGTAACCGAGAGCGATAAAAGACGTTGGAAAGCCGAAGCTTTGTTTTGTCGGGCACTCTATCATTTTATGTTACTAGAGTCATACGGACCTATACCATTAGTGACTGAACATTACAATCAAAACCTTGACAAAAGGATTTTCCGGGCAGATCGCATTTCGATGTATGTGTAGACTCCATAGCTGAATGGTTTGACCGGGCTGCCTTCGAATTGCCGCCAACAGTACAGAACAGCGAACTGGGACGTGCTACTTCAACAGCTTGCAAAGCCTTAAAAGCGCGATTGTTGGTTTATGCCGCCTCCCCCCTGTGGAATGGCTCATTCCCTTATTCAAACTGGAAGAACACTAACTTTGAAACTCCGGGATATGGAAAGGAGTTAGTCAGCAGAACATACGATGAAAACAAATGGAAACGCGCCCTGACAGCTTGCAACGAGGCTCTTGATTGGGCACTGACTCAAGGTAACCGCAAACTGTTCGACCTTGCCACTTCCACCAGTATCAGAATAAACCAAGGAGTTCCATTGCCTAATATAGAGGGGGTTGATGACCAGTTTAAAGAGTCGGTAATGCTCATGCGTTACCTCAATACGACACGTGAGACTGATGGCAATAAAGAAGTAATCTTTGCCATCGGAAGCGGTGACAACTATGGCATCTATTCACAAATACCTCATGGCGTCACCACTTACAACGGCTCTCCTGTAGGAGGATGGGGAGGTATTGCTGTTTTCTTGAACTCTGTTGAAAGATTTTATACAAAGAATGGAAAATTGCCCCAATACGATCATTCTTTTCCCGATAAATCGGACTGGTTTGAATCGGCTGGTTTGTCCAATCCGGATATCATAAAACTCAATGTCAATCGTGAACCGCGTTTTTATGCATGGGTTTGTTACGATGGAGGTGAATATAGTTCGTTCATAGCCGATGGCTCACCACTGATACTTGAAGCGCGTAACTCGCAAAAACATGGGTACAACCCTGACAGATATAATAGAGATAATAATGCAACCGGATATTTCTCCAAAAAGAGAATACAACCTAACTTCCAATGGCGTTCTCAAGATAATGGCAATAATTACGCTCATACTCCACTGGCAGTCATACGTTTGGCGGAATTATACCTCAATCTGGCGGAATGTCATGCTGCATTGAACAACAAACAAGATGTCTTGGACAACCTGAACATTGTCCGTAATCGTGCAGGTATTCCCGATTTAGAATTATCTGACATAAACTCTGATATGAGTTTAATGGATTGGGTGCGCAGTGAACGTTATGCCGAACTATGGTTTGAAGGACACCGTTATTTTGATGCCCGGCGTTGGACAATTGCTCCGGAGGTATTCAAAGCCGGTGTCCGTGAAGGTCTTAATGCCATCGCAAAAAAAGATCCATCGTTCCGTGAGTTTAACCAAAGAGTAAAGGTGGACCAACCTTTTATGTGGACCAACAAAATGTATCTTCTTCCGATCAATGACTCGGAGATATACAGCAATCCCCAACTAGTACAGTCGCCCGAATATTAATTTAGAATTACCAGAATTATGAAAACGATATTATTGAAATTAATTTTAATACTTGGTGTATGCCAGATTGTATATTCATGTAGCAACGAATATTCGAATGATAAGTTATTCCCTGAAGAATATCACAAAATATTGTATTTCAAGAACGAGGGCAAGCATATATTTAGTTGGCAGGCTTCTGAAAATACAGTCGAAGAGCCTCTTCTGGTTATTAAGGCAGGAAGTGACCCGTCTTTGACTGCAACGGTTAACGTGCGTGCATTGACACAACAGGAAATCGATGAAAATTATAGCCAGCCCGAAAATCAAAGTTACAAGACAATAACGCCTGATGCATATTCATTTAAAGACAGAGTTCACGAACTAACGTTTGCAACTAACGAGACGTCGAAATATCTTTATCTGAATTTTGATGTAGCTAGAATATATCAGTTAATCAAATCGGCACCTGAATCCAAACTTGTTTTGGCACTCCAATTGGAAAGTACAGAAGAGGGTATTGTGAATGTTGAAATGAACCAGGTCTTATATGTTTTGATATAAACGGGCAGCAAGTGGAATGGGGAAAAAGATATACAGATTGAAAGTGCGACATATAGTTCAATGAGTGTAAACTCAAAGCCGAAATTGCAGATAATATATCCAATTTCTTTGCGGACTCGATTTCTCACAAAACGCGCAACTGGTGTCTGCATATAATGATTTTCATTCAACCAATTATGAAACGCTTCCGCAGGAGCCTACCATGTGAATGATTTTTCTTTGCAAATGGCAATGATGATGCTACAACGACATTGACAGTAGCAAGTTCAACATTGCAAAAGATAAGCACTATCTTCTTCCGTTGAAGTTTGCATCCCCTCGTCCCCACAAATAGAGGTATCAGACGAGATTTATTACCTGACTGTTGTGGTACCTGCTGATCCGCAAGTCATTCCCGACAACAGGGAATGGAAAATATTGCTATGCAACAGCGACCAAAAGATGGAGAACCCATCATCAACGGATGGGGATAATATCGGAGCCGGAGCCATCATAGATGGAATTTTCGACAATCACTGGCATTCGAGTTATTGGGGAAAAGATGTCAATGGATTCAATAATAAAGACGACTATCACTATGGCTTCACTGATTATCATTGTTTTGATGGAATGAGAACACCTATCACAATTGTCATAGATATGAAGAATTCAATAGAAGTAAGCGATATCGGACTGACTCAACGAAGAGATAACGCGAACATTAAGAAGATAGATTTCTATGTTTCGGACGATCCTCAATTTTTATTCAAAACGATTGCCGATGGAGGAACATCTGCTGATTACTCGGCTGTGGCACTGAATAACTGGACGCTTCTCTTTCTAAAGAGAACACTCCACGACAGAATGAAACCATCTGGTTCGGTGACAGTGAGACGATAACGCCACAAAAGGGACGATTCCTGAAAATTGTAATTTCCAGTGCATACAACGCTCCCTATGGCCTCAACGGTGTGGATTACATCGTTGTCGGTATGGCCGAATTGCAAGTAAAACAACTTTCTACAATGATTGGAAAAATAATTCAATAAGATGAAACACAGATTTAAATTTTTAACACTTTTGCTGGTATTGCTTACAATACCAGCAGGTATCTTTGCCAGAGAAAGCAAATTTACGAAGCGAGGCAGCGGACCATTGTTTTGGAATATGTACCAATACAATTTCCGGTATGGAACATCGATGCCTGAAGATGTTTGGAAAAAGAATATCGACTGGCTTGCCGAGGAGTTTTTACCTTATGGATATGATATGGCAGCTACTGACGGTTGGTTATTTAACCTCAATTCTATAGATCAATATGGTTATCTGACCAAATATGACAGTTCGTGGACATACGGGCTGAAGTATTGGGGCGATTATCTCAAAAGTAAAGGCATGAGATTCGGATTCTATTTCAACCCGTTATGGATACCTAAAGCTGCCTATGTGCAGAATAATAATATCAAAGGAACCTCCATTCCGATAACTGATGTGGTGGGCACTACAAAGTTTGAAGATCATCTGTACTGGATAGATACTGACAAACCAGGAGCGGAACAGTGGGTGAAAGGCTGTATCAGAACAATGATAGATCAGGGAATAGAGTTGCTGAAGATAGACTTTCTTGGTTACTATGAACGGGATTACGGAACCAATAGATACATCAAGGCATTGAAATGGATGGCTGAAGAAGCCGGAGATGAAATGTTGCTTAGTTACTCTGTTCCTAATTGTCGCAACGATGCCCGCAACGAGATTATTTATGCGGATATGATTCGCATAAGTAGTGACTGTGACGGTGGAGGATGGTGGTTTATCAGCGACAAAGAGCGCGGACAGATTAACGAAAGCGGACAAGGTGATAAATACCGAAGTGCTTTTGATGGATTAATCGGATGGGCTGATATTATCGGGGTGAAAGGACAAACTATAATGGATCCCGATTTTGTTCAACTCAACACATTGGCAAGCGATGCCGAAAGAGAGTTTCATATCTCAATGTTGCTGGTTAGCGGTTCTCCAATTGGTATCACCGATCAGTATAATACGATTGGTGATTGCGCCAAATTCTACAAAAACACAGAGATACTGGAATTGAATAAACTCGGTTTTGTAGGTAAGCCACTTAGTACCAGTATATGGGATAAACAAAACAGTTCGAGATGGATAGGACAACTTCCTGATGGAGATTGGATTGTCGGGCTGTTCAATAGAGAATCGACAGTGCTTGAATATGGTATTGATTTTGAAAAGGAACTGGGAATTAAAGGTGGAAAGGTGAAGAATGTACGTGATTTGTGGCTGCATCAGGATTTAGGCGCAATGTCGGGCCGATACTCGGTGCGACTTGAACCACATTCATGTAAGGTTTTACGTATCAAACCCAATTCAAAGAGATACAAAGCGGCTGTTGCCTCACTCAAAAATGGTGCAGTTATAAATAGATAATGATTATGAAAGGATACCCTCAATATTTATGGTTTGTAGTTCTCGCCCTATTACTGGTTTGCACAGGTTGTAGCAATGAGGGTGAGACAGAAGACGATAACAACCAGCATGTTAAAGTCGAAGGCTTTTATGTCAAAGGGCTTGAAAACGTAAATGCACGTGTTGAGTTTGATGTAGAGGTTGATGCCGCCGGTATATATACATTGCATGTCATGGGCTACAACTATTCCAAAGGGACAGCTACGTGTAGCTTATATGTCAACGGTCAAAAACAATCGCAACTTGGATTTCAGGAACAATCCAACTGGAGCGAAAAAGTAGTTCAGGTATCGTTGGCAGCCGGCATAAATCAAATAGCCTTTCAACGGGACGCTGGTGATAACGGACAGTTTTATCTCGATTACATAGAAATAGACTAATAGTATGTTTACCAGAAAGATGAAAATCGTTTTATTGCTTTTTGTATTGTTCTGCCTTGCAGATAATGCTAATGCTACACCTCGCTGGCGTATCCTGGATAGTGGAGCGATAGAATGGCAGATAGACGGTCGGCTCCCCCATTATGACCATATTGAAATGAGCGGTTTAAAGGTTTCAGCGGTATTACGTTATGGCGTAAACGGCGATGGGCAATTTGTGATGGAACGTTCAATGATATGGCCTATGTTGCGGACGATACCCAACAATACACATGCAAGCCTGATGCAACGATTTGCAATTGATTACGCTTCTTTGTTGTTAGTTAATGGTATGGCTCTCAACAATGAAAAAGTGAAATCGATATGTATCGACGGACGACTCACGGTAGTAAGCCTTTTTGCTATTGGATACCAGAATACAGGTACGGCACGCAATAGAGAGCCAGTACCTGTAGTCGAACTTACGAGATCATTCTTTCCTTCAACAGACAAACCGATGCTTTGTGAACGTTATACGGTCAAGAATATCTCATCAAAACCTATTTCTGTTATTGTACCTTTTCAAAAAGCCGTTTACAAAACCGATCCTGTAAAAGGAGTGGATGGATCATACACTATAGTTACCTCTATACAAAATAAGGAAGACTGTTTATACACTATTGCTCCTAAAGAATCATTGACTTTCGACGCTTCTGTTCAGGCTTATAAAAAAGGAGAGAAAGAATTGATAGTCGATATAGCAGACGAGGAACATAAACGAATGGCCTTTGTCGACAAGATATGGAACAATCTTAGCTTTGTCTCCCCTGATCCGGTAGTAAATACAGCATTTGCTTTTGCTAAAGTAAGAGCAGCAGAGAGTATCTTTGCTACCGGAGGAGGATTCATGCACAGTCCTGGAGGAGAATCATATTATGCAGCTGTTTGGGCGAATGACCAAGCGGAGTATGCCAATCCTTTCTTTCCCTTTTTGGGTTATGATATCGGAAACGCGTCCGCATTAAACTCATTCAGGCTTTTTGCCCGCTTCATGAATTCTGATTACAAACCCATACCCAGCTCTATCATTGCCGAGGGGAAGGATACCTGGAACGGGGCTGGCGATCGTGGCGATGCAGCGATGATAGCTTATGGGGCCGCCCGTTATGCACTAGCCAAAGCAGATAAAAAGGAAGCACAAGAGTTATGGCCCTTGATTGAGTGGTGTCTGGAATACTGCAAAAGAAAAATAAATGCTTCCGGAATTGTGACTTCAGATGCTGATGAGCTTGAAGGACGCTTTCCAGTAGGTAACGCAAACCTTTGTACATCAAGTTTGTATTATGACGCTCTGGTATCGGCAAGCTATCTTGCCAAAGAACTTGGCAAGCAGTCTTCTGTTTCAAAAGAATATGCCCGGCAGGCGAAAGTATTAAAAAATAATATAAACAATTATTTTGGTAGCCGTATAGAAGGGTTCGACAGTTACCGCTATTATGAAGGCAATGATATTTTACGTTCATGGATAGCTATCCCTCTGACAGTCGGGATCTTTGAAAAGAAGACAGGAACCGTCGAAGCATTATTCTCTCCCCGTTTGTGGAGCAAAGACGGCTTATTGACACAAGCCGGAACAGATACTTTCTGGGACAGATCTACTCTTTACGCTCTACGAGGAGTGTATAGCGCAGGAGCAAGAGAGAGGGCAATGGAACACATGGCATATTACTCACAGCAACGCCTGCTTGGGGAACATGTTCCATATCCTATCGAGGCCTGGCCCGAAGGAAACCAACGGCATTTGTCAGCCGAAAGTGCTTTGTATTGCCGTATAGTAACCGAAGGTCTTTTTGGTATTCGTCCGACAGGATTTAATTCATTCTCACTCTGTCCACAACTACCTGATAAATGGAATTCGATGAGATTGAATTATGTTTCGGCATTTGCATTTTCGCCGTTTGATATAATCGTTGAACGACAAGGAAATAAAATAAAGACCTATGTGCTACGTAATGGAAAGCCCGTGAAAACATATCACACAGAGAATGGGAAAGATATAAATATTACCTTCTAAAATGGCTTTTATTTAGATATGGACTATGCGGATTCCTACTCCTGATTTTAACTAAATCCGTATTCATCCGTGTAATCCATATCTAATCAATATCATTGTTGGTTTTCTTCTCGGTCTATCCGAATAAACTCCAGAAGTCGTTCTACCGCTTCTTCTTCAGGAATATTTTTCTCCACACACACCTTGCCTTTATAGAGACTGATTTTCCCCCGTCCTGCTCCTACATAACCGTAGTCAGCATCCGCCATCTCACCGGGACCATTCACGATACAGCCCATAATGCCGATCTTCAAGCCTTTCAAATGTGAAGTGGCTGCCTTGATACGGGCAATTGTTTTTTCCAAGTCGTAAAGCGTACGGCCGCAACCGGGACAAGATATGTATTCTGTCTTAGAGGTACGGGTACGTCCGGCCTGCAAGATTCCGAAAGCAGTGGCGTCGACAACGGCATGGCTCAAACTGCCCTGATTGAACAGGAAGATACCATCGCAAAGACCGTCAAAAGATCAAGGCTCCCATATCGGCTGCGGATTTTATCTGCAAATTCTCCGCATCATCTTCCGCATAATGCTGGAAGAAGACAACCGGATTCTGCAAACCTTCCGTCATTAGCTGATGCACCAGTGCACGGTGCTCGCCCAAACGGTTCGGATGATTGCTTTGGGAAACAATCACTACTTCCGGATGATGTTTCAGGCAGGCTATCACTTCGTCCGTTTGTGCCATGTAGGGCATAAACAGGAATTTAAGCTCTGTATTGCATTCTCCCATTAACGGCAGCTGTGCATGATTGAATGCAGGCCAGGTTCCGTCTTCTCCTGCCATACATCCGCATCAAGAATATATTCTACTCCTTCTTCCCGTTGTTCGGGCAAGGCTCTTCCGGCATAAATATAGTCCGGAGTGAATTGCGGATTTACTTCTGTCTTTCCGTCCATACGGTCGGCAATAACCACAGGTACATGTTCACCTCCGATATTACGGACGGCTTTGTCTTGCGACGTTCGGGAGACAGATAATTGAATTCCGGTGCTTCCAATCCCGGATATAAGGATGATCCTGCCTCAACAGAACATAATCCACCAGTTTACGGGCCACCGGGATTTCAGCTTCAGGAGCTTCGCTCAAAGAGACCCGAATGGTATCTCCCAATCCGTCACTCAACAGCGCACCGATGCCAAGGGCGGACTTGATACGTCCGTCTTCCATCTCCGGCTTCTGTCACTCCGAGGTGTAATGGGAAAGCCATCCCTCTTTTTCCATGACGTCCACCAACAGACGAACGGTTTTCACCATTACCACGGTATTGGAGGCTTTGATAGAAATCACCACATCTGTGAAGTTCTCCGCTACACAGATACGAAGGAATTCCATACAGGATTCCACCATTCCTTCGGGAGTATCACCATAGCGTGACATGATGCGATCGGACAAAGAGCCATGATTCACACCGATCCGGATCGCAGTGTGATTCTCCTTACAGATATTCAGGAACGGGACAAACCGGTCATGGATTTTCTGTATTTCCTGCGCATACTCCTCGTCTGTATATTCCAGTTTCTTAAAAGTACGCGCAGCATCTACATAGTTTCCCGGATTGATGCGCACCTTTTCCGCATATTGAGCAGCTACATCCGCCACTTTCGGATTGAAATGCACATCGGCAACCAACGGAACCATATATCCCTGGCTACGCAGTCCGATATTAATGTTCATCAGATTTTCGGCTTCCTTGATACCCTGCGTTGTGAGGCGGACATACTCGCCACCTGCATCAACAATACGTTTCGCCTGTTCCACACAAGCCTGTGTGTCCTGCGTAGACGTGTTTGTCATCGACTGGACACGAATAGAATTGGGGCCGCCCAACGGCACAGCCCCAATATTTACTTCTGTGGTTTCTCTTCGAAAATAATTGAATAGATCCATTAGTTCGTTTTATATTCAAACTTCACTTCTTTCAGTTCTTCGTTTGCTTTTACGATTTTCTTTTTCAGTCCTTCCTTGTAAGCAGCAAAAGCTTCTGCCAGTTTCTCGTCACTCAATGCCAACATCTGAATGGCAAGGATAGCGGCATTCATCGCTCCATTGATGGCAACCGTTGCTACAGGAATGCCCGGAGGCATCTGAATGATAGAATAAAGTGCATCCACACCATCGAGCACGGAACCTTTTACAGGTACTCCGATCACCGGCAATGTAGTGTTAGCCGCAATTACACCGGGAAGGGCGGCAGCCATTCCGGCAGCGGCGATAATAACTTTAATGCCACGGTTGCGGGCATTCTTCGCAAACTCTTCCACAGCTTCGGGCGTGCGGTGAGCAGAAAGAGCGTTCATTTCGAATGGTACATGCATATCATTCAGTAGCTGTGCAGCCTTCTCCATAACAGGAAGGTCAGACGTGCTGCCCATGATAATACTTACAATTGGAGTCATTTTAATTTACGATTTTACGATTTACAATTTACGATTTAAAGTGTACAGTAAAGGTTATCCGTTTATCACGGCTTTATAGGCTTCGGCATCCAGCAGATCTTCTACAGCTTTTAAATCAGCCGGTTTCACTTTAATCAACCAACCTTCGCCATACGGATCTTTATTTACCAGTTCCGGAGTTTTCTTCCAATGCTTCATTTTGTTCGAGCACCTCACCTGCTATCGGCAGGAAAAGGTCGGAAATAGTTTTCACTACTTCAATCGTTCCGAAAGTTTCACCGGCTTCCAACGTTTCACCAACAGTCGGGATATCTACGAACACAATATCGCCCAATTGTTCCTGTGCATAATCGGTGATACCAACGTATGCAATGTCTCCGTCAACGCGAATCCATTCGTGTTCGTTCGTGTACTTCAAATTCTGTGGAAAGTTCATAATAATTAGTTTTTAGGATTTATACTGTTTTAAAATAAAAATACTCGAAATAAGATGTTGCTCACCGGATGAAGTACCAAAAGGGCACATATCAGACCGACCGCAAAACCGGAAAGCACCTCACCCAGTGTGTGATGTCCCAAAACAATTCGTGCAGAACCTAATATACCGGCAATCAATATAAACAGGCATAACCATCCGACCGGATTGTAACCGAACAAAGCACTGAAAGAAACCAGTCCGCCGATCACTCCGCCTATTCCTGCCATGTGTTCACTCAACTTCCATTTCAGGTTTACTGCAATGCAAATGATAGACACTACCAGGGAAGCAAGAATGATACCAGTCATATACCACGGGATATTCAGCCTACGCATCATCAGCAGGCAAAACACATACGAGATGATAGTCAGCAGAATCGGTACATAACGCTTCTTACGCTCACTCAACTCCTGACGGGCAAAGCCATTGATTTTACGAAACAAGAAAATGGTAATGGTAGGTGTCAGTATGGTAAAGCAGTAAACAATTCCCAACACGATCAACTTATATTGTATCGGCATGATACGAAGATAAGAAAACAGGAATAACACCAGAAACGATAAAAACGGAATAGAAAATGGAGTAAAGACCATCGAAGTAGCTCTCGCCACCTGCAACATTGTCTTATCCGCTATGATATGTTCTCTCTCTCTGTCCACTCTTCTTTGATTACTAGTTACTAATTATAAATTACAATTCTCATTCTTCATTGTCAATTATCCATTATTTCCGCAGTCTCGCCACGGGAATATTCAGTTGTTGACGGTATTTGGCTACCGTTCTACGAGCAATGGGATAACCTTTCTCTTTCAAGATGTCCGCCAATTCATCATCTGTCAGGCGGTTTCTTCTTGTCCTCCCCATCAATACACTCTTTCAGGATCTTGCGTATCTCGCGGACAGACATTTCTTCACCGTCCTCCGTGGTATACCCATCACTGAAAAAGAATTTGAGCGGATAAATACCGTAATTTGTCTGCACATATTTACTGTTACTCACGCGGGAGATCGTTGAAATGTCCAGTCCGGTACGTTCAGCCACATCTTTCAAAATCATCGGTTTCAACAGTGATTCGTCTCCTTCCAAGAAGAAAGGACGTTGTAAGTCAATGATAGCCTGCATGGTAGTCATCAGGGTATTCTGACGCTGCCGCACAGCATCGATAAATCCTTGTGCCGCATCCATTTTCTGCTTCAGGAACATCATCGCTTCTTTGGATTCTTTTGATTGATTAGCCCTGTTTTTTGGTATGCTCTTCCACCATTTCCGTGAAGTCACGACTCATACGGAGTTCGGGGACATTGCGGTTATTGAGACTTACATTGATGGTTCCGTCATCATACGTTTCCACAATAAAGTCAGGAACTATCTGTTGGAGATTTCTGCCAATCGCTTCTCCCAAAGAAGCGCCCGGACGGGGATTCAGCTTGGTTATCTCATTAAGTGATTCCTGGAAAGTCTCTTCATCAATGTCCAGTTTCTTTATAATCTTCTCCCAGTGTTTACGGGTGAATTCTTCATAACATTCTCTGATAATCCTTTCTTCCAGATTCAAGATAGGACTGGGAGTTTTCTCTTCTTCTTTTTTCCGGCGAATCTGTATCAACAGACATTCCTGAAGACTACGCGCACCGATACCTGCCGGATCGAAGTCCTGTAAGATGTTCAATGCTTCTTCCAGTTCTTCTTCTGTCGATTCGATGCCGGCATAAATCGCCAGTTCGTCGCAGATACTTTCCAAAGATTTGCGAAGCAATCCGTCATCATCCAATGAACCGATCAGATATTCCACCAAGTCACGCTGATGTTCAGTCAGGTTGCGTTCACGCAGCTGTTCTTTCAGGATTTCGTAAAAAGAAGTGGAATCGGAGAACGGAATATCCTCCGCCTGTTCATCTTTCGAACGGTTGTTTTCTTGTAATTTATAATCGGGAATATCGTCTTCAGTCAGATAATCACTCAAAGAATCATAATCGTTGGCATCACTATCCATGCCATCCTCTGCATTCTCGGTATCGGAATATTCATTATCCGTAGCATTCTCTTCTTTACCTTCTTCAAGTGCCGGATTTTCAAGCAGTTCAGCATGGATACGGTCTTCCAGCTCTACTGCGGGAAGCTCCAACAGTTTCACGACCAGAATCTGCTGGGGCGAGAGCGTTTGTACCTGCTGTTGCGCCTGAGATTGTATTTGACGGGAACCTTGTGCCATATTCGTTTTGCTTTCTACTATTTCTCGCTACAAAGTAACTTTTAACGAGAGATTACACAGATTAGGGAGATAATTTTTAATCCTATAACACAAAATTCGTTATCTTTGTTGCACGAACTTAAAAATTAGGACAATATGTTTGCCAAAGAAACGTATATGCAGCGAAGAGCCCTGCTAAAAAGAATTTAGGCTCCGGGGTATTGTTATTTCTCGGAAATGACGAGTGCGGACTGAACTACGAGGATAACACCTTCCGTTATCGTCAGGATTCTACTTTCCTTTATTATTTCGGACTTTCATGCGCCGGCCTTTCGGCTATTATCGATATTGATGAAGACAAAGAAATCATTTTTGGAGATGAACTGTCTATCGACGCAATCGTATGGATGGGATCACAGCCGACGTTGCACGAAAATGCGAACGTGTAGGCGTAAAAAATCTGATGCCGTCTGCTGACATTGTAAGCTACCTCCATCAGTGTGTACAGAAAGGGAAAGCAATTCATTATCTGCCGCCTTACCGTCCCGAGCATAAATTGAAACTGATGGATTGGTTGGGTATTCCCCCTACACGTCAGGAAGGTTCTGTTCCATTCATCCGTGCCGTTATCGCCCAACGTAATTACAAATCTGCCGAAGAAATTGTAGAAATAGAGAAGGCTTGCGATGTAACTGCCGATATGCATATTACAGCTATGAAAGTACTTCGTCCGGGTATGTACGAATATGAAGTGGTAGCTGAAATGAACCGGGTGGCCGAATCTAATAACTGCCAGCTATCATTCGCTACAATTGCCACTATCAACGGACAGACTTTGCACAACCACTATCATGGAAATAAAGTAAAACCGGGTGATCTGTTCCTAATCGATGCAGGCGCAGAAGTAGAGTCAGGTTATGCGGGTGATATGTCGTCTACCATTCCTGCCGATAAGAAGTTCACCACCCGTCAGCGTGAAGTATACGAGATTCAGAACGCGATGCATCTGGAATCCGTAAAAGCCCTCTGTCCGGGTATTCCTTATATGGAGGTATACGAACTGTCTGCCCGTGTCATGGTGGACGGTATGAAGGCACTCGGATTGATGAAAGGAAATACCGAGGATGCTGTCCGCGAAGGTGCTCATGCGTTATTTTATCCTCACGGACTAGGTCACATGATGGGATTGGATGTACATGATATGGAGAATCTGGGAGAGATATGGGTAGGTTACAACGGTCAACCGAAGAGCACACAGTTCGGTCGCAAATCGCAACGTCTCGCCATTCCGTTGGAACCGGGATTTGTACACACGGTAGAACCGGGTATTTATTTTATTCCGGAACTGATCGACATGTGGAAAGGAGAAAAGAAATTTACCGATTTCATCAATTATGATGTAGTGGAAACTTATAAGGACTTCGGTGGTATCCGCAATGAGGAAGATTATCTGATTACAGAAACCGGCGCCCGCCGATTAGGTAAAAAGATTCCTTTGACACCGGAAGAGGTGGAAGCGTTAAGATAAAAAGCCTCATCAAAATAAAAGAAGAACCTTTCTTCTATTCAAAATCAATAGCAGAAGTTTTTCATCCGGGTGAAAAACTTCCGCTATTTTTGTCAAAGTACCAAATAGTCCATCTAAAAGCACATTTTTTCTACCCTCCTTTTCCCAAATCTTGCGTAATATTGCAACAGAATTAAAACAACTCACTTTTTAATGATATAAAAACCAATGAATAACACCATGAAAAGACTACTTTTATCTGTATGGCTATTGTCACTTACCTTGCTATCCGCCGTAGCTGAAAACTATCCTTATAAAAGCGATGTGCTTTGGGTCACCGTACCCAATCATGCCGACTGGCTTTATAAAACAGGAGAAAAAGCAACTGTGGAGGTACAATTCTATAAATACGGCATCCCCAGGGATAATGTAACCGTCACTTATGAAATAGGTGGTGATATGATGCCTGTTGCCGATACCAAAAGGAAGTGTAACTTTAAAGAATGGCAGGGGTGATTCCTGTGGGCACAATGAAAGAGCGGGATTCCGCGACTGTCGCCTGAAAGCAACCGTAGATGGAAAGACCTATTCACATCATATCAAAGTAGGATTTTCACCGGAAAAACTTCGTCCGTATACCACCATGCCTTCCGATTTCAAGGAATTTTGGGAAAAGGCTAAAGCGGAACAAAAGGAATTTCCCTAACGTATACCAAAGAACATGTCGAAAAATATTCCACTGATAAAATAGACTGTTATCTCGTAAAATTGCAACTGAACAAACGTGGGCAATGCGTCTACGGATATTTATTCTATCCGAAAAGAAGGAAAGTTTCCGGTTGTCTTGTGCCCTCCGGGAGCAGGCATCAAAACCATCAAAGAACCTCTACGCCATAAATATTATGCGGAGCAAGGATGCATCCGTTTTGAATTCGAGATACACGGCCTGAATCCGGAAATGACTGATGAAGAATTTAAAGAAATCAGCAACGCTTTCAATGGCAGAGAAAACGGCTATCTGACCAACGGGCTCGACAGTCGTGATAATTATTATATGAAACGGGTATATCTGGCCTGTGTACGCGGTATCGACTTTCTGACTTCCCTGCCGGAATGGGATGGCAAAATGTAATCGCACAAGGAGGTAGTCAGGAGGCGCCTGGCATTAATCGCTGCCGGACTGGATGAACGGGTGACAGTTTGTGTCGCCAATCATCCTGCATTAAGCGATATGGCAGGCTATAAAGCCGGACGTGCCGGTGGCTATCCTCATTTCTTTAGAAATTCGGTGGATATGGATACCCCCGAAAAATAAAGACAATGGCCTATTATGATGTAGTGAACTTTGCTAAATTGATAAAAGCAGACACCTATATAACATGGGGATTCAATGACGATGTATGTCCTCCGACTACCAGCTATATAGTATACAATGTACTAAACTGTCCGAAAGAAGCCCTGATTACTCCTATTAATGAGCATTGGACCTCCAACGATACAGAATATGGACATCTGCTTTGGATAAAGAAGCATTTAAAGTGAAGTTTTAATCATTCCATCTGGATGCGGGCAATTCTTTTTCCCGTAACCTTTTTCAGGCATACGCTTTTCTCTTTCGGAGATAAAGCGTATCGCCGCTATGCTTTATCGCCTCCCAATTAAATATTGAATGGTGGTAGATGATCTTTTCAAACCAATAAAGTATGTGATAAGTCACGAATGGTAACACCATCCACCACCATGAAAGCAGTAACGATAAAATAAGTGCTGGTATCAGGGTTAAAGAAAAACATTCCCAATACTGTCTGGCATGAATTCGGAGTTCCATATCTTCCCAGACTTCCAGATATTTATAGCGGGTAAAGAAAACCAGCCTAACATAAAATAGTGTTTCTTTCCTTTTCCCAAGAACCACTTTGCTAAAAGACTATTATAAAAATCATATTCACATTTTTTGTTGCATGTAGTCCTTTTATAACAGCAAAAGTAACCAAAGGTTCAATATTTTAAAGTTTTGCATAACAACCATAACATTCTTTCCCTAAATATCACTCAAATATTGTTTATTTTGTGTTCCCTTGCTTCACTACAACAAAAGGTTTATTTGTATTTTCTGCAAAGGAAACACAATTCACGAATATATCCTAATTTTTCTGCTTAATATTTAAAGCTGCTTCCTCCTAAAAATTCACGCAGTAAAGACGTAGGCGGAATCTCCTTATCCTGTACAGGAACAAAATATTTGATAAACTTCAACAATCGGTATGCTTCGCAATATTCAGGACAGTTACGCGGAACACCCATCAGAATAGGCTCGGCGTGCAAACGAAGTACGGCAAACTCAAAAAGCAACGCTGAATTAAACATGACATCAGCATTCTCCTGATAGGGAAAAATCCATTTATCTTCACCGGCACGTACACTAGGCCAGCGTGATATGGTTTCACGTGCAGAATATCCCCGATAATTAAAGTCGCGGATGATGCGGCGCAACAAACGGTTGTCAGTAGTTGGAATCCAGTTATGGTCATCCAACGAGATGGTGGTCAATGCCGAAACATAAATCTTGAATTTCCGTTCAGCCGGTATATGCGGCGTCAGTTCCGGGTTCAGGGCATGAATACCTTCCAGAATCAGAATTGTATTATCTTCTATTTTCAGTTTATCACCTTTATACTCCTTTCTTGCCAAGGGAGAAATTAAAACGGGGCAATTCCACCTCCTCGCCACGAAGAAGCGCCTGCAGCTGTTGATTAAACAATTCCAGATCGAGTGCATAAAGTGATTCATAATCATAGTTTCCGTTTTCATCCAAAGGGTTTCTTCACGGTCTACGAAATAATTATCCAAAGAGATCGGGAATGGCTTCAAGCCATTTGTCATTAGCTGTATAGAAAGCCGTTTGCTGAAAGTTGTCTTTCCGAAGAGGATGGTCCGGCAATCAATACCAGTTTTACCCGGTTACCGTTTTCACCACGATGGAATATGGTATCGGCTATCTGGGCTATTTTTTCTCCTGCAGTGCTTCCGCCACATTAATCAAGTCAGTGGCATGTCCTTCTTCACAGGCAAGATTAAAATCTCCGGCATTGTTAAGCCCCATGATATAACTCCAGTTCAGATATTCTTTAAAGACATCCAGCATTTTTCCTGCTTCACAACTTCTTCGAGCATACTTGGGTTTTCCCGGCTCGGAATCCGAAGGAGCAATCCATCGTAATATTTCACGATATCGAATAATTTAAGATATCCGGTACTGGGTAGCAGATTCCCATAATAATAATCAATGGTATCACCCAATGTATAATAATAGGTATAGAGCGAACCGGAAGTTTCCAGTAATCTCACTTTATCATTCATCCCCCGTTCGCTGAAAACCCGTACCGCTTCCGCCGTATGACATTCAATACGGTGATAAGGAATATTTTCTGCAATGATCTCCTGCATCCGTTGCTTGATGCGTGTCACATCTTCCAGTTCGATGGGACGGCCAATCCGTAAATTGCAGAAATAGCCTTTTGAAACAGGATGTTCTACAAACAATTTTCCGTCGGGAAACAGTTCCGTGACAGCCTTAAACAAGACAAAACAAAGCGAACGGACATACGTACGCATACCGGACTGATCTCTCACATCCAAAAACTCTACATCCTTATTATTATAAACTCTGAAGTTCAGTCCCTCGGAGCGATTATTGACCTTGGCACTTACTACTTGATAAGGAAAATTAAGATTAAAACCGTAATAAATATCCAAAAGTGAGCTTCCGATAGGGAATTCTTTGGAAATATTGTTATTTTTGCAACATATTTGTAACATCTGTTTCATCGAGTTCGTTAAAAGGTGAATAATTTGGGACTAATATACTTATAATCAGATAGAGAACAAATAACCATTAAAAATATTATAGATGGAATATTCTTTTATGATTTTTAAAGCTCATAGGCTCATTAGGACTCTTCCTTTACGGAATGAAGATTATGAGCGAGGGCTTACAAAAGGTCGCGGGTGACAGATTGCGAAGTATTCTAACGGCAATGACTACCAATCGGGTAACGGGAGTTTTAACAGGAGTGTTGATAACAGCTCTTATCCAGTCTTCTTCAGCAACGACAGTGATGGTCGTAAGTTTCGTAAACGCCGGATTGCTCACACTTGCCGAATCCATCAGCGTTATTATGGGTGCTAATATCGGTACTACCGTGACTGCCTGGATCATTTCAATTTTCGGATTTAAGGTCGATATGGCTGCTTTCGCTCTTCCCCTCTTAGCCATTGCCCTCCCGCTCATCTTTTCTGGAAAAAGCAACCGCAAATCCATCGGTGAATTCATTTTTGGTTTTCTTTCCTTTTCATGGGGCTTTCTTATCTGAAAGCAAACGCCCCGACCTGAACGCCAACCCGGAAATGCTTGCCTTCGTACAGAACTACACGGACATGGGATTCTTTTCCATTATTCTGTTCTTACTCATCGGTACAATATTGACCATGATTGTGCAAGCCTCTGCAGCTACCATGGCAATCACATTAATTATGTGCCAACGGCTGGATCAGTCTGGAACTGGGAGCAGCACTCGTATTGGGAGAAAACATCGGAACCACTATCACGGCCAATCTTGCCGCACTTACAGCCAATACACAGGCTAAGCGGGCAGCATTGGCTCATTTTGTTTTTAACGTGTTCGGCGTTATCTGGGTCTTGATTGTCTTCCATCCTTTCATGGATCTAGTAAACTGGGTAGTAGACACCTTCTTTCAAAGCAGTAATCCTGAGGTTGCTATTTCCTACAAGCTATCTGCTTTCCACTCGATTTTCAATATCTGTAATGTATGTATTCTGATATGGGCGGTTAAACTGATTGAACGTACCGTATGTGCTCTTATCCACCCCAAAGAAGAGGACGAAGAGCCCCGTTTGCGGTTTATCACCGGTGGTATGCTTTCTACCGCAGAACTCTCTATCCTTCAGGCACGCAAAGAAATCCATCTTTTTGCAGAACGTACACACCGGATGTTCGGCATGGTGCAGGATTTGCTACACACAGAAAAGGATGACGATTTCAACAAGCTGTTCAGCCGGATCGAGAAGTATGAGAATATCAGCGACAACATGGAACTTGAAATAGCCAACTACCTGAATCAAGTATCTGAAGGTCGGTTAAGCTCTGAAAGTAAACTACAGATACGTGCCATGTTGCGTGAAGTGACGGAAATTGAAAGTATCGGCGACAGCTGTTATAACCTGGCACGTACCATCAACCGGAAACGTCAGACCAACCAAGATTTTACCGAGAAACAATATGAGCATATTCACCTCATGATGAAGCTGACCAACGACGCACTTGCTCAAATGATTGTGGTTGTAGAAAAACCGGAACATCAGAGCATTGACATCAACAAATCCTTCAACATCGAAAACGAAATTAATAACTACCGTAACCAACTGAAGAATCAGAATATTCTGGACGTAAACAACAAAGAATACGATTATCAGATGGGAGTTTACTACATGGATATTATCGCCGAATGCGAGAAACTTGGTGACTATGTAGTGAATGTAGTGGAAGCCAGCAGTGATGTGAAAGAGAAAAGAGCTTCTTAACAGATAAAATAAAGAATAAAAAAGGAGAATCAGTAGTATCAATACATACCTGATTCTCCTTTTTATATCTAATAGTATCTTTTATAAAATCAATTATATACGTATGATTCAGCCAAACGCCAGAACAATGTAGATTCCGGAACAGTAGTTGTACGAAGCACTTTTGCAGTCCCGCCTTCCGAGGCCGGATTTATATTGGCAAAAATATTCCATCCCTTATAAAAAGAGCAGTTACTATAATAGTATGATTTGTCACTGCCTGTCAATGTAAAAGAACGGTCGGCATACTGATAACTCACCAATGTAGCTTTTCCGGCAGAAGACCCTTTACCTGACCAGTTGGAAATAGCAATTCGCCCCACCCTTTTATCTCCATTAAAAACAAAGAAATCTCCTAACGTCGCCACAAGAGCGTCCGCATCATCTGAGGTTCCGGTCCAGTAACCACCCATACCATTACGCTGGTCTACTGTCTGAAGCTTTTCCGAAGAAAAACTAGTGGGAAGTGTCATTACTATTTGCCCGTTCTCATAAGGAAAGCTAAGAGTCTCAATCACTTGCCAATCAACACCCGTCACTTTCACCTCAACCCGGTCAAATGTGAAGTCCGCAGGTATATTCTGTATATCTTTTACTACAAGCGTGCTATAATTCGGAACATCCGGAGCAGGAGGTTGCTCTTCATTCTCATCGTCGCTACAACCAGCCATCAAAAGGCTGAATATCAATAATACAAAGATTACAGGGTATGATAGATACCTTAGATCGGTTATGACGGTTGCTCTATTATACATAACTTCCGTTTTTTGCATCAAAGATATCACATTTATAATCAGCAGAATAATTTCCAACCATAAAAATAAAAAATGACCGGGTATATATTTATACACCCGGCCATTCTCCTCTTAAATAATTCTCTCTCTTGGTTTTATCCTTCGTACGGTTCAAAATCTTCTTTTCCGACTCCACATAACGGACAAGTCCAATCATCTGGAATGTCTTCAAAGGCTGTTCCTGGTTCAATTCCGCTTTCCGGATCTCCTTGTTCGGGGTCGTAAATATATTCACAGACCGTGCAAATGTACTTTTTCATAACGTTCGTATTTTTAAATGGTTTTCTGAATAATATAACACAAATAGCTGGATATTTGTTCAACACTATTTTTCCAAACTAAAGAAAAAAAAGCTATCTTTGTAGTCATATTATCAAGCTAAAACAACAATATTATACTATGCTTATAGCACTATTGTCAACTTTAATAGTTTTATGCGCAGTCCTACTAATCAGTTTTTTATGGGAACGCAGGAAATGCCTACGGATGCAACAACGATTGTTCCGTGAATCCAGAAAGTTGGAACGTACCAGCCATATTGCCGGCGCCATCTTGAAAAATGTGCATGCCTTTATCCTATTAATAGACAATGATTTCAAGGTACTGAAAACTAACTATTACCAAAAAACCGGAACCAGAAAAGGAACAGAAGAGAAAAGAGTGGGCGACTTGTTGCAATGCCGTAATGCATTGGCTGCCGAAGGAGGTTGCGGCACACATAGTTTCTGCGGTTCCTGTCCGATACGTACCGCCATACGTCAGGCCTTCGAACAGAGACGGAACTTCACGGACCTCGAAGCAACTTTATCCGTAGTCACATCGGATAATACAACTGTGGAATGTGACGCAGTAATATCCGGCTCTTACTTCCTTCTGAATGAAGAAGAGAACATGGTAATCACCGTACACGATGTTACCCGCCGAAAACAAGCTGAAAAGGAGTTACGGCTAGCCAAAGAAAAAGCAGAAAAAGCCGATATTTCAAAATCTGCCTTTTTAGCCAACATGAGCCATGAAATCCGTACTCCCCTCTCAATGCTATTACCGGATTTGCAGAGGTATTAGGCAGTGCAACTACAGAAGAGGAAAAGGCCCAATATCAAGAAATCATAAAAATGAATGCCGACCTCCTGATGCAACTGGTCAACGACATTCTCGATATGTCAAAAATCGAAGCCGGAACCTTGGAATTTGTACAGACAACGGTGGACGTCAATCTATTGCTTTCAGATTTACAACAACTTTTTCAGATGAGAGTCAATGAAGCCGGAGAAAATATACAAATTATAGCGGAATCATCCCGTTCTTCATGCATGATCCAAACGGATCGCAACCGGGTGGCACAGGTGCTTTCCAACTTTGCCGGCAACGCCATTAAATTCACCCATGAAGGTAGCATCCGCATCGGCTATGAAGCTAGAGATACTGAGCTTTACTTTTATGTAAAAGATACCGGAGCCGGAATTCCGGCAGAAAAACTACCGGATGTCTTCGAGCGCTTTGTGAAACTGAACAAAGATAAAAAGGAGCCGGCCTGGGACTTTCTATTTCTCAAACCATTGTCGCCAAACTAGGCGGTCAGATCGGTGCAGATTCCGTAGAAGGTGAAGGTTCTACATTCTGGTTTACAATTCCTTATCGCACATGTGGTAAACCACGATAACAAATTCGACTTCATAAAAGTTTTAATTAAACAATTTATCACAATTTTATGTTGTATTTTGCGGTTCAAACTAAACGCATGTATCTGCATGAGTACAAATAAAATGACTATTATCATTTAGGACTTACGGATGACGAAGTCCTACAAAGCAGGGAGAAAAATGGTATTAACCTGTTAACACCCCCAAGCGTCCTTCCCTCTGGAAACTTTATCTGGAAAAATTTGAAGACCCGGTTGTCCGTGTATTATTAGTAGCAGCCGTTTTCTCGTTAATCATTTCCATCATCGAGAACGAATACGCTGAAACAATCGGAATTATAGCAGCTATCTTACTGGCCACCGGAATCGGTTTCTTTTTCGAGTATGATGCCAGCAAAAAGTTTGATCTGCTGAATGCAGTCAATGAAGAAACACCGGTAAAAGTGGTCCGAAACGGACGCGTACAAGAAATTCCTCGTAAAGACATAGTGGTAGGTGATATCGTCATTCTGGAAACAGGTGAAGAAATTCCCGCTGATGGAGAGTTGCTGGAAGCTATTTCTCTGCAAGTGAACGAATCCAATCTGACCGGAGAACCCGTTATTAATAAAACAACTGTAGAAGCTGACTTTGATGAAGAGGCAACTTATGCTTCCAATCTGGTGATGCGTGGAACGACAGTGGTGGACGGTCATGGCACCATGCGCGTGCTGCATGTGGGAGATGCTACTGAAATCGGGAAAGTAGCCCGGCAGAGTACAGAGGATAACCTCGAACCCACCCCGCTGAACATACAGCTCACCAAACTCGCAAATCTAATCGGAAAGATAGGTTTTACCGTTGCCGGTCTGGCTTTCCTTATTTTCTTCGTGAAGGATGTAGTGCTATATTTTGATTTCGGTTCACTGAACGGATGGCACGAGTGGCTTCCTGTTTTCGAACGGACACTGAAATATTTTATGATGGCAGTTACGCTGATTGTGGTAGCTGTGCCCGAAGGATTGCCAATGAGTGTTACGCTTAGTCTGGCATTGAATATGCGCCGTATGCTTTCTACCAACAATCTGGTGCGGAAAATGCACGCTTGCGAAACAATGGGAGCCATCACCGTGATTTGTACGGATAAAACCGGTACACTGACTCAAAACCTCATGCAAGTGCACGAACCCAATTTCTATGGTATAAAATGGCAGTGACTTGTCTGATGACGATATTAGCGCACTTATCGCAGAAGGAATCAGCGCCAATTCAACAGCTTTTCTTGAAGAATCAACCAATGGAGAAAACCCAAAGGCGTAGGAAATCCAACCGAAGTGGCTTTATTGCTCTGGCTTAACAAACAGGGAAGAGATTACCTGCAACTCCGCGAACAAGCTCATGTTCTCGATCAACTCACTTTCTCTACCGAACGGAAATTCATGGCAACCCTTGTTGACTCGCCACTGATCGGAAAAAATACTCTATATAAAAGGAGCCCCGGAAATTGTTTTGGGTAAGTGTAAAGAAGTTGTTCTGGATGGACGGCAAGTGGACGCGGTAGAGTATCGTTCTACAGTAGAAGCACAACTGTTGGGCTATCAGAATATGGCTATGCGCACACTTGGATTTGCATTCAAGATTGTCGGAGAAAATGAGCCAAACGATTGTACGGAACTGGTTTCAGCCAACGACCTGAATTTCTTGGGAGTAGTTGCCATCTCCGACCCGATTCGTCCGGACGTACCTGCTGCGGTTGCTAAATGCCAGTCCGCAGGTATCGGCATCAAGATCGTGACCGGTGATACTCCGGGAACTGCAACGGAAATCGCACGTCAGATAGGTCTTTGGAACCCCGAAACAGATACCGAACGAAATCGAATCACTGGTGTTGCATTTGCTGAATTGAGCGATGAAGAAGCATCGGATAGAGTGATGGATTTAAAATCATGTCCCGCGCCCGCCCGACTGACAAACAACGTCTGGTACAGCTGCTTCAGCAAAAAGGAGCAGTCGTAGCCGTAACCGGAGACGGAACCAACGACGCTCCGGCTTTGAATCATGCCCAAGTAGGTTTATCAATGGGTACAGGTACTTCTGTAGCCAAAGAGGCCAGCGATATTACCCTGCTCGACGACTCCTTCAACAGTATCGGAACTGCCGTTATGTGGGGACGCTCCCTGTATAAGAATATCCAGCGTTTCATTGTTTTCCAGCTGACGATCAACTTTGTGGCATTGCTTATCGTTCTGCTAGGCTCCGTAATCGGTACGGAACTTCCGCTGACTGTAACACAAATGTTATGGGTGAACCTGATTATGGACACTTTTGCCGCTTTGGCACTTGCTTCCATTCCGCCCAGCGAAACCGTGATGCTTGAGAAACCCCGTCGAAGCACTGATTTTATTATCAGTAAGGCAATGCAGTCTAATATATTAGGTGTAGGCTCCATCTTCCTCATCGTACTGCTCGGAATGATTTATTATTTCGACCACAGCACGGAAGGTATGGATATACACAACCTGACCATTTTCTTCACCTTCTTTGTCATGCTGCAATTCTGGAATCTGTTCAATGCCCGTGTATTCGGCACTACCGATTCGGCATTCAAGGGACTTTCCAAATCGTATGGTATGGAACTTATTGTATTGGCTATTCTTGCCGGACAATTCCTGATCGTACAGTTCGGTGGAGCTGTATTCCGTACGGAGCCGCTCAACTGGCAAACCGGCTTCTTATTATAGGCGTTTCGTCCACGGTGTTATGGGTTGGAGAACTTATTCGCCTTGTTCAACGTATTATTCACAAAAAAACAGAAATGAAAAGTAAAGGAATAAAACCTTCTTATTGATTTGGGTGGTGTACTTATCAATCTCGACCGCCAACGTTGCATTGAGAACTTTCAGAAATTAGGGCTCCAAAACGTAGATGCATTGCTGGATATCCAGAACCAGGACGGACTCCTGATGCAACAGGAAAAGGACTGATTACACCCGCCGAATTCCGTGACGGAGTTCGTAAAATGATAGGCAAAGCAGTGAGCGACACACAAATAGATGCAGCCTGGAATAGTTTTTTAGTAGACATACCGACACACAAACTTGATTTATTATTAAAATTACGTGAGAAATATGTCGTCTATTTATTGAGCAATACTAACCAAATCCACTGGGACTGGACATGTATTCATCTGTTTCCCTACCGCACATTTAGGGTGGAAGACTATTTTGAAAAACGTACCTCTCTTTGAAATGAAATGGCCAAGCCCGAACCGGAGATCTTCAAGGCAATCATAGAGGATGCCGGTATCGAGCCGCAAGAAACGCTTTTTATTGATGACTCTGAAATGAACTGTAAGGCAGCGCAAAATTTAGGAATTATCACTTATACAGCAAAAGCAGGCGAAAACTGGAGCCATCTTTTCAACAGCAAATAATTTTAGAGATATGCAGATTATACGTGACACATCGGCTATTAACCCGGAACCCAGTGTAGCTACCATCGGTTTTTTTGATGGAGTACATGCAGGACATCGCTATCTGATTCAGCAAGTGAAAGAGATAGCCGCCGCCAAAGGTCTACGCTCTGCATTGGTTACTTTCCCCGTTCATCCCCGCAAAGTGATGAACACGAATTATCGTCCGGAACTTCTGACTACCCCCGGAAGAAAAAATAAGGCTGCTGGCAAACATCGGGGTAGATTACTGTCTGATGCTTGATTTCACTCCAGAAATTTCCCGGCTTACTGCCCGAGAGTTCATGACGCAGCTGTTAAAAGAACGTTACCAGGTAAAATACCTGGTTATCGGCTATGACCATCGTTTTGGGCACAACCGCAGCGAAGGTTTCGAGGATTATGTACGCTATGGGAAAGAAATTGGCATAGAAGTGATCCGCGCCAAAGCATATACCAGCAATATAGAAATAGAGAACATACCCAACGTTCCGGTAAGCTCTTCCCTGATCCGCAAACTTCTTCATCAAGGAGAAGTGGACTTGGCTGCCGATTGCCTGAAATATGAATACTTCCTGGACGGAATAGTAGTAGGCGGCTATCAGGTAGGCCGCAAAATTGGTTTTCCAACGGCCAATTTAAGCGTGGATGATCCTGATAAACTGATTCCTGCCGATGGCGTATATGCCGTATGGGTGACATTTGACGGGAAAACGTATATGGGGATGCTGAACATAGGTGTCCGCCCGACGATTGATAATGGCCCTAACCGGACCATTGAGGTGAATATCCTTCACTTCCATTCGGACATATACGATAAATTCATCCGGCTTACTTTTGTAAAACGGACGCGTCCCGAACTGAAATTCTCCAGTATCGACGAGTTAATAACACAGCTCCATAAGGATGCTGAAGAGACAGAAACAATTCTTAAAAAATAGATTCTTATGCAAAAGTCATTTATGAGCATCTCTTTGGTGGTAATAGCTATTTCGATGTTAGCTATGTTTATCTATAGTTTCTTTACCACTAAATAAAAACATGAAAACGGCTATCAAATTAGTATTAATAGACCTTCTCATTGCGCAGATTATTGCTCCAATCCTGATTATGATTCCCTGTACGATCTATTTGTTAGTCACCACAGGAGATTTGGATAAGGTTGCCCTGACGCAAATGATTATGATTCCGGCCCAATTAGCCGGTCAGATTATGATGGGTATTTATCTATGGAAAGCCGGCTATATCAGTAAAAGAAGGCAACATGGTTACCTGTGTCAGCCCCTTATCTGGTCTGTAGTGCCATTGCAATCCTAACTTGCGGGTTTGCAGTTTCCTCACTAATGAGCCTGCTGGATTGGATTCCCAATATCATGGAACAATCTTTCAACATTCTCCAATCCGGTTGGGGCGGTATTCTTGCAATAGCTATCATCGGTCCCGTACTTGAAGAAATCTTGTTTCGCGGAGCAATCACCCGAGCTTTACTTCAACAATATAATCCGACTAAAGCCATTCTGATTTCCGCGCTTCTGTTCGGCGTCTTTCATATAAATCCAGCCCAGATCCTTCCCGCATTTCTGATCGGTATCCTGCTGGCATGGACTTATTACAAAACAGGCAGCCTGATACCTTGTATACTCATGCATGTACTAAACAACTCATTGTCAGTCTATCTTAGCATCAAATACCCCGAAGCAGAAAATATGGACGACCTGATTAACGGTACCCCGTATCTCATCGTCCTATTCGGGTCAATCCTCCTGTTTATCGGTATCATACTGACCATGAACCACCTGACTTCCCAAAAGCAGCAATAAAAAAGGGAAGTTTTACTTCCTCTTTTGCTTTGAATGCTAGTGCATACATTCGTATTTGTTTTACCATCGACAGCAAACCGTTGCTACGCGTTGGCGACAGATGCTCTTTCAGCCCAATCTTGTCTATAAAATAAAGATCTGTATTCAAGATTTCATCAGGAGTATGTCCTGAAAGGACTTTAATCAATAAGGCAATAATTCCTTTACTATCAAAGCATCACTTTCCGCTTTAAAACGATTTTACCATCTACATCATCTGCTTGAAGCCACACCCTACTTTGGCATCCTTCAATCAGATTTTGTTCCGTCTTATATTTTTCTTCAAGTGGTTCCTGCTCATTTCCCAGATCAATAAGTAATTGATAACGGTCCATCCAATCGTCGAAGTCACTGAATTCCGCAATCACTTCATCTTGTAGTTCATTAATTGACATTATAGTAATTATTTAATTAGACAATATACCAATGTGCGAATAGCAGATGCCGTATTTAAAACCGGCATACCAATCTATCAACACCTTATTATATTATTTCTCAATTCTATTATTTCTCATTGTAGATCACTTCCAATACCGTCTGGCCTACTGCTTTCAACGTATTCTTATCTATATGCTCCATATTGTCATTGACGGTATGCCATGTCGGAGTAAAGTCACCCTCCTGATTATATGGAATAATATCGATTGTTTTAATACGTGCCAAGCGATTAATGAACAGATGGTCGTCTGTAACAAATCCTCCGTTTCCATCCATGAAAGTCTTTCCGTAACCCGCTTTCTTTGCCGCTTTCCAAACCTTCTTATTTATGTCCGGAGCAAATTCTTCCGAATACCCTTCTTTCATAAACACACTGCCTTCACCTCCTACCATATCGAGCAGGATACCAAAACGTGCATTGTATCCCTGCACATGAGGATTGCGTGCCCAATACTGTGATCCGAGACACCAGAATTCCTCTTTATGCTTTCCTGTATAAAACTGTGGCGCACCGTAGTCCCTCTGCATCCAACAGAATGATATCAATCCCCAATTCCGGTTGTTGCTGATTGACCAAGCGAGCTATTTCCAATAAAGCCCCTACCCACTGGCACCATCATTGGCACCCAAAATCGGAGTATTATGATTCTTCTCGTCAGGATCGTTATCAGCCCATGGACGTGTATCCCAGTGCGCAAACAGAGCGATTCTTTTTTGCTTTCCGGCTTATAAGAACCGATAATGTTTCGCTTTCAACAGAGTTCCGTCATAAGCAATTAAATCTGCATATTGATTAGTCACTTGAGCACCGAAAGCCTCCAACTGACCGGCAAGGTAATTGCCACAGGCAACATGTTCTTTTGTATTAGGAACACGAGGTCCGAAATCCACCTGATTCTTTACATACAAATAAGCACTATCCGCATCAAATTGAGGTACATTCACTGCTGTCTCTTCGCTTTGTTCACTCGTACTATTTGCCTTATTACCTCCTCCGCAAGAGAATGCTGATAATAACAAAAGGCACTCATTAATACTATCATAGTTTTCTTTTCATCGTCCTTTCATCTATTAGGGCTTCAAAATTAGTTATTTTCATCACAGCATCGTTCAGATGGAATGGTTTATTAACATATAAACTTCAGTTCCACATTTTTCTTTCCGACCACAAGTTCTACTTTTGCGCCGTTTATAAGCGGAAGATTATAAGTCACATGTCCTACCGGAAAATTAAAGCAGACCGGATAATCATACTCTTTTACTAAATCCGCCAAAGCTGCATACAATTCCTTACCCAACGAACAGTCTTCTTCATATTCCGTAAATTGGCCGATAATCAGTCCGGACAGTTTTTCAAGTACGCCCTCCCAATTTCAAATTATACATCATACGCTCGATGGCATGCGGACGTTCGCTGACATCTTCAATAAACAATATCGTCCCTTCTGCCGGAATATCATAAGGAGTTCCCCGCAAACCGTATGCTACCGCCATATTGCCACCATGCAAAACGCCTTGCGCAGTCCCCTGCTTATTCAGTTTGTGCTTCTCGCACGTATAAGAAGGGATATTTCCAAATAAGATATCCTTCAGATAGTTCGTACAAAGATCATCTTCCGGTTCTACCGTAAGATGACGGGCCATCAACGAATGTAGGGAAGCATATCCATTTTTCTGAAACAGATTGTGCAACGCCGTTATATCGCTAAAACCCAGTAACCATTTCGGATGTTCATGAAAAGCCGTAAAATCAATTTTATCAATCAAATGTACCGCCCCGTACCCTCCGCGACTACACAGAATAGCTTTCACCTTAGGGTCGTCCATCGCATCCTGCAAATCTTTCAGCCGCTGCCTGATTGTTCCGGCATATCTTCCGGATGAACTTCCGGCATATTTTCCCATAGCCACTTTCAAGCCCCATGATTCTATCCGTTTCTTGGCGCCTTTCAGAAATTGTTGGTCTATCTTACTCGAAGGTGATACAATAACCACTTTATCACCTTCTGCAAAAGGAGGAAATTGAATATCCATATATGTTCTTATTTTATTGACTTTCGTTGATAAAACGCACCCAGTCCACTTCCATTTCTACCGGAAGATCCTCGGGAGAGACTGCTCCCACCCACGAACCTCCAACTGCATATCAATCAGCAGATAAAGGGCTGATTAAAAGGGAATTGTCCTTCTTCTTTCGTTTGTATGCGGGGTAAGTAAACGTATGTACATCATTGACATAAAATGAAAGACTATCCGGATACATTTCGACTGCAAAAATATTGTAGCGGTCAGGGTGAATCACTCCCGTAGAATGTGATACCGGATGATCCTTGATCCCCAGCGTATAAGTGTAATGGGAATGAACTGTCTGATAAGCAATAGAATCGTTATTCAAACGTTCCATGATATCAATCTCACCGCCGGATGGCATGCCGCTCCTTCAGGCAACATCCAGATGGCAGGCCATGCTCCTCCCGCCGCATTCAACTTGGCACAAATCTCAATACGCCCGTTCGTAAAAGCCTTTTTGCCTTTTGTATACACACCGCCTATCAAATAAGGGGCAGTGTCATTGCGTTGGGTATGATTGACAATACCTCTCAACACCAGTTTGCCTTTACGCATGGCATAGCAGGAATCAAAGTCTGTCATATAGTTATTCCAGTCTGACTTACCTCGTGGAATCTTGCTCCAGACCTGTGAATCGAAACTCTTTTTCTGATTAAAGTTCTCTTCCCAGATCAAAGACCAACCGGAAGACGTCTTGCTGCTTTTACAGGAAACAAGCGTCCAACAAAGGAGAATTAAGCTAAGAAATAATAGATTTTTAAACTGTTTCATGGTGCTTTTATTTTATTGGGGGATTTATTTGCAAAAATACAGGAAAAAACGGTTCCATGCACATCCAACAGCCAAAACAAATGAAATATAGCAAAATGTTACATAATGGATGCATTTTTTCGGGTTATAATCGTTATTTTTTCAATCATTTTTCTGATATTTGCTAAAAATCTAACGTTATGGAACCTATTCTAAATTTTGCCCAGCTAACGGCCCATCTCAAAAAGCTAAACCATAGAAAACGAATTGCCGTGGTCTGTGCCAACGATCCTAACACAGAGTATGCCATCTCTCGTGCGCTGGAAGAGGGAATTGCAGAATTTCTTATGATTGGAGATTCTACAATTCTGAAGAAATATCCCACGCTCAAACAATATCCCGAATATGTAAAAACTATCCATATCGAAAATCCGGACGAAGCGGCACGCGAGGCTGTCCGTATCGTTCGCGAAGGGGGAGCCGATATTTTGATGAAAGGGATTATCAATACAGACAACTTATTGCATGCCATACTCGACAAAGAAAAAGGGTTGTTGCCGAAAGGGAAAAATCCTCACGCATCTGGCAGTGATGGAAATTCCTACTTATCATAAACTGCTTTTCTTTTCGGATGCTGCGGTCATTCCGCGTCCCACGCTACAACAACGCATAGAGATGATTTGGTATGCTATCTGTACCTGCCGCCACTTTGGCATCGAGCAGCCGCGTGTCGCCTTGATTCACTGTACGGAAAAAGTGAGTGCCAAGTTCCCTCATTCATTAGATTATGTGAATATCGTAGAGCTTGCCGAAGCAGGAGAATTCGGAAATGTGATTATTGACGGCCCGCTGGATGTACGTACTGCGTGCGAACAGGCAAGTGGTGATATAAAAGGGATTGTATCTCCTATCAACGGACAGGCAGACGTACTGATATTCCCGAACATCGAATCGGGCAATGCATTCTACAAATCTGTCTCCCTGTTTGCACAAGCAGAGATGGCAGGATTACTGCAAGGTCCTATTTGTCCTGTAGTACTTCCGTCGCGTAGCGATTCCGGCTTGTCCAAATATTATAGCATTGCGATGGCATGCTTACAAGTGTCAGGAGATTGCGAGTGCAGAAAACAGGCCAGTCAGGTCACCAACTCATCATTCTAAATTCACCACTAAAAGCCTACTATTCATGAAAATTCTGGTTATCAACCCCGGTTCTACTTCTACTAAAATAGCAGTTTACGAAAATGAAACTCCGCTGTTTGTCAGTAATATAAAACATTCTGTAGAAGAACTATCCGCTTTTCCCGAGGTGATAGACCAGTTTGAATTCCGGAAAAACCTGGTGTTACAAGAATTGGAAAACAATAAGATACCTTTTTCTTTTGACGCAATCATCGGACGCGGAGGTTTGGTGAAACCGATACCGGGCGGAGTGTATGAGGTGAACGATGCCATGAAACGTGATACAGTGCATGCTATGCGTACCCATGCCTGCAACTTAGGAGGACTGATTGCCAGTGAACTGGCCTCCACATTACCCGACTGTCCGGCTTTCATTGCTGATCCGGGAGTGGTGGATGAACTGGAAGATATAGCACGCATTACAGGTTCTCCCTTAATGTCGAAGATCACCATCTGGCATGCATTAAACCAGAAAGCAATCGCCCGCCGCTTTGCCAAAGAGCAGGGAACCCAATACGAAAATCTGGATTTAATCATCTGCCATTTAGGAGGAGGTATTTCTGTCGCAGTCCATCACCATGGAAGAGCCATCGACGCCAACAATGCGTTGGACGGTGAAGGTCCTTTCTCACCGGAACGTGCCGGCACACTTCCTGCCGGTCAACTGATCGACCTTTGTTTTAGCGGTCAGCTTACCAAAGACGAATTGAAAAAACATATCTCCGGACGCGCTGGACTGACCGCCCATCTAGGTACAACCGATATTCCCGCCATTATACAATCTATCGAAGAAGGAGATAAGAAAGCGGAACTGATACTGGATGCCATGATTTACAATGTTGCAAAAGCGATAGGAGCCAGTGCCACCGTACTTTGCGGGAAGATAGATGCCATCCTTCTGACAGGAGGAATCGCTTATTCGGACTATGTGGTTTCAAGGCTGAAAAAAAGAATCTCTTTCCTGGCCTCCCATCTATGTTTATCCGGGAGAGAATGAAATGGAGTCACTAGCATTTAATGCCATAGGAGCACTGAAAGGGGGAATTGCCGATACAAATCTATAAATAGGCGGGCGCACAAAAAGGCTATTCAGTTACCAATCACCAAGCAATCTGATAGTTTCTGTTTCTAATTGGAAACGGCTAACTGTACAGCATCATTCACAATGCCTGCTAATATAAAGTCTTGAGCACATAAATGGTTCGACCAAAAAGAACACTAATACAAATAATAACAGTAAGGTATATTTGTCTATTTCACATAGATAGTTGAATAACATAGTAAAAAAGTACTTTTGCGATAGTTTCTTTAGCGGGGTTAATAAAAAAAGCGCCTATTAGCCATCGCATTAACCACGATTTTAACCACGACCTTAACCACGAAGCTATACCTTTGCCATGTCTCAACCCGTGGGAACATTCAACATTGGCAACACATGAAAACGCTGTGATTACTTCGCAAGCTATAAACTCAAAAAGAAAATTATGAAGAAATGTTGGTTATTATTTTTAGTGCTTAGCTGCACGCTTCTTGCCCAGTCCAAAGACTGGACACAATACGTTAATCCGTTAATGGGAACACAATCATCTTTTGAATTATCAACAGGTAACACCTACCCCACCATTGCCCGCCCTTGGGGAATGAATTTCTGGACCCCACAGACCGGAAAAATGGGAGACGGATGGCAATATGTCTATACAGCCAATAAAATCCGTGGATTCAAACAAACTCATCAGCCCAGCCCATGGATAAACGATTACGGACAGTTCTCCATTATGCCGATGGTGGGTAAACCTGAATTCGACGAAGAAAAGCGGGCTAGCTGGTTCGGACACAAAGGAGAAGAAGCAACTCCTTATTACTACAAGGTGTATCTGGCCGAATACGATATTGTCACGGAGATGTCTCCGACCGAACGTGCTGTTCTCTTCCGGTTCACTTTCCCGGAAAACGCACATTCGTATATTGCAGTCGATGCATTTGACAAAGGTTCTTTTATTCAGATTATCCCAGAAGAAAACAAAATTATCGGTTATAGTACACGCAATAGCGGAGGAGTTCCCGAAAACTTCAAGAACTATTTTATTATTCAATTCGATAAGCCTTTCACCTATAAAGCCACTGTAAATAATGGAAATATTCAAGAAAATGCAACCGAACAGACAACTGACCATGCAGGAGCCATTATAGGTTTTAAAACTCAACGTGGAGAACAAGTACATGCACGCATCGCCTCTTCCTTTATCAGCTTCGAACAGGCTGCAAGAAATATGAAAGAATTAGGAAATGACAATCTAGAGCAGATAAAACAAAAGGGACAGAAAGCATGGAACCAAGTACTGGGAAAAATCGAAGTGGAAGGAGGAAACCTCGATCAATACCGCACTTTCTACTCCTGCTTATACCGTTCGTTACTTTTCCCCCGAAAATTCTACGAACTGGACGAAGCCGGAAAACCTGTTCATTACAGCCCTTATAACGGGCAAGTTCTACCGGGATATATGTTTACCGACACCGGATTTTGGGATACCTTCCGGTGTCTTTTCCCATTACTGAATCTGATGTATCCGTCGATGAATAAAGAAATGCAGGAAGGGCTCATCAATACCTACAAAGAAAGCGGATTCTTCCCCGAATGGGCCAGCCCCGGACACAGAGACTGCATGATAGGAAATAATTCGGCTTCCGTACTGGCAGATGCTTATTTAAAAGGTATTAAAGTAGAAGATGTGAAAACTTTGTACGAAGGGTTAATACACGGAACAAAGAACGTACATCCCACCGTATCTTCCACAGGAAGACGCGGATACGAATATTATAATAAGTTAGGCTATGTCCCTTATGACGTAAAAATCAATGAAAACACAGCCAGAACTTTGGAATATGCCTACAATGACTGGTGTATCTATCAATTAGCCAAAGAATTAAAGCGACCGGAAAAAGAAATACAGCTCTTTGCCAAACGGGCGATGAACTATAAGAATGTATTCGATAAAGACTCCAAGCTCATGCGAGGAAAAAATGAAGATGGAACATTCCAATCTCCATTCTCACCATTGAAATGGGGAGATGCATTTACCGAAGGAAACAGCTGGCACTACTCATGGTCTGTATTCCACGATCCACAAGGATTAATTGACTTAATGGGAGGAAAAGATATGTTTATCACTATGCTGGATTCTGTATTTTCCGTACCTCCTGTCTTTGATGAGAGTTATTACGGGCAGGTTATTCATGAGATTCGTGAAATGACAATCATGAATATGGGGAATTACGCGCATGGCAATCAACCAATCCAACACATGATCTACCTATACAACTATGCCGGTCAACCCTGGAAAGCGCAGTATTGGCTACGCCAGGTCATGGATAGAATGTACACACCGGGCCCTGACGGATATTGTGGAGATGAAGATAATGGGCAGACTTCGGCATGGTATGTTTTCTCCGCATTAGGTTTTTACCCCGTATGTCCGGGAACCGACGAATACGTCGTTGGAGCTCCTCTTTTTAAAAAAGCAACCTTACATCTTGAAAACGGTAACAGCCTCATCATCCATGCAACCGATAACAACAAGAAGAATATGTATATTCAAACAATGAATCTGAACGGCACAGAATATAAAAAGAACTATCTACGCCATGAAGACTTATTAAAAGGAGGAAACATTAACTTCCAAATGGGAAGCCAGCCCAATTTAAACAGAGGAACGGAAGAGGAAAGCTTTCCTTACTCCTTCTCTAAAGTCCTAAAAAAGATTCGTTAAATTCATAAAAAACAAGAGACTGTTTAACTAAGTCTCATGTTGATAAGTTTGCCTCTATTATGGGAATCCATAGCAGAGGCAAATTTTATTCTTCAAGACTTATTAGGGATATTCATTAAAAGGAAAAAGTGATCTCCTTATTCATCAACGTTTCAAAAATCAGAAAAAGATAGAGGAGCCACACACCTTATAGCAACATGTATGCTACTTCTCTTAAGAAAGAGTAACTTCTTCCAATAAAGCAAGCTCCCAGCTACGCCAAACAATAGTAATTAACTTCAGTTCACCTTTCGCCCTGGCTTCTGCCACCAGCTCATCTTCACTATAACGAAGTAACTGTTCGCGCGCCTCATCAGCAAGGGCACGTATTTCTTTTTCCGAAGCACCGGCTTTTGCATATTTCACCTCAAGCAGATAGGTGAAAGGAGGCAGTACAGGAACCGACGGACTAGGTTTGAAGAAGAAATCTGCAAAGCCTTTATTCAATTCGTATTCCGGATAAAGTTGATAATAACGATACATTCCTAAATAAGCAAGCAAGAAGCCTTTAATGTGCGCTTCACCTTCAATATATTCACGAATACGGCTTTGCTCACGAACAGCGTTGGCGATAAAATCGAACAAAGGTTTCCAATCTCCTCTGAAAGCCATATTCTCAAATAAAGCACTCATCTTGTTCATGTCTATTTTAAAGATATCATGCTTGATGTAGCCTTGTATCAAGAAGTTAAAAAGCTGTTCTCTTACAACTAAATTCGGTACATGCAGGATGGGTCTTCCCACCATATCTACACCTTTGATGGAAAGAAGTCCGAAATAGAATAATAAAGACTTGAAATTACTGGGGTCCGTCATCTCCAATGCAGAAAAATGAGTAACAATGTCAGTAATAATCTCTCCTTGCTCGGCTATTTCCTTTATAACAGAAAAATTCTCTCCCAATCCATGATCTAATTTTATCAAGTATGCCAACTTGTTAAAGTCAGTGCGAATGTTAGGGTCTACGATTTCTTCAGGCTTTTCCCCATGTAAAACAAAAGACTTCATAAAATAAAGTACCATATCAGAGTTAAACATACAGTCCACCAATCTACTTCTACTAAAGCAATAATTGTCATAATTGGGTTTCATCATGGCAACTATTTCATCTATAGATTGTATCAACACTCCTTGTTCTTTATAATAAGTCAGCATTTCACGCAATTCTTTCTCACTAAATCCAACCAAATCATTAAACCATGAATCATTTGTGATATTGGTTCCGATGTTAAAGCCACTAGTTACATCATCCATCGTCACCGGACTCACTCCGGTAATAAACAACCGTTCAAGAGCAGCTCCGGTTCCGGTAGTGGCAGATTTTATCACGTTAAAGAAGCCACGAATAAAACCTTCGCCATGCGTTGCTTTCCTGTAAAACTCCGTACCGTAAGTTGAAAGAATGGTATTGGTGAAATTATCGTATTCATCAATAAGTAAATAAATACGAATATTTTTCTTACGGGTAGCATAGGAATTAACCGCAGACAGAAAAGCACCGGGTTCTTCTTGTATTTTCTCATCAAGAACATCCCAAATTTCTTTTCCTAACAAATCTTCATACTTAAAGACAAAATCTTTAAGTTTGCTACAACAATGTAGCTTAAACGATAGTTCTACTTCGTTGACATTGGAACTCACTTCCGAAAAATTAAATCGCATGATGAGAAACTGATTGTGAAGCTTCGTCGGATGCTGACCTATGTATAGCTGACCAAACAACTCGTCAAACTGTTCAGCATGATTTACGTCATAATAGGCCTCTAACATAGCCAAAGTCAGACTCTTCCCAAATCTACGAGGACGTATCAGAAACAGATAAGGCGGTTGCATCTCTATTTTTTCAATGAACATTGTCTTATCTACATAATAATAATTCTCTTTCTGAATTCGGCTAAAATCAGTTATTCCGTAAGGTATTTGTTTCATCATATTGCGATTCCTTTCAATTTATCTGTCTCTTATTTCTGCAGACTTTTTTCAATATTCTGCAAACGGCGTTCTAATGCTGCATACTTTTCATCCTTTTCTTTTAAAAGACGCTCGTAGAGTTCAGTGATTTTGTCGATAGGATTGAAGTTGTTAACTCGACTATCATTAATACTATCTTCGGTATCAGACTTAACTATACCCATGCTGATGTTTGCCCCACCTGCACTTTGTTCTGAATTATTCACCGTATTATTTTCAAACACCACCGTCTGTGCATCCTCCTCCAAAGTCTTGAGATAATCGAAAGGGACATTCAATGCACGTGCAAAGCGTTGCAACATCTCATCATCAATCACCTTCATCTTCTCATATTTAGAAACAGCAGGTTGTGAGAGATGTACTAATTCACTCAAACCCTCCTGGTTCATATTCTTTTCAATACGGGTACGACGTATATTGCGTCCGTGATGGACTCTCCCAATTGTCAATTCTTCTGTTTCCATTTTTATTTTCTTTCTTTTTAAAATCCAACAAATATACAAATGAAAAGTTTCGCTCGAAGCAAATATACGAAAAAAACGAATAGATGTGATAATATGGATAAAATGAATATTACAACCTGACAAATAGAATAAAATGAATACTTCAAACAGCGTATAATGTGTTAAATTATCACGAACTTTACCGCACAAAAGGACAACAAAACAAAAGAGCTTACGAACATGAAAAGAATATTGACAAATAAAGAATACAGGTTCATAAAAGAGCTCAAAGAATTGATGACTAAATACAATGCAGTGATCTCTACAGATGCACAAGGAAAAATTGAGATTGTGGTGAATGAAGACAACGAATCATTTGATTTTGAAGCAGAAAGCACGATCTATTTAGGAGCTTGTTTTTCAGATTATGAGTTAAATGAATTACTGGAAAAGAACTTCGCACACATAATACGAATAAAAGAGGAGTATAAAACAAACTTGTAAACGGATTTATATAATTGAAAAATCATTAATCCAAATTTCTATATAAACACCCCACCAGATTTCTTTAGAACCAACGGCCTCTTCCTTTTAAAGGAAGGGGTCGTTCCTTTAAAAGGAGTGAAGCTTTGGTTTTAAAGCAAGAAAAACGACCTTATTAACAGGTATATTTGCCTGTATCATAAACTTTTTAAATAAAAAAGCTCTTTCAAAGAAATTTTTCTCATATCTTTGCGACGTGTTAAGTTAATAAATTGATTAAGGTCGATTTTTGACTGTTTCGAATCGGGAAGTATGGGGGTACTTTCCGATTCTTTTTTGGGGAGGATATAATAAGGTGTCTTTCATCTTTTTAAAGGTTTTAATAAACTGGATAAATCTAATATATACTAACTCTATATATAAAACAGTTCAACTCCGGAGGATACTAATAAAAAAGAAGGCTGTTTCAAAATTAAATTTGAAACAGCCTTCATTATATATAGAAGCTATCGCTTTCTTACTTCTTTTCCGGTCTTGGCAACAAAACCTTTCTTGAAAGTTTGAATTTGCCAGTTTTCGGATCGATATCAATCAGTTTTACCTCGATTTCATCACCTTCTTTGATTCCGGCTTCTTCTACTGTTTCCAGACGTTTCCAGTCAATTTCGGAGATGTGCAGCAAACCATCCTTGCCCGGCAAGAATTCGATAAATGCACCATAAGGCATAATAGAACGAACTTTACCTTTATAAACTTCGCCTACTTCAGGAACAGCAACGATTGCTTTAATCATGCGCATTGCATCATCAATACATTTTCTTGTTTGTTCCGGAAACTTCGATGCGTCCCATACCATCAATTTCTTCGATAGTAATCACAGCACCAGTTTCTTCCTGCATACCTTGGATGATCTTTCCACCAGGGCCGATCACAGCACCGATGAATTCTTTAGGAATTGTCATCGTTTCGATACGTGGAGCATGTTCTTTCAGGTCGGCACGTGGTTCAGCGATTGTTTCAGTAATCTTACCCAGAATGTGCATACGTCCTTCTTTTAGCCTGATTCAAAGCACGTTCCAGAATTTCGTAAGACAGACCGTCTACCTTGATATCCATCTGGGTAGCCGTAATACCATCTTTTGTTCCCGTTACTTTGAAGTCCATATCTCCCAAGTGGTCTTCATCACCCAGAATATCAGACAATACAGCATATTTTTCTTCGCCCGGATTCTTAATCAATCCCATAGCGATACCCGATACCGGTTTCTTGATCTTCACACCTGCATCCATCAATGCCAATGTGCCGGCACATACGGTAGCCATAGAAGAAGAACCGTTAGATTCGAGGATATCTGAAACCACACGTACTACATACGGATAGTCAGCAGGAATCTGTCCTTTCAAAGCACGCCAAGCCAAGTGACCGTGACCGATTTCACGACGACCTACACCACGTTGTGCTTTTGCTTCGCCTGTAGAGAAAGGAGGGAAGTTATAATGTAACAAGAAACGTTCTTTTCCGTGTTCCAAAACATCATCGATAATTTTCTCATCCAGTTTTGTACCCAGAGTAACAGAAGTCAATGACTGTGTTTCACCACGAGTAAAGATAGCAGATCCGTGAGGACCGCAGAGGACCAACCTCACACCAGATCGGACGGATTTCAGTAGTCTTACGACCATCCAGACGCTTACCTTCGTCCAAAATAGAACGGCGCATGGCTTCTTTTTCTACATCGTGGTAGTAACGGTCGATCAATGCACCTTTTCGTCCAACTCTTCTTCAGAGAATTGAGCTTTGAATTCTTCGCGGATCGCTTCGAAAGCAGCAAAACGTTCGTGTTTGTTGTTGTTTCCGGAAGCGGCAACTGCGTAAGCTTGTCGTAACATGCTTCGCGAACAGCCTTGCGCAAGTCTTCGTCGTTTACTTCGTGGTTGTATTCGCGTTTTACAGTTTTTCCAACCTCTTCAGTCAACTCCATCTGCGCTTTGCAATGAATCTTGATAGCTTCGTGAGCTACTTTCATTGCTTCCAGCAGTTCAGCTTCGGATACTTCATGCATTTCACCTTCTACCATCATGATGTTCTCATAAGTAGCGGCTACCATCAAGTCCATGTCAGCTTTTTCCAGTTGTTCAAAAGTAGGATTGATTACGAACTGACCGTCGATACGTGCTACACGCACTTCAGAGATCGGTCCGTTGAAAGGAATATCTGAAACGGCAAGTGCTGCAGAAGCGGCAAGTCCTGCCAATGCATCCGGCATATCCACACCATCAGCAGAAAAGAGGATGATGTTCACATATACCTCTGCGTGATAATTATCGGGGAATAAAGGACGGAGAGCACGGTCTACAAGACGGCAAGTCAGAATCTCATAATCAGAAGCTCTACCTTCTCGCTTGGTGAAACCACCAGGGAAACGGCCGAATGCCGCAAATTTTTCTTTGTACTCTACCTGTAAAGGCATAAAATCTGTTCCGGGAACTGCATCTTTAGCGGCACAAACAGTAGCTAACAACATGGTGTTGCCCATGCGAAGCATTACAGAACCGTCTGCCTGTTTTGCCAACTTTCCCGTCTCGAGTGTGATGGTTCTTCCATCAGGTAACTCGATTGTCTTAACAATTGGGTTAATCATAAAAATTGTTTTATCTATACTTTTCTTTCAAAATTCCTGCAAAGATATACATTTATCGTGGTAATCAGGTGGAAATGAGGTAAAAGTTAGTGGTGAACTGATTTTTTCAAAATTAGGATGAAGAACCCGGCAAAATGCTTTGACTAATCTCGAAAAGAAGTATATTTGCATCTCGTTAATAACACACTATATGAAAAGGTTACTTTTGCAGCGCTCGCCGCACTTACTATTACTGCTTGTAGTTCCGGTCCTAAATTCCGTGAACGGGGATGTATCAGGAGCCGATGGTAAAATGCTTTATCTCGAAGCTTCCGGTCTGGAAGGTATTGTTCCGCTCGATTCAGTGAAGCTGAAGGGGGAAGGTACATTCAGTTTCAAGCAGCCTCGTCCCGAATCACCCGAATTTTATCGTTTGCGGATTGACGACAAAATCATCAATTTTTCTGTAGATTCTATCGAAACGATTCAGATCAAAGCTCCGTATGTGGATTTCTCCACTACTTACACGGTGGAAGGTTCGGAAAACAGCAACAAGATAAAAGAACTGACGTTGAAGCAGATTCGCCTTCAAAAAGAGGTGGACAATTTACTGGCATCCCTGCGCAGCAACGGAATAGGGCATGATGTATTTGAAGACAGCTGGCAACGTTGCTCAACAATTATAAGGAAGATGTCAAAGTGAACTATATTTTGCTGCTCCCAACACGGCAGCCGCTTACTTTGCCCTGTTCCAAAAACTCAATAATTACCTGATATTCGATCCATTGAACAATAAAGATGATGTGAAATGCTTCGCTGCTGTTGCTACGAGCCTCAACAATGCGTTCCCTCATGCCGTACGTTCCAAGAACCTTTATAATATTGTAATCAAAGGAATGAAGAACACGCGTCAGCCGCAAACAAAAGCTCTGGAAATTCCACAGGACAAAATCGTAGAAACCGGTATTATCGACATCGCCCTGCGTGACGTGAAAGGAAATGTGCGCAAACTGACCGACCTGAAAGGAAAAGTCGTATTGCTCGATTTCTCTGTATTCCAGTCGCCTGCCGGATCTCCTCACAACCTGATGCTTCGCGAACTATATAATGAATACGCAAAACAAGGATTGGAAATATACCAGGTATCTCTCGATGCGGACGAACACTACTGGAAAACTGCGGCAGATAATCTTCCATGGGTTTGTGTACGCGATGGAAACGGAGTGTATTCTACCAACGTAGCTGTATATAATGTTCGTCAAGTTCCATCTATCTTTTGATTAACCGTAACAACGAATTGAAGCTTCGTGGCGAAGATATCAAGGATTTGGAAGCAGCTGTCAAGTCATTGCTCTAAGTTGTTATAATTTAGCATATTTCATTTAAATATGTTACATAGCATCTTTTCACTTGACACGTATCACTTAAAAGTCTATCTTTGCAAAGAAATAATGAAAGAGGGTTCCAACATGGCTCATGTTGGAATTCTTTGTTTATATGACCATTTAAAACAATTAAAGGAGGAAAACATCATGGCTTATATGTCAGAAGAAGGTTACAAGAAACTGATGGCGGAACTGAAGGAACTGGAAACAGTGGAACGCCCGAAGATCTCTGCGGCAATAGCCGAAGCCAGAGATAAAGGAGACTTGTCTGAAAACGCTGAATACGATGCAGCAAAGAAGCGCAAGGTATGCTTGAAATGCGCATCAACAAATTGAAAGCTACCATTGCAGACGCAAAAATCATTGATGAATCTAAACTGAAAACAGATTCTGTACAGATTTTAAATAAAGTGGAACTGAAGAATGTAAAGAACGGTATGAAGATGACTTATACCATCGTTTCCGAAAGTGAAGCTAACCTGAAGGAAGGAAAGATTTCCGTTAACACCCCGATTGCACAAGGTCTGCTTGGCAAGAAGGTGGGTGATGTAGCCGAAATCACTGTTCCACAAGGCAAAATTGCATTGGAAGTAGTAAACATATCAATTTAACGTAAAGGCAGGTCTCCTTGTGGGACTTGCCTTCATTTATCAATAAAAGTTATGGCAACAATATTCAGTAGAATCATCGCAGGAGAAATCCCTGCTACAAGGTGGCAGAAAACGAAAAGTTTTTGCGTTTCTCGATATCAATCCGTTGGTAAAGGGACACACATTGGTGGTGCCCAAACAGGAAGTAGACTATATTTTCGATTTGAGCGATGAAGACCGGCTGCTATGCACGTGTTTGCAAAGCAAGTAGCCTATGCCATTAAAAAGCATTCCCTTGCCAAAGGTAGGCGAAGCTGTTATCGGACTGGAAGTACCCCATGCACATATTCATTTAATTCCTATTCAAAGGAATCGGATATGTTGTTCTCGAATCCGAAACTGAAATTGTCGGATGAAGAATTCAAGTCCATAGCACAAGCAATCAACTCCTCTCTATAAAACATGATGATGAAATAATGAAAGGCATTCCGTGATGGAATGCCTTTTTCTTTACTTCTTTACTTTCGGCCACTTCAACCGTAAACTCCAATACAGATAAAAATGATTGCAAATGTCTGCGTCCAGCTAAAACGATCTTGTCCTAGAGCAAGGGAAGCAATGGTCGCCACAATCAGAATCAGATAACCATAAATGGCAACCACCGTTGTCTTCAGATATTTCAAACCGACAGGCAACAACATATAACTGATAGTGGTCGGAAAAATCAATACGAACATCAGGATAAGGAAAGGTGTCCAATGGAACGGCATGGAGAATACCGGGGCATCAAATCCCGTAATGAACGTTACTATTATAGCAGATACAGCAGCACCGGAAAAAGTATAGCGCAACATGGTTATTGCTCCAATGGCCGTGAGGATGCGCTGACTAAGAATCAGATAGACAGCATATACCACAGAGCTAAGAAGACAAAGCATATTTCCCGTGAAAGCATCGGACGCCAAATCATCACTTTGCTGGGTTAAAATACAAACCAATGCTCCTATCAGACCGATAGAAATTCCTATTATTTTTTTTGTGGTCGCCTTCTCCTTATAAAAGAATATCATCATGAGAAAACCCAAATAGGCTGGAGACTGGTAAAAATAGAACTGGAAACAGGAGTCGTTTTACTCAATCCGGCCAGGTAAAGAAACATAAAGCCATAAAGTCCCAAGGCCCCAACAGAAAGAGGAGCCATTTATCTCTGGTTGACGATTTCTCCGGAGGCATAAACCACCCGATTACCCAAAAGCAGCTGCCGCAAACGTGCAGCGAAGGGTTGCTCCTGTCAGCGGACTCATCCACAAAGGCAGAAGATACTTCAGGGCATTCATATTTAACCCGCTAAAAACTTTCGAGACGGCCATGCTAAGATTGGCTTCCAGTTTCTTATTCTTCATTTTCTATTTTAATTGGTCGTTAAACAAAAGGTATGACGGCGCCGATATGCCCAGAAAAGAGTAACAACAGTAATCAGCAGATTAAAGATAAACGGAAACTCTTGCGATTGGGTATGGAATATCCACTGGAAAAATCGACAATAAAGGGATAAAGCAAGATAGCCAGATAATTCATCATCATCACAAACGCCAAAGCCAATGTGGTCTTTGCGGCAGTGCGTCTGGGTGGTCTTATCATAAAGCATAGGTTGAATAATGCCATATCCCAAACCAACCAGGATACATCCGGGAATAATCAGCCATTCGATCGGAGCTATCCAGATTAATAACAATCCCAATGCCATCGACAGCAGGCTGTATGCTTTTGTACGTCCTTTCAGCAGGGCTACAATCTTGTCCGGCAAAACCCGGAGCAGTGATGGCCAGAAAGAAAAGCGAAATCATCAATCCGGAATTACCGCTGGAAAAGTGATGCTTTTCCATTAAGAAAGGCAGATTGAAGATCACTACTATCACGATATATGTTATCACGCCATAGAAGAGCATCAACTCTATCAGATGTTTGATGTGAATACCGTACTTGCTGCCTCCTATATCTATGGAAGTAGATTGTTCGGAGGATTCGTTGTCTTTGTAGTATCTGCAGAAGAAGAAGGTGTAAAAGCGACTTCTCCCGTCCGGTCTTCTTTTAAATGTCCTACCAGCAGAATGGAAATCAATGGGAGGAGATAGACCAGGAAAGGCAGGTGCCAACTGACTTCTGCCAGATAGCCTGTCACGGCAGTTGCTATCACTAACGTGAAATTAGTAATGGCAGAACTCAACCCGAACTGTTTCACCCGATAAGTTCCCACAAAATATCTGGAAACCAATCCGGTAGACAAAGGGATAATCAGTCCGGACCCGATGCCGAGCAGAGCACTTACCACAATTAATTGCCACATTCGATTGGAAATCAGATACAGAACACCGCTTGCGGCAAAAAGCCAGAGTCCGACTTTCAATACACGGACATAATCGACTTTCTCCGTCAGTTTACCACCCAGCAATATAAAAGGTATAATGAGCAATGATGGCAGTGATGTCAACATCTGTATGTCCAGATCCGTAGCTTTCGGAAATATCTTTGTAAGGTCACCCAATATGGGTGAAACAGCCAGTCCCGGCAATGAAGTCAATGCCGAAATAGACCAGATGGCAATTAAAGTAATAAGAGGAATTGTTCCTCGTCCCGTCTGTATCTTCATAATGCTTATTCGTTAAAAGTTTAGGTTTGAAGAAAACAATAGTTGCTTTATAAAGTTCAAATATGCACCGAAATGAGCCAAATGAACATTTATTGAAACGCAGATTAACGCAGATTTTCGCAGATTATTAGAAGGCTGCGCCATGTTTGAGAACTTTTTTATTCTTTGCGAAAATCTGCGTTAATCTGCGTTTCAATACTTATTTGCTAAAATATCAATTGATTCATAACCGTGTGGGAATGAACTAATCTTAGTTCTTCTAAAATTTAATTGGTAATATGCGATGATTTAATATTCATCATACATAAATTTATTCGTCTGACAGTTGTTGAACTTTCGTCTGACAGCTGTTATTCTTTCGTCTGACAACTGTCAGACGAAAAAGAAACAACTGCCAGACGAATAAAATTATGTATCATTAGCCATAAACCCATTAGGCATCAAAAATAAATCTGCACAAGCTCGAAATTAGTTCAAAACTAGTACGATCATAAGCTTTTCCACTAAATCACAAAAGCTCCGCTTCAATAAGGGCGTCCTCCTCCTTAATAAACGCCAAATAATGTAAAACCCGGAAACTTTCAAAACTATCTGCTGTTGTTGTGGGAAATTCGACGGGGAAAATCCCCATCGCCCTAAACCTTTAAAAAAACAAATTAGTATGGAAGATTTAAATTTCAGAAAAGGTGATGCAAAAACCGATGTATTTGGTTCAGACAGAATGTTACAACCCTCTCCGGTAGAGAAAATACCTGATGGACCTACTACTCCTGAAGTCGCCTATCAAATGGTGAAAGATGAAACATTTGCTCAAACCCAACCACGTTTGAATCTGGCTACTTTCGTGACTACTTATATGGATGAATACGCCACTAAGCTGATGAATGAGGCCATTAACATCAACTACATTGATGAAACAGAATATCCGCGTATCGCAGTGATGAACGGTAAATGTATCAACATCGTTGCCAACTTGTGGAACTCTCCTGAAAAAGACACTTGGAAAACCGGTGCTTTGGCTATCGGTTCTTCAGAAGCATGTATGTTGGGTGGTGTAGCCGCTTGGTTGCGTTGGCGTAAGAAAAGACAAGCACAGGGCAAACCGTTTGATAAACCAAACTTTGTTATTTCTACAGGTTTCCAGGTTGTTTGGGAAAAGTTTGCACAGTTGTGGCAGATTGAAATGCGTGAAGTGCCTTTGACACTCGAAAAAACCACTCTTGACCCCGAAGAAGCTTTGAAAATGTGTGATGAAAACACCATCTGTATCGTGCCTATCCAGGGTGTTACATGGACTGGACTGAATGATGACGTCGAAGCATTGGACAAAGCACTGGATGCTTACAATGCCAAGACCGGTTATGACATTCCTATCCACGTAGATGCCGCCAGTGGTGGTTTCATCCTTCCGTTCCTGTATCCGGAAAAGAAATGGGACTTCCGTTTGAAATGGGTACTTTCTATCAGCGTATCCGGCCATAAGTTTGGTTTGGTATATCCGGGACTCGGATGGGTTTGCTGGAAAGGCAAAGAATATCTGCCCGAAGAAATGTCATTCAGCGTAAATTATCTGGGTGCCAACATTACACAGGTAGGTTTGAACTTCTCTCGTCCGGCTGCACAAATCCTAGGGCAATATTATCAATTCATCCGTTTAGGATTCCAGGGATACAAAGAAGTGCAGTACAACTCCCTGCAAATTGCTAAATATATCCACAGCGAAATAGCCAAGATGGTTCCGTTTGTCAACTACTCTAATGATGTTGTGAACCCATTATTCATCTGGTATCTGAAACCGGAATATGCAAAGAACGCCAAATGGACCTTGTACGATTTGCAAGACAAACTATCCCAACACGGTTGGATGGTTCCTGCTTACACCTTGCCTTCCAAACTGGAAGATTATGTAGTGATGCGTGTCGTTGTCCGTCAGGGATTCAGCCGCGATATGGCAGATATGCTACTGGGCGACATCAACAACGCCATCACCGAACTGGAAAAACTGGAATATCCTACCCCTACCCGTATGGCTCAAGAAAAGAATCTTCCGGTAGAAGCTAAGATGTTCAACCATGGTGGTCGTCGTAAAACCGTAAAAAAAAATAAAAAAGATCTATGGATAAAAAAGTAACACTCGCTCAATTGAAAGAAGTGGTACAGGAGGCATACGATCAGGTAAAGACTAATACCGGCGGCAAGAACGCCGACTATATCCCTTATCTGGCAAATGTCAACAAGGATCTCTTTGGAATCAGTGTCTGCCTGCTCAACGGGCAGACCATCCATGTGGGAGATACTGACTACCGCTTCGGTATAGAATCCGTATCCAAAGTACATACGGCTATTCTGGCACTGCGTCAATATGGTGCTAAAGAGATTCTGGACAAGATTGGAGCCGATGCAACAGGCTTACCTTTCAATTCAATTATCGCCATCTTGCTGGAGAACGACCATCCGTCTACTCCGCTGGTAAACGCCGGAGCCATCTCCGCCTGCAGCATGGTGCAGCCCATTGGCGACTCTGCCAAGAAATGGGATGCCATCGTAGGAAACGTGACCGATTTATGCGGCAGTGCCCCGCAACTGATTGATGAATTGTACAAGTCCGAATCGGATACCAACTTCAACAACCGTTCTATCGCATGGTTGCTGAAAAATTATAATCGGATTTATGATGATCCGGATATGTCATTAGACCTCTACACCCGTCAGTGCTCATTAGGAGTGACTGCATTGCAGCTTTCCATTGCAGCCGGCACAATCGCCAACGGTGGTGTGAACCCTGTGACTAAAAGAAAGAAGTTTTTGATGCCGTCCTGGCTCCTAAAATCACTGCCATGATTGCCGCCGTAGGTTTCTATGAACATACCGGCGACTGGATGTACACTTCCGGTATTCCTGCCAAAGACAGGTGTAGGCGGTGGTGTGATGGGGGTACTGCCCGGACAGTTCGGTATTGCCGCCTTTGCTCCTCCTTTGGATGGATCGGGCAACTCCGTGAAAGCGCAGCTAGCTATTCAATACATCATGAACAAGCTGGAATTGAATGTATTTAGCAACAACCATATCACCGTTGTTGACTAAAACTCTCTCTCGATCTCTTTTATAAGTAGGTAAAGGTTACTATCTCCCGATAGTAACCTTTTTCTATTCCCCTTACCCTCTTGATTTCCCGCCAATGTTTCAATACAAACGGCATCATTTTTCAAATGCTACAAATTGAACTTACCCCTGAACAACTCTAGTTATTAAAATGAGATAGCTGTTATTAACCCGGATAAGGTAAAGTTTGATTCATTCAATTACGGTTATAACAGCGTCGTGTCTTATCTCTTCTCAACAAAGATAGAAAGTAATACCTCTTTTCCACCCCTTTTCCTTCGCCGCTTATAAAGAAAAGTAATTCATCTTTGGTTTTCAACACTTTACCGTCATCATCACTTCATCTGTTTTTTCATCTTATCCGCAAGCACATTATGATGTGCTTGCTTTCTGTACGGCTGCTTTTTCTGCCAATTCTTTTTTCTCGGAAGCCTTTTTCTCTAGTTCCTCCTCTTCGTAATATTGTTTTCTACGTTTGTTAGATTGCTGAATCAGATTTGTGATATAAACTGTAAAGATAGGGAACATCATCATACCCAGGGCAGCCAACAAAACGGAAAGTACACGTCCGGTCACCGTCTGCGCTATGATATTCGAACCCACGGTAGTGACATCCATAAAAGCCCACCACAAGGCATCTCCATAACCATTCACCAAGGGATTCACCCGATGCTCAAGCACAAAAAATGCCAGACTGGAAAAATAGACCGTTGCCAACAACATCGTCAGATAAGAGACAAACAAACTCGAAGCACGATTGTAAGTCAACCAGCCGACCACAATGGCAAGCGCATATCCTCCTCTCAATAAAGGTATGAAACGGAGAAGATAGGTAATCTCATCCGAAAACGTCCATCCATAATATGCGATGATATTCTGATAAGGAATCGCCACCAATAAAAAGATAAAATGTGTCCGCAGATAGCGTCCTTTATGTTTTGCCAAAAAGAACTCCAACACAAAATCAAAAAGAAACCAAAGGCAGATACATAGCTGTACCTTCATGTAAGAAGACTGTGTATAGAACGGAATTCCCTTAAAAGTATCCACCGAGATACTAATAACCAGGAATAGGGACATTATTAATATAATAATGTGAAGAATACCATAAATCCCCTTTTTCCCGGAAATAAAATCTGAAAACGCTGATTTCATAACTACTTAGTTTATAATAAAATGGTTCACATATAATTTAGATTGCTTAAGAAACAATTGGAGAAAGCGATTGTTTCGGAAGAAGTAAATCCGGGGTTACAATCTCCCATTCCGGGGATGTTAATTAACGAACTTTGAAAGAGATTGCGGAAACATCTCGCGCAAAATGTTGTTATAACACTGACTTTAAAATATTTTTCACTTAAAACCTTAACTTATGGCAAATATTAAAAATGCAGTGAAGCTGGGTGTGTTTACCCTTGCTATCATGAATGTTACGGCAGTAGTATCCTTGCGTGGACTACCGGCCGAGGCCGTATACGGAATGAGTTCGGCCTTCTATTATCTTTTTGCAGCTATTGTCTTTCTAATCCCTACATCGCTCGTTGCAGCCGAGTTGGCAGCAATGTTTCAGGATAAGCAGGGTGGTGTGTTCCGGTGGGTAGGCGAGGCCTACGGCAAAGAAGCTGGGATTCCTCGCCATCTGGGTGCAATGGATCGAAAGTACGATCTGGTATCCGACAGTATTAACGTTTGGTGCCGTATCTATCGCTTTCATCGGAATGAATGACGTACATGACATGTCACTGGCAAACAATAAGTATTATACGCTCGTCGTCGTACTTATCATCTATTGGCTGGCCACTTTCATCTCCCTGAAAGGTATGAGCTGGGTAGGTAAAGTAGCCAAAATCGGTGGTATGGTCGGTACCATTATCCCAGCCGGATTGTTGATTATCTTAGGAATCATTTACCTGGCAACGGGCGGACATTCCAATATGGATTTCAACAGCAGCTTCTTCCCCGACTTTACCAACTTCGATAATGTCGTTCTTGCTGCCAGTATCTTCTTGTTTTATGCCGGTATGGAAATGGGCGGTATCCACGTAAAAGACGTAGATAACCCTTCTAAAAACTATCCGAAAGCCGTATTTATCGGTGCACTTATCACAGTGTTGATCTTCGTTTTGGGTACTTTCGCATTAGGTGTGATTATCCCTGCAAAAGACATCAACCTGACTCAAAGCCTGCTCGTCGGTTTCGACAACTATTTCAAATATATTCATGCTTCCTGGTTGTCACCAATCATTGCGGTCGCTCTTGCTTTCGGTGTATTGGCTGGTGTATTGACATGGGTTGCCGGTCCGTCCAAAAGGTATATTTGCCGTAGGTAAAGCCGGGGTATATGCCTCCGTTCTTCCAGAAAACAAACAAACTGGGTGTACAGAAGAATATCCTGTTCGTACAAGGTATCGCTGTAACTGTATTAAGTCTGTTGTTCGTCGTTATGCCTTCCGTACAGAGCTTCTATCAGATCTTGTCACAGCTGACAGTTATTCTTTATCTGGTGATGTACCTGTTGATGTTCTCCGGAGCTATCGCATTGCGTTATAAGATGAAGAAACTCAACCGTCCGTTCCGTATCGGTAAATCCGGCAACGGCCTGATGTGGTTTGTTGGCGGTCTTGGTTTCTGCGGATCATTGCTTGCCTTTATCCTCAGCTTCATCCCGCCCAGCCAGATTTCTACAGGTAGCAACACTGTTTGGTTCTCCGTACTGATTATCGGTGCCATTATCGTTGTTATTGCTCCGTTTATTATCTACGCTTCCAAGAAACCGTCTTGGGTAGATCCTAATTCCAATTTCGAACCGTTCCATTGGGAAGTTCAGGCTCAACCTGCCACTGCAAATGTTAGTGCAAGTAGCGTTAATGCTGCCCGTCCTGCTACCGCAACTTCTGCACATACAGGAGGAGCAACCGGGGCAAGTACAGCTAAGCCTGGTGCAACCGTTTCTAATGCAGCAGCTCCTGATGCGGCATCCTCTGGTGCCACCGCTTCCGGTGCTACTCCATCAAGCAGCAGTTCTGCTACATCCGGCGGAAATTCTACTTCCGGCAAAGCATCTCCGGGAACCGGAGACAAAGATAAGGATGCACCTAAGTCGTAAAGAATAAGTGTTCATCCTGTTCACAAAAAAGTAAGAGGCTATTCAAACAGCTTTGAACTTATAAAATTACCCTCACTACAGTGAAGTGCTCCCCTTTAGTCGGTTATAAAACCTTTGGGATGCACTTCACGGTTGTAGTGAGGGGAATTTATTTTAGAGATTTTTGCAGGCCCTCTTATTTAGAAGTATGCCAATCATCATTTAATAGATACAATACCTAGCGATTGGAGATTACTTTATTGCCTGTGACTTTATTAGTTCCGGTTTTATCACCCGTGGCAACACAAAGCTGAAAGTAGATCCCCGGTTAATTTCCGAATCGAGTTCGAGGTTTCCACCCAGATTTTGGATAATCGTTTGCGAAAGAGTCAGCCCAAGTCCCGTTCCCTGCATTTCACGGTCGAGTTTTATGAAACGTGAGAATATTTTTTTCTGTTCCTCTTTCGGTATGCCAATGCCTGTATCGGACACAACAAAGCAAACCTCTTCCGTTCCTTTCAGGCTGCAACCCAAACGAATTTCACCCGATTCGGTGAATTTCATTGCATTATGTAACAGGTTAGACAATACCTGAATGATGCGTTCTCGTTCCGAATACATCATAATAGGTTGTACATGCGCCTCACAAATCAATTCCACCGGCGAGTTATTCAATTTCGCCTTAAAATATTCCCTCCAACTCTCTTAGCAAATCATTGGCATCAAACTCCTTATATACAAAATCTACCGTCCCGGATTCTATTTGAGAAAGATCGAAAATATCATTCACCAGGCGCAACAATCGTTCATTATTCTCTGCGATAATATCAGCATACATTTTTCTTTCCTCTTCGCCGGAAGCCGATACCATCAAACCGGAAAACCCGACAATAGCATTGAGCGGCGTACGAACTTCGTGACTCATATTAGCAATGAAGGCAGATTTCAATTTCTCGGCAGAGATGGAATGTTCTTTTTCAATGGCCAGTAACCTTTGCGCATTTTTCAGTTCTGTCACATCATAAACAGTCAACACCATATAATCTTTGCCATGAATATTCAAATAAGTACCCGATACTGATACATCGCAAGGAGTCACTGTCATTTCATCCTCACTCAACAACTTCATCGAGGCTTCCAGATTTCTTAAAACTTGCTTTCTTATAAAAAGCTCTTCCGATAGACGCACGAATACAACATAGTTTGCATTGTTCATGCTGACCACATTCACCAGCTGCAATCGCGTTTCTACAATGCAACAAATCCCCCACTCTTTTTGTAACTCCACCTACCTGAACAGGCAGACGGTTCAAAGAATAATAATTGGTGTCACAGACTACAAAATCCTTGTCAATCAATAAGAAGTAGGCATTGATGTTCTGCAAAACCAAAGCCAACTTTCTTAAGTTCATTCTCTTTATTTTCTTTCGAATGTACCTCTTTCTGGAGTGAGTGGCACTTTGCCCACATATAGATGAAGGCAGCTAACAAAACTATTATAATGATAATTGCCAGTGATGACATAGGATTAGAGTGTTTATAATGTTTTGATAGTTTCAGTGCGTAAATTTATAAAATATGCTGCATAAATAGTGAGTTATCTACATATTTATTCTAACAAAAATGCATTTATATTTCCACGAGTCAGAAATTGGTAAAAATTTCCCTTTAAGTTATTGCGGTATTAAAAAATATACTTATCTTTGCACCCGCAAACGAGAAAGGTGCCATAGCTCAGTTGGTAGAGCAAAGGACTGAAAATCCTTGTGTCCCCGGTTCGATTCCTGGTGGCACCACTTCTTAAGCAATCGGAATGTAGCGCAGTTGGTAGCGCACTACGTTCGGGACGTAGGGGTCGGGCGTTCGAGTCGCCTCATTCCGACAAGATAAAGGGTAGCTTTCTGGAGTACAGTAAGTTGCCCTTTATTTCTATTCAGTCACTTGAACAAATTCAGGACGGATATGTAATAAAACACAACCTATTATATCATGAAGAAACAGGATTTATCTCTTTACAGTAGCAGTAGCTTCTTTTATGTGCATCAGTTGTACAAAAGACTCAAACCACTCTTTCGGAAAATGAAAAGGCAGTCAATCCTCCTATTATGGGATGGAGTTCATGGAATGCGTTTCGTGTAGACATCAGTGAAGACATTATCAAACACCAGGCTGACCTGATGGTGAAAAAAGGCCTGAAAGATGTCGGATATCATTATGTCAATGTTGATGATGGCTATTTCGGAAAACGTGACGACAACGGAATTATGCATACCCACGAACAACGTTTCCCGAATGGGATGAAACCAATTGCGGATTACGTTCACAGCCTGGGAATGAAAGCCGGCCTTTATACCGATGCGGGTAATAGTACGTGTGGTTCCATGTGGGACAATGACACTGCAGGTATAGGAGCAGGTATCTACGGGCATGAACCACAAGACGCCCAATTATACTTTGGCGACTGGGGTTTCGACTTTATCAAAATTGACTATTGCGGAGGAGATGTGCGCTGGGACTTAATGAAAAGGAACGCTACACTTCAATCCGGAACAGTATAGACAAAGTAAACAAAGATGCTTCCATCAATATCTGCCGATGGGCCTTCCGGGTACTTGGGCTAAAGACGCAGCAACCTCCGGCGTATCAGCGGTGATATTAACGCACATTGGGGATCATTAAGATATGTAGTCGGCAAGAATCTTTACCTGTCTGCCTATGCCGGCAACGGACATTACAATGACATGGATATGATGGTTATCGGATTCCGTAACGACAGCAAAGTGGGCGGCCAAGGTCTTACCCCGACAGAAGAAGAAGCTCATTTCGGTTTATGGTGTATCATGAGCTCTCCTTTGCTTATCGGATGTAACCTGGAAAACATACCGGAGTCTTCTCTCGAACTGCTGACAAATAAAGAACTGATCGCCCTCAACCAAGATCCGCTGGGCTTACAGGCTTATGTAGCTCAACATGAAAATGAAGGTTATGTACTTGTAAAGATATTGAGCAGAAACGTGGGAAACGTACGTGCTGTGGCTCTCTACAATCCTTCCGATACCGTATGCAGTTTCTCCGTCCCGTTCTCTTCATTGGAATTTGGAGGAAACGTAAAAGTACGTGATCTCGTAAAACATAACGATTTAGGCAGCTTCTCCGGCACATTCGAACAAACGCTTCCGGCACACAGTGCCATGTTCCTCCGTATGGAAGGCGAAACCCGTCTGGAACCGACTCTGTACGAAGCAGAATGGGCTTACTTGCCTCTTTTCAACGACCTTGGCAAAAATCCTAAAGGTATTCTTTATGCCAATGATAAGGAAGCCTCCGGCAAAATGAAAGTAGGTTTCCTTGGCGGACAACCTGAAAACTATGCCGAATGGCGGGAAGTATATAGCGAAAATGGCGGACGCTATGATATGACCATCCATTATTTATATGGCAAAGGACGACAAATAGAACTGGACGTAAACGGTATCATTACCAAAATCGACTCTTTGGGAAAGGATAACGGTCATAACCAAATCACAGTTCCCGTTGAATTAAAAGCCGGATACAACACTATTCGCATGGGTAATAGTTATAACTGGGCACCGGACATCGACTGCTTCACTCTGAAGAAAGCGCTGTAATTTGACTATATAACCTCATATATTAAAGGAGTAATAACGGAATAAATATGCCTCAGGCATTTTAAAATCCATTATTGCTCCTTTTAGTTTAGATACTGTCTAGTAATTCGTATCATATTTTATCTCTTCATACCTATTCCTGTTTATTCCGGTGTTATCGTAATTTCCGCTTTCTCTCTTACATTCACCTGCAAACGTGCATCTTCTGTCAGAGGTGTCCAGACCACCCGCTTACATTCTCCTTTCTGCAGATCATTAGAGTGCTGATTGCTGCCACTCAGATATTCCGTCCCCACTTCTGTATTCTCAAATGTCCATCTCCATACACCATCCAAATTCAGATAGAAGTTTTCAATTTTACTATCCTTTGCATGAAAGTCCAGCCCATTTCCCTGAATATCACACGAACCAAGTCGACAAGAATCCAATGATATGTTATAACGATTACCACGGACAAACAATGAATCTGTTTCAATACCTATCAGATTCAATTTCAAACCTTCTTCACCGGTAACTATACCGGTCAGTGAATCCACAGCCAAACTCACATCAAAACCACTCACAAAGATATAATCTCTGTCCCGATACTTTTCCGGAATATTGTTCACATTAAGATCTAACTTCATAAACAAAGTATCATTCTTCTGGGTAACATTCAAATAGTCTCCTTTCGGATATGAAACCTGTTCTTTCCCTGACGAAGCAGCAGTAGATCCTATTTTCATTTCGCCGCTAATAAACACACGTCTCGCTTCAGATACTCCATCCTGGCTGGTAAACACCTTTATAACATGTACGCCATTCAAATCCATTTTCACCTGTTCATTACCCAAAAGGCTCCATCTTCCTGGTAAGGCTTCCCCGACATAAATATGAAAATAATAGTTGCCACAATTACAATCAATCCGGAAACGAGAAGGCCTATAAATATATAAGTAGTACGTTTCATAATATTTCGTCTTTATTCTATTTCTGCTTTTTTATAAACTCATGATACATTGTCTCTATTTCTTTTATCGGTATATCAAGCGTATACAGCTGACGAAAGAAATAGTCCAATTCTTCTTTCAGAAAGGTATCCTTACGGAGAGAATGAATCAGCTCTTTTGCTCCTGAAGCTACAAAATACCCTATGCCACGTTTATTATAAATAACATTTTGTACCTGAAGATAGTCAAAGGAACGCATCACCGTATTAGCATTCACCTCCACAATGGCAGCATACTCTCTGACAGAAGGGATCCGCTCCTCTTCCGGATATTGCCCCAGCAATATCTCATCACAGATTCTATCTGCAATCTGTAAATAAATAGCTTTACTTTCTTTAAAATTCATAGGCTAAGGTATTACATTCTATTAATAATTTCAGACTCCTTAAAGCGGAAATAAGCCAGTACCCAATTCACCAACGCAAAAAAGATGCCGGCAACAATTACAATCCACAGAGTGGTTTCTTTCGACTCCAGCACACCTCCTGAATAATACCTGCCGCTTTCCAACAGCACTTTGCTTACCAAAGCACCGACAGCAAAATATACCATACCAATAATGGTTCCCGACGCAAATGTTTTCAGGAAAGAATTTTAGGCCAAATCGAACTGCCCAATACGAATAAGGATTGAACAAAGAAATAACCTGATATCAGCGCTCCAAATTCCAAGCCTCGCCTGCATAAAGTATAATATTTTTCATCACCAACCAAATGCGACAAGTCGACAGGAGCAATAAAATCCTTCTCCGGATAAGCCAAAGAATAAATAGTAAAACGCGTATAATCCGCCAACTTATAACATATCAGGAAAACAACCAGATACACAACTGTAAATACAAACCATCTGGAGAAAAACTTCTCAAAAGGAGTTGCCGGAATCATTAACATGGAAGTACGGCTCGTTTTCGTTTTCATCTTTTCCATTGTAAACGAAGCACTCAAACAACCGAATCCCCACAGAGCCCAGATAAAAGTGACAAGAAGAAATATCCACGCCGGATCTTCCTGATAATTATAAGTACCTCTATACCTAAAATATCCGTTCCAAACCAATACCACCGCCATCACTCCATACATCAACACCATACGAAGCACATTCGATCTCCAATTCTCTACCATCTCCTTACGGCAAAGATTCATAAAACGAGGCAAACTGAAAAAAGTATCTTTTATCATCGTCTTTTATTTTTGAGTGTGAAACAATCGGGCTATCTCTTCAGGAGTAGCCAGTGTAGCATTAAAAAGAAGTTCCAGGTTTAGTTCCGACTCGTCCTGCTTTTCATTAGGAAGGATCAGGTAGTTACCCTGAATAGTAGGAATTGCAAAAAGCGCATTTTTGGCCAATTCCCGATCATCACTCTCCACAAAGAAGAGTTTGTCGCAGATATTACTTGTAGATTCATCCAGCAACACACGGCTATCATCCATAATCAATACATGGTCGAGCACCTTATCGATGTCACGAACCTGATGCGTAGAAATTACAATCGTCTTATCATCCGACATGCCCGATGCGATAAACTTACGGAACTGACTTTTGCCTACCGGGAATATCCAGTCCGTTGGTCGGCTCGTCCATCAACAAAAGAGAAGTGTTTGTAGCAAGCGCAAAGCTCATGAATACTTTCTTTTTCTGTCCCATAGAAAGTGATCCGAGATCAATATCTATATCCATTTCAAAATAATGGAGATATTTAATCATCTCCTCCTTGCTGAAACGGGGATAAAAAGGACTGTTTAACTCAATATAGCTGACCAAAGAAACCGAAGGCAACTCAAACTCTTCGGGAACTAAAAACATATCCTGCAAAGTAACCGGTAACCGACGGCGCACATCTGTATCGTGAAACACCACTTTGCCGTTTTTAGGAGTCAATAACCCGGACATCAGATAGAGAAGAGTAGACTTTCCCGCGCCATTCTTTCCCAACAGTCCATATACCCTGCCGGACTCGAACGAAAGCGAAAAATCATGTAATACCGCACGCTTCGATTTACGATAAGTAAATGAAAGATTTTCTACTGTAATCATAGCATTTCTGTTTAATGAACAATGTTTCTTAGTGTATTAGTGTAATAGTACACCGCAAATGTAGACAATCTTTTGAATATTCCAATAGAAAAGGAGAAAAAAGTGCAAAAAAAGGAGGAGCTAAGATCACTCTCCACTCCTCCTGTCACGACAAACAACTAAAATTATTCACTATTTGATGCCGTCCAATGCCCTTTTAGCAGTAGCATTAGCGGGGTCTATAGCCAGAATTTTATTCCAGTATTCTATGGATTTATCTTTATTAGCCTTTGCTTCGGCCTTCAATGCCGGATTCTCGATCGCTAACAAATAGTAATATCCAAGATAACTGTAACATTCAACCAAAGCTGAATTGTAATGAGGATCGTTTTTGCTTTCCAATAAAGCAGCCACTTCCTCATAGAAAGGTTTCGCAAGCCCTTGAGTGGTTTCAGGGTCCAGTGCTGAATTGGCACGAGCTCTCCAGAAGTTACCCAAGTAGCTGTCCGGTGCCGCTTCCGCAATTGCATGGAAAACAGAATCGGCGGACATCAACGCCTGCTTGCGTTCTTCAACAGTGATTGTCAATGAATCAGGTTGCGTACCAGCACCGTAATAAAGTCTACCAACCTGAAACTGTAAGTCCGGAGTCTGTTTTTCTTTATCAAGGGATGCATAATATTTCTGGTAAGCACTGATTGCTTTTTTATAATCATTCTTCTGTTCGTAAGCAGAAGAGATATTTTTATATAAATCCGTCTTAGTCGGATCCATCTTTACCGCTTTCTCATATTGTATTACTGCATCATCATATTTTTTCAGACTTTCCAACAGATGTCCATAATACATATAATCCAAATAAGAATAATCGGCTTTTTCACATTCCTTGAAGAAGACATCGGCAGCCTTCAACGCTTCATCAAAACGCTTCAAGTCAGTATAGTTATACATTGCCAAACGGTTGAACGCAGCATGATGGGCATTCTTTTGCAATCCCATATTAGCCACTTCGAGCGATTTCTCAAAATCATGGTTCAAAAATAAAGCAAACGCATACTTCACCAAATCTTCTTCCGTAGCAGTAGGCCCCATTGCAAAATTCGCATAAGCTTCTGCCGCTTTACTAAAATCATTTTTTAAATAATAAATCTCGGCTAGTTTTTTGTCTACGGCTGTGTTGGACGGTTCCAGGGCTTTCAATTGGTTCAGCTTTTCAATAGCAAGACTTGCATTGGCTGATTTATAAACATCTGCGTATTTCAGATAAGCTTCCGTGCATTTCGGATCGAAATAAATCGCTTCTTCATATTTTTGGGAAGCGAGACCCGCATTTTTCTGTTTCATGGCGATATTTCCCTCCAATACAGAAGCAAGGGCTGATTTACCATTCGCTTTTCTGGCAAGAGTTGCATATTCTTGCGCTTCGGGAATCTTGTCAGCATTCAGATATGCGTCTCCAATAGCCACCAACAATTCCACATTTTTCTTATTTTTTCCTTTAATCAGATGTTCAGCTTCTTCAGCAGCCTGTGCCGGATTCGTCTGAATAGTTCCTTTCAATTTGGCAACTTCCGCCTGCCATTCGGCGTCAGATGATTGCGCATAGAGCGACCCTACTGCTATAAACGCTCCAGCTAAAAACATTTGTACTCTTTTCATTATAGTCTCTAATTTTAGTTATTATTCGTCTTTCACGTGGACAATACGCACCGGCTGAGTAGCCGGAACAAGTCGGATTTTAATATAATCCTCTGCCCCTTATCGGATGTCATAAAGAAGCAAATCCCAGGGCAGCCCACTTCGAGGATCGTTCAGTAATGCATAGATGGATCGTGCCAGCGGATAATTACCATAGAACAGGTAAGCCTGATAAGGCTTATAGCTGTTCGCAGAAGTTGCTATATCCTCTGCACTCACTGACATCACTCTGATTTCTTCACGAAAAGAAAGATTGGTCGTATCACTGCGGTTCCCCAGCCAGTTAACTCCAATAACTCCCATGGCATCGGGATTCTTCGCTACATAATCTATCACTTGCTGGTTGGTTTTCAAGGCACTGACGTTACCTTCTGCCAACGGTTTTCCACCACAGATTGAGTCTATTGCAAAACGTACGGTACTGGAGTTCTTATTATCGAACACCACCTGAATCTCTTTCAAGCGGGAATCCGGATTTACCTCTTTCCAGTTTTTCACCTCACCGGTGAGGATGCGGCGAAAATCACGTACACTCAACAAAGAATCCGGATTAGCACGATTCACGATCAATGCCAGACCATCCGTAGCCAATTTTATCTCGCGAGGGAAAAATTTACGGCTGTGGAATGAATTCATTTCTTCCTTAGTCAGTGTCCGGGTTGCAATAGCCAACCGGACACTGTCTTTCAGAAGTAAATTTATCGCTTCCACTTCAGTTGTGTAGCGAGGAACAATCCCGGCCAAAGGGTAAAGGTTTTCAAACACCTCTATTTCTTCTTGTATGATAGGTTCGAAACTTTCATCCGCCGCGATAGTTACCACACCGGAAGAATAAGTATCCGTCGGTCCTTTCGATTTTGAATTACAAGCACTCAACACCACCAACGCTACGAGTCCTATCAGCCTAAATTGTCTCTTCATCATCTTTTATTGTAATCTAAACATTACCGGAACGGTGAACTTCACACGTACCGCTTTTCCATTCTGTTTACCAGGGAGCCATTTCGGCATGCTTTTTACCACACGCACAGCTTCCTTATCCAGATAAGGGTCTACACCACGAGCCACATGTACATCAGAAATAGAACCGTCACGTTCCACAACGAACTGTATAATAACGCGACCTTGTGTTCCATTCTCCTGTGCAATAGTCGGATATTTGATGTTCTTACCCAAGTAAGCCATCAATTCCTGTTGACCACCAGGGAAAGTCGGCATCTGTTCTACCATATCGAAAACCTTTTCCGGTTCGGGTGCAGCCTGTGTCACCACCTGCTTAAGGTCAGCAATATCTTTACCATTAGCCTCGTCGTTACCTTTTACGTCGGCAATAGAGATGGATACTTTAGTAGCATTCAAATCCTCCTGGCTCTTGATCTCATTATCTTCATGCACCTCTTCATCTTTCTTGATGACAGGAGCAGTAAACTTGATAGAACTCTTCAAAGCAGGGGGAGGAGGTGCAACCGGTTCTACGCGTTTCATCTCTTCCTGTTTGATTTCAGGTTCTTCCAATTTTGACAGAGTAGTTACTTCTGTCATCACTTCTTTCTGCTCCGGAGTTGCCAACTTAAGCAGTGTAGGGATGCTAAATCCGACTGCCGCTATGATTACCACAATCAACATGGCGACATTGTGCCGTTTTGTTGAATTGGCACGCATTCTATATGCGCCGTATGCCTGGTTCTTGCCTTCAAAAATCAGTTGACACCATTCCGAAGAAGCTAAATCTAATTTTGCCATTTTACTTTTCTTTTTTGGGTGTTACATCAATTATCGGCTAAGTTCTGTGACAATCCACCTTTCGCATCAAAATTCTTGATTAAGAATTCATCAGCTTCCGCAATGTCTGTTATCACATATTTACCAATATTACATATCTGCATTTCGTCCAGCGCGTCAATCAGATTCATATAAGAAGCGTCATCCGTAGCTTTAATAATTACGGTCGGGGTATCCTTTCCGCTCTTTATCTCGGAAACCTGCTTCTTAAATTCGTCATCCGTTATCTTAAGATCCAATTTCTGTTGTTTCAATTCTCTTACTTTATTGACAGCAACAGCATTTTTCTGAAGAAGTACGGCACGCAGTCCATTTGCACCGTAGCTAGTTTCTTTCAACGAGGTATAGTCCTTGTAATTAGGTTCCTCCCTCATAATAATAGAGTTTATTATCAGGCCCCAGCAATAGTGTAATTGCCTGTGAAGCCTTCACCATACTCTTCTGATTTTCAGTAATATCTTTGTCATTACTCGGCATGCTTATTTCCATCGTCTGAGGTTTGCTCAGTGTGGTACAAAGCATAAAGAAAGTAATCAGCAACATGTTCATGTCCACCATCGGTGTAAAGTCCACCCGGACAGTTATCTTTTTTTGCTTGCTCTTTCCTCTTTTTCCGCCGCTCTCTTGTACTTCAGCACTCATTGTATTTCCTCCTTTTTAGTTTTCAGATTCTGCTTTGAGAGAAGTAATCAGATTGTACCGATTTTCCCGCAAATCCTGAAGTGAGTTCATAACGTTCTTTATCACTGAGTATGGAGTCGTAGCGTCTGCCTTGATGGCAATACGTAGATCAGCGTTAGCAGTACGTGCATTACGTACCCACGATTTAAACTGATTATCAACACTATCGCATGGAATACCTTCATTCTTAAGGATCTTATCCCGTTGATCTTCGGGGAGATCAAGATATTTCTGCATACTTCTGATAGGCACTCCAAAAGTAGAAGACAACATAAATCTCTTCTCTTGTTCCGGAGTAAACTTAATGCCATACTCTTCACCCATGCTCTCCAAGACAGCCTGCATATCCTGCTGCTTGTCGAGGCTCATAAATATTTTTCCTTCCGGATCAACCAGAATCTGGAGTACATTCGTCTCCGGAATCTTGATTTCCGATACCGGTAAGTTGTACTGGTAAGTCAATACAGTAACGTCACTCATAGCGGTCATATCTATGAACGTACTTTTCTTTTTAATTTGCGCTCTACCCATGATTAATAATAGATTTTATAAGGGTTCGCAGAATTAGTGAGTAGCTGCAAAAGTTTGCACGATAGAGAATCCGACTTCGTCGAGTCCGTAAGTCAATTTATCGATTTTGTTAGTGTAATAGTTGTAAGAGATAACAGCCAATGCACCAGTCAAGATACCGAAAGCAGTGTTAATCAAAGCTTCAGAGATACCTTGTGACAAAGCCATAGAGTCAGCACCACCACCAGCAGACAAAGCAGCAAATGAACGGATCATACCGATTACAGTACCGAGCAATCCCATCAATGTACCTAGAGTGGTGATGGTAGCGATAATCGGAAGATTTTGTTGCATCATCGGCATTTCCAAAGCAGTAGCCTCTTCAAGTTCTTTCTGGATAGCCAACAGCTTCTGTTCTTTAGGAAGAGATGTGTTCTTTTCCATTTCTTCATACTTACGCAAAGTAGAAGTTACTACGTTAGCAACAGATCCACGTTGTTTGTCACAGATTTCCTGTGCTTTCTTCATGTCACCGGCAGCTAAAGCGTCTTTGATGTTAGCTACAAACTTAGACAATGAACCTTTACCGAAAGCAGAACGAAGAGCGAAATAACGTTCGATGCTCAAAGCAAGTACGGTTAACAACAATGTCTGGATAATAGGCACGATGATACCACCTTTGTAAATAGTACCCAACATGTTCAACGGGTGATTGTTCGGGTCATTGTTCATAAAGTTGGACGGGTTACCTAATAGGAATTGGAAGATACATACAGCTATTACTAAACAGCAGATGATTACGATACCGGCATTTTTTATACCTACAACTTGAGTTTTTTTAGTAGTTTCCATAATAAGTTTTTTTGTTAAGAAATTAATTTTAGTTATTTAGGAAGTAAAAATTTCGATTAGGCACACTGCGCTACAGACCCTGCAACTTTTAAAAGGAAAAAGTCACACAGTTCATACAGAGTACGAAAAAAAACGAATAAAAATGGAGAAAAGACTAAATAAGGATGCGTCTTAAAGCGAACACGTAGTAGTCGCTACACGTAATGGAGTAATGTGGATCCTTATCCGAATAAAAAGATTTACTTTGATCTAATACTAAAGAATTCTCTCTTAACACGAGAAACTTATGCATAACGTCTTTCAAGGAGTCATTGATTTCAATGATTCTACGCAGGCGATAATTATTAGAGTTTGATTCAGTTACTAATTTAAATCCTAATTCTACGTCAGAAACAGACAAAGAACGGACGCTATCATAGCTAACAGACTGCCCATCCACAGAAGAGCGTTGATTGCTGTCAGAAGATAATTCTGATAATTGACAAGGTGAGTCACTAAAAATACAAGTAGAGAAATTCATAGCATTTCCGCTTACGCTAAAAGATAGCATCAGCAGAACAAAAGCTAATATGAATTTCGGGGAAAGTTTCATTGTATTTTTAGTTGTTTAATCAATTACAATAGATTCGGCCACAAATGTAGCAATTAATTGTATATGTTTATCGTCGTTCACATCATTTAAACATTTAAGTTTAACTCTTTTATAAAAACAAGCTACAATATGTTTTGTTCGATGAGTTTGCGACTTAATATGTTAAAAAAACATTTCCTCTGAATATCCAGAGTTTTAAGAAATTAAAAATCCCCTCCAATATTCCTACTGAAGGGGACTTTTCTTAAAAACGGCGGCTACCTACTCTCCCACTGTTACGCAGTACCATCGGCGTGACGAGGCTTAACTTCTCTGTTCGGAATGGGAAGAGGTGGAACCCTCGTGCTATAACCACCTGAAGAAGGTTATGACATGATGAAAAGTAAAATTTCAGTGTCTAGCAAGCTAAACGTATATACCCAACCGGTACATGTCCGAAAGAAAGTGAACGGGCAATTAGTAATGCTCGGCTTTGATGTTACCACCTTTACACCTGCATCCTATCAACGTCATCGTCTTTGACGACCCTAAGAAATCTAATCTTGTGGCTGGCTTCGTACTTAGATGCTTTCAGCACTTATCCAATCCCGACTTAGATACCCAGCAATGCACTGGCGGCACAACTGGTAAACCAGCGGTCAGTCCAACACGGTCCTCTCGTACTAGTGTCAGAGCCACGCAAATTTCATACGCCCACGATAGATAGAGACCGAACTGTCTCACGACGTTCTGAACCCAGCTCGCGTGCCACTTTAATGGGCGAACAGCCCAACCCTTGGGACCTTCTCCAGCCCCAGGATGTGACGAGCCGACATCGAGGTGCCAAACCCCTCCGTCGATATGAGCTCTTGGGAGGGATCAGCCTGTTATCCCCGGTACCTTTTATCCTTTGAGCGATGTCCCTTCCATACGGAAACACCGGATCACTATGCTCTAGTTTCCTACCTGATCGACTTGTCTGTCTCCCAGTCAAGCGCCCTTATGCCATTACACTCTACGGACGGTTACCAATCGTCCTGAGGGCACCTTTAGAAGCCTCCGTTACACTTTTGGAGGCGACCACCCCAGTCAAACTACCCACCAAACAGTGTCCTCGCAACAACGAGTTAGAACTCAAATAATCAAAGGGCCGTATTTCAACAGCGACTCCACAAATACTGGCGTACCTGCTTCGAAGTCTCCGGCCTATCCTACACATCAATTACCCAAATTCAATGTTAAGCTATAGTAAAGGTTCACGGGGTCTTTTCGTCCCATCGCGGGTAATCGGCATCTTCACCGATACTACAATTTCACTGAGCTCACGGTTGAGACAGTGTCCAGATCATTACACCATTCGTGCAGGTCGGAACTTACCCGACAAGGAATTTCGCTACCTTAGGACCGTTATAGTTACGGCCGCCGTTTACTGGGGCTTCAATTCAATGCTTCTCTTGCGATGACATCTCCTCTTAACCTTCCAGCACCGGGCAGGTGTCAGGCTGTATACGTAATCTTTCAATTTGGCACAGCCCTGTGTTTTTGTTAAACAGTTGCCTGGACCTATTCTCTGCGCCCAACTCTCGTTGGGACCCTTTATCCCGAAGTTACAGGGTCAATTTGCCTAGTTCCTTAACCGTGAATCACTCAAGCGCCTTAGTATATTCAACCCGACTACGTGTGTCCGTTTGCGGTACGGGTACCTTAAAGATTAAGTTTAGCGGATTTTCTTGGGAGTATGCTTACGCACTATTACCTTATTCCGAAGAATTTGGTATACTATCAGGTTCGACTCTTATCCTGGATTTGCCTGGGATAATCAACATCTACACCCTTCAACGGACTATTCCGTCAGTCCGCGGCGCTATCACTGCTCCGTCTCCACATCACTCTTTAAGGTAGTACAGGAATATTAACCTGTTCTGCCATCGGCCTCACCGTTCGGCTGAGCCTTAGGACCCGACTAACCCTGATCCGATTAGCGTTGATCAGGCCTTAGTCTTTCGGCGAGGGGTTTCTCACTTTATCGTTACTTATACCTACATTTGCTTTTCCACACGCTCCAGCAAAGCTCACGCTTCACCTTCGACGCAGAGTGGAATGCTCCCCTACCGATCATTACTGATCCCATAGCTTCGGTAAATTGCTTGATGCCCGATTATTATCCACGCCAAACTCCTCGACTAGTGAGCTGTTACGCACTCTTTAAATGAATGGCTGCTTCCAAGCCAACATCCTAGCTGTCTTAGCAATCTGACTTCGTTAGTTCAACTTAGCAATTATTTCGGGACCTTAGCTGATGGTCCGGATTCTTCTCCTTTAGGACATGGACCTTAGCACCCATGCCCTCACTCCTGGGATCGAACTACTGCGCATTCAGGTTTATCAAGACTTGATAGGCGGTGAAGCCCTCGCATCTTATCAGTCGCTCTACCTCACAGTAGTAATTCCCAAGGCTGCACCTAAATGCATTTCGGGGAGTACGAGCTATCTCCAAGTTTGATTAGCCTTTCACCCCACCCTCAGTTCATCCGGAAGCTTTTCAACGCTTATCGGTTCGGTCCTCCAGTTAGTGTTACCTAACCTTCAACCTGACCAAGGGTAGATCACTTGGTTTCGCGTCTACTCCTTCCGACTAATCGCCCTGTTAAGACTCGCTTTCGCTTCGGCTGCGGATCTCAAGATCCTTAACCTTGCCGGAAAAAGTAACTCGTAGGTTCATTATGCAAAAGGCACGCCGTCACTGTTTACACAGCTCCGACCGCTTGTAGGCGCACGGTTTCAGGGACTATTTCACTCTTCTATTCGAAGTGCTTTTCACCTTTCCTTCACAGTACTGGTTCGCTATCGGTCTCTCGGAGTATTTAGCCTTACCGGATGGTCCCGGCAGATTCACGCAAGATTCCTCGTGTCCCGCGCTACTCAGGATACCACTACGCTTCATTTAGCTTCGAATACCGGACTATCACCGTCTATGGTTTCATTTTCCAAAGAATTCTTCTCACTAAATTTCTTGCGACATCGTGGTCCTACAACCCCAATATTGCCGTAACAACATTGGTTTGGGCTAATCCCCGTTCGCTCGCCACTACTAGGGGAATCATTATTATTTTCTTTTCCTACAGGTACTAAGATGTTTCAGTTCCTGCGTTAGCCTCTTGCTATGCAAGATGTCATTCCTTCAGAATGACGGGTTGTCCCATTCGGAAATCTTCGGATCAAAGGTTATTTGCACCTGCCCGAAGCTTATCGCAGCTTATCACGTCCTTCATCGCCTCCGAGAGCCAAGGCATCCGCCATGCGCCCTTGCTTACTTTCTTTCAAACGTTTTATTCTCGTACTGGTATTGGTAGTGGAATGCTTCCTTCTATCAATATTGCATACTCGAACACGTACGGTTTGATATATACTTTTAGCTCTTACTAAAATTTTACTTTTTGTACATCATGTCAAAGATCGTTTCTCTTTTTCAGAGATCGTGGAGAATAACGGATTCGAACCGTTGACCCTCTGCGTGCAAGGCAGATGCTCTAGCCAGCTGAGCTAATCCCCCAAGAGGTTATCAAGAATTTTGTTTTTTAGCTTTTAGCTTTCCCTGTTCCTCATTCTTGAGCTTGGTAGTCCCAGGCAGAGTTGAACTGCCGACCTCTACATTATCAGTGTAGCGCTCTAACCAACTGAGCTATAGGACTAGTTCAACCTTGTCTACCTTTCGTCTAGACTCGGCTTCTTTTCTCTTGTTTATCTCTATCTATACTTCTATAGATGGTTGATCTATATGTTATAAATAAACAAGTACCAGTAGTACAAAAAACAGAACCTTTAAAGTCTTTTAGTGGCTGCCACGTTTTGTGACAGTTACGGCATCGCTCCAGAAAGGAGGTGTTCCAGCCGCACCTTCCGGTACGGCTACCTTGTTACGACTTAGCCCCAATTACCAGTTTTACCCTAGGACGCTCCTTGCGGTTACGTACTTCAGGTACCCCCGGCTTTCATGGCTTGACGGGCGGTGTGTACAAGGCCAGGAACGTATTCACCGCGCCATGGCTGATGCGCGATTACTAGCGAATCCAGCTTCACGAAGTCGGGTTGCAGACTTCGATCCGAACTGAGAGAGGTTTTTGGGATTAGCATCCTGTCACCAGGTAGCCGCCTTCTGTACCCCCCATTGTAACACGTGTGTAGCCCCGGACGTAAGGGCCGTGCTGATTTGACGTCATCCCCACCTTCCTCACATCTTACGACGGCAGTCTCTCTAGAGTCCTCAGCATAACCTGTTAGTAACTAAAGATAAGGGTTGCGCTCGTTATGGCACTTAAGCCGACACCTCACGGCACGAGCTGACGACAACCATGCAGCACCTTCACAACAGCCTTACGGCTATACTGTTTCCAATATATTCTGTTGCAATTTAAGCCCGGGTAAGGTTCCTCGCGTATCATCGAATTAAACCACATGTTCCTCCGCTTGTGCGGGCCCCCGTCAATTCCTTTGAGTTTCACCGTTGCCGGCGTACTCCCCAGGTGGAATACTTAATGCTTTCGCTTGGCCGCTTACTGTATATCGCAAACAGCGAGTATTCATCGTTTACTGTGTGGACTACCAGGGTATCTAATCCTGTTTGATACCCACACTTTCGAGCATCAGTGTCAGTGACAGTCTAGTGAGCTGCCTTCGCAATCGGAGTTCTTCGTGATATCTAAGCATTTCACCGCTACACCACGAATTCCGCCCACCTCTACTGTACTCAAGACTGCCAGTTTCAACTGCAATTTTACGGTTGAGCCGCAAACTTTCACAACTGACTTAACAATCCACCTACGCTCCCTTTAAACCCAATAAATCCGGATAACGCTCGGATCCTCCGTATTACCGCGGCTGCTGGCACGGAGTTAGCCGATCCTTATTCATATGGTACATACAAAATTCCACACGTGGAAAACTTTATTCCCATATAAAAGAAGTTTACGACCCATAGAGCCTTCATCCTTCACGCTACTTGGCTGGTTCAGGCTCTCGCCCATTGACCAATATTCCTCACTGCTGCCTCCCGTAGGAGTTTGGACCGTGTCTCAGTTCCAATGTGGGGGACCTTCCTCTCAGAACCCTATCCATCGTAGTCTTGGTGGACCGTTACCCCGCCAACAAACTAATGGAACGCATCCCCATCGATAACCGAAATTCTTTAATAAAAATATCATGCGATATTCGTATGCCATCCGGTATTAATCTTTCTTTCGAAAGGCTATCCCGGAGTTATCGGCAGGTTGGATACGTGTTACTCACCCGTGCGCCGGTCGCCATCTTCAGTTTGCAAGCAAACTAAAATGCTGCCCCTCGACTTGCATGTGTTAAGCCTGTAGCTAGCGTTCATCCTGAGCCAGGATCAAACTCTTCATTGTAAAAGTATTTTTTATCATCCCTTAGGATGACTTTTTTGCTCTGTTCAGGACGCCGTAAATTTATTGACCTTATTCAAATACCTATTAGTCTTAATTGTATCACTACTTCATAAGACAAGTATTGACGGTTCTATTTTTTTACTTGTACTACTTGTATTGTTTATCAATATTTCAAAGAACTTGTTGCTTTCGTTTTAAAAGCGGGTGCAAAGATAAGGGCTTTATTTTTAACTACCAAACTTTTTCGGAAGTTTTTTTTAGTTTTTCTTTTTACTCTGATTTCTCTGGCTCTCTATGCGAAAGGGAAAGAAGGTATGAAAGAATAACTCTTGCCAATTTTCTTTGCGAATCGGACTGCAAAGATAAGAACTTTATTTATTATAATCCAAACTTTTTCGGAAGTTTTTTGTTCTTTTCTTTAAGTGGGATTCCACTTTTTCACTAAGTCAATTTGTCAAGGCTTTCTTCTCTTGGAAAGCGGGTGCAAAAGTACGCCCTTTTGGTATACACTCCAAATATATCAAACTATTTTTTCTAATTATTTTTGAATACATTTGCTAAAGTGCTGACGCATAACGATGTTGTAGAACATATTTTTTATGTATAGGGAAATTGTGCGCGGAAACGACGAGAGGGATACACATTATTATATCACACGCGGGCGCGTGAAGGCGTGAAAAGAGAATGAAAAGAAAAAGACGAAAAAGAAAACTACAAGAAAATAGATATTAGAAAAAAGCAAGAGGATTTAGAATCAACCGTCAGAATACTTTTTCTAAGCGGTCTAACGGTTGACTATTCCATAGGTATAGATCGGATAAATACAGAGTGGGTACTAATCAGATTCTAACTATAAAATCAGAATGTCATTCTTTTTTAGAGTTCTCTATTCGCAGGCTGACAAGTTCAACCCACTTCTTTATGCCCAAATCAAAGCCGCCTTTTTCTAACAGATGAAGGGCGCCCGCATAATGAAGGGCAGTCTCCTCCCTACTACAGCTTATCTTACAAGACAGTTTACCCAGATAGTATTCCAGCCGGGCCATTTGGATATAGTCCAATAAAGTATAATCCCATTCGATTGACAAATCAATCAACTCCCGTATCAAAGCATAGGCTAGTTCACATTCCGTATAGGTTAAATCCGAGAGGGGTTTGTACATAACAGGATGCTGAGTCAGCTGAACAACAATTCGATTAAAGTCTCCGTACATAGGTTGCGTTTATTACCGCATCAGTTCCCGGTGGTGCGAGGGTTATATAAAAAAAGAGAACGTGGGAACTATCTATTCATGCCATATATAGGTATCCGCTAAGACCCCCAGTGAACATGAATGATAGCCCCACGCCCAATTGGATATATAACAAGGTTATACAGACAATAGTGCGTGAGACCTGTCATTCATTCCATTCACGAAAGTTAAAATTTAGCGGATTTTTATATAGAATGCAACAAATAACCGTTCTCAATAAAATTATTAAAAAAGCTACTTCCTTCGCTCGAAAGTAAACTATGACAAAAGTAGAAATAAATATCTATTAAACAAACAATTTTGACAGAAAAAACATGATAGATCAATTAATTCAGTCTATATCGCATAAAAAACACAAACCCAATATCCTACTAGAAACAATTTCTCATTTTCATTTCTCATGTTCTCATAAATGATATGATAATAGTTTGTAAATCAACAATATAACACAATGAGAATAAAAATACAAAACGGCATTTCTCATAGTATGACCAGCATTTTGTCCATAAAACAACGCATTTCTCATACCTTTTCAAGGTATTTCTCATAGTATTTTAACCATTTATCCTATAAATTCTCAAGCTAGATCCTAAGCTAAAGACCAAGTTGAATACCAGACCATGCACCTATTTACAATATATCATCAGTGCTTATTGGAAGTATATAGAGCAGGTATCCGCATATTTTTCTACCGGCATCTATATCGTTCCACTCCAGTGGACAGGCCTGTGCACTAGAGTAGAAAGAACCGTCCACTAGAGTGGAACGATCTGTTCACTCGAGTGCAATGATACAGATAGTAGCAGGAAGAAATAGCAGTGAGTAAGGGAAAACAGTAAGATATAAGGTGAATGATACACAGGAAAGCAGTAAACAATAGGAAGTTGATTAATAAACGACATAGGGAAAGGAATAATCGTAAGTCCGGCGAGAGTCCGGGAAAAGCTGCAGCCATCATGTATGAGAAATGAGCAAAACAAATAAGAAGGAGTATGAGAATAAGATGAGAAATGATTTGAAACCTATGAAAAATGCATCTTTTTTAGGGGTAAATGATGGAAATACTATGAGAAATGCCATTTCACAGTTCATTTCTCATAGTATTATATCATTGATTTACAAACTATTATCATATCATTTATGAGAACATGAGAAATGAATATGAAAAAACAGGTTCTTCGTCAAATTTGGTGGTACTTCTTCTATTGTGAATAAATAATCTTCGCTCTCAGTAGTTTAATTCCTGCCCTATTGTACATCTGTCTTTTTACCGCTTTAATTTTATTCACTGTCCCCTCCAGTAATCCGTTACTGAAGGGGATATCAATAGCTGCCTGTACTGCCTCCCAGTCTTTTTCAATACCATATGCAAAGTTCGTCAGTGCCATATTCCGTGTTGCCTTCGCTTTTTCAATCCACTTTCTAATATCCTTATCATAAGTGTTCCCATTAATCATATCTCTGAAATTCTGACACACGCTTAAAAGTTCTTTAATCTGCGGTGAGGACTTATACAGTTCCGCTAGTTTAGGATTATCCGATTCTCCCTTTAGAATGTATTTGCGTATCTGATTCTGTGAAACTCTCTGTATTTTACTTCTGTTTTCAATGCTCTCATTATGCTCCTTGACTTCCTTCCTCTTTGTTGATACCTTTTCGCAAGCTGGATGTTATCCTTCCAATAAGTGCGCCACTGATTTTACTCCCCATTTTTTGTGCCAATATTTTTCGAGTAATACAGCCCGCACTAATGATTGTAGCCAGTTCGGATACATATTTAAGAGCTGTCTTCTGTTGCTCATTCAAGTATGCCCTATTCTTCTGTTGTGAATAATCTTATAAATGTAGCGACTTTTCTTACCCAAATGTGTGGCTGTCTGCTCAATGGTCATCCCCTGCATTTTTAAGTTCAAGCTTTCCCTGTATATCTTCAATTTTTCTCTGTGTCGGACATCTCCCATGTTAAATATGTCCTGAAGAATTAACGAAGAAGCCGTGTCTCTGTCAGGATATTCGTATTTGAGCTTTTTCTTGGTCTGACGGATTATTTTCTCTATTTCCGGTATCATCGTGTCCGTCATATTCTTGATTAGATGGAATCGGTCGCAGATTTGTGTAACACCAGGAATTATTCTGTTTATAGCCTCTGTGAAACATCTTCCACGGTCTCTCGTTATATATTGTATTTGAGGATTCCGGATGAGCCAGTTATCAAGTGCTTCTCCGTTTCTATCCTCTAACAAAGCAATAGGTATGTGTGTCATCTGGTCTACGGCCACACTCATATAATCCTTACCTTTTTTATAGGCAAAATCATCAATACCTACATAAATACTTTTATTATGCATAGGATTGTGTTGTCCGCACTGTTGTAGGATGCGTAAGCAGGAAGAACTACTGGCTGTTATATGGAACAGTTGCAAAAGAGAAGAGGCCTTTCGGGAAGTAAGTTCCAAACTTATCGATCTGATGCGTTCCTCAACAAGATAGCTCCGTCTACCATACCGACGAGCCAGAAAGACAACGGTTCGCAGAATATTTTTGTGGACAAGAAACATTGTCACAATAATATTTGCCAACCTTGATGACTAACTCCAAAGTATGACCGTAAACTTCAAGATCCTCAATATGACGGGAGTAGTAACTGTGCAATCGGTGACTGAAATGTCCGCAATAAGGACAGGAAGCCTTGCCAGCCGTATGTAGAAAGACCGTCAATGAGCCAACAGCTTCAGAGATACCATCTTGTTGCAGATTATCGTAGCCAAGACTGAATCTGAAATCATGGAATAATCCCCTATTTGTAGGAGCATTTTCTTTTTGATGTATATTTGTACGTTGTAGATATGACTTGTTGCATTGTAACTCTTAATGATGTGGTGTCTTTAAAGTTACTAAAAGCAAACATATCTACAACTTTAATAGGATTAAGAAAGAAGAAGACAGTTGAAATAAAAAGAGATTACCACCAAATTTGACGAAGAACCAAAAAACATTTGCAGAAGCTGAATTCAGCGGAGACTGCTGAATTCAAATTGTAAATACGACACCTCCTTATGAATCAGGCTGAATTTATCCGGGTAAAATTTGCTCTATTTCTTTCAACTCGTCTGCCGTGAACTCCAAATGTTCCAGCGCTTTCAAATTGTCGGCTAACTGATTCACAGAACTTGCACCTACAATCACTGATGTCATTCTTTCGTCTTTCAGCACCCATGCCAAAGCCATTTCAGCCAGCGTTTGCCCACGGCGGCGGGCTATTTCATTCAATTGGCGGGCAGCTTCTACCTTTTCAGGCGTCACTTGAGATTGTTGAAGAAAACCCGAAGAACGGGCAGCACGGGAACCTTCCGGAATGCCGTTCAGATATTTATCGGTCAATAATCCTTGTGCCAAAGGAGAGAAAGCTATGAAGCCGGAACCGTACTCCGCTGCTAAAGGAAGTGATTCAGCCTCAACCGCACGATCGAACATACTATACCGATACTGGCTGATGAGACAGGGAACACCGGCTTTGCCATCATCTCGTAGGCCATACGTGCTTGTTCGGGGGGATATTTGGAGATTCCGATATACAGCGCTTTCCCTTGCTTCACGATATCAATCAATGTCTGAATGGTTTCTTCGACCGGAGTGACTCCGTCATAACGATGACTATAAAGATATCAAAATACTCCAACCCTGTCCGGCAGAGACTTTGGTCAATGCTCGCCATCAGATTTTTCGAGAGCTATTTCCGCCATAAGGGCCAGCCCACATGTCATGTCCGGCTTTGGAAGAGATGATCATTTCATCCCGATAACCTTGGAAGTTCTCTGCAAGATTCGTCCGAAATTAATTTCGGCACTTCCGGGAACAGGACCATAGTTATTTGCCAGGTCGAAATGAGTAACACCATGATCGAAAGCATACTTAATCATGTCGGTTGCTACATTGAAATTGTCCACACTACCGAAATTATGCCACAATCCCAAAGAGATTAGAGGTAACTGCAAGCCACTCTTGCCACAATATGTATAAGGCATCTGTTCGTAACGATCAGCTGCCGGCTGATAACTGAAAGAGTTTTCCATAAAGCAGAATGTTTATATTTTCCTTTCACAAAGAAAGGAAAAATATTCCAATTACGGCTTCAACCGGATATTAAAAGAAGGCGGATCAGAACTGGAAATATATAAACGGCTGAATCTCCGAACTCTTCATCTGAATAACCAGATAAATCAAAGCTACCATCAAAACAGCTTTTCCTACGAAAGGCAAACGGATCACTCCTCGACAAACTGCATTTTCCCAACTATCGGGAGCAAAATGAAGCAGGAAGCCGAGCAACATTAATGCGAATACTTTCCAATATCCTTCTAGTAATTGCGGGAACAGTTGCGGACGGAAAGTGGTGAATATCTGTCCCAGCATATCCATTGAATTCTGAAAATCGGCATTACGGAAGAATATCCAGCAGAAACATACAAAATGGAAAGTAATAATTACTCCGAACACACGTCGCCAGCCGTGACTTTCCTCTCCTTTCTTACGCCCGGTGATAGACATCCACATTTTATGCAATGCCAAAGCTACTCCATGAAAAGTTCCCCAAGAACGAAGTTCCAGGATGCGCCATGCCATAATCCACCCAGAAACATGGTAATGATAAGATTCAGATATTGCCGGAACTTACCTTTCGGTTTCCTCCTAAAGAAATATATAGATAATCCCGCAGCCAACTGGATAAAGAGATGTGCCAACGACGCCAAAATTCCGTAATAGAGGCAGACTTATAAGGTGAATTAAAGTTGAGATTGAAATGGAAGCCTAATAATAAGGCGATACCGATAGCCATGTCGCTATATCCGGAAAAGTCACAGTAAATTTGCAAAGCATAACCATAGACTCCCATCAGATTCTCAACACCGGAATAGAGAGTAGGATTGTCAAAAATACGTTCCACAAAGTTGATACTGATATAATCGGATATGATGGCTTTTTTGAAAGACCGGAAACGATCAGGAAGATTCCGCGGCCGAACATTTCCTGCGAGACGAATAGGGGTTTCCGGATTTGCGGGATAAAGTCACGGGCACGCACGATAGGTCCTGCCACCAATTGGGGAAGAAAGATACGTAGAAGGCATAGTCCAAAGATTGGTCAATGGCTTTATTTCCTTTCGGTAAACGTCGATGGTGTAGCTCAATGACTGGAAAGTGAAAAAGGAGATGCCGACCGGCAGGAATATATCGAGAGCGGTAAATTCTCCTCCCATCAATGACGCAATCACTCCACCCAGGAAATTGGTATATTTGAAATAGACAAGAAGTCCCAGATTGATACTCAGACTCAAAACTACTAATCCTTTACGTTTCCAATACCCTTCTGCACGATCCATAAGCTGCGCAAGGAAGAAGTCGGCAACGGTGACTATGGCAAGCAGGAAAAAATAGGTGCCGCTACTCTTATAGTAAAAATAATAGGAGAAGAGAGTAACAAACATGATACGGGCGGTGTATTTGCGTTGTAACAACACATACACCACCATGAAAGCAGCGAACAACCAAAGGAAGATACCGCTGCTGAATATCATTGGCGCTTGCGGATCGTAGGTAAGTACCTCTTTAGTCTACTGAAATCTATATCAATGGGAAACATAGTCATTATATGCTTTGATAAGTGCTTGGTATAATAAATTTCCTTGCAGGATGTATCCTTCGGGTAAATAATGTACATGATCGGGCCGCATCAGTTTTGCGTCCGTCCAGTTCGTGCAGGCACGGCGCTTCCCTCCGACTACATCGTACATATCCCACACGAGCAGACGATGGTCTTTGGCATAACGACGAATGGTTTCCGCTGCTGTCGCTGTACGTGGATTGATGGCATACGTGCGTCTACGCCTTCGCTGCCGGAAACTTTCATAAGAACCGGGAGGGGTAGTCAGAAGAATGGGTACGTTAGGAAGACTGTCGCGCAACAGTTTCACCAGTTCATCCATCTGATTGTAGTGCACATTTATATTATAACGCCGGTTATGGCTTTCATTGGTTCCGAAAGAGAGAATCAACAATTCGGGCTTCAGGGCGGCGATTTCGGCAATACGATCCGGATGGGTAAAGGTAAGGCAAGTAGCTCCGTTGACGCCTTTATCTATATAAGAAACAGCACCGAAAGTTTCTGTCAAACGGGTACCGGTGGTTTGAGGGTAGATATGTCCGCGTACATGGCTGTCGCCAATATGAACAATGCGAACTGTATCTTCGGAGAGTCCGGCACGCACTTGGCGGAGATGTTCGAAGACGGGAGCTAGCAGAGCGATACTGTCAATAATCTCATTCCGACCGGTTTCGCGGAAAAGCTGAAGGGAAGGATATTTGTACAGTGATCGTATCATTCGCCCAGTTCATTTCCCGTAAGGGCTTTATAAGTTTTGCGGTCTTTCCCAGCGGAGGACATACAGGGATACGGTCTTGCGCGATTGCTTCTGCAAGGAAACAAGGAACACTCAACATACCGGCGAGAATAAGAATAAAGATGGACAGCAGGTTATTCTTGCTCATAAGCACGCCTCCTGTCGTATTGTTCCTTACCATAAATCATCGTTTCATAAAGTAGTCCCGCCAAATGCTTGCCGCCACGGAAATTTATATGTGTATAATCGTAGTTTGCCATAGAGGGTTTGGCGTGAACGAGGTTCGCCATGCTGCCCTCTCCGCCCATCGCTTCAAACATATTCCAGAAAGCAATGCCGCTTTCAGCAGCAATGTTCTGCTGATAACGAATCAGATTCTTAACGCCGGGCATGGTACGAAGTTCACCGTTCTCGTTTTTAGAATCACGGTCGCCGACGCTCAACAACAGGATTCCTGCTTGTGGGAAACATTCTTTCAAATGCTCGATAGCTGTGAGCAGTCCTTTTTGATAGTTATCATAATTGCGTCCCCGTTCGGTAGCTACATTCAAACCATATTCGAGGATAATGAGGTCGTAAGGACGTTGGCGGTTAAACTGTTTCAACGTTTGTACCGGAATACCGCGCAGGGAAAGACCGGAACTGCCACGCAACGAGAAGTTGTCGAGAATGATTCCTTTCTTTCCATCCATTGCCAAGCCATAGAACAATGTAGAGTCTGCACGGTCTACTGTCCAACGGATAGAGCCGATGCGCCCGTCCACCTGGATTTGCTGCAATCCGTCGGAAGGGCCTAATGAATAATTCTTGTTTTCTCCTTTGTTCACACGGACAGAAAGAAGAACGGAATCTTTATTATAGAAGAAGATAGAAGCACGCTGGCAAGTATCGAGCAGGGAGGCGTATTTATTTTGCCCGCGTAGTTCTACATAAGCTCCGTTACGGGGGAACAAAATAGTGACCGGATATGCCTTGTTTCTTCTTATCGAAATAGACGCTGTCTGTTACTGCATGACTGGACCATCCGCCAAACGTATGTCGCACCGTAGGACGGTAACCGCTTGTCATAGAAGTGATGGTAACAAAACCTACACCACAACCGCCGAATTGCTTCTGAAGCATTTCGCGTAAGTCAGCGGTAAAGATATCCGCTTCGATAAAGGAGTCTCCGAATACGGCAATGCGTACCTGTTTGTCATCAGAGTCATCTGAATCACTGGAAGAGATACGATTGAGTGCTTCATAAAAAGGAGCCATCCCGGAGGGTGGAATCACTGTAATCTTCAATGCAAGTCATACCTGTACGACAGGTATCTACAAAGGCCGGCTTTACAACAGGAGGCAAAGGGATGCTGTCCGAATCAGCTGCGGCAGTCTCTGATTCCGGATAACGAAGGTCGCTCAAAGGTCTACACGCCTCATCGTGTGCCCGTCAATAGTCAGCGCCGGAAGCCAATGAAGCCCGAGTAAGACTGCAAACACAATCAGTACGAACCACAACGAATATTTCAAATAATTCTTTATTATCTCCATAATGTTTCTAAAATCCCAAACGACCGCAAAGATAGACAAAGCCACAAAGAAAGGAGAATCTACATTATTTATTAGATTCTCCTTTCCTTTATCTATCTACCGGATCACATTTAAATGGTCCGTTCAATGTTCCACACAAATGCGCAAACCTAATTGTTCCGTCTGCAAATCCATTTTATGCAAGGTGTCGAGCAATGAATCGACTTTGTTATCTTCTACCACTGTCAGGATAGCCGAGCACATACTTGGCAGGCATGGCTTCCGAAATGCGGATCGCCTGTTTTCGAACCACGTCCCTGTACTTTTTCAAGGTATGTAAAGCCACGACAACCCAAACGGTCGAGCAACGCCATGATTCGTTCGTAATAAGCCTGGTCGAATGTTATCAATACTGATTTCATATTTCTTTTCTGTTATTTCTTAATAATGTTATCTTTATTCGCCTGGAAATAAACGTCCAATTCACGTTGACGGCGGAGTTTACGACGACGGTTCTTGATACCAGTTCCCGCGAATACACAATATAGAGTAGGAATCAAAATCAATGTCAAAACAGTAGATATCGTCAAACCACCGATTACGGCAATTGCCATCGGACTCCACATTTCCGAACCTTGACCGCCACCGATAGCCATCGGAATCATACCGAGAACGGTAGTAGCGGTGGTCATCAGTACCGGACGAAGACGGCTCTTACCTGCTGTTACCACAGAGTTCAAAACAGCCAATCCACGTTCTCGACAAAGGGTAATGTAGTCAATAAGCACAATACCGTTCTTCACCACAATACCAATCAACATGATACCTCCCAATAAACTCATGACACTCAATGTGCTGTTCGTAAAGAATAGTGCCATCAAGACACCACTAAACGCAAACGGCAGGGAGAACATGATGATAAACGGATAAGTCAGTGACTCGAACTGCGCTGCCATCACGATAAATACCAGAACAACAATCAGGATGGCAAGTGTTCCCAAATCGCGGAATGAATCCTGCTGATCTTCGTACGAACCGGAAATCTGGATGGTGACTTCTCCCGGAAGATCCATTTTATCTATCACCTTATTTCCGGCAGCCACTACGTCGCCCAGCGGAGCTCCGGAGATTACAGCGGAAACGGTCACGATACGTTCGCGGTCTTTACGTTCGATGGTAGGAGGTGCAAAACGTTCGACTACCTTTCCGACGTCTTTCACACGAACGGATTGTCCCTGTGCATTGTAAATGAGGATATTTTCGAGACTCTCCAGGCTTGTACGGTATTCAGGTGCGTAACGCACTTTGATATCATATTCATCTCCGTCCTCACGATATTTAGATGCTACCGCACCATTGACACGGTTACGCAGATAGTTACCAGCAGTTGAAAGATTCAAGCCATGCATCGCCAGTTTTTCACGGTCGAAGTCTACCTGGTATTCCGGTTGGTAGTCACTACGGCTGATATTTACCTCGGTCACGCCTTTTACTTTCAATAATTCACGTTTCAGACGGGCTGCTACGCTATCGGTTACTGTCATATCGTATCCGTAAACCTCAAAGTCGGCACTTGCCTGCGCGGACATACCCGTGTTACTACCTCCGAGGATTACCTGTGCTTTACTGAATTCCGGATAGGCTTTCAAATCTTCACGCATCTCATCACAGACTGCTTCCAAAGTGATGTCACGATCACCCGGGTCTACCAAACTGATGTTGAACGAGATTATATGTGAGCCATTGTCCTGCATGGATGCCCAAGTGTTGTCAGAATCAGCCTGACCGACTGTATAGTTACAGACTTTCATTATGTCTTTATACTTCGTCAGCCATTGGTTGGTTAACTTCTGAGATAATTCCTGCGCTATCTCTTTCGTGTACCGATTGGAAGTTCCAACTGTACGGCAATACGGGCATTATCCTGTGCGGGAAGAACTCCGTACCGATTCCTTTCGCACACAGCAAGCTGACAACGAAGAAAGCAATACATCCCACAATCACAATCGGACGATGACGTACAGCCCAGTTCAACATCTTCGCATACCAAGTATCAAGTCCGTCGAGCGCTTTCTCAATCGGAGTAAAGAAGAGCTTGAACATTTTCGATGGTTTCTTCTGCAAGCGAAGTAACTGAGAACAGAGCATCGGAGTCAAAGATAGTGCGGCGACCGTAGAAATAAACATGATGGCACACATCATCCAACCCAACTGTTTGAAAAGCACACCGGACATACCGCTTACCATGGTCAACGGGAAGAACACGGCAATCATGGTCAACGTAGAAGCAATTACAGAGATTGCCACCTCATTTGTTCCGTGCACGGCTGCCTGTTTCGGATCGGAGCCACGCTCGATATGGGTCGTTACGTTTTCAAGTACCACAATCGCATCATCCACCACCATACCGATAGCAATAGAAAGTGACGAAAGCGAAATAATATTAATCGTATTTCCACTAATCGCCAGGTAAATGAACGAAGCAATCAACGAAAGCGGAATAGTGATACAGATAATCAGCGTCGCACGCCAACGTCCCAGGAAGAGGAACACGACGATGACAACAAAGAGCAAGGCATAAACAACGGTTTCCGTCAAACTGTCGATGGTGTTCAAAATGTTGTCCGAGGTATCGACAATGACACCAATCTTCACGTCGCTCGGCAGGTTCTTTTGAAGCCTCGGCAGCGCGTCGGCCACTTTCTTGGAGATTTCTACCGAATTGGCTCCCGACTGTTTCTGAACTACAATCATAGCACCTTGCACACCATTATTATAGGTTTCCTGTGCACGTTCTTCCACGGTATCGACAATACGGGCTACATCACGCAAAAAGACATTCGCCCCATTGTGTGTACCCACCACTACATCTGCCAACTGACGGGAATCATCAAACTCACCTTCTACACGCAGTGCATAGGTTTCGCTACCAATATCGAAGTTACCACCGGGAATGTTCTTATTCTCGGCTCCGATAATGGAGCTGATTGTTTCAATAGTCAGGTGATAGGCTTCCAGTTTGTTAGGGTCGCAATATACCTGAATCTCACGTTGCGGTGCACCACTGATGGAGACGGTTCCGACTCCCGGAATACGTGCCAGCGGATTTACCACACGGTCGTCCAATATCTTATAAAGCGCTGACTGACTCATTGGCCTGTACGGAAAGCAACACGATCGGAATCATGTCCGTACTAAATTTGAAGATGATCGGATTCTCGACATCATCGGGAAGCTGTGAGCTTACCATGTCGAGTTTATCGCGCACATCATTGGTGAGAACGTCAATATCGTTACCAAACTCGAACTCCAATGTAATTAATGACATATTCTCGGAAGAACGGGAGGTGATATGTTTCAGGTTGCTCACCGCATTCAACGTATTTTCGAGCGGGCGAGTCACATTATTTTCTATATCCGAAGCACTTGCTCCGGGATAAGCGGTCATTACCATGATTGTATTCGTGTCAATGTCCGGATACAAGTCGATAGGTAACTTGGACAAAGAGAAAAGACCAAAAATCACCACTGCCAGAAAGCAGAGGGAGGTCATAATCGGTTTCTTAACCGCACCTTCGTATAAACTCATGTTGTTTTATTTAAAAGCCTCTCCCCGCTCCTCTCCCAAGAAGAGGAAGCCGGAAGATCGTTTTGAAATCAGGTTAATTAATAAAAGCATTGGGAGAAAGGTACTGTACATCTCTCATTTGGAAGAAAGTTGGGAAGAGGCTTCCACCTCTACTTCCATACCGTTCACCAAACGTGACTGTCCGGCAACTACAACCTGTGAGTTATCGGGCACACCGGATTTCAACTCGTACTCCGTACCCATGCGTCTACCCAGTTCAACCTTATTATAAGATACTTTACCGTCTTTATAAACGAATACATAACGGTCGCCGGAACCTGCCTGCTTAACGATAGCCAAATCAGGAACAACTACGTTTTCTGCTGTACCGAAGTTCAATGTCGCACGGGCAAACATTCCCGGACGCACACGCTGGTCTTTATTATCCAGTCTGATCTCCACCGGAATGTACGGGTAGTAGCATCTATGGTAGGGTAAATCAGGTTGATGGTTCCTGTAAAGACTTCATCACCATATACATCGAGTTTCACGTCGACAGGAGTACCTTTTCACTTTCGTGAAGTAGGTTTCAGACACATTGATCAGGAGCTTGACGGGAGTGATCTGTTCTACTACCAGAACCGGTTCTCCACCACTGTACATATCGCCATTATCATAGTTGCGCGCAGTGACTACACCATTGATAGGGCTTTGCAAAGAGGTATTCTCCAGCAGATTCTTATAAGCGGTTTTCTTCACATCGAGTTGCATCTTCGAAGCATCCCACTCTGATTTGGACGCACCGCCCACTTTATATAATTCGTCGATACGGTTGAATTCTATTTCCTGATTATCTAGTTGCAGCTTCGTCTGTTTCAGGTTGGCTGCATCCATCTGCACAAGTTTCTGTCCTTTGGATACACGGTCGCCCACTTCTACGAAAATCTGATCGATACGTACGGGAGACGAAGGCGCAATATTATTCTTTACTTCGGCTTCCACCGTTGCTGTGTAATCCTGTATTTGATCTACGGGGCGGGCTTTTACGTCTGCCAGCTTCACAATAGGCTTTGCGTCCACATGTTCCGCAGCAGCTTTGTCTTTTCCACCTGTACATGAGCCCATAAACACAGTTAACAGCAGGGCTACCAATTGGATACTTCTTTTCATATTCCTTAATTGTAATTTTTAGTTGTCTATCTTTATTCTTTTCCCAGAACCTGATCGAGGTCTGCCTTAGCAACCGGTAATCGTATATGGACTGATTGTAGGTGAGTTGCGCCTGTGTCAGTGACACTTGGGAACTGTTCAGTTCGAGCACCGTGCCCTTACCTACATCATAACGTTTTTCGGCAATCACCACCGCTTTCTTTGCCTGCATCACATTTTCCTTGTTGCTGACTACCTGCTCTGTGCTGGCACTCATATTATTGCGACAACTGACAATCTGCATATTCAACTGTCTTTCCGTATCGATACGATTCCAATCGAGCTGGCGCATCTGGATACGGGCAGATTTCACTTTCGTAAAATTGCTTGCCTTATATAAAGGTATGCTGATATTGAACATCAGGCTGGAACTGTTGCTCCAGTTATAATCGAAGAAATTGATATTCGGATTATACAATGACTGATATTGATAGGAGAAGCTCATGGAAAGAGTCGGCATAAAGTTTGTCTTTAAAGACTTTACATTCTTTTCGAGCAACTTCATGTTCAAGTCCAACTGCTTCATGGTGGTATTGTTGTTCAGATTCACATTCTCTTCTTTCAACTGATTGGCAAACATGGTCGTCTCATAGTTGGTCAGATTATCATTAATCTTTATCTCCACATCGGCAGTGATGCCCATCAGAACTTTTAACTGTAATTTAGCCAAAGTCACCGCATTGGCTGCCGCAATCAGGTTCGGCTTAATGCTGCGCATCTGTACTTCCGCACTGATCTTGTCATATTCGCTCACAGTTCCCTGCTGATATTTGGCATTCACTACATTGTAATTATCTTCTGCCAACTTATAGCTGCCTTGAAGCACTTCATAACTATCTTTGCAAGCATCAGCTGATAATAAGCCTTGCTTACCTGATTCACCAGATCCAGTTTGGAAGCACGTGACTTCTCTACTGCCAGTTCAATATCCGTCTTTGTCATCGACATAGCACGGTAAACACCCGCACAAAGAGTGGCAGGTTAATACTCAACCCGGCATTGGCGGTGTTCGAACCGTCTTGCCCCATCTTGAACGACATATCGTTCAATTTCATTTCAGCCGCTTTAATTGTATGGTCTAAGGAACCGGCAATGCTGGCCTCCGGCAACAGACTTTGCCAGGCTTCCTTGCTGGCAACTCTCTTTAAGGCGATTTCTTCCGCTGCCACTTTCATTGTCGGATTCTCATCCAATGCAATTTCCAAGGCTTTGTCTAAGGTTAAGGTTAGGGTATTCTTCTCCGTCTGCGTGTCCTGCGCCTTTGCAAAACCAAATGCACAGAATGCCACAGCTACCAGAAGGATCTTCCGACCTGTCAATCTTTTCATCTTGTTCATAAACTGAATTTCTAATTTAATCTTAATTGTTTGTCAATAGAACCTCACTTTTACTCTAGTCTTCGATGCGGTTCTTGCGATATTCTTGTATAAAGTCTTCCAGTACCCTTGCTCCTTTTTCGGTGGAGATACCGCGTATATAAGTAAACATGATGGATTCGTACACTTCAATGAAAGGGTATTCATTACAGATGTCCGTATTCAAAAGCACATCAAATTGCTCACGTACCAGCAAATTGACAATAGCGAAGTTTACATCCGAACGAAAGATGCCCTGCTCTACTCCTGTTTTGAAGAAGGACATGGTTTTCATCGAATCGCTGTCCTGCCGATTCTTCATCATCTCATATACTTTGGGATATTTCTTAATGTCTTCAAAAAAGCGTTTGTTCGTCTGATGAAACATCTCAATGCTTTTCTGAAAGACTGCAAGTATCACTTCCAACACATTGTGCGACTGTTCAAAGACTTTCTGCAAATACTTGTCTCTGTCTGCCTGTGCCTTCAGTATGCATTCTTTCAACAACGATTCTTTATCCGAAAAGACTTCGTAGAGCGTACGTTTGGAAATTCCTAATGCTGCTGCAATGTCATCCATTGTAATACTCTTGATGCCTTTTGAAGTAAAAGCTTCTGTTGCCGCCGTTATGATCCGTTCTCTTAACTCTACCCGTTGGGAAGCGTCCTTTCCATGCTCTGTCATCATCCGTTTTTCTATTTTATTAAAATGCAGTTTTCGTTTTCTCTTCATTTCCAAAGGAAAAACGGAACAAAGATATATAGAAAACTCAATTAACAAATTAAGTTTCCAGCTATTTATAGTCCATTTGGGATTTATTATCATTCAATAGAGTGAAATGAAAACAAGTGTTAATAGGAAATTTGGAACAAACACAAAAGAAAGGTAAAAGGAGGGAATATAGGAAGTAAAGTTTTATCGCTAATAGAAGAGATGGGAGCCAATAAATGCCGGATAAATATCGATAAGAATCGATCACTTACCCGGCAATAACAGTCACCATTATTAACGAAAAGCGAAAAAGGGTCAATTTATTGTCAGTATTCAATCTGTGTCCTCTTCAGGAAGGCGACTGTTTTATGTATTTCCTTGTACATCACAATGTCATCTTTTACAAAAGGCACTTCTTTCCGATAGGCATGGAGGAAACGCTCAAGAACGGGAGAGGTTTTCTGCGGGCGGCGGAAGTCGATGCCTTGTGCGGCGTTCATCAGTTCGATGGCAAGGATATGTTCCAGGTTGTCCATCACTTTATAGAGTTTGGTGGCGGCATTGGCACCCATGCTTACATGGTCTTCCTGTCCGTTGGAGGAGACTATGGAATCGCTAGAAGCTGCATAGCAGTACATTTTATTCTGGCTGACCATGGAGGCGGCGGCATACTGGGGAATCATGAATCCGGAGTTCAGACCGGGGTTAGCTACGAGAAATTCAGGTAGTCCACGGAGTCCCATAATCAGTTGGGAGACACGGCGTTCGGAGATATTTCCCAATTCGGCCAGGGCGATGGCGAGGAAGTCATAAGAGATGGCAAGCGGTTGCCCGTGAAAGTTTCCGCCGGAGATGATCCGGTCTTCATCGGGGAAGATGGTGGGGTTGTCCGTGACGGAATTGATTTCGGTCAGCAGTACGGAGGCAACGTAGCGGATGGCATCTTTGGTGGCGCCATGTACTTGTGGGATGCAGCGGAAGGAATAGGGATCTTGCACGTGTTCTTTGTGACGTTCGATCAGTTCGCTACCGGCCAGTAGTTTGCGGAAGGCTTCGCCTGTCTCGATTTGTCCCTGATGGGGGCGGATTTGCTGGATGCAGTCCATAAACGGGTCGATACGACCATCAAAGGCTTCGAGAGAAAGGGCGGCTATCAGGTCGGCTCTTTTTCGAGAGGCGAAAGGCTTTGAGCATAGCAAACACACCGTTGGCACTCATAAATTGGGTGCCGTTCAGCAGGGCCAGTCCTTCTTTACTCATTAGTTTGACGGGTTCCCAGCCGAATTCGTCGAGTACGCTGATGGCTTCGCACTTTTTTCCCTTTATAGTAGACATCGCCGACACCAATCAGGGGGAGGAAAAGATTGGCAAGCGGTGCCAGGTCGCCGGAGGCTCCAAGGGAGCCACGGTCATAGACGATGGGCATGACGTCATTGTTGAAAGAAGTCGAGGATGCGCTGCACGGTGATTACTTGTACGCCGCTATGTCCCAATGAGAGGGCGTGGGCTTTGAGAAGCATCATCAGTTTGATGATGACGGGCGGATTTCTTCGCCTACGCTGCAAGCATGGCTTTTTATCAGGTTCTCCTGAAGCGTACCGAGTTCGTCGGGAGAAATATTTTTGGTACATAAAGAGCCGAAACCGGTTGTTATACCGTACAGCGGTTCTTCGGAAGAAGCTATTTTTGTGGTCGAGATAGTCACGACATTTCTGGATGCGCAACTTGGCTTCGGGAGCTAGTTCCAGTTTCAGGTTTTCGTTGATAATTCGTTCGATGATTTCGAAGGTCAATGCTCCGGAACCGATATGATATACATTCTTACTCATACGCGCAGGTCTTGATTTACGGCATCCAACAATTCTTTTTCTCTCCGGCAGGCGGTTTGCTCGATTGTATCGGCTTCGGTTTGCAGTTGGAGGACAAAATCTCTGTCTTTGAGCGAACCGAGGTTGATACGGACGTTCAGCAAGGCTCCCAATACAGCGGAACGGGCGGCCATCATGGCTACACAGGCATCTGTGACGGCATTCCGGTTCCCAAGCGGGCAACATCTGCTATGACGGACATCATATCCAGGGCTTTGCGGGCTACTTCCAACGGAACGAGGGCGGCTTGTTTGGTTGCTTCCTGAATGGCGGCACTTCGGGCGGCTTTCTCTTCGTCGGTTGTTTTAGGTAGTTTAAAGCAGGCAAATACTTCGTTGTAGGCAGCTGAATCTTTATCAATAAGTGCAATAAATTCGTCCAGCAGACGGAGGGTGATAGTTTGTGCGTGCTGCATTACTTCTTCACTGGCTTCGTATCCCTTTTTTTCCTACGGTGAGCCGTGCTACCATTGTGGAAAGGGCGGAAGCCAGTGCTCCATTCAAAGCGGCAATACTACCTCCACCGGGTACAGGGTCACTGCAAGCTACTTTATCTAAGAAATCTTTTACGGTTAAATCTGCTAACATGGTATTTTGTTTTTTAAGTGATTAATTGAGTCAACTATTAAGCGACGGGATACAGCATACCGCCTTTAATAGTCATGATTACACAGTTCATGCCTATATAATAAGGTAGAATATGATAGTTGTCGGAATTGAGAATGACGAAATCGCCTTGTTTACCTACTTCGATACTTCCAATACGGTCGGCTCGTTGAAGGGCGGCGGCTCCGTTCAGGGTGAGGGCAGTGATGGTTTCTTCGATGCTAATTTTCATATAGATGCAGGCCAGAGCAATGGTCAGCGGGATGGAACCGGAGAAACAACTGCCGGGATTCAGGTCGGTGGCAAGTGCCACAGCACAACCGACGTCAATCATTTCACGACCTCGCGCGTAGGGTTCTTTCAAGGCGAAAGCTGTCAGAGGCAACAGGGTGGCTACTACTCCGGCATCGGCCATTGCACGGATGCCGGCATCGGAAGCGTGCAGGAGATGGTCGGCAGACAGTGCTCCGAGTTCGGCTGCCAGTTCGGCACCGCCGAGAGGGAGACGATTTCGTCAGCGTGGAGTTTCAACAGAAAGCCGTGTTCCTTGGCTGCCTGAAGCAGGCGGCGGGATTGTTCGATAGAGAAAACGCCTTGTTCGCAAAAGACATCACAACATTCTGCCCACTTACCGGAATGGATAAGGGGAAGCATTTCACGAATCAGGAAGTCGATGTATTCGTCGCTTCTTCCCTGCATATTCTTCGGGAAGGGCATGGGCACCGAGAAAGGTGGAGACTATATCGACGCGTTTATGCTCGGTGTTGTTCAGGCTACGCATTACCTTTAGCTGTAATAGTTCGGTTTCCCGATCCAGTCCGTAGCCGCTTTTACCTTCTACGGTGGTTACTCCCATTGTGCTCATTCTTTTCAGAAAGCCTTCGGCTGCTGAACGCAGTTTAAGGTAATTCATTTGCCGGGTAGCTTTTACGGTACTGGCTATCCCCCTCCCGCCACGTTCCATGATGGACATATAGCTTTCGCCGTTCAGACGCCAGGAGAATTCTTCGGAACGTTCTCCGCCAAATACAAAATGGGTATGGGAATCAACGAAGCCGGGTAAAGAGGCAATGCCCGCGAGCGTTATAATGCCAATAGTGCTGGTAGTAACCATCCCGATCTTCACCACGGTTTTCACCAACGTAGGTAATGATTCCTTTGGTCACTTCCACGGTTCCGTTCTCTATGACTTGCAGTTGGGACATTTCTTCGCCTTTACGGGCGGAAAAGCCGATGGGGAGTTACGATACGGGCATTGAATATGATTAGGTTTTCACTCATAAATAGTTCATCATAATTAGTTCATATAATAAATGGAGATATGAATGGCGCGTTCTTTTAGAATGATGTTTGCCATAAAGCAATTGTGATTCATTCTATTTTCTTATTGACTATTCCATGATACGAGCTTCGAGAACTTGCTGCATGGTAAAGTTTTCGAGTCCGAGATAGTAGGAAGCGGTATCAATCAGAGCTTCCATCGGTACAAGACCGATTATTTCACTACCTACAATTGTAACACCGTAACGACGGGCTTCGATACGTACTAATTCGAAGGTACGGTAGAGTGCGGTACGGGTATAGTCGGTCATGTTAATGGATACTTGGGTAATGTTTCGCTCTTTCAGTTCCACTCCCATTGCTTTTACATAACGAAGTCCTCCATTGATATGGCGGATATTTCTTCGCTATCTTAGTGGCTATCTCCATATTATCTGTACTTAGATTGATATTGTAAGCTACGAGTGGCATACGGGCTCCGATTGCTACGGTACCTGCGGCTGGATGACGTTCGGCAGGTCCGAAATCTGGTTGCCATTCGGGTAGTTTGATCTTTTCGACCATGCCTTCAAATTCGCCTTTACGAACGGAGGCGAGATTTTCCCGGTGTGGCGCAGTAGCCGACTTTTCATACAGGAAGACGGGAAGATTATATAGCTCCGCAACTTTCGCCGCTACTTTTTTAGAGAGTTCGATGGCTTCTTCCATACTGGTGTTCTTAATCGGGATGAAAGGAATTACATCTACCGCTCCCATACGAGGATGTTGCCCGGTGTGCTGATTCAGGTCGATCAAACGGACAGCTACACCAACGGCTTCAACTACTGCTTCACACAGTGCTTCCGGCTCTCCCACAAGTGTGACAACCAGACGGTTATGATCTTCATCATTACTGTAATCAAGCAGTTTTACCCCGGCCTTAATACGGAAAGGGGCTACTATCTGATCTATTTTCTCTAAATCACGTCCCTCGCTAAAATTGGGGACGCATTCAATAATTTTATTCCAACTCATATCAAATATCTATTATTATAGAGGTTATACTTTACTGAATAACTATATGTTTTACATCAAATAGCCACATGGTTTATCCAAAATAACAGCATGTTCAAACTGTTCCATATATTGTGGGAATTTATTCCTTCACATTATGGGAACGCTTTCTCTTATATTGTGAGACTACTTTCCCACAATAGATGGAACTATCTTCTTTATTAATTCTTCGTTCGCCACATACGGCATTGTTATCTGATAATCTCTTGCATGGGAGTCATTAAATGCTTCGCTTGTCTCCATCGCATGCGGATTACGCGCCCATGAGCGACGGGCTACTCCGCCCATCACATCCCAAAGCATTGCCGAACGAAGTATTTCATCTACCCGTTCGCTACCGTCGCATACCATACCGAAGCCGCCATTGACTGCTTTGCCAATACCGACTCCCCCACCATTGTGCAAAGCTACCAGGCTCATTCCCGCGGGCACAATTTCCGGCAAAACATTGCACAGCCATATCTGCCATCACATTGCTTCCGTCTTTGATATTCGATGTCTCCCGGAAAGGAGAATCCGTTCCGCTTACATCGTGATGGTCTCGTCCCAGCATGATAGGACCTACTTCGCCCCGGCGGACCATCTCATTGAAACGGAGGGCTATGTTCATTCTCCCGACTGCATCCTGATACAGAATACGTGCCTGTGTACCCACCACGAGCTGATTCTTTTCTGCATCCCGTATCCAATTATAGTTGTCCAGATCCTGACCGCGCCGATTGACGTCAATACACTCCATAGCCGCATGGTCTGTTTTTATCAGATCTTCGTGTTTACCACTCAAGCAGACCCACCTGAACGGACCGTAGCCGTAATCAAAGAGTTGGGGTCCCATAATATCTTCGACATAACTCGGCCAGATAAATCCGTCCTTTTTCATCAACACCATTATAGGAGATTTCTTTTACTCCGGCATCGTATATGGCTTTCATGAAAGAGTTTCCATAATCAAAGAAATAGGTTCCGCGGGCTACCAATTTCTTGATGACCTCGAAATGACGGTGCAAAGATATGTCTACCAAGTGACGGAATTCCTCCGGAGATTCGTGAAGAAGGCGTGTGCGTTCTTCGAAAGTTAGTCCGGCTGGGCAGTATCCACCTTCGTAAACGGCGTGACAGGAGGTTTGATCGGATAATAGTTCGATCAAAATCTTTTCACGCTCGGCATACTCGAGCAGGTCTACTATATTCCCATGATAGGCAATGGAACAAGGTTCACGGCGTCGCATTGCTTCAGCTGCCATCCGGTATGCTTCTATGATATCTGCAGTCACATGCCCCACCCATCCCTGGCGGTAACGTGTTTCAATGCGTGAACGATCTACTTCGGCTATGATGGAGACTGCTCCTGCTATTTCGGCTGCTTTAGGTTGTGCACCACTCATTCCTCCCAAACCGGAAGAAATAAATAAGTGTCCCCGCAAATCTTGGTCTTGTGGAATGCCGAGTTTCAATCGTCCGGCATTCAGGAGGGTGTTGAAAGTGCCATGCACAATGCCTTGAGGACCGATATACATCCAACCACCAGCTGTCATCTGTCCGTAATTGGCAACTCCCATCTGGGCGGCAATATGCCAATCATGTTGATTGTCGAATTGTCCGATCATCATCGAATTGGTAATTATAACGCGGGGAGCATCGGGACGGGAGCGGAAAAGCCCCAATGGATGTCCGGATTCAATAACCAGTGTCTGTTCCTGGGTAAGTTCTTCCAGATATTGCTTAATCAGTCGATATTGCATCCAATTTTGGCAAACTTGCCCGGTTTCACCATAAGTAACAAGTTCGTAGGGATATAAGGCTATATCGAAGCAAAGGTTATTGTCAATCATTACCTGAAAAGCTTTGCCTTCAATGCATTGTCCCCGATATTCGTCAATCGGTTTGGCTTTCAGGTCGCCGGCAGGACGGAAACGGTATCCGTAAATCCGCCCGCGAGTGCGTAGTTCTTCCATAAATTCAGGAGCCAGTTGTTCGTGCCACTCGGAGGGAATATAACGCAAAGCGTTTTTTAAAGCTGTGATGGTCTGCGCCGGGGTAAGTGTATAACCACGGTCGGGAGCTCTCCGGATACCTTCTACAAAATCCGGATAAGGAGGTAGTGTGTTGCCAAGAGTTATTCTCATAATAAACAGAATTAAGGATTACAAACTGTAAGCAATACAGTCTTATAACTCTTCGCAAGATAGAAAAAAAGAAGATAAAAGACAAGAGATATAACAGATTTATTATCAGAAAGGCATTATTACATTTACTGCTTAATAGAATGGTAAGATACAGGCAATGTCAGGAGTCTCTTATGCTTTTATACAGATACAAATGCAGGTCTTTTATCCAAACGGACTAATAGGGCTTTTATTAAAATGGATAGCGGATTTTTCCATTAAATCAAAGCTATGAGTTCTGTGTTATTTGCATAATCCGCACCCTAATCATATCACTATGACCATGATTGTATTATGAACATACTCTTTCTCTGCTATACCAACAGAGATCGACAAAATTACTTTTTTTGTTTATTCTGCAACTCTAACAGATATTTAAAAGTATGCTTCGCTTCTTGACTATCATCTTTCAAATATGCTTGTTTCAGTTCCGGATAATTCTTCAATAATTGCAGCATTCTATCTTTCCCCAGAAAGTCGACTTTCCCTGTTTCACCATTCAATTCATAGCAAACACGTTTTGTAACCAGACTTGAAGCGGCAAGAGCATCGCCTATATTTCCCTCCTAGTTTTACATCATCTTCTTCCACAAAGTTGCCTCCGATGACTGATCCTAAAGGCATCGCACAAAAATAGATATTTTTACCCAATTGAACGGCAGGGGCATACCATGCTCCAAAACGCAATTTCTTATAGCGCAACTTACGACAGTTCAAATATAAATTTCCTTTTTCGTCACGCACAGCAAAACAACGCTTCTTCAAACGCCGGCACAACGACTCGTCATCACCGGCCGTTATCCGGTAATCAGCCCCTCCTGTTAATACAATCTGATTTCTGGAACGTTTTTCTACACGCAACACAGCAGTGGTATCGCCATGTTGAGTCAGTAACTCTTTCAGGTTGGAATAAATAATATTCTGCGCAATTAACGGAAGGCTAATCACGCTTATCAGCAAACATAAGATACATCCTTTCTTCATAAGCATCCTCCTTTCCTGTCTAACGCCTTTTCGAGTGGAAAGTTATAAATTTTAGCGGATAAATGCAAGAATGAGGAAAGAAATATTGAAAAAAAGCTGCTACCAGGAAATGCCCCCTACTCTTATTAAACGGAAACAGAACTTATATACCCCATTCCTTACAGCTAGTAAAGGCATTATCCAGACAAGTCATAATATGAGCTTGTTATTCCTTTCTATCTTCCGTTAATAAACAGTAAATCTACTCTTGACAAAAACAAGCTCCTATCCCGACCGTTATGAATTATATTACCTTTGCGCAAAAGATTTAAATTTGTCATGGAAAAACTAGAACAGATCATTACCACATATCAGCAAATCATCCAGAAAACAGAACTGGAGTTACAAAATGCACGAAAACGTATCTATTATATAAGTCTTCTCCGCCTGATCTTATTCGTAGGAGCTGTAGCAAATGCCATTATCTTTTGGTCTGATGGGTGGCTATGTCTCTCTGCTTTCGCTATCTTACCTTTTATCTTATTCATCTGGCTGGTAAAACGCCATAATTTCTGGTTCTACCGGAAAAGACTTTCTGAAAAAGAAAATAGAAATCAACGAGCAGGAACTACGTGCCATGCAATATGATTTTTCCGATTTTGACGATGGAAAAGAATTTGTTAATCCGTCTCATCTCTACACTCTTGATTTAGACGTATTTGGCGAACATTCTCTTTTCCAATACATCAACCGCACTGCAACGCCTATTGGCAAACTGCATCTTGCAAACTGGTTCAATGCACATCTGGAAAACAAAGAAGCTATTGAACATCGCCAGGAAGCTATACATGAATTGTCCACAGACTTAGAATATCGCCAACAAATCCGCTTACTCGGCTTACTCTATAAAGGAAAACCTGCCGATACCACCGAAATCAAAGAATGGGCAAACAGTCCAAGTTATTATCGGAAGCGTACACTTCTACGCATCCTCCCGACAGCGGTAACGATCATTAATTTCTTATGTATAGGTCTAGCCATTTTAGGTATTATCTCGGCCAGTATTGCAGGAGGAGTGTTTGTCGGCTTTGTATTATTCAGCACTATTTTTCTCTAAAGGAATCACTAAACTACAAACGACCTACGGAGAAAAGCTACAAATTCTTTCGACATACGCTGACCAGATTCTTCTCACTGAACAGAAAGAAATGCAAAGTCATATACTGCAAAGAGTTAAAAACGGAACTTACAAGTCAGAATCAAACCGCTTCTCAAGCAGTACGCCAGCTTTCAAAACTGATGAACGCGCTCGATCAACGAAGCAATCTGCTAATAAGCACGATACTCAATGGACTGATATTCTGGGAGCTGCGCCAAGTGATGCGAATCGAGAAGTGGAAAGAAATCCACGCATCTGACCTTCCCGCTGGATAGAAACCATCGGAGAAATTGACGCTTATTGTTCTCTGGCAACATTCGCATATAATCATCCGGATTACATCTATCCTACCATTGCTGCTCAATCTTTCCATCTGCAGGCTGAAGCTTTGGGGCATCCTTTAATGGATCGCAACAAATGTGTACGCAACGGAATAGACATTGAAAGACGTCCTTTCTTTATTATTATCACAGGAGCCAATATGGCAGGAAAAAGCACGTATTTACGTACTGTAGGAGTGAACTATCTACTAGCATGTATAGGGGCTCCCGTTTGGGCAAAGCGGATGGAAATATATCCGGCTCGCCTCGTCACCAGCCTTCGGACCAGTGACTCCTTAACCGACAACGAATCTTATTTTCTTTGCCGAACTCAAGCGACTTAAATTAATCATAGATAAGCTTGAAGCAGGAGAAGAACTTTTCATCATCCTTGATGAAATATTGAAAGGTACCAACTCCATGGACAAACAGAAAGGCTCTTTCGCCCTTATCAAACAATTCATGCACATGAATACCAATGGCATCATCGCCACTCATGACTTGTTGCTAGGAACTTTAGTGGACTCCTTCCCACAAAATATCCGGAATTACTGTTTCGAAGCTGACATTACCAACAATGAACTCACCTTCTCTTACCAAATGAGAAACGGAGTTGCGCAAAATATGAATGCCTGCTTCTTAATGAAAAAAATGGGGATCGCCGTCATTAACGACTAATCCCCATCTTCGTATGAAAATCAAAGTTATCTTTTACAGTAACATCTAAAACCTGCTTTATTTAGTAGCAGCAAACTGAATATAAAACTTCAAGCTACCTAGTTTTAATGTGTCGGAAAAAACTAAGTCAAACAGATTTTGTAGAGATACTTTTACTGCATTTTACTTTTTGTCAGAAACGCTATTACCGCTGAAGCTTGTTCATCAGTGAAATACTGCACTGACGTTATTGGCTGATATGTGTAAGGTACAAATTGGAATAACTGTACAGCTGCAAACTTTTTATCAGCAGAAAGTATCACATCCATACGTATATTACCACTAGCCTCGCTTTTTATTTTCGAATCAGCGGAGAATGAACCCGAATTCACAAGATTCCTCAAAGCATCCATGTGTTTCAAATCAAAGAATACACTATGCTCTTTAGCCACACTTTTGGTTGGCAAATAAATAACCTTCTTTTGATTTCCAGAAGAGACGGAAAATCCCCATAAGGAATAAACCTGTTCCCAGAACCATCAAAGCCATACTAACCGTAGAAGACTTATCATCCAATTCGAAAGTGGAAACAAAAGCTAAAATACCGACCAATAACATAACAGAAGAGATTAAAACTCCTGAAACACTTATGCGTTTAGCGATATCGGGGTGTGTAGATGCAAATATAGTAGCATCAATCGTTTGAGTAGTTGCCATAATATTTAAAGTTTAAATTATTAGTAAAAATATAAAGATAAAAAGGATATAGTCACCGGTATTACAGAAGATACCAGTAACCACAAAATAAACAATACCAATAAATATACTGCTAAATAATTATACGCCTCAAGGTGTATACATAGTATTCACTCGATGGCTGGCAATAATAGGAAGTTGTTGTACCATAAATCCGCCCCCAGTGTTGTGAAAGTGAGTTATCACGATCAGCACAACATTGTAGCGCATTCTTTTAAAGAAAAGAAATATTCTCCAAGCTGTACACGTTGAATACGTGTCACAGATATCTGATGGCTTTGCAAGTTGTTCAGTTCAGCCACAGGCTTACCCAGGAAGATCCGGTGCGCTGATTTCCCCATGCTGTCTCATAGCATATGTAATATCACGCTCCTGTTCATCCACCACTTTCGCAGTAGAAACATTGCCTGCTATGCTATGAAAAGCAACAGTCAGCAACAGAAACAATATTACCTTTACAAATTTTGCCATATTCACCTGCAAATATAACAGATTCTCTCTATGAAAAGTTTAATTAGGATATATTTTAATGTATCTTAGTATTAATAAACGGCAGACAAACAAAAAAGGCTACCTGTGAGGGTAGCCTTTTTTATATCTATAAGAATAACTGTAAAATTATTCAGCCGATTCAGCTTTTGGTTCTTCAGCCTTAGGAGCTTCAGTTGCAGGAGCTTCAACAGCAGCAGGAGCAGCTTCAGCAGCTTTCTTCGAACGACGAGTACGAGTAGCTTTCTTAGCAACTTTTTCCTTAGCCATGTTTTCATTGTAGTCAACCAACTCGATGAAGCACATTTCTGCATTGTCACCCAAACGGTTACCAGTCTTGATAATACGAGTATAACCACCCGGACGATCAGCAATCTTAACAGAGATTTCTTTGAACAACTCTGTTACTGCAATCTTATCTTGCAAGTTGCTAAATACAACACGACGAGAGTTCGTAGTATCTTCTTTAGACTTAGTAATCAAAGGCTCAACAAACTTTTTCAAAGCTTTCGCCTTTGCAACAGTCGTAGTGATTCTTTTGTGCTTGATCAAAGAGCAAGCCATGTTAGATAACATAGCGCTTCTATGAGAAGCAGTACGACCTAAATGATTGAATTTTTTATTATGTCTCATTTTTTATTCTTTATCTAATTTATATTTAGAAATGTCGGTTCCAAACGACAGATTCAGACTTTCCAGCAAATCATCAAGCTCGGTAAGCGATTTCTTCCCGAAGTTTCTGAATTTCAGCAGGTCAGTTTTGTTGAATTGTACCAAGTCGCCGAGAGTTTCTACATCATCATCCTTCAAACAGTTGAGGGCACGAACTGATAAGTCCATATCAACAAGCTTAGTCTTCAACAGCTGACGCATGTGCAATACTTCTTCATCAAACTCTTCATTGCCATCAGTATCATTACTTTCAAGCGTGATCTTCTCGTCAGAGAACAACATGAAGTGATAAATCAGAATTTTGCAGCTTCTTTCAGTGCTTCTTTCGGATGTATAGAACCGTCGGTACTAATTTCAAGCACTAGCTTTTCGTAGTCAGTCTTCTGTTCTACACGGAAGTTTTCTACAGCATACTTGACATTACGTATCGGTGTATAAATAGAGTCGATTGGAATTACATTAACATCCGTGCAATATTCGCGATTTTCATCAGCAGGAACATATCCACGACCCTTGTTAATAGTAATATCAATCTGCATAGTTGCCTTAGAATCTAAATGACAAATAACTAATTCCGGATTTAACACTTCAAATCCAGTCAAATACTTACCTATGTCACCTGCTTTAAATTCACTGGAATTCTCGACAGTGATGCTCACTTTTTCGCTCTCGAACTCTTCAACTACTTGCTTGAATCTCACTTGTTTCAGATTCAAGATAATGTTGGTAACATCCTCTTTTACTCCAGGTACACTAGAAAATTCATGCTCCACGCCATCGATTCTGATAGTAGTGATAGCAAAACCCTCTAATGAAGAAAGAAGGATACGGCGTAATGCATTACCTACGGTAATACCAAACCCCGGTTCCAACGGACGAAATTCGAATTTACCGAATCTGAGTCCGCCTCCAACATTAATACTTTATCAGGTTTTTGAAATGCTAATATCGCCATGAAATTAATTATTATTTAGAATACAATTCAACGATCAAATGTTCTTTAATGTTCTCAGGAATGTCTGCTCTTTCAGGTATGTGCAACATTTTACCAACCTTTGAAGCCTCGTCCCATTCCAACCAAGCATACTTGCTGTGATTGAAACCTGCAAGAGAATTAGCAATTACTTCCAAAGATTTAGATCTTTCACGAACACCAATCAATTGTCCTGGTTTTACTGCGAATGAAGGAATGTTTACCACTTCACCATCTACAGTAATATGCTTGTGACTAACCAACTGACGAGCAGCAGCACGTGTAGGAGCAATACCCAAACGGAATACTACGTTGTCAAGACGGCCTTCCAACAATTGAAGGCACCTCACCGGTAATACCTTTAGCGGTAGCGGCTTTTTCAAACAAATTGCGGAATTGTTTTTCTAAAACTCCATAAGTGTATTTCGCTTTCTGCTTTTCACGAAGTTGCACACCATATTCAGAAGTTTTTCTTTTCTTGAATTACCATGTTGTCCGGGAGGATAATTCTTCTTTGACAAAACTTTGTCAGCTCAAAGATTCCTTCACCGAATTTACGGGCTATTCTTGATTTTGGTCCAGTATATCTAGCCATTTCTTTTTAAATATTTAATTGTTTATTCATGAACTCAATTTGTTGCAGCCGCGATTGCAGAGAAAATTAAATGCAATCCAAAAACAAAATCAAGATCATTGTGTAAGTTAAAGGTAAATTAAACTCTACGTCTTTTCGGAGGACGACAACCATTATGTGGAAGCGGAGTCACGTCAATGATTTCAGTAACCTCAATGCCAGCTCCGTGGATAGTTCTAATAGCAGACTCACGTCCGTTACCTGGACCTTTCACATATGCTTTTACCTTTCTCAGGCCAAGATCAGATGCAATCTTTGCACAATCCTGGGCAGCCATCTGAGCTGCATAAGGAGTATTCTTTTTAGAACCTCTAAATCCCATCTTTCCTGCAGACGACCAAGAGATAATCTGCCCTTCACTATTTGCAAGAGAAACAATAATATTGTTGAAAGATGAATGAACATGCAATTGTCCATTAGCATCTACCTTAACATTTCTCTTCTTAGCTGCAACTGTTTTTGCCATATCAACAATTATTATTTAGTAGCTTTTTTCTTATTAGCAACGGTTTTCTTTCTACCCTTACGAGTACGTGCATTGTTCTTAGTGCTCTGACCTCTAACAGGCAGGCCAATACGGTGACGTACACCACGGTAGCAACCAATATCCATTAATCGCTTAATGTTCAATTGGATTTCAGAACGAAGATCACCTTCTACTTTATACTCTGCACCGATAATCTCACGAATCTTAGCAGCTTGATCATCTGTCCAGTCTTTAACCTTCAGATCTTTATCTACACCAGCTTTATCTAAAATTTTTGCTGAACTACTGCGACCTATTCCATATACATAGGTCAACGCAATTTCACCTCTTTTGTTCTGAGGTAAATCTACACCAACTATTCTTATAGCCATATACTTAATTATTTTTTTTGCAAAAATAATAAATTATCCTTGACGTTGTTTATACTTAGGATTTTTCTTGTTAATAACATACAAACGGCCATTACGTCTAACGATCTTACATTCTGGCGTGCGTTTCTTTAATGATGCTCTTACTTTCATATCTTATTTTATTTATATCTAAACACAATTCTTCCTTTCGATAAGTCGTAAGGAGACATTTCGACTCTCACTTTATCTCCCGGCAAAATCTTGATGTAATGCATCCGCATCTTACCTGAAATATGTGCAGTAATCTCATGTCCGTTTTCTAATTCAACACGAAACATTGCATTTGACAATGCTTCAACTATAACTCCATCTTGTTCTATTGCAGATTGCTTTGCCATATTATATTGCTTTATCTCCTAAAACTTCTTCTATGAATTTGAATGAAGACAAAATATCAGCTTCACCAGCTCCAACAGCTATCGTATGTTCAAAATGTGCAGCACATTTACGATCTCTGGTCCTCACAGTCCATCCATCACGTTCCATAATCACTTGTCGATCTCCCAATGTTATCATCGGCTCTATCGCTATGCAAAGGCCTCTTTTCATCAAAGGTCCATATCCTCTTTTACCATAATTAGGTACTTGAGGATCTTCGTGCATCTCTTTACCAATGCCATGACCAACAAACTCACGCACTACACCATAAGAGTGAGACTCACAATATTGCTGAATAGCATACCCGATGTCTCCGATTCTTTTGCCTTGCACTGCGTTCTGAATGCCAATATATAACGCTTCTTTAGTTACCTTCAACAAGTTACGAATTTCTTCGTCCACCTCTCCTACACAAAAAGTATAAGCAGAATCACCACAAGAAACCATTCATGTAAGTTCCGCAATCCACTGATACGATATCGCCATCTTTCAGTACAATATCCCCTGGGATTCCATGTACAACCTGCTCATTAACAGAAGTACAAAGAGATGCGGGAAATGGTTCTCCATATTGATTCGGAAATCCTTTGAAAGTTGGAGTTGCCCCATGATCTCTAATGAACTCTTCAGCAACCTTATCCAACTCACGTGTAGTTACACCAGGCTTCACCAGTTTGGCAACCTCTGCAAGAGTTTTACCAACAAGCAGGTTACTCTGACGGAGCAATTCTATTTCATCTTCTGTTTTAAGAAATATCATTTCTAATCTAAAGAATTAATATGCCGCTACACCAGCGCGTCCTTTAATACGACCAGACTTCAACAGACCATCATAGTGTCTCATCAACAAATGACTTTCAACCTGTTGCAGTGTATCAAGAACAACACCTACAAGAATTAACAAAGATGTACCGCCGAAGAATTGAGCAAATCCAGCTTGCACTCCGAATATACCGGCAAAAGCAGGCATAATAGCAACTAAAGCCAAGAAGAAAGAACCCGGCAAAGTAATACGAGACATTATATCATCAATATACTCTGCTGTTTTCTTTCCCGGTTTAATACCAGGGATGAAACCATTATTTCTCTTCATATCCTCAGCCATCTGAGTCGGATTAATTGTAATTGCAGTATAGAAATATGTAAATAATATAATCATTACCGCAAAAGACAAAATTATACCAGAAACTTGTATGATCTGTAAACGCATGCAAGAAACCACCTGCGTTATTTACATTATTGAAAAACCGATAAATGTAATTGGAATAAACATGATTGCCTGAGCAAAAGATTATAGGCATTACACCGGCAGCATTCACCTTTAAAGGGATATACTGTCTAGCACCACCATATTGCTTGTTACCAACAATTCTTTTTGCATACTGTACAGGAATCTTTCTTGTACCTTGTACCAAAGAATTGCAGCGCCAATCACTAACAATAAGAATACGATTTCAATTATAAACATAATCAGACCACCGCTCTTATTTGCTACTCTGGATACAACTTCTTGCAACAAAGCATCAGGGAAACGAGCGATAATACCAATCAAGATGATAAATGAAATACCGTTACCAATACCTTTATCAGTAATTCTTTCACCAAGCCACAAAATAAACATACTACCTGCTGCCAAAATAATGGTAGAGGTAACCATAAACAGAGTCCAATCTAATGAAGCATTTAAGGAAGGGCCAGCCTGCATTTTAAGATTGAGCAAATAAGAAGGGGCCTGAACTAACAATATAGCAATCGTCAGGTAACGAGTATATTGATTCATTTTTCTTCTGCCGCTCTCACCTTCGCGCTGCAACTTCTGGAAATACGGCACAGCGATTCCCAATAGCTGAATAACGATAGATGCAGAGATATAAGGCATGATTCCTAATGCAAAAATAGAGGCATTAGAAAATGCTCCTCCAGAGAACATATTTAACAAGGCTAAAAGGCCTTCACTTGTTTGTTCGTGCAATTTTGCCAGCATCGCCGGATTAATACCCGGTAATACGACATACGATCCGAAACGGTAAATTGCCACGAACAATATGGTGATGAGGATCCGCTGTCTCAGATCCTCAATCTTCCATATATTCTTTAATGTTTCAATAGCTTTTCTCATTGAATCAGAGTTTTACTACAGTTCCACCAGCAGCTTCAATAGCAGCAGCAGCACTCTTAGAGAATGCGTTAGCTTCTACTTCCAGCTTGTTAGTCAGAGCTCCGTTACCCAATACTTTAACCAATTGATTTGAAGAAATAAATCCTGCTTCAATAAAGTCGTTAACACCAACTTTTGCCAAGCTTTTAGCTTCAGCAAGTTTTTGGATAGTATCCAAGTTGATAGCTTTATATTCTACACGATTGATATTCTTAAAACCAAATTTAGGTACTCGACGTTGAAGAGGCATCTGACCACCTTCAAAACCGATTTTCTTAGAGTATCCAGATCTTGATTTAGCTCCTTTATGACCTCTTGTAGAAGTACCACCTAAGCCAGAACCAGTTCCACGTCCAATTCTTTTCTTGTCTTAGTAGATCCCTCTGCAGGTTTTAAATTACTTAAGTTCATATTGTAATTTCGTTTTATTATTCAACAAATAATTACTTAACAATGGCAACCAAGTGTTTTACTTTATCTACCATCCAAGAATTGAAGGAGTGCTTTCGTGTTCAACCACACGGTTCAGTTTACGAAGTCCCAGTGCATCGAGTTCTTTTCTGATCAGCTGGAGCACCAATTCTACTTTTAACTTGTTTAATCTTTATAGTTGACATATCTCCTCCTTATCCTCTAAATACTTTTTCAACACTAATACCTCTGTTCTGAGCAACCATTCTTGCATCACGCATTTCACTCAAAGCTTCGATTGTAGCTTTAACAAGGTTGTGCGGATTTGAAGAACCTTTAGATTTTGCCAAAACGTCAGTAATACCAACACTTTCCAATACAGCACGCATAGCACCACCAGCTACTACACCGGTTCCGTGAGATGCAGGTTTGATGAATACTTCAGCACCACCAAACTTAGCTGATTGTTCATGAGGAACAGTACCTTTCAAAACTGGTACTTTCACCAGGTTCTTTTTAGCTGACTCAACGCCTTTAGCGATAGCAGCTGTTACTTCACCTGCTTTACCAAGTCCCCAACCGATAATACCTTCTTCGTTACCTACAACAACGATTGCAGAGAAACTAAAAGTTCTACCACCTTTGGTAACTTTAGTAACACGATTAATAGCAACCAATCTATCCTTCAGTTCTATATCGTTAGTAACCTTAACTCTATTATTAACTCCTGCCATAATGATTAAAATTTAAGTCCACCGTTACGAGCAGCATCATCTACTTCTTTTACTCTCCCATGATACAAGTAACCATTACGGTCGAAAACAACAGTAGTTATACCTGCTTCCTGAGCCTTTTTAGCAATCATTTCACCAACTTTAGCAGCTTGTTCTTTTCTTTGCGACTTTCTCAGCCATGCCTAAAGAAGAAGCAGCGGCCAGTGTCTTACCAGAAAGATCATCGATAATCTGGACATAAATTTGCTTGTTACTTCTAAATACACTCATACGCGGACATTCAGTAGTACCTGAAATCTTGTTGCGTACTCTATATTTGATCTTAACTCGTCTTTCTATTTTTGTTGTCATAATAATCTAATTTTATATGATTTACTTAGCGCCGGCTGATTTACCAGACTTTCTACGAATTACTTCGCCAACAAACTTAATACCTTTACCCTTATATGGTTCAGGTTTACGGAAAGAACGTATTTTAGAGCAAACTTGACCAAGCAATTGTTTGTCACACGATTCCAATATAATAAGAGGATTCTTATTTCTTTCAGACTTAGTTTCAACTTTCACCTCAGCAGGCAATTGAATGAAAATATTGTGTGTATAACCTAAAGCCAGCTCAATGATGTTACCTTGGTTTGAAGCACGATAACCTACACCTACAAGTTCCAGTTCTTTCTTGTATCCTTCAGATACGCCCACAACCATGTTATGAACTAAAGAACGATACAAACCGTGGAAAGCATGTTTCTGCTTCGGGTTATCAAGCATTTCTTTATCGTTTTCTGTTAAAGTTACGTGTCCGTCTTCAATAGCAACATTGATAGCAGGATTCACATATTGGCTAAGTTCGCCTTTGGGTCCCTTTACGGTAACCACATTATCCTTCAGAGTGATTGTCACTCCAGCAGGGATACTAATGGGTAATTTTCCTATTCTTGACATTGCTAATTCCTCCTAATTAATATACATAACACAAGACTTCACCACCGATTTTCAGTTCTGCAGCCTCTTTGTTAGTCATTACACCTTTGGAAGTAGATATTATAGCAATACCCAGCCCATTAATAACACGCGGCATATCTTTGTAACCAGTATACTTACGCATACCCGGAAGATATTCTTTCTAACTTTTGATTGCGTTAACTTTGTTAACAGAATCATACTTCAAGGCAACCTTAATAGTTCCTTGAGGACCATCTTCTACAAACTTATAGTTAAGGATGTAGCCTTTTTCAAAAAGAATCTTAGTGATTTCTTTTTTCAAGTTCGAAGCGGGAACTTCAACAACTCTGTGCTTTGCACCAATCGCGTTCCGCAACCTCGTCAAATAATCTGCTATTGGATCAGTCATATAAAAATAAATTAAATTAATCAGGACTTCCCTGACAATATTTAAACAATAATTACCAGCTTGCTTTTTTTATTTTTACGCACTGGATCAGTCCGTTAGATGCCATCTCACGGAATTGAATTCTCGAAATTCCGAACTGACGAATATAACCTTTAGGACGACCAGTCAGTTTGCAACGGTTGTGCATACGAATTGGATTAGAATTCTTAGGCAACTCTTGCAACTTCTGTGCAGCTTCAAAAGCATCGGCAGGATCACCTGTTCTTACGATTTGCTTCAAAGCAGCTCTTTTCTCGGCGTATTTGGCTACTAATTTAGCACGCTTTACTTCACGTGCTTTCATTGATTCCTTTGCCATATCTATTAGTCTTTTTTAGCGTTTTTAAAAGGTAAACCGAATTCCTTCAGCAAAGCATAACCTTCTTCATCTGTTTCCGCAGAGGTTACAAAGGTAATATTCATTCCGAGAATTCTTGTAATACTATCGATATTTATTTCAGGAAAATGATTTGTTCCTGAATACCAAGGGTATAGTTACCTTTACCATCAAACTTACTTTCGATACCTTTGAAGTCACGAATACGAGGAAGAGCTACACGAACCAATTTTTCAAAGAATTCGTACATTCTTTCACGACGTAAAGTTACCATAACACCAATCGGCATTTTTTTACGCAACTTAAAGTTTGCGATATCTTTACGAGAAATGGTAGCTACAGCCTTTTTGACCTGTAATAGCTGTCATTTCATTGATTGCTACTTCGATAATCTTCTTATCAGCAACAGCCATACCTAATCCCTGATTGATTACAATCTTCTTAAGTACGGGTATCTGCATTGTAGAAGAATACTGGAACTGTGATTTCAATGCAGGTGCTATACGCTCTGCATATTCTTTCTTAAGACTAGCAGTATTACTCATTACTTAATCTCCTCTCCTGATTTTTTAGAATAACGCACTAAAGTTCCTTCCGAACTCTTTTTTCTCCCAATACGCGTTGCTTTACCAGTTTTTGGATCAACCGGGTTCAAGTTTGAAATGTGGATAGAAGCTTCTTGCTTCACAATACCACCTTGTGGATTCTTTGCATTCGGCTTTGTGCTTTTAGATACCATATTGATACCTTCTACAAATGCACGTCCTTCTTTAACAAGAACCTTCAATACACGACCAGTTTTGCCCTTATCTTCACCAGCATTTACGTAAACTGTATCGCCTTTTTTAATATGTAATTTACTCATTACTTAAATCTTTTACAAAATTAAAGTACCTCAGGCGCAAGTGACACAACTTTCATGTTTGTAGCACGAAGTTCTCTTGCTACAGGACCGAAAATACGACTACCTCTAATTTCACCTGCATTATTCAACAACACGCAAGCATTATCATCAAAACGTATATAAGAACCATCAGGACGACGGATTTCTTTCTTTGTACGTACAATCAAAGCCTTTGATACTGCACCTTTTTTAACATCACTAGAAGGGATAACACTCTTTACTGAAACTACAATGACATCCCCCACTGAAGCATAACGACGACCTGTACCACCCAAAACGCGGATACACAACGCCTCTTTCGCTCCACTGTTATCACATACTGTAAGTCTGGATTCTACTTGTATCATAATTACTTAGCTCTTTCAATTATTTCTACTAATCTCCATCTTTTAGTCTTGCTCAAAGGACGAGTTTCCATGATGCGTACAGTATCACCTACATTGCATTCATTCTTTTCATCGTGAGCATGGTACTTCTTCGTTTTGCTAACGAACTTACCATATATAGGGTGTTTTTCTTTGAACTTAGCAGCAACGGTAATGGTTTTTTCCATCTTATTGCTCAGCACAACCCCTGTTCTTTCTTTTCTTAAATTTCTTGCTTCCATCAAGCTGATCATTTATTGTTAAGTTCTCTTTGGCGTAACTCTGTTCTCATACGCGCAATCGTCCTGCGTAATTGTTTGATCTGCGCAGGATTTTCCAAAGGAGAAATAGAATGATTGATAACCATCTGGTTGTAATTAGCCGTTTCCGCCTCTACTCTTTCTACCAAATCATTAGTAGACATTTCTTTAATTTCTGCAATTTTCATAAACCTTACGCATTTTGATTTTGAATATCATAATCACGTCTCACGACAAACTTCGTAGTAATCGGAAGTTTCTGAGCTGCCAAACGCAAAGCTTCTTTCGCGATCTCGTAAGATACTCCTTCAGCTTCAATAATAATTCTACCTGGAGTCACCGGAGCCACAAATCCCTCTGGAGCACCTTTACCCTTACCCATACGTACATCAGCAGGTTTTCTAGTAATCGGTTTATCCGGGAAAATACGAATCCAAATCTGTCCCTGACGTTGCATATATCTTGTCACTGCAATACGAGCAGCTTCAATCTGACGGCCTGTAATCCACTTAGTCTCCAAAGCCTTTATGCCAAAAGAACCAAAAGCGAGCTGGTTGCCTCTCTGTGCATTACCTTTAGCGCGGGCCTTTTTGTTGTCTTCTGAATTTTGTCTTTTTCGGTTGTAACATAGTTTCCTAAAATTCAAATTCGTTTAGCGATTATTTTTCTTTCTTTTGAAGTTCTTTCCGCCGCCGTTGTTTCCACCATTGTTTCCACGACCACTCTCTTTGCTTTGTGTAAAGTTGGGAGCTAATTCTCTCTTACCAAACACTTCACCTCTACAGATCCAAACTTTAATACCGAGAAGACCCACTTTAGTCAATGCTTCTGCATGACAGTAGTCGATGTCTGCTCTGAAAGTGTGCAACGGAGTTCTTCCTTCCTTATACATTTCAGAACGGGCCATTTCAGCTCCATTCAAACGTCCTGAAATCTGAATTTTGATACCTTCCGCACCCATACGCATTGTATTTGCGATAGCCATTTTAATGGCACGGCGATAGGCAATTTTACCTTCTACCTGGCGAGCGATGTTGTTAGCAACAATCACAGCATCCAGTTCCGGTCTTTTCACTTCAAAGATATTGATCTGAATATCTTTGTCGGTAACCTTCTTCAACTCTTCTTTTAACTTATCAACTTCCTGGCCACCTTTACCGATGATAATACCCGGACGAGCAGTGCAAACAGTAATAGTAACGAGCTTCAGCGTACGTTCAATTACGATTCTTGATACACTTGCCTTCGCAAGTCTTGCATTAAGATATTTACGGATCTTGCTATCTTCCAGCAAAGAGTCACCGTAATCATTTCCACCATACCAGTTAGAATCCCATCCTCTGATAATTCCTAAACGGTTGCTTATTGGATTAACTTTTTGTCCCATCTACCTTAATTTTGATCTTCGTTATTACTTTTAGAACCAACGAACAATGTTACGTGATTTGAACGTTTGCGAATTCTGTAACCTCTACCCTGCGGTGCCGGTCTCATTCTTTTGAGTGTAGCGCCACCATCAACAAAAATCTGCGTTACGAACAACTCACCGCTTTCTGCTTTACGTTCGTTTTTCTGTTCCCAGTTAGCAATTGCAGAGCGCAACAATTTTTCCACTCTTGCAGCTGCTTTTTGAAGAAAACTTCAAAACGCCAAGTGCTCTGTTCACTTCCATCCCACGAATCATGTCAGCCACGAGACGCATCTTACGTGGAGAAGTAGGAACATTTTGCAATTTAGCAAAATACATGGTTTTAAGGGCTTCTTTTCTTTTTTCAGCCGATATTTTTTTTCTTGCTCCCATTATATTTATTACTTTATTATTTCAGATAAATCCTGTTATTTTTTCTTGTTACCAGCGTGTCCTCTGAATGTACGAGTTGGAGCAAATTCGCCCAACTTGTGTCCTACCATATTTTCGGTAACATATACAGGAATAAATTTATTTCCGTTGTGAACTGCAACTGTATGGCCTACAAAATCAGGCGAAATCATTGAAGCTCTGGACCAAGTCTTAACGACAACTTTCTTGCCTGATTCATTCATAGCAAGCACTTTCTTTTCGAGTTTTACGTTAATATATGGACCTTTTTTTAATGAACGACTCATAGTTTACTCAATTAATCAGATTACTTTTTTCTTCTCTCAATAATGTACTTAGACGATTGTTTCTTAGGAGCTCTAGTCTTAAGTCCCTTAGCGTACAATCCCTTACGAGATCTTGGGTGACCTCCGGAAGCACGTCCTTCACCACCACCCATCGGGTGATCAACCGGGTTCATAACAACACCACGGTTGCGAGGACGACGGCCCTGCCAACGAGAGCGACCTGCCTTACCTGAGCTTTCCAATCCATGATCTGAGTTACCAACACTACCGATAGTAGCTTTACAAGTGCTAAGTATTTGTCTTACTTCACCTGAAGGCAATTTGATTACACAATACTTACCTTCTCTTGAAGTCAGCTGAGCGAAGTTACCTGCTGATCTAACCAGAGCAGCACCCTGACCCGGACGCAATTCAATATTGTGAATTACAGTACCCACCGGAATGTTCTGAAGCGGAAGAGCATTACCAATCTCAGGCGCAGCGTTCTCTCCCGACATCAAAGTCGCACCAACTTGCAATCCATTGGGAGCAATAATATATCTTTTTTCACCATCAGCATAAAATAACAATGCGATACGAGCCGAACGGTTCGGATCGTATTCGATCGTTTTTACAACTGCCGGAACACCGTCTTTATTTCTCTTGAAATCGACAATTCTGATCACTTTTCTATGACCGCCACCTAAGTAGCGCATTGTCATCTTACCTTCGTTGTTACGACCGCCAGATGATTTTTTACCATATACAAGCGACTTTTCTGGTACTGATGCAGTAATTTCCTCGAAAGTACCAATAATCTTATGTCTTTGCCCCGGTGTTGTGGGCTTAAATTTACGTACTGCCATTTTTATTAAATATTGCTATAAAAATCAATAGTATCTCCTTCTTTCAATGTCACGATGGCTTTTCTTAAAAGCGTTCGTACGACCATTGATGATACCTGCTTTTGTATAACGGCTCTTATTTTTGCCAGCATACTTCACAGTATTCACATCAACTACCGTAACATTATAAAGGGCTTCAACTTCACTCTTAATTTCCAGTTTATTAGCTTCAGGACGTACAATAAAGCCGAAACGATTCAGCTTATCAGTTATTGCAGTCATTTTCTCTGTCACCAACGGTTTAATAATAATTCCCATTATTTAAGCCTCCTTTTTAGATTAAGATATTGTCAATAGCCTTCAAAGAGCTTTCTGTAAGCACAACAACCCCAGCATTCAATACTCTGTAAGTATTTAATCCTGAGACAGTCTGAACGTTTGCACCTTCTATGTTACGAGCTGACAAATATACATTTTTATTTGCTTCTGGTAAAACTACAAGTAGTCTTTTTGTCGGAAACTTTAAGATTTTTTGTCATTGCAACGAAATCTTTTGTCTTAGGAGCTTCAAATGTGAAATCCTCAACGACAACGATTGCATCGTTTTGAGCTTTATACGACAAAGCTGACTTACGAGCCAATGTCTTAACTTTTTTATTCAGCTTGAAGTAGTAGTCTCTTGGTTTAGGACCGAAAACACGAGCACCACCTACGAGAACCGGCGAGTTCATATCACCACGACGTGCTCCACCGCCACCTTTCTGACGACCGATCTTACGAGTAGATCCGCTGATTTCGCTTCTCTCTTTTGACTTGTGAGTACCCTGACGCTGGTTAGCCATAAATTGCTTTACGTCCAGATAGATAGCGTGGTCATTGGGCTCAATTCCGAAGATAGATTCGTTTAACGTAACCTTTCTTCCAGTGTCTTCACCTTTAATGTTATATACGTTAACTTCCATTATTTTTCAATTAATACGATTGAACCTTTGCAACCCGGTACAGAACCCTTGATCAAAAGAAGATTGTGTTCCGCGATTACTTTTAATACCTGCAAGTTTTGAACAGTAACTCTGTCACCACCCATTTGTCCGCCCATGCGCATTCCTTTGAACACTTTTGCAGGATACGAACAAGCACCGATAGAACCCGGTTTACGGGCACGGTTATGCTGACCGTGAGTAGATTGACCTACACCACCAAAAGCCATGTCTTCTTAACTACACCCTGGAAGCCTTTACCTTTAGAGGTACCAACAACGTCAACAAAGCTAGCGTCATTAAACATCTCTACAGTAATGGTATCACCCAAATTCAACTCTGTTTCAAATTCCTTGAACTCGGCCAAGTGTCTCTTCGGTGTTACTCCAGCCTTTTTGAAGTGACCCATCAACGGTTTAGTTGTATGTTTTTCCTTTTTGTCCTGGAAACCCAACTGAACGGCTGCATAGCCATCTTTTCTCTACGGTCTTTACCTGAGTAACAACACAAGGACCTGCTTCGATAACAGTGCATGGTACATTTCTTACCATCGGCACTGAAAACGGATGTCATTCCGATTTTTTTTCCTAATAATCCTGGCATTTCACTAATTTTTAAATACTACACTTTAATTTCTACTTCCACACCACTTGGCAATTCCAACTTCATCAAAGCATCTACTGTCTTAGCTGTTGAGCTATAGATGTCGATTAATCTCTTATAAGAAGAGAGTTCAAATTGCTCACGAGACTTTCTTGTTAACGAAAGTCGAGCGGTTTACTGTAAAGATACGTTTGTGCGTAGGCAGAGGAATTGGACCACTAACGATAGCACCCGTAGCCTTTACGGTTCTTACAATCTTCTCAGCTGACTTGTCAACCAAGTTGTGGTCGTAAGATTTCAATTTAATTCTAATTTTCTGACTCATTATTTTTTTTAATTAATATATTTATAAATAAGATAAAGCGGCAGGCTAAGAGTCATTCGCTAGCCTGCTGCTTTAGATATTTTAGAGTAAATCAGCGCGTCCTTTTACTTCTTCCAATACAGCCTTAGCAATAGAAGAAGAAAGCTGAGCGTGATGAGAGTAGGTCATTGACGAGGTTGCACGACCAGAAGTAATAGTACGTAACGCTGTTACGTAACCAAACATTTCCGCCAGTGGCACCATTGCTTTCACGATACGAGCGCCGGAGCGGCTAGATTCCATACCTTCAACCTGGCCACGACGCTTATTCAAGTCACCGATCACATCACCCATGTTTTCTTCCGGAGTTACAACTTCCAGTTTCATGATAGGTTCCATCAAAACAGGACCTGCCTTAGCACATGCATTTTTATAAGCCTGCATTGCACAGATTTCAAATGACAACTGATCAGAGTCAACCGGGTGGAATGAACCATCAACCAAAGTCACTTTCAATGAATCCAATGGGTAGCCTGCCAAAACACCACTCTTCATAGCAGTTGTGAAACCTTTCTGAACTGATGGGATAAATTCCTTAGGAATATTACCACCCTTCACTTCATCAATAAACTGCAAACCACCTAAAGTGAAATCCGCATCAGCCGGACCAATGTTCACAATGATATCAGCAAACTTACCACGTCCACCAGACTGCTTCTTGTACACTTCACGCAAGTTAACTGTCTTCGTGATAGCTTCCTTATAGTTAACCTGAGGCTTACCTTGATTACATTCTACTTTAAATTCACGTTTCAAACGGTCAATGATAATATCCAAGTGAAGCTCACCCATACCAGAAATAACTGTCTGACCTGTCTGTTCGTCTGTTTTCACAGTAAATGTCGGGTCTTCTTCAGCCAATTTAGCCAAACCGTTAGACAGTTTATCCATATCTTTCTGAGTCTTAGGTTCTACAGCGATACCAATAACCGGTTCCGGAAAGTCCATAGACTCTAGTACGATCGGAGCTGTTTCATCACAAAGCGTATCCCCAGTACGAATATCTTTAAAGCCTACACCTGCACCAATATCACCAGCACCGATTACTTCAACCGGGTTCTGCTTGTTTGAATGCATCTGGAACAGACGAGAAACACGTTCTTTCTTACCAGAGCGAGAATTGTAGATATAAGAACCAGCTTCAATCTTACCTGAATAGACACGGAAGAAAGTCAAACGACCTACATAAGGATCAGTAGCAATCTTAAACGCCAAAGCTGATGTTTTTCTCATCATCACTCGGTTTACGATCTTCTTCTGCACCTGTATTCGGATTTGTACCTATTACATTCTCTGTATCAAGTGGAGAAGGTAAGAAAGCACAAACATAATCAAGCAATGTCTGAACGCCCTTGTTCTTGAAAGAAGATCCACAAAGCATAGGAACTACAGCCATCTGAACTGTTGCATTACGAAGAGCTCTCAATACTTCTTCTTCAGTAATAGTAGAAGGATCATCGAAATATTTCTCCATCAAAGCATCATCAAATTCAGCAACTTTTTCAAGCATCTTATCTCTCCACTCATTGGCTTCATCGATAAGTTCTGCAGGGATTTCCTCAATACTGTAGTCAGCCCCCATTGTTTCATCATGCCAATAGATAGCTTTCATTTTGATAAGATCAACAAGACCTTTGAAAGATTCTTCAGCACCGATAGGAACAACAATAGGACATGGATTAGCTCCAAGAACATCCTTCATCTGACGAACTACTTCAAAGAAGTCAGCACCAGAACGGTCCATCTTATTAACATAAGCAATACGAGGAACGTTATATTTATCAGCCTGACGCCATACTGTTTCAGATTGAGGCTCAACACCACCAACAGCACAGTAAGCAGCTACAGCCCCATCAAGGATACGCAATGAACGTTCTACCTCTGCGGTAAAGTCAACGTGTCCCGGAGTGTCAATCAAGTTAATTTTATAAGTATCACCAGCATATTTCCACCTTGTTGTTGTAGCAGCGGATGTAATAGTAATACCACGTTCTTGCTCCTGCTCCATCCAGTCCATAGTAGCAGCACCATCATGCACCTCACCAATTTTGTGAGTCAATCCAGTGTAGAACAGGATACGTTCAGAAGTAGTTGTTTTTCCGGCATCAATGTGAGCCATGATACCGATATTACGAGTTAAATGTAAATCATGTTTAGCCATCTTCTAATTCCTTTACTTTAAGTTTATATTAGGTTTCTTACAGTATTAGAATCTAAAATGGGCAAATGCACGGTTAGCTTCAGCCATTCTGTGCATATCTTCTTTACGTTTGTATGCACCACCTTGTTCGTTAAAGGCATCCATGATTTCAGCAGCCAATTTGTCTGCCATAGATTTACCACCTCTTTTGCGAGCAAACAGAATCAAATTCTTCATAGAGATTGATTCTTTACGATCCGGACGGATTTCAGTAGGAACTTGGAAAGTAGCACCACCTACACGACGAGATTTTACTTCTACTTGCGGAGTTACATTATCCAAAGCCTTTTTCCAGATTTCGAGAGCTGATTTTTCTTCGTTAGGAAGTTTTGCTTTCACTGTTTCCAAAGCGGCATAAAAGATTTCATAAGACGCATTCTTTTTACCATCATACATCAAATGGTTTACAAACTTGGAAACCTTTTGGTCATTAAAAACGGGATCCGGAAGGATTACGCGTTTTTTTGGTTTTGCTTTTCTCATTTGTTTGAAAAATAATGTTTTTGTTCTTGGTTGTCTACTTCTTGACTTCTTCAACTCTCCCACCGGAGAATTTACTCAACCTTTAGCATTTCCAACAAACTAAAACGTAAGTTATTACTTTAATTTTAATTAGGTTTTAATCCTTATTTTTTCTTACCCTTAGCAGGAGCAGCAGCTTGTCCTGGTTTCGGACGCTTAGCTCCGTATTTAGCGTCTTTGAGTACGACCAGCAACACCTGCAGTATCAAGTGTACCACGTACAATGTGGTAACGCACACCAGGAAGGTCTTTTACACGACCGCCACGTACCAAAACGATTGAGTGTTCCTGCAAGTTGTGTCCTTCTCCCGGAATGTATGAGTTAACCTCTTTTTGGTTAGTCAAACGTACACGAGCTACTTTACGCATTGCAGAGTTCGGCTTCTTCGGAGTAGTAGTATATACTCTCACGCAAACGCCACGTCTTTGAGGACATGAATCCAAGGCTGGAGATTTACTTTTCTCCACCAGCACTTCGCGTCCTTTTCTTACTAATTGCTGAATTGTAGGCATTTTAATTGTTTTTTGATTTATATTATTGTTATATTAATTTCGTAACTATACATTTTGGGCTGCAAAAATACGAATAATATTTGAATATTCAATGCGCTACAACTTTTTTTTCTTTTTTAATGTTTTTATATCAACCTCATGCTTCGCCTTTTACACCCGCCAAGGGAGGAAGAGAAGGTTCATCTGAAGTACGAATCGGGCCGAATACCCGTTCATACTTTGCTATATTATCTTCCAATGCCCGCAACAAGCGTTTTGCGTGCTCCGGAGCCACAATAATGCGAGATTGCACGCCAGCCTTCGGTATGCCCGGCATTATGCGCACGAAGTCAAGGATGAATTCAGAACTAGAATGAGTAATAATAGCAAGATTTGCATAAGTTCCCTGCGCTACCTCTTCTCTCAATTCAATCTGTAATTGTCCGTTGTTATTTTGTTCTTCCATATTTAATATGATTAAAAAGTTATCCTGCAAAATAACACATTTTTCCTGAGACTAATGGTAATACACGCGAGTAAAAAAGAAATAAAAAAAGGAGCAATTGCCCAATTAGGCAACTGCTCCTTTTTCATATAGTCAATTGAATTGTATTTATTCTACTTCATTGTAGTCAAGTACTGTTTTCTTGTTAGCCAAGATACGGTCATACTCTTCTTTTGATCCAACGATGAGCTTTTCAAATTCGCGCTGTCCGGTACCTGCAGGAATCAAGTGACCACAGATCACATTTTCCTTCATACCTTCCAGCTTATCGATCTTACCGTTGATAGCAGCTTCATTCAAGACCTTCGTTGTTTCCTGGAAGGAAGCAGCCGACATAAAGCTTGAAGTTTGCAAAGCAGCACGCGTGATACCTTGAAGGATCTGAGTAGAGGTAGCAGCCACAGCGTCACGAACCTCAACAGGTTTCAAGTCACGACGTTTCAGCATACTATTCTCATCACGCAACTTACGGGCAGTCACAATCTGTCCAGCTTGCATATTTTGAGAATCACCAGCATCAACAACGACTTTCTTGCCCCAGATACGATCATTTTCTTCCATGAATTCCAGTTTGTCTACGACTTGCTGTTCGAGGAAGCGAGTATCTCCCGGTTCATCAATTTGTACTTTGCGCATCATCTGACGAACGATAATCTCGAAGTGCTTATCATTGATCTTCACACCCTGCAAACGGTATACATCCTGAACTTCATTCACAATATATTCCTGTACAGCCGTAGGACCCTTAATTGCCAGGATATCAGCCGGAGTAGTAGCACCGTCAGACAACGGAGTACCAGCACGTACATAGTCATTTTCCTGTACCAGAATCTGCTTAGACAGTGCAACCAGATACTTCTTAACCTCACCTGTCTTGGAAGTTACGATGATTTCACGGTTACCACGTTTGATCTTACCCATTGTAACCTCACCGTCAATTTCAGAAACGACAGCAGGATTAGACGGATTACGTGCTTCAAACAACTCAGTAACACGAGGAAGACCACCCGTGATGTCACCCGCCTTACCTACAGCACGCGGAATCTTCACGATTACTTCACCGGCTTTCACTTTCTGACCGTTTTCGATAATAACGTGACCACCTACCGGCAAGTTATAAGTACGGATCAAATCACCGTCTTCTGTTAGGATATGAGCGGAAGGAACTTTCGTTTTATCCTTAGATTCAATAATGATGATTTCACGAAGACCAGTTGCTTCATCCGATTCCACCTTATAAGTAACATTCTCAATCACACCTTCGAATTCAATCTTACCAGTTGCTTCAGTGATAATAACGGCATTGAACGGGTCCCATTTAGCAATCAGTTTGCCTTTTTCTACCAAGTCGCCGTCGCCTACATACAGTGTTGAACCATAAGGTACATTGTGTGTAGAAAGAACGATGCCAGTATTCACGTCCACGAAACGAACTTCAGCCAAACGGCCTACCACTACTTTTGCAGCTTCACCCATTTCGTCTACGATATCTACCGTACGCAATTCTTCAAATTCAAGACGTGCATTATTTTTAGCAACGATACTGGCGTTAGCTGCAATATTCGCAGCAGTACCACCGGCGTGGAATGTACGCAATGTCAACTGTGTACCCGGCTCACCGATTGACTGAGCAGCAATTACACCGACAGCCTCACCCTTCTGAACCATGCGGCTTGTTGCCAGGTTACGTCCGTAACACTTAGCACAAACCCCCTTCTTCGCTTCACAAGTCAATACAGAACGGATTTCAACGCTTTCAATCGGAGAATCCTGAATCTTCTTAGCAACTTCTTCTGTGATTTCTTCACCACCGGCAACAAGCAATTCGCCTGTAGTAGGATGAATAATATCATGTACAGAAACACGACCTAAGATGCGTTCATACAGGGTAGCGATTACTTCATCGTTATTCTTCAAGTCTGTACAAACCAATCCACGGAGTGTACCGCAGTCTTCTTCTGTAATAATCACATCGTGTGATACGTCCACCAGACGACGAGTCAAATAACCAGCATCGGCAGTCTTCAAAGCGGTATCCGCCAAACCTTTACGAGCACCGTGGGTAGAGATAAAGTACTCCAACACCGAAAGTCCTTCTTTAAAGTTCGACAAAATCGGGTTCTCGATGATCTGACCACCCTCAGCACCAGCTTTCTGCGGTTTTGCCATCAAACCACGCATACCAGACAACTGACGAATCTGTTCTTTAGAACCACGGGCACCCGAATCAAGCATCATGTATACAGAGTTAAATCCTTGGTCATCCGAAGAAATAGTTTTCATCAAGATGTTAGACAACTCAGAGTTCACATGTGTCCAGATATCAATTACCTGATTATAACGTTCGTTATTGGTAATGAAACCCATATTATAGTTGTTTACGACTTGTTCAACTTCGTCGTAACCTTTTCTGTACCAATGTCTCTTTTTCTTTCGGGATAATAATATCACCCAAGTTGAATGACAAACCACCCTTAAAGGCCATTTGGTAACCTAAGTTCTTGATTCCATCCAAGGAAGTCTGCAGCTTTAGCCACACCACAAACCTTGATTACATCACTAATGATATCACGAAGAGATTTCTTAGAAATAATCGTATTGATATAACCTGCTTCAGGAGGAACAATTTCATTAACAATCACACGTCCTACAGAAGTTTCACGCATAACGTCAACAATGTTACCATTTTCATCAACGTCTTTCACGATCACCTTTACCGGAGCATGAATATCTACCTTACCTTCATTATAAGCGATCAACGCTTCTTCCGGTCCGTAGAATGTCAAACCTTCACCTTTTGCACCGGCACGCAACTTAGTAATATAATACAAACCAAGAACCATATCCTGTGCAGGCACAGTAATAGGCGCACCATTTGCCGGATTCAGGATATTATGTGACTGAAGCATCAACATCTGTGCTTCAAGAATTGCTTCATTACTCAAAGGCAAGTGAACAGCCATCTGGTCACCGTCAAAGTCGGCGTTGAATGCCGTACATGCCAATGGGTGCAACTGGATAGCTTTACCTTCGATCATCTTCGGCTGGAATGCCTGGATACCCAAACGGTGCAATGTCGGAGCACGGTTCAACAGTACAGGATGTCCTTTCATTACATGTTCCAAGATATCCCAGATCACCGGCTCTTTGCGGTCTACGATTTTCTTTGCAGACTTCACAGTCTTAACGATACCACGTTCAATGAGCTTACGGATAATAAACGGCTTGTAAAGTTCGGCAGCCATCAATTTAGGAATACCGCACTCACCCATCTTTAATTCCGGACCAACGACGATTACCGAACGAGCAGAGTAGTCAACACGTTTACCCAGCAAGTTCTGACGGAAACGTCCTTGTTTACCTTTCAAGCTGTCAGACAGTGATTTCAACGGACGGTTGGCGTCCGTCTTCACTGCACTTGATTTACGTGAATTATCGAACAATGAGTCTACAGATTCCTGAAGCATACGTTTTCTCATTACGCAAGATTACTTCCGGAGCCTTGATTTCAATCAGTCGTTTCAAACGGTTGTTACGGATAATCACACGACGATAAAGGTCGTTCAAGTCAGAAGTAGCAAAACGACCACCATCCAATGGAACCAATGGACGGAGTTCGGGCGGAATAACCGGTACGATACGTACAATCATCCATTCCGGCTTGTTACGTCCACGTGATGCGCGGAACGATTCTACTACCTGAAGACGTTTCAAAGCTTCATTCTTACGTTGCTGAGACGCATCGTTTCCTGCGCGGTGACGCAATTCGTAAGACAGAGCATCCAGATCCAAACGAGCCAGCAAATCATAAATTGCTTCAGCTCCCATCTTAGCAACGAATTTATTCGGATCATTATCCTCCAGATACTGATTGTCTTTCGGAAGCGTATCCAGAATATCCAGATATTCTTCTTCAGAAAGTAAATCATATTCGGCAATGCCATCTTCAGCCTTTACACCCGGCTGAATAACAACATAACGTTCGTAGTATATAATCGAATCCAGTTTCTTTGTCGGCAATCCGAGCAAATAACCGATTTTATTAGGAAGCGAACGGAAATACCAGATGTGAGCCACCGGCACAACCAGCTGGATATGTCCCATACGTTCACGGCGCACTTTCTTTTCAGTAACTTCCACACCACAACGGTCGCAGACGATACCTTTATAACGGATACGCTTGTATTTACCGCAATGGCATTCATAGTCCTTAATAGGACCAAAAATGCGCTCGCAGAACAAACCATCGCGTTCGGGTTTGTACGTACGGTAATTTATGGTTTCAGGCTTCAAAACTTCACCACTCGAATTCTCTAGGATTTCTTCCGGAGAAGCCAGACCAATTGAGATCTTCGAGAAATTACTTTTCGTCTTATTTTCTTTCTAAAAGCCATACTCTATATAATTGAGATTTGATAATTGAATCATTGGAATTGAAAAGTGCGGATGCCAACAGACCTTCATCGGCCTATTGACATCCTGCATTCTTTCATTATTTTATTCTAGGTTGATACTCAAACCTAAACCTCTCAACTCGTGTAACAATACGTTCAAGGATTCCGGAATACCAGGTTGCGGCATCGGTTCACCTTTCACAATTGCTTCATAAGCCTTAGAACGTCCTACTACGTCGTCAGACTTAATAGTCAAGATTTCCTGCAAGATATGGGCAGCACCGAAACCTTCGAGTGCCCAAACCTCCATTTCTCCGAAACGCTGACCACCGAACTGTGCTTTACCACCAAGATGTTGCTGAGTAATCAATGAGTACGGACCGATAGAACGAGCGTGCATCTTGTCTTCAACCATGTGCCCCAGCTTCAACATGTAAGTTACGCCCACGGTTGCTGCCTGGTCAAATTGCTCACCTGTACCACCATCACAAAGATAAGTTTTACAGTAACGTGGCAATCCCGCTTTGTCTGTCCACTGATCCAAGTCGTCCATCGTAGCACCGTCGAAAATAGGAGTCGCGAATTTCACGCCCAACGTTTTTCCGGCACGTCCGAGTACAGCTTCAAAAATCTGACCAATGTTCATACGAGAAGGCACACCCAACGGATTCAACACAATGTCAACCGGAGTACCATCAGCCAAGAACGGCATATCTTCCTGACGCACAACACGGGACACAATACCCTTGTTACCGTGGCGACCTGCCATCTTATCACCTACACCAATCTTACGTTTCTTAGCAATATATACTTTAGCCATCTGAATGATACCAGCCGGAAGTTCATCACCAATTGTAATAGAAAACTTCTTACGTTTCAATTCAGCATCCAGCTCTTTATATTTCTTAATGAAATTCATCACCAGATCACGAACCATACCATTAGTATGGTCATCACTAGTCCAGTTACTCAGCTGAATAGAAGTAAAGTCAAGTGAATCAAAATCAGAAGCACTGAACTTAGATCCCTTAGCAATAACTTCTGCTCCCAAATAGTCTTTCACACCTTGAGAAACCTTGCCTTCAGTCAAAGTCATCAGTTTCTTAACCAGAATACGCTTCAAGTCTGCAACCTTTGATTCAAATTCATCATCAATCTTAGGCAACAATGCTTTATCCGCCAGTTTAGAGCTACGGTTCTTGATTACACGTGAGAAAAGTTTCTTATCAATAACAACACCTTTCAAAGAAGGAGAAGCTTTTAAAGAAGCATCTTTCACATCACCTGCCTTATCACCGAAGATAGCACGAAGCAGTTTTTCTTCCGGAGAAGGATCAGATTCACCTTTCGGAGTAATCTTACCGATCATGATATCACCCGGCTCGATACGAGCACCGATTCTTACGATACCGTTTTCATCCAAGTCTTTGGTAGCTTCCTCACTTACATTCGGAATATCAGAAGTCAGTTCTTCCATACCGCGCTTCGTTTCACGAACTTCCAGCGAATATTCCTCTACGTGAACCGAAGTCAACAAGTCTTCGCGAACCACACGTTCGTTCAATACGATAGCATCCTCATAGTTATATCCCTTCCATGGCATATAAGCAACCAGCAGGTTTTTACCCAAAGCTAATTCACCCTTTTCGGTAGAATAACCTTCAGTCAAGATATCACCCTTCTTCACACGCTGACCTTTGTCACAAATCGGACGCAAGTCAATAGTCATGTTCTGGTTCGTCTTACGGAACTTCGGAATTCTATATTCTTTCAAAGCAGGCTCGAAGCTTACAAATTCTTCGTCTTTCGTACGGTCATACAAAATACGGATAGTAGTAGCATCAACGAAGTCAACAACACCATCACCTTCTGCAGTAATCTGCGTGCGAGAGTCTCTCACCAACTGACGTTCGATACCTGTACCTACGATCGGAGCTTCACTTCTCAACAAAGGAACCGCCTGGCGCATCATGTTTGATCCCATCAATGCACGGTTAGCATCATCATGTTCCAAGAATGGAATCAAAGAAGCTGCAATAGATGCAATCTGCTGAGGAGCAACGTCCATCAAGTCAACTTCAGATGGTTCAACAACCGGGAAATCTGCATCTTGACGAGACTTAACTCTGTTAAGTACGAATGTACCATCGTCATTCAACGGAGCATTTCCCTGCGCAATAACCTTTTCTTCCTCTTCTTCAGCAGTCAGATAAATCAGACCGTTATCGGAAAGATCCACTTTTCCGTTTTCCACTTTACGGTACGGAGTTTCAATGAATCCCAGCTCATTAATTTTAGCGAATACACACAATGAAGAAATCAAACCGATGTTCGGACCTTCAGGAGTCTCAATCGGACAAAGACGACCATAGTGTGTATAGTGAACGTCACGAACCTCAAATCCGGCACGTTCACGGGAAAGACCACCAGGACCAAGGGCAGACATACGACGTTTGTGCGTAATTTCAGCCAGCGGGTTTGTCTGGTCCATGAACTGCGACAACGCGTTCGTTCCGAAGAATGAGTTGATTACTGAAGAAATAGTCTTCGCATTAATCAAATCAATCGGAGTAAACACTTCATTGTCACGAACGTTCATACGTTCACGAATCGTACGAGACATACGAGCCAGCCCAACAGCAAACTGGTTAGAAAGCTGTTCACCAACAGTACGTACACGACGGTTACTCAAGTGGTCAATATCATCCACATCTGCTTTTGAGTTAATCAACTCAATCAGATATTTGATGATTTCAATGATATCTTCCTTCGTGAGGACACGCACGTCCATATCAGTCGTCAGATTCAGTTTCTTGTTGATTCTGTAACGACCTACATCACCAAGGTCATATCGTTTTTCTGAGAAGAACAAGTTGTTGATAACCTCCCTTGCACTTGCATCATCGGCCGGATCGGCGTTACGCAATTGACGATAGATATACAACACAGCTTCTTTTTCCGAGTTACTCGGGTCCTTCTGCAGAGTATTATATATAATAGAGAAATCAGATTGATTCGGCTCGTCCTTATGCAAAAGGATGTTTTGAACTCCCGATTCCAGAATTTCATCAATATGTACTTCCTCCAGTACGGTTTCACGGTCGATAATAACCTCGTTACGTTCGATATAAACCACTTCACCGGTATCTTCATCAACGAAATCTTCAATCCATGTTTTCAAGACACGTGCAGCCAGTTTACGGCCTAACACCTTCTTCAGATTTGTTTTGTTTACCTTAACATCTTCTGCAAGGTTGAAAATCTCAAGAATATCCTTATCGTTCTCGAAGCCAATCGCACGTAACAAAGTGGTTACCGGCAATTTCTTCTTACGATCAATATATGCGTACATCACATTATTAATGTCGGTAGCAAACTCAATCCACGAACCTTTAAACGGAATAATACGAGCTGAGTAAAGTTTCGTACCATTGGCATGTACACTCTGACCGAAGAATACACCCGGAGAACGGTGAAGCTGTGACACAACTACGCGTTCGGCACCGTTAATGACGAAAGTAGCCTTATCAGTCATATAAGGAATCGGGCCGAGGAATACGTCCTGAATCACTGTATCAAAATCCTCATGGTCGGGGTCTGTACAGTAAAGCTTGAGTTTCGCTTTCAATGGAACACTATATGTGAGCCCACGCTCTATACAATCATCAATGGTATAGCGCGGCGGATCAATATAATAGTCCAGAAACTCAAGAACAAAATTGTTTCTTGTATCGGCAATAGGGAAGTTTTCGGCAAATACTTTATACAATCCCTCTTTTTTACGCTTCTCAGGTGGGGTATCTAGTTGTAGAAAGTCTTGGAATGACTTCAATTGTACTTCCAGGAAATCCGGATATTCAAGCGGATTCTTAGTCGAAGCAAAATTAACTCTTTGATTTACAGTATTTGAAGACATCTGTCAATGAATTTGGAGAACTTAATTTGAAATATATACACAAAAAGGTTAAGAATCCTCTTGTGAAGGATTCTTAACCGAATTACCTGATAACCAGGCTAATGTTATTTAAGTTCAACTTCAGCTCCAGCTTCTTCCAATGTTTTCTTCAATGATTCTGCTTCGTCTTTAGCCAAACCTTCTTTTACTGTGCTAGGAGCACCGTCTACCATGTCCTTAGCTTCTTTCAAGCCAAGACCACAAGCTTCTTTAACGGCCTTAACAACTTGAAGTTTAGCTGCACCAGCACTCTTCAATACTACGTCGAAAGAAGTTTTTTCTTCTGCGGCAGCAGCACCAGCTGGGACCAGCAGCAACAGCTACAGCTGCAGCAGCAGGTTCAATACCATATTCTTCTTTAAGGATAGTTGCAAGTTCATTAACTTCTTTTACTGTCAAGTTAACTAATTGTTCTGCAAAAGCTTTCAAATCTGCCATTTTTTGTATGATTTTAATTGTTTAAATACTTTGTTGTTTTTTGAAAATTATTCGGGTCTCTCACCAAGAGTTTTGAGAACTCCGTGAAGGGTGTTGCCACCTGATTGAAGAGCAGAAATAACATTCTTGGCCGGTGATTGCAACAGGGCAACGATATCGGCAATAACTTCATTTTTACTCTTGATAGAAACGAGAGCATCCAATTGATCAGCACCAATGTAGAAGCTTTCTTCTGCATATGCAGCTTTCAGTCCGGGAATACCGTCTTTAGCTTTGTCCTTGATCAGTTTAGCAGGAACGTTTGCAGTATTGCAAAACATAACAGCAGTTGTACCTTTCAAAGAACCGTAAAGAGGAGAGAAGTCTTCTTCCAAGCTTTCAAGTGCTTTGTGAAGCAGCGTGTTTCTTAACTAACATCAATTTGATGTCTGATTTAAAACAATCTCTTCTCAATGCACTGGTAGCAGCAGCGTTCATAGCTGTAACGTCTACCAAATAGAAGTGACCATATTCCTTTACTGTAGCAGCAATTTGCTCTATAATCGTATTTTTATCTTCCTTTCTCATTGTTACTCTGTTTTATTAGATTTCCTCTACTGATTTCGGGTCAATTTTGATACCCGCACTCATTGTACTAGAAAGATAAATACTCTTAATATATGTACCCTTGGCTGCAGTCGGTTTCAATTTATTCAATGTAGAGATGAATTCTTTCGCGTTGTCGCGAATCTGCTCTGCAGTGAATGAAACCTTACCAATTGAAGTATGAACAATACCGCTCTTATCAACTTTGAAGTCAATCTTGCCTTGTTTTACTTCTCTTACAGCTTTAGCAACATCCATAGTTACGGTACCACTCTTCGGGTTCGGCATCAATCCACGAGGACCGAGAACACGACCGAGCGCACCAATTTTACCCATGATAGATGGCATAGTGATGATCACATCAATATCAGTCCATCCACCTTTGATCTTTTCAATATATTCGTCAAGACCAACGTAGTCAGCACCAGCTTCTTTTGCAGCAGCTTCAGCATCCGGTGTACAAAGTACCAATACACGTACTTGCTTTCCAGTACCGTGAGGAAGTGAAACGACACCTCTCACCATTTGGTTTGCTTTACGTGGATCAACACCTAAACGTACATCAATATCTAATGAAGCATCAAACTTAGTAAAAGTGATTTCCTTTACCAAAGATGCAGCTTCTTTCAGTGAGTATGCTTTCCCTGCTTCAATTTTTTCTGCAGCTAACTTTTGATTTTTTGTCAGTTTACCCATTACAATTGAAGTTTATTAATTATTAACCGGGAACTCCCCTTTTACAGCGATACCCATACTTCTAGCTGTACCTGCAACCATTCTCATGGCAGCTTCCACAGTAAAACAGTTTAAGTCAACCATTTTGTCCTGAGCAATCGTACGAACCTGTTCCCAAGTAATCTCGGCAACTTTCTTACGGTTAGGCTCAGCAGAACCACTCTTTACCTTAGCCACTTCAAGCAATTGAATGGCAACGGGAGGAGTCTTGATTACAAAATCGAAAGACTTATCTGCGTAGTAAGTAATGATAACAGGTAAAATCTTACCTGCTTTGTCTTGGGTTCTGGCATTGAATTGCTTGCAAAATTCCATGATATTAATACCCTTGGAACCCAAAGCAGGTCCAACTGGGGGTGATGGATTTGCAGCGCCTCCTTTAATCTGTAACTTGATTAGTCCAGCAACTTCTTTAGCCATTTTTTTATTGATTTATATATAACATTAAACGAAGAACAACAACAGCGTAACAATTCCGTGTTATTCTTTTTCCACTTGCATAAAGCCTAATTCAAGCGGTGTTTTGCGCCCGAATATCTTCACCATGACCTTTAGTTTCTTTCTTTTCACTATTCACTTCTTCAATGATGCCACTGAATCCGCTGAAAGGACCAAAAGTAACTTTCACAGTTTCTCCCACTACGTACGGAATGCTGAGTTCTTCACCCGTTTCCTGCAGTTCGTCCACTGTACCAAGTATACGATTCACTTCTGATTGTCTGAGAGGCACCGGTTTTCTCGGAGCCGCCTAAAAAGCCTATCACATTCGGAGTATTGCGCAGATGATGAGCGACCTCACCAACCAAAGCAGCCTCCACTAAAACGTAGCCAGGGAGATAACTTCTCTCTTTCACAATTTTTTCTTACCGTTGCGAACCTGGTAAACCTTTTTCAGTAGGAATCAATACCTGAGATACATATTCACCAAGGTCGCTGTTTTTAAGGTCAGCTTCAAGATATTCCTTTACCTTAGCTTCTTTACCGCTAATAGCACGTAGAACGTACCATTTCTTTTCAATCTCAGCCATTTTCAATTCCTAATTTTTTAATGTGGATAAACAATTTTTTCCATGAAGTTCTGGAAACAGACATCCATACCCCATACTACCAATGCAATAAGCAGGGAAGCATATAAAACAACTACTGCACTGTTAGCAAGTTCGGAATACGTAGGCCACGATACTTTATGAACAAGTTCGTCGTAAGATTCTTTAATATAAGCTATTACCTTTTTCATTTCAATAATATTAGCACGGGAGGAGAGGCTCGAACTCCCGACACCCGGTTTTGGAGACCGGTGCTCTACCAACTGAGCTACTCCTGTGTAGATAATCAGTTCCCGATTACTACCGGGAACTGATTAATATTGTGTATTAGTCGATAATTTCAGTAATCTGACCAGCACCTACTGTACGTCCACCTTCGCGGATAGCGAAACGAAGACCTGGGATTCAATGCTACTGGGTAGATCAACTCTACAGTGATAGTTACGTTATCACCCGGCATTACCATTTCTGTTCCTTCCGGCAAAGTGATTTCACCTGTACAGTCCATAGTACGCAAGTAGAACTGAGGACGGTATTTGTTGTGGAACGGAGTGTGACGACCACCTTCTTCTTTCTTCAGGATATAAACCTCTGCTTTGAAGCGAGAGTGAGGTTTAATCTGACCCGGTTTACAAAGAACCATACCACGTTTGATTTCGTTCTTGTCAACACCACGAAGCAACAAACCTACGTTGTCACCAGCTTCACCCTGATCCAGAAGTTTGCGGAACATTTCAACACCTGTTACAACTGATTTCTTATCTTCACCTAAACCAAGGATTTCAATTTCATCACCTACGTGGATGATACCAGATTCGATACGACCTGTTGCTACAGTACCACGACCTGTGATAGAGAACACGTCTTCAACCGGCATCAAGAAAGGTTTATCAACATCGCGCGGAGGCAGTGGAATCCAAGTATCAACAGCTTCCATCAGTTCCATTACTTTGTCTTCCCATTTTTCTACGCCGTTCAATGCACCAAGAGCAGAACCCTGAATGATAGGAGTATTGTCACCGTCGAAATCATAGAATGAAAGAAGTTCTCTCATTTCCATTTCAACGAGTTCCAACATTTCTTCGTCGTCTACCATATCGCACTTGTTCAAGAATACAACCAGACGAGGAACGTTTACCTGACGAGCCAACAGGATATGTTCGCGAGTCTGAGGCATCGGACCATCAGTTGCAGCACAAACGATGATAGCACCGTCCATCTGAGCAGCACCAGTTACCATGTTCTTTACGTAGTCAGCGTGTCCCGGACAGTCAACGTGTGCGTAGTGACGGTTAGCTGTTTCGTACTCAACGTGTGAAGTATTGATAGTAATACCTCTTTCTTTTTCTTCAGGAGCATTATCGATAGAATCGAAAGAACGAAGTTCAGAAAGACCTTTCTTTGCCAACACAGTAGTGATAGCAGCAGTCAAAGTGGTTTTACCGTGGTCAACGTGACCGATTGTACCAATGTTTACGTGCGGTTTGGTACGTTCAAATTTCTCTTTAGCCATAGCTTTACTTGTTATTTATTTGATTAATAATCAGCATTTACATCTTACAGAGCTGTTACCGGGATTTGAACCCGGGACCTCTTCCTTACCAAGGAAGTGCTCTACCACTGAGCTATAACAGCGAAAAAAGAGAGCGGAAGACGGGGCTCAAACCCGCGACCCTCAGCTTGGAAGGCTAATGCTCTATCAACTGAGCTACTTCCGCATTTGCCAAAGTTGTCACTCTGTCTTCATTGTGGGCAAAGATGGATTCGAACCACCGAAGGCGTAAGCCAGCAGATTTACAGTCTGCCCCATTTGGCCACTCTGGTATTTGCCCTTTTCAAAATCAAGAAATAAAAGAACTATTTTCAAACAATATGATAAAGACAGATGTTCTATCTTTGTTCTTCGGTTTCTTTTTGAGCCTCTTGTCGGATTCGAACCAACGACCCCGAGATTACAAATCACGTGCTCTGGCCAACTGAGCTAAAGAGGCAAACTTACTAAAAAAAGCAACCGTCACGTTCTAACGCGAGCGAAACGGCTGCAAATTTAGCTATTTATTTCTTTCCCGCAAAATATTTGGGATTATTTTTATTTGCTACGTTGCTTTTCCTTGTATTTAACCAGCTGTTTTCCGAGTGCTTCCACATCTAAATCAATTGCTTCTTCAAATGTATCGCATACTTTGCTTGCATAAAACTCTCCATTGGGGATCAATATTTTAATGCCCGCTTCCTTGTTTTCAGCAACTTCTGGTTTAACTACCTTTAATGACACCTCTACTTTCTTTATATCTTCGTAATATTTTTCCAACTTGGACACTTTCTTCTGAATAAATGCCTGCAATTGCTCTGACGCATCAAAGTGAATTGATTGAATTCTAACATCCATACTTACCTCCTTTTTTTAAGCTCTTGGATGAGCTTGTTTATACACTTTTTTAAGTTCTTCAAATGTGGCATGTGTGTAGATCTCGGTAGTTGTTATACTCTCGTGACCCAAAAGTTCTTTTACCGCTCCCAGTTCTGCTTCATTGTTCAGCATTGTGGTAGCAAAAGTATGCCTCAACACGTGAGGGCTTCTTTTTCTTCAACGTCGCCACCTTTGACAGGTTCCGTTTCACTAAATTATAGACTAGATTCTTATAAAGCCGTTCACCGTTCTCTCTAATAAAGAAAGCTTCCGACCTTTCCGGAATCGTTTCGTTTCTTACATTAATATATTCAAGCATCAACTCCTGCAGTTCGTCACCGAACGGAATCAGCCGTTGCTTGTTTCTTTTCCCGGTCACTTTCAGAAGAGAAGCCGAAAAATCCACATCCTTATTATCCAGACCTATCAATTCCGAAAGCCTCATGCCGGTAGCATAAAACATTTCAATAATCAACCGATCCCGACAGCCTTTAAACCCTTCGCCAAAGTCCGTTTCATCCAATAACCGATTCATTTCGTTCTCTTTTAAGAACACAGGCAACGGTTTTTTGTTTTTAGGTCCTTTTATTTTACGCAAAGGATCTATAGTCGTTTCTCCCTGCCTCAAGAGATACTTGTAAAACGTTCGGAGCGAACTTAGCTTACGATTTACAGAAGTTGAGGTATACCCTTTATCCATCAGTGAAACAACCCATTCACGAATCAGTTCCGCCTCGACTTCTAACGGATTAAATTTTCCATACTCTTCCTGAGCAAACTCCTGCAGTTGCTTTATATCTTCACCGTACGCAAGAACGGTTTTTTCAGAATAGTTCCGCTCATACTGGAGATAATCAAGAAAAGATTCTATCAACATAATATCGCTACATCTAAAATTCTGCAACGAATGTATGAAAAGAATTCAATAATTCAAAGGAAATTACGAATTATTAATCTTCTACTTGCTGAAGTTGTTGTACGTAAACTGCGCGTTCTTTCTTAAGTCTTTTAGTTACAGACGGTTTATCAAACTGTTGTCTGCTTCTCAACTCTTTTACAATGCCAGTCTTTTCAAATTTTCTTTTGAACTTCTTCAGCGCTTTTTCAATGTTTTCGCCTTCTTTTACAGGTACTACAATCATTTTGTTACTATTAATATGTTATGATTAAAAAATTCTGCAGTCAAATTGCGCCGCAAAATTACACATACTTTCTTTATTCACAAAACTTTCGGCAAATATTTCTCAAAAACTATTCATAAACAAGTTATTAAATGCAGAAAGTTAGTACCTTTGAAACACTTACATGTCTATAATAATATAATAAAGTATGAAACAGAGCATAAAAGAGCGAGTGCATGCACTGCGCATGACCTTTCATCCCAATTCTATCAAAGCGTTCATTATTCCCAGCACCGACCCTCACCTTAGTGAATATGTGGCTCCCCACTGGATGTCACGCGAGTGGATTTCTGGTTTTACTGGTTCTGCCGGAACAGCGGTTATCCTGATGGATAAAGCAGGATTATGGACCGACTCACGTTATTTTCTGCAAGCTACGAAGGAATTGGAGGGCAGCGGCATTACCTTATATAAAGAGATGTTGCCGGAGACTCCCAGTATTACAGAATTTCTCTGCCAACACTTAAAACCTGGAGAATCTGCAAGTATCGACGGGAAAATGTTCTCTGTGCAACAGGTCGAACAGATGAAAGAAGAACTGGCAGCACATCAGTTACAGGTCGACATATTTGGAGATCCATTGAGTAGCATTTGGAAAGACCGGCCCGCCATGCCTGATTCTCCTGCCTTTATTTATGATATCAAATATGCAGGGAAAAGCTGCGAAGAGAAAATATCCGCCATCCGTACGGAGTTGAAAAAGAAAGGTGTCTATGCTTTATTCATATCCGCACTCGACGAGATCGCATGGACTCTCAATTTGCGAGGAAACGATGTACATTGCAATCCGGTCATAGTAAGTTACCTGTTAATCACACAGGATGAAGTGACTTATTTTATTTCACCAGAGAAAGTGACGGCAGAGGTAGAGACTTATCTAAAGGAACGGCAGATTGGGATACAGAAGTATGATGAGGTAGAGACATACCTGAATTCTTTTCCGGGAAAAAACATTCTGATTGATCCACGAAAAACGAATTATTCTATCTATTCGTCTATTAATCCGCAATGTTCTATTCTTCGTGGCGAGTCGCCTGTCGCATTATTGAAAGCGATTCGCAATGAGCAGGAGGTCGCCGGCATCCACGCTGCCATGCAACGGGATGGAGTAGCACTCGTCAAATTCCTCAAATGGCTGGAAGAATCCGTATCTACCGGAAAAGAGACAGAATTAAGTATAGATAAAAAGTTGCATGAGTTTAGGGCTGCACAGCCTCTACATGGGGGAAAGTTTCGACACGATTGCAGGATATAAAGAACATGGGGCAATCGTACATTATTCGGCTACCCCAGAAAGTGATGTGACTCTTCAGCCCAGAGGGTTCTTACTCTTAGATTCAGGAGCCCAATATCTGGACGGAACCACTGACATCACCCGAACCATTGCCTTAGGCGAACTTACAGAAGAAGAAAAAACGGATTATACCCTTATATTAAAAGGACACATCGCGTTGGCTATGGCCAAATTCCCTGCCGGAACCCGTGGAGCCCAGCTCGATGTACTAGCTCGTATGCCTATCTGGAACCACAGAATGAATTTTCTTCATGGCACAGGACATGGCGTCGGACATTTCCTGAGTGTACACGAAGGTCCGCAAAGCATTCGTATGAATGAGAATCCTGTCATTTTGCAGCCCGGCATGGTTACTTCCAATGAACCTGGTGTTTATAAAGCAGGCAGTCACGGGATACGTACGGAGAACCTGACGTTGGTTTGCAAAGATGGAGAGGGAATGTTTGGAGAATATCTTAAGTTTGAAACTATCACTTTATGCCCAATCTGCAAAAAAGGGATCATCAAGGAGATGCTGACAAATGAAGAAATTGAATGGTTAAACAATTACCATCAGACTGTCTACGAGAAGTTGTCACCGGATCTTAACGAAGAAGAAAAAGTTTGGTTACAAGAGGCGACTGCTTCCCTTTAAACAGAACTTGTCTGACACCCGGGTGTCAAGCATACTGAGACCCGGGTGTCAGACTATCCAAGACCCGGGTCTCAGCCATCACGACACCCGGGTGTCGTACAACATAGAACTGCATTAAATAAAAAACTTTATTAGAAACAAATATTATATGGCTTTAATTAAATCAGTACGGGGTTTTGCTCCCGAAATCGGAGAAAACTGCTTCCTCGCAGATAATGCAACTATTATAGGAGATGTAAAAATAGGAAATGATTGTAGCATTTGGTTTAATACGGTATTAAGAGGTGACGTCAACTCCATACGAATCGGCAATGGTGTCAACATTCAGGATGGAAGTGTCTTGCATACGTTATATCAGAAATCGACTATTGAAATTGGCGATCACGTATCCGTTGGGCATAATGTCACCATTCATGGGGCGACCATCAAAGATTATGCATTGGTAGGGATGGGGTCAACCGTCCTGGATCACGTCGTAGTTGGCGAAGGAGCAATCGTTGCCGCCGGTTCGCTGGTATTAAGCAATACCATCATTGAGCCGGGAAGCATTTGGGGAGGGGTACCCGCGAAATTCATTAAAAAGGTAGATCCTGAACAAGCCAAAGAACTGAATCAGAAGATTGCTCACAATTATTTGATGTATTCGCAATGGTATAAGGAAGATAAATAGCAGACTCTAACAAGTTAATAAAAACAGCGGGACATTCTAATGAAAGAACATCCCGCTGTTTTTATAAGATTTTTTATAAAGCCGTTTTTTTACAAAAAGCGAATTCATTGGATTCACCTCTTTTCGACACTATTTCCTCTAATCAAAAATTAATCATGTGCATTAATCTTTCTGTACATAATAACCTATTTGTTCCGTCACAAGAACAATTCCTGCCAGGAAACGATCCAGCAAAGTTTTCAGTTCATCATAATCTTTGATGGAATAAGCGCCTTTTGCTTCGAGCAATTGAACGGCTTCCATAAATTTCTGATACTTCGGTCCGAAAATTACCGGAATGCCATATACAGCCGCTTCAAGCGTATTGTGAATCCCGACTCCAAAACCACCACCGATATAAGCAATTTCCCCATAACGGTAAATAGAGGACAGCAGTCCGAAGCAGTCTATAATAAGACAATCCGCTTTCAATACATTCCTTTCGTCGGCACGGGTATAGCGTACATACGGACGTTTCAATTTACCGATGATTTCAACCAAGTGATTCTCGTCAATCACATGCGGAGCAATAATCAGTTTCATTTCCGGATGGTTATTGAAATATTCAAGGAATAAATCTTCGTCAGGTCCCCATGAGCTTCCGGCAACAAAAGTAAAGGAATTGGTTCCTTTAAATTTCTCTACCAACGGGAGTTCTTTAGCCTCTTCACGGATTTGCAACACGCGGTCAAAACGGGTATCTCCCACTACTGTCACACGGCTGATACCGATTTTCGACAAGTAACGTTTGGATGCCTCATTCTGAACAAACAGATGATCGAAATCTTTCAATACATTGCGATAAGTTCCACCGTACCATTTAAAGAATATTTGTTCGCGACGGAAGATAGACGATACACTATATACCGGAATACGGCGTTTGTGAAGCTCATCCAGATAATTCTTCCAAAACTCATATTTGATAAAGAACGCCATGCAAGGATTTGCAATATCCAGAAACTTTCTTCACATTCCGCGGTTTATCAAACGGCAGATAGCAGACAATATCCGCCCCCGGTAATGCTTACGCACCTCGTAACCGGAAGGAGAGAAAATGTCAATCATCTTATAGTTAGGATACTTGCACGAATCATTTCTATCAGAGGGCGCCCTTGTTCAAACTCTCCCAGAAGCAGCATGAAACTTCCCCTTTTCCACTTGCTGCCGCAGGAGTTCATACACTACCCAATGCCCTTTCATCATCTTTCGGGCTTACGGCTAAACGGAGCAGCCAAATGGACGATAAAGTCATAAATGACTATTGCCAGGTCGTAAAGCATAGTACTGTGTCGATTACTTCAAAACCTCTACCGCACGTTTCATGCGAGCTATCGTCTCCTCTTTGCCCAATACCCAGGAAATATCGAACATGTGCGGGCCTTTTCCTTCACCCACTAATGTCAGACGGAAAGCATTCATGATATTACCAGTATGATAACCTTTCTCCGCAATCCAGTCCATAACGACTTTTTCCTGTCCTTCAATACTAAAGTCTTCAATGCCAGCAATCACTTCTGCCAATTCGGTCATACATTTTGCAGAATCTTCTTTCCAACGTTTCTTCACCGTTTTTTCATCATATTCGGTAGGAGCAACGAAGAAGAAGCTACATACGTCCCACAGTTCTTTAATGAAACTTACCCGATCTTTCATCATGCCAACCACAGTCACCACCTTTTCGAAAGGAGCTTCTACACCATGTTCTTTCAGGAAAGGCAAGAACAGTTCCGCAATTTCTTCGTTAGGTTTCTGCTGTATATATTGATGGTTGAACCATATTCCCTTTTTATAGTCGAACTTGGCACCCGACTTGCTGCAACGGTGAAGATCAAACAATTTAATCAATTCGTCCATTGACATCACTTCCTGGTCATTGCCCGGGTTCCATCCCAATAAAGCAAGGAAATTAATCACTGCTTCCGGCAGATACCCCGATTCACGATAACCTGAAGAGATTTCTCCCGATTTCGGATGCCATTCCAACGGGAATACAGGGAATCCGAGACGGTCACCGTCACGTTTGCTTAATTTTCCATTACCCTCCGGTTTCAGCAATAAAGGCAGGTGGGCAAATTCCGGCATTGTATCTTCCCAGCCGAAAGCACGGTACAACAACACATGCAAAGGAGCGGAAGGCAGCCATTCTTCACCACGAATCACGTGGGAAACTCCCATCAAATGGTCGTCCACGATATTTGCCAGATGGTAAGTCGGCAGTTCATCAGCCGATTTATAAAGCACTTTATCATCCAGAATGGATGAGTTGATAATAACTTCGCCACGAATCAGGTCATTCACATGTACGTCTTCATTCGGTTCGATTTTGAAACGAACGACGTATTGTTTGCCTTCAGCAATCAGTGCATCCACTTCTTCCTTCGGCATGGTTAATGAGTTGCGCATCATTCCGCGAGTAGATGCGTCATATTGGAAGTTAGCAATTTCAGCACGCTTAGCGTCCAGTTCCTCCGGAGTATCAAAAGCGATGTATGCTTTTCCATTTTCCAGCAAAACCTGCACATATTTCTTGTAGATTTCGCGGCGCTCCGACTGGCGGTACGGACCACATTCACCACCGAAGCTCACTCCTTCATCAAAGTGGATACCCAACCACTTAAAAGATTCGAGTATATACTCTTCCGCTCCCGGAACGAACCGATTAGAATCAGTATCTTCAATACGAAATATCAAGTCTCCGCCGTGTTGACGCGCAAATAGATAATTATACAAAGCTGTACGCACACCACCGATGTGCAGTGCTCCCGTAGGACTTGGAGCAAAACGAACTCTTACTTTTCTTTCTGCCATAATTTGGGTTAGTATAGGTAAATCGTGGCAAAATTAAACCTTTTTTTCCACACTATTGTTTTTTTTTGTACTTTTCGCAAAAATTTCAGTGGATATGGAACATTTGAAGAAGAAAAAAAGTTTTTCATGGAGAGATTTACTATATAAATCACTGCTATTTGTGAGCACTGTGACGTTGATTGTCTATTTCCTGCCACGTGACGGAAAATTCAATTACCAGTTTGACATCAATAAGCCCTGGAAATATGGGCAGCTGATCGCTACTTTCGACTTTCCTATTTATAAAGAGGATGCGGTAGTAAAAAGAGAGCAAGACAGTCTGATGGCTTTCTTCCAGCCTTATTACCAATTGGATAAAGACATCGAAAAAAATGCAATCGCCAAGCTGAAAGAGAATTATCACACCAATCTGAAAGGAATTCTTCCTTCCATCGATTACTTGCGGTATATCGAGCGTACCTTAAAAGAAATCTATCAGGCAGGTATCGTATCGACAGAGAATATACAACAGCTTCAAAAAGACAGCACTTCATCCGTCATGGTGATTGACGATAAACTTGCCAACCCGCAGGCTACCGGAAACATTTACACGGTAAAGAAAGCGTATGAACACCTGCTGACAGCAGACTCGACCCATTTCAACCGGGAAGTATTAAGGCAATGCGCGCTGAACGAATACATTACTCCCAACCTCACTTTTGACGAGGAGCGCACCCAGGCTGCCAAAGAGGAAATATTAAATAATTATTCCTGGGCAAACGGATTGGTAGTCAGCGGGCAGAAGATTATCGACCGTGGAGAGATCGTTAGTCCGCATACCTATAATATCCTCGAATCATTGCGCAAAGAATCCATCAAACGCAACGAGTCTATGGGACAAAACCGTTTGATTCTCGGAGGTCAGGTTCTGTTTGTGGGTATGCTGATGCTTTGTTTCATGCTCTATCTCGATTTATTCCGGAAAGACTATTATCAACGGAAAGGCAGTCTGTCGTTACTATTCACCCTGATTGTGTTCTACAGTGTCATAACGGCTTTCATGGTGACACATAATATATTTAATGTGTACATCATCCCATACGCGATGCTGCCGATTATCATCCGTGTCTTTCTTGATTCGAGAACCGCTTTTCTGACGCATGTCATCACTATATTGATATGCTCCATCTCCTTGCGCTTCCCTCATGAGTTTATTCTGACGCAGTTGGCAGCGGGATTAGTGGCGATATTCAGCCTAAGGGAACTATCGCAGAGATCCCAGCTTTTCCGAACGGCCTTATTAGTGATACTGACTTATGCAGCCATTTATTTTGCTTTCGAACTGATGACGGAGAATGGTCTTTCCACCGACTTCTCGAAGTTGAACATACGCATGTACACTTACTTCATCATTAACGGAATCCTGTTATTATTCACTTATCCTTTATTATTCTTATTGGAAAAGACTTTCGGATTTACTTCCAATGTTACTTTGGTGGAACTTTCGAATATCAATAACGATCTTTTGCGGCAGATGTCTGAAACGGTTCCCGGAACCTTCCAACATTCCATGCAGGTGGCTAATCTGGCAGCAGAAGCCGCTATCCGCATTGGAGCAAAAAGCCAGTTAGTACGTACGGGAGCTTTGTATCACGATATCGGAAAGATGGAAAATCCGGCTTTCTTTACGGAGAATCAGTCGGGAGGGGTTAATCCGCATAAGAATTTGAATTACGAACAAAGTGCACAGGTCGTTATCAGCCATGTGACGGATGGATTGAAACTGGCGGATAAACACAATCTGCCTAAAGCGGTCAAAGATTTTATCAGCACCCATCATGGACGGGGAAAAACAAAATATTTCTATATTTCGGAAGAACGAGCATCCGGACGAAGAGCCGAATGAAGAATTGTTCACTTATCCCGGACCGAATCCGTTTACCAAAGAGCAGGCTATCCTGATGATGGCGGATGCTGTGGAAGCTGCCTCGCGCAGTCTTCCGGAATATACGGAAGAAACAATCAGCAACCTGGTCGACAAGATTATCGACTCGCAGGTTACTGAAGGTTACTTTAAGGAATGTCCTATCACTTTCAAGGATATAGCAACTGTGAAAGCTGTATTCAAGGAAAAACTAAAGATTGCTTATCATACCCGGATCAGCTATCCGGAGTTAAAGAAGTAAGCAGGCCGGCGCAAGCGTCTTCCAACACATCGAGTACATATTCAAATCCTTCGGCCCCTCCATAATAGGGGTCGGGGACATGATCTGCAGGAATACGGGTGCAGTACTCCGTCATGCGATGAATCTTCTTCCATTCTTCGGGAGAAGGTGCTTTGTCTTTCAGATCATCTATATTCCGGTCGTCCATACCGATTATCAAATCAAAATGATAGAAATCTTCTATACGGACGGGGCGCGAACGATGCACCAGTTGATAACCGCGACGAGCCGCGTGAGCACGCATCCGGCTGTCCGGCAGTTCGCCCTGATGATAAGACAAGATTCCGGCGGAATCTATCACAAACTCTTTTTCCAATCCCGCTTCTTTTATCAAATGAAGCATCACGCCTTCAGCCGTAGAGCTACGGCAGATATTTCCAAGGCAGACAAACAATATCTTTTTCATAATTTCAGTTTTAACAGATTCAAGAATAAGTCAAATGATAATTTTGCGGAGTGCCCTGAAAGGGCTTAATTATATAGCGTAGGGCAACGCCCTACGTAAAAACGACAATCTGAATTTGCGCCCTGAAAGGGCATAATTGTATACAGTTCCGCCCTTTCAGGGCTTGTGGCTGGTGTGTTTTTTTCGTAGGGCGTTGCCCTACGCTATATAATTAAGCCCTTTCAGGGCACCCCAATAAATATATAATTGTAAGGCTTTCAGCCTAACTGCAAAATTCCCATTTAACCGATAAATTCTCATTTACCGGCGTAGCGCCGGAGCAAGGTTTCCATTCGGTATTCCCTGAAAGAGATACAGTTCCACCCTTTAGGGTATGTCTAAAACGATAACATGCCGAATGGAAACCTTGTTGGGGCGCTACGCCCCTAAATTCCCATTTAACGAACAATCATTTACAATGAGTTCAATATTTGATTTGCCCGGTTCACGGTTACTGCTGCCGGGGTTTCCGGCATACTACCCAAGTTGAACGGAGCAAGCATTTTCTCTATTTTCTTTAATCCGGCTTTATTTCCCTTTTTCTCAAATTCCTGACGGAGGATATTTATCTTCTCGTGCGCCTGAATTCCTTCAATCAAGCGTTCGAAACGGATACAGCTACGTGCTCCCGGATATACAAGATACGTATCTCCACCTGCCCAACTACGGAAACGGGAATCGAGCAGCGGTTCCAATGGCCAGCTGTTGTATGCCCAACGCAAATAACCGTCCAGGTGTTTCTTAGAAGAATAATAACTTATCCAGACAGCTTCTGCAGGATCGGAGAAAGTAAATGTATTGGGGTGAGCTTCCGTACAGCAGGTGTAATAGTTGGTACGCTTGTTTTCTGCCACACGGCGGAGGCGTACTTCTTCGGGGAAGTTCTGTCCGATTACGATGCAGTAATCATACAAATCGGGCTCAATCTCCGCATGGTAATTTCCTGCCAACGAAACTTTGAAATCCGGATCGGCCTTACGAATCACCTTCAAGGTCTTCTGCATCACTTCCATCGGACGTTCATCCATTGCTATAGCGCAGATATCGAACCATCCTTTTTCTTTCAGGTGCTTGGAGAAAGACGAAAGCATTGCTACCCACATTTCTTCGTAAGCCTCCTCGCCCGGTGCTGTTTTCACAAATTTCAGCGAGTTGGTTGCCTGGTCGTAATACTGGAATGACAACTCCCAGGGAACCATTGAATAACAGTTGATCTGTTTGTCAATGCCCACACTCATCATAAATTCTACCCAACGGTCGAAAATGGTATAGTCGAAAGACCATGTGCCGTCCGCCCGTTTCATCCAGGTAACCATTGTATCAAAATAATCTTCCGTCTGACCGTTCCAGGGTTTGTGCATCAAAGTAGCCGTGATAATCTTTTGTCCGGCGTCTGCCAGCATTTTCATCAAAGGACGCATCGCGTCTAAATGCTCCTGACTCCATAGAGGAACCTGATAGTAACGTGCCACTGCATAGGGACTTTGCCACAAATCCAGGTGGTAAGCCCACTCCGAAGGCGCCGGAAGTTCGCGGGAAGAAACCGTAATTTCCAGATTCAGGCGTTGCAACAGACAAGAGCCGTCGTTGATTAGCAACTCCCCTTTATACGTTCCGGGAACAGCCGATTGAGGAATCCAACACTGCACCCAGACAGGTTGAACTGTGCGGGCAGGCAAAGCCATTGCTTTCAGATTGGTATCAATAGGGTCAGCCACCAATAATGAATCATAATCCACCGCTTTCCGGTGTCCGCAGGCACCTCTGCCGTCTTTGTTCAATTCGTCCGTCATCACATAACGAACAAAACCGCCGGTGAATGCATCTTGGGGAAGAACGTTTCCTTTCTTGTCTTTGAAATCACCAAAGCTGAAATTCAGGTCTTTCAGTTCTACACCTGTCCATACAACCGCTTGCGCGTTCACACGTTCACCACGCCAGCCTTTCAAAGCAACCGTTTGCTGGTTCTTCAACCGGGGAAGCCCGTGTTTTGCGTACCGGACGTCTGTTGTACCCCAAGACACTTGTGTTGTTGTCACTGCCGCCCATTCTTTATCAGACGGCGTAGCAGGGTCGGGCAATTCCTGATAAGTCAGTAAAGGGAACTTCGGTTGTCCTGTCGGAACACCACATTGAGTGACTCCTTGCTGGGCAAAAACTGCGCCTACGCTAAAGAGACAAGTCAGGGAAAAAATAGTAAGTCGTTTCATGGTTAGTTAATTAAATGATTAAAGGTTTTTATTAGGGGGAAAAATATTCAATCACATGGGGTCTACATCATAGTAGACAATCAAAGATTTATAGCGTTCATCTTCCAACATCTCCCGTTGGATGCGCAACAGCAACTCCCGGGCACGTCCCATCGGAGCGTTCTGCTCAATCTTGACGACAATCTTTTTGATAAACAACGTTTGGATACGGGCAACAGGAGGTTTATCCGGCCCCAACACCCGATTGCCAAATACCGCCCGCAGCTTATCCGCCATCACTACCGCCATCTGATCCAGCAATGCTTCATTATGATTTTTCAGATAAACATATACCAACCGGTAATAAGGAGGATAATGGAACATCTGCCGTTCCGCTAACTGCCCGCCTACCATGTCTTCATAATCATTGGCAATGACCTGATGAATGATAGGATGCTCGATGCTCTTGGTTTGCAGCACCACCCTACCCCGCTTGTTCTTACGTCCGGCACGTCCTGCTACCTGCGCCATCAACTGGAAAGCCCGTTCATAGGAACGGAAATCCGGATAATTCAGCATCGTATCGGCATTCAGTATACCTACAATACTGACATGATCGAAATCCAATCCTTTCGAAACCATTTGCGTACCGATCAATATATCCGTCTTTCCCTGTTCGAAATCCGCAATAATCTTTTCATAAGCAGAGCGGGTGCGTGTGGTATCCAAGTCCATTCGTGCCACTGCCGCTTCAGGGAAAAGGATTTTAATGTCATCTTCAATCTTTTCCGTACCAAAGCCACGATTCACCAGTTCCGTACCTTCGCAGGCAGGGCAGGATTTCGGCAGTTGGTAGGTATAACCGCAATAATGACAGGTTAGCTGATTGATCCCTTTATGATAGGTAAGGCTTACATCGCAATTCTTACACTTGGGCACCCAACCGCAGGTACGACACTCCACCATCGGAGCAAACCCGCGACGGTTCTGAAAGAGAATCACTTGCTCTTCCTGTTCCAAAGCCTCTTTCATGTATTGTATCAAGAGCGGTGAGAATTGTCCCACCATCCTCTTTTTGCGATGCAATTCCTTTATATCCACCGGAATAATCTCCGGCAATTGAATTTCTTTATATCGTTCTTTCAGTTGTACAAAACCATATTTCCCCTCCCCTGCATTCTGCCACGACTCGATGGAAGGAGTAGCCGTTCCCAACAGGGTTTTAGCTCCATACATGGCAGCCAGCACAATCGCTGCGCTACGGGCATGATAGCGGGGAGCGGGATCTTGTTGCTTATACGTATTTTCGTGCTCTTCGTCCACAATCACCAATCCCAGATTCCGGAAAGGAAGAAACACGGAAGAGCGAACACCTAGGATAATATCGTACCCATTCTCTCCCAGTTGTTTCCGCCAGATTTCAACCCGTTCGGCATCGGGGAATTTAGAATGGTAGATCCCCAGGCGAGCACCGAAGACCCGTTGCAGACGCTCTGTAATTTGAGTAGTCAAGGCAATCTCCGGCAACAAATATAAGACTTGTTTTCCCTGACGAATCGTTTCTTCGATCAGATGAATATACACTTCCGTCTTCCCGCTGGACGTTACTCCATGAAGCAGACACACGTTTTTCTCCTGAAAAGACTGAACGATCTCATCATGTGCCCGTTGCTGAAACTCGTTCAAGACGTTCAGCTCGACTACTTCTTTCTCCTGTTTATTCAACCGTCCGATTTCGTGATAGTAGATTTCGAAAATCTTCTTATCCACCAGCCCGTTCAGTACCGAAGGAGCCACATTAGCCCGTTGCAACAATTCTTTCTTGGAGACTTCTTTCGGAGTTCCGGTTCCTAAAATACCTGAATACTCTACATACTTCATGAGCAACGCCAGTTGCTTCGGAGCACGAGACAGAATATCAAACAGAATATGGAGTTGCTTTTCATCTGCCGTACCCGCAAGCCGCACCCGTGCCTCTGTCTTAGGCTTATAAGTGCGTTTCAATTCTTCCTTTACAAAAATGGCTTCTTTATCGAGCAGGGACTTGATGGCGGTAAGAATATTTTTTATGCCGCTGTCTTTCTCCAGTTTAGTGACGGACTGCTGCGCATCTACGGCAAGTAAATCCAAAATGCGTTGTTCCCGTTCCGGCAATGGCGCATCCGCCTCAAAATCGGGATTATATTCAACAATCGTTTCACTCTCCAGCTTCAGGCCGGAAGGAAGTGCCGCTTTATACACATCTCCCTGTGTACAGAGATAGTAATCGGCTATCCATTCCCAAAATTTGAACTGAACGGGTAGTAAAATGGGAGAAGCATCCAGCAATGCAGATATATCTTTCACTTCGTACTCCGTTGGAGCACAATAATGAACGTTAAGGACGATAGCCGTATAAAACTTCTTTCGCCCGAAAGGAACTACCACACGGCAGCCTATCTTCACATCTTCCGCACATTCGTCCGGCAAAGAGTAAGTGAAACTCTTCGGAAGCGGAAGCGGTAATATGACATCTACATATTTTTTCATTGCAGGTACAAAATACAATAAAAATGGGGAATGAAAAGAAGGAAGAGAGAACACTCAAAGAAAAACGCTTCTTAAGGCAGGATTGGGCAGAAACAGTTTCGAGACTGCAACAGGGCAGCCCCGAACAAAAGAGTTCCCGTTCACCGGAAACTCTTTTATATACGATGTAAAATGACAGACTATTTAAAAATATAGGCAACAGATACCTGCCAAGTCTTAGTCTTATAAGAAGCGTCTGTTCCTTCAAATTTGGCAGTGTCTCCCAACGGGATGTTATAATTGGCACCAACCTGCAAATGATTGAGCAATTTCACACCCGCGCCAACGTTAATGCCGACTTCGGCTTTCTTCTTGTCAGTTTTTACGCCTTCAATCGTTTTATTTCCCGCAAAATCGAAATAAAAATCAGGACCTGCAGCGAAATAAATACCAGCCATACTTCCCAAACCGATTGTATATTTCAGGTTTACAGGAATATCAATACCGTTTTGCTTTACAGTATAATCCTCGTTTCCTTCAGAAACCTTTATACCTCTTTGAGCAAAAAGCAAAGAAGCATCTACTCCCAACCCTACGATTGGAATATTAAACTCGGCCATCGGACCAATAAAGAAACCGGTAAAATTATCCTTCTTAAAGTTATCGCCTACATTAGAGAAACTCGCCTTCGACAAGTTCAAACCTCCTTTTACACCAAAGTGTATTTGCGCCTGGGCAGGCATCGCCATACCGATACATACGGCAATCATTAAAGCACCAAAAATCTTTTTCATAAATTTACGTGTTTATAATTCGGGACAAAGATATATAATTAGAATAAATAAACACAATTTATCTGTTTTTTGTTCGCTCAAAGTCGCTGTTGTTCACTTAATCCGACGCCCGTACCTTTATATTTGCTCTTTTGAAGATTGAACTTACAATAGAGCATCAGTTTCATCTAACACTCACAGACTAATAAGAAGTTCTTATTAGTTCAATTTTCATCCTATTTATCATCTATAAATATTGGAAAAATGATAGTTAATCAAATTTACTTCCTAATTATCATACATAACCTTTTCAGCCAACACGTACGGCAAGTGGTCTGCTCCAATGCAAGTTCTTTTTCTAAATGCCGCATCCGGTCACATTGCTTCAACCATTTGCTCTGCAGTGCATCATACAAAAATTTAGCTCCTTTATACATGGTGATTTCCTTATCTTGTTTGCCTAAAAGTGATGCGTATATTGAACAGACTTGAGATTTATCCATGCAATATCGTTCCAACTTTTCGATATACATCAATGTAATCCCCTTTTTATTTCGGTTGATAAAATCCTGAATACTTTCATCGTCGATGATGTCGATGTCAGCTCTTTGGTAGTCCACGGTGATTTCTCTTATCTCTATCAAGACCCAAATATATTCTGTCTCGAATCCGTACTTTGCAGCCGCTTCTTCTATACTAATCCATTGTGCCATAGCGTTTGTTCTTTTATGTGTGATACAATAAGGGATGAATAATGTTTTATTCATGTATATTAGCACAACGAGCATCCACTCTTTTTGCAGTCCGCCGGATGGAGATTGGCTAGGTTAAATTGTGGGGTAATTGATAACCGGCCGAATACAAGAAAGACGCAGATGCTGCTGTACCATTATCCACATCTGAGGCTTAGAAGACCCTTGCGCAAGATAATGATAACAACAGACACCCACGTCAATCGTCTATATATAACACACCATCAAGGATATGTTTGACATATAACCATTCACGTGAAGTATCTGCCGTATCATCTCTCTGCGCGAAATTTGCTAATTTTCAGATGTGAGAGATAATACATCCATACTTCATTTAAGAATACAAACCGCTTTCTGCCTATTTCATCACGCTGATGGGCTGAAAGCGTATGACAAAGATATATGTTTTTTTTGAAAGGTAGCAGAAATATGGAAATAAATATAGGAAGTTCTGTATTAAAATGAATTTGATAAAATATAATCCTGTTTCTTATTTCTGATTACTGAAATCCGTCACCAATAAAAATAAATAAGCAATTTTATCTCTCATACTCTCATCAATCGTTTGAAAAGCCTTTATTCATCGGAGTTACAGGTATGAGAGTAAGTATGATAGTAAGATGAGAGTAACTTTTACTCTCATCATGCCTCGCACCAAGACAGAACCATTATCTTCTGACATACAGTACATTATCTACTATTACCAAAAGTATTAACAGCTATAGCATCAAGTATTAACTCCCTAAAAATCATATATTAATAGTTCGAAAATCAGGTATTAATAGTTCAAAATCAGGTATTAATGCATGGGAAACAGTATAATGACACCTATATTAGTAGTGACAATAAAAGCATTATAGATAAACTTATAACCAAGCTACCATCATCTTTCTACCATTTAAGCAGTGAATGTTCGTTAAAACACGAATATAGGATTTGCTTTTTATAGCATTGTTCGTATATTTGCGAACATTAAATAAAAGAGAAACTAATGTATGGAACAGCAGGAACAGATTGCTCGTTTTGCTAAAGCGTTGGGGCATCCCACCAGAATAGCAATACTTAATTTTCTTGCAAGGCAAGAAAGCTGTTATTTTGGGGACATCCACGATGAGTTGCCAATCGCTAAAGCAACCGTTTCCCAGCATCTAAAAGAATTAAAAGACGCTGGACTGATACAGGGTGAAATAGAAACGCCCAAAGTGAAATATTGCATAAACCGTGAAAACTGGGAAATAGCCAGACAGTTGTTCGCCCAATTCTTTTGCGATTGCGCTTCTAAAAGGTGCTTGCTGTGAATAGCAGCCCTTTTTTTAAACTCATTGTTCGTTGTTTTGCGAATTACGTTTAATATATAAAATAGAAAATATGGAAATTAAAGTTTTGGGTACAGGCTGCGCAAATTGTAAAGCTCTGTACGCAACAGTAGAACAGGCGGTAAGAGATCTAAATTTAGATGCTACGTTAGTTAAAGAGGAAGATATTTTAAAGATTATGGAGTATAATATCCTTAGTTTGCCGGCATTAGTGATTGACGAAAAGATCGTTTCCGCCGGAAGAAAATTATCCTTAGCCGAAGTAAAAGAACTATTGAAACAATAACTTAGAAACACTGTACCTATGAAACATTTATTTTTGATTGCTATCAGCTTACTCCTGTTTTCTTGTAGCGGGAAGCCAAAAACAGAAAATAAACAAGAGGTTTCCGCACAAGGAGATCGTGTAGAAGTAATCTACTTTCATGGAAAACAACGGTGTGTTACCTGCCGTGCAATTGAGCAACTGACGAATGAAGTGTTGGAAGCCACTTTCAAAAATCAAATCGATAAAGGGGCAGTTGTGTATAAGGTTATAGATATTTCAGATCCGCAAAATGAAGCGATTGCGGATAAATATGAGGTGACATGGTCGTCTTTGTATATAAACGGCTGGAAGGGAGGAAAAGAAACTGTTAATAACATGACTGAATTTTCTTTTGCCAACGCAAAGGGGTCACCGGACATATTCAAAGAAGGTATAAAGAACAAAATAAATGAACTGCTAAAATAACTATTATATGGATTTTCTTCAAAATCTTCTGGATAATAGCAATATCCCGGTAATAACCGCTTTCCTGCTCGGTTTGCTTACAGCCATAAGTCCTTGCCCTTTAGCTACCAATATAACTGCGATAGGCTTTATCAGTAAGGATATAGGCAACCGGAACAAGATTTTTTTAGGAGGATTGCTTTATACCTTGGGGCGTGTTGTGGCTTATACGGTTTTAGGGATCATCCTGATTTCTATATTGAAAGAGGGATCAAGCATGTTTTCCTTACAAAAAGGTATAAGTAAATATGGTGAAATACTGATCGCCCCGGTCTTGATATTTGTAGGAGTATTCATGCTTTTCGGAGATCGTTTGAATTTACCTAAGTTCGGATTTTCGGGAACAGGAAAGACAGAAAAACTGAAAGGCAATTTAGGCAGCCTTTTGCTTGGAGTGCTTTTTGCTCTGGCATTTTGCCCTACCAGCGGACTGTTTTACTTCGGGATGCTTATACCGATGTCGGCAGCAGAACCGGGAGGCTACCTCTTACCTATTGTCTATGCGGTGGCTACCGGTCTGCCCGTTATTCTGGTAGCCTGGGTCTTGGCGTATAGCGTTGCCGGGATAGGTAAATTTTATAACCGCATACAGGTATTTCAGAAATGGTTTAACAGAGTGGTAGCTGTTTTGTTTATCGCAGTCGGCATTTATTACGCATATATCAATTACTTATAAATTAAATAAAAACAGAATATGAAAAGAATCGAGATTTTGATCCGGCGATGTGTTGTCCTACCGGATTGTGTGGCCCGAATATCAATCCTGACCTTATGAGGATTGCAGCCGTACTGAAAACCCTCAAAAGACAGGGGATCGTTGTCGAGCGTCATAATTTACGGGACGAGCCGCAGCTTTATGTCAGCAATAAAACGGTTAATGATTATTTGATGAAAGAGGGTGCGGAAGGCTTGCCAATCACCATAGTAGAGGGGGAAATCGTGGTAACAAAAGGTTATCCGACCAATAAGCAGTTGAGCGAGTGGACAGGCATTCAGTTAGACATTATTCCAATTATCAACCAATGAGATTATGAAGAATTTCAATTTATCAGACATACAGTTAACAAAGTATTTGTTTTTTACTGGCAAAGGCGGTGTAGGAAAAACTTCTATCGCTTGCGCTACGGCCGTAGGTCTTGCGGATCTTGGCAAAAAGATATTATTGATAAGTACAGATCCAGCCTCTAATTTGCAAGATGTGTTTGGGCAGGAACTGAACGGACATGGTACGAATATCTCCGAAGTGCCCGGCCTGACGGTCGTAAATCTTGATCCGGAAAAAGCAGCCGCAGAATACCGGGAAAGCGTAATCTCCCCTTATCGTGGGAAATTGCCGGAAAGTGTGATCCGGAATATGGAAGAACAACTGTCCGGATCTTGCACGGTAGAGATTGCAGCGTTCAATGAGTTTTCGGATTTTATCACCGATAAAACCAAAGAAAAAGAATACGATTATATCATTTTTGATACAGCGCCAACGGGACACACCCTAAGAATGTTACAATTACCATCCGCTTGGAGTACGTTTATCAGTGAAAGTACGCATGGCGCATCCTGCTTAGGCCAGCTGTCGGGACTGGAAGAAAAAAAAGGCATTTATAAACAGGCTGTAAATACCTTGTCCGATGAAAAAGCAACCAGCCTGATACTAGTTGCCCGCCCGGATCTTGCTCCATTAAAGGAGGCTGCACGCTCTTCTCACGAGTTGAATTTGCTTGGCATAAAAAACCAGGTACTTATCATAAACGGAGTGTTACAACAAGCCGATGATAACGACAAAGTTTCCAAGTTATTAAGCGAAAAACAAACTTCGGCTTTACAGAACATTCCGGAGGAGTTGAAAGATTATCCGGCATATAGCGTTCCGTTACGTTCCTACAATTTATCAACTATAGAAAATATCCGGAAAATGTTATCGAGCGATAACCTTATTTCGGGAGGTGATTACAAGCCTTTGCAGGGTGAAAAGAATCTGGATGATTTGGTAAATGACCTTTTTTCTTCCGGCAAACGGGTTATTTTTACAATGGGAAAAGGGGCGTAGGAAAACGACTGTTGCAACCAATATCGCCCTAAAGCTAAAAGCACTTGGCGCAAAAGTGCATTTGACAACAACAGACCCGGCCAATCACTTGAATTATGAACTTGTAATAAAAGCAGGGATCGACGTTAGCAAAATTGACGAAGCCGAAGTTCTGGAGGCTTATAAAACGAGGTAAGGGCAAAAGCCAGGGAAAACCAAATGACGGCCGAAGATATGGAATATATTGAGGAAGATCTGCGTTCCCCTTGCACCCAGGAAATAGCTGTATTCAAGGCATTTGCCGATATAGTGGAAAAGGCTGATACGGAAATTGTAGTAATAGACACAGCACCAACCGGACATACTTTGTTATTGTTGGATGCAACGCAAAGTTATCACAAGGAGGTAGAACGGACGCAGGGAGAAATCAAGGGAGCAGTGGCAAACCTGTTGCCACGTTTGCGCAATCCCAAAGAAACGGAGGTTGTCATCGTAACACTTCCGGAAACAACCCCTGTTTTTGAGGCGGAACGTTTATTGCAAGATTTACAACGGGCAGGCATCAAGAACAAATGGTGGGTGATAAACTCCTGTTTATCTCTGGTTGATACCCAAAACCCATTTTTAAAGGCCAAAGCACAAAGTGAGTTGCCATGGATCGACAGAGTAAAGAAATTATCAGACAGTAATACCGCGTTAATCGCATGGAGAGCAAAATAAAAAGAGAGTGATTATGAAACAACTTGCTTTTTTAGACCGTTATTTGACGGTATGGATTTTCTTAGCAATGTTTATCGGTGTAGGATTGGGTTACCTATATCCCGGCATCGTAGACTTTTGGAGTCATTTTGAAGTCGGAACGACGAATATACCCTTGGCAATAGGGCTTATCCTGATGATGTATCCACCTTTGGCAAAGGTGAAATATGAAGAATTAGGCAACGTATTCAAAGATAAGAAAATCCTGACCGTATCACTTCTGTTGAATTGGTTGGTAGGGCCGATACTGATGTTCGCTCTCTCAATCATCTTCCTGCATAATTACCCCGAATATATGTACGGATTGATTATGATAGGTCTTGCACGATGTATCGCCATGGTACTGGTTTGGAGCGAACTCGCAGGAGGAAGCAACGAATATACGGCCGGACTGGTCGCTTTTAACAGCATCTTTCAGGTCCTTTTCTTTTCTGTATATGCTTATTTCTTCTTATCTGTGTTCCCTGAATGGGTGGGAATGGAAACAACCGACGCCGTTCAACAAATCACGATGTCCGAGATTGCGAAAAGTGTAGGCATTTATTTAGGAATACCGTTTGTTCTTGGATTTCTGACACGCTTAGTCTTGGTTAAGAATAAAGGCATGGATTGGTATTACCAGAAATTTATCCCTAAAATTAGCCCGGTTACATTGTTGGCCTTGCTGTTTACAATCGTGATAATGTTCTCTTACAAGGGAGAATATATCATAAAATTGCCGTATGATGTGATGATAATAGCAGTACCGTTGGTGTTGTACTTTGGAATCATGTTTTTTGTTTCCTTTTTTATTACCCGGAAAATGGGAACGGATTACCCAAAAGCCGCTTCCGTATCATTTACGGCTACCGGAAATAATTTTGAATTGGCTATTGCTGTGGCTATTTCCGTTTTCGGTATCAGTTCGGGAGAGGCTTTCGCCGCGGTAATCGGGCCACTGGTAGAAGTACCCGTATTGATACTATTAGTAAGATATGCGTTAAAGATGCGCCGCAAATTTAAAGCAAAGAACTAGAAACTACAGTTCCGAGGCGGGAAACTACAGTTTCCAAGGCAAGAAACGCCAGTTCCCAAGGCGGGAAACGAGAGTATCTAAGGCAGGAAACTGAAGTTTCCATATAGAGTTATTATAACTCTCCCGTAAGGATAACTAGAACTTCCCATAGCTTTGCATAAAGAAATCAAGGACTTTTCTTTAGTTATATTATACGTTGCAGATACTTTATCTGCAACGTATCTGCAACAGGTATCTGCAACGCTCCAACTGCCTATTTACTAATACATTACAAGCGTTTTGTTGCAGGTGGCAGATACTTTGATGTTTTTTAAACTTTATGGGAGAAGATTATACTCATTCTTACTACTATGAAAACAAATCATTTAACGCCTCGCTCATACTAGGATGAGTAAAAATGAAATCACGCAGGAAAGTATAATCCCGACCTGTCTTCATTGCAACAGCAACTATATTGATTACTTCGCTGGAATCAGGCGCAAACAGCATACAGCCCAATATTTTTCCCGTATTCTTATCAATGACAGCTTTCAAAAGGCCATCCGTTTCTCCCAATGTTTTCGCTCTTGGTATCGCCATAACGGGCAATTTCCTGATAATAATATCCAAATTCTGTTTACGAGCCTCTTCTTCATTCAATCCGATACGTGCTAATGGAGGATCAATAAAAACAGAGTAGCTAACCGGATTGCGATCATTGGTTGTCCGTTCTTTATCGCCAAACAGATCCTCCCGGATAATCCGGTAATCATCCAATGAAATATAAGTGAACTGCAAACCACCTTTCACATCACCAACGGCACGTATATTCGGTTGGGTTGTTTTCAGATATTCATCCACAATGATCGCTCCGCGTGCATCCGTCTCCACTCCGGCAACTTCCAAATTCAGATCTTTCGTGTTCGGTCGGCGCCCTGTAGCCAGCAATACAGCATCAGCTTCAAGTTCCACCACCTCGCCAGTTTGTGAATCAGAAAAAACAACGACTGCTCCATCTTCGATATGTTTCACAGATTGAACCTTTGCATTCATTCGAAAAACAATGCCTTTTTTCTCTAATGTTTCTTTTACACTTGCAGCAATATCCCGGTCTTCACGCACAATCAGTTCAGGATAACTTTCGAGTACGGTCACCTGTGAACCGAACGAAGCATACATAGACGCAAACTCCAAACCGATGTAACCGCCACCGATAATAACCAGTCGGCGGGGAAGCTCGGTCAATTCCATGATTGAGGTACTTGTATAAACCAACGGATTACCCGCAACTCCCTCAATGGGAGGAATAACTGTTTCTGCTCCCGTATTGATAATAATTTGCTTCGATGTCAGCATTATTTCTTCAGTAGATGTACGGACAGAAACCACATCGGAAGAGACAAAAGAGCCCACACCTGTATAGACTGTCACATTGGGATTATCTGCCAGATTATGGTAATTCTTATTTCTCAATGCACTTGTCACAGCTTCTTTCACAGAAATGGCGTTGCGATAGAACTCACTCCTTTCTTCAAATGTAGCATCTTTCATACCGGAAGCAATTTTAGCCTGATGAACCAATGTCTTGGTCGGAATACAGCCAATATTAATACACGTTCCTCCATACATTTTATCCGAACGTTCAACAATGGCAACTTTTCGCCCACGCTTTGCAAACTCTGCCGCAAGGGTCTTCCTCCCTTGCCAAAACCGATAATAATAACGTCAAATGCATTCATATCCATATAGTTTTAATTGGTTCTAAATTTACTTGTTAAGTTCATAACTAATGATGTTGCAAAGTTCACTGTTTTGAAAGAATGAACAATAACTATTTTACCGGATAAGTTAGCAATTATTCCCATATAGAATAAAAGTAACAAATATCAAAATCGCCGGAGCAGATCAGTGACTTGCCCGGCGATTTCCCTATTGAATCGATTCCCACTTACTATCTATCAACGGTTGGGATGAATATCCAGTTTGACTGGTTTAATCATATTTTCAGGTTCCAGAATGGTATCCAAATCTTTCTTGGAAAGGATATTATGTTCCAAAACAAGTTCATACACTCCCTTTCCTGTTTCCAATGCTTCTTTAGCTATCTTAGTAGAATTTTTATAACCAATCACCGGATTCAGGGCGGTCACTACGCCAATGCTGTTGTGCACATCTCTCCGGCATTTTTCTTCATTGGCTGTTATGCCATCGATGCATAACGTACGCAAGGTATCAAAGCCATTCATCAACAAGTCGGCAGACTCGAAACAGCATTGTGCCATCACCGGTTCCATCGCATTCAGCTCCATTTGAGCGGCTTCGCCACTCATGGCCACACAAAGATCATTTCCTATCACCTTATAAGCCACCTGATTCATCACTTCAGGAATCACCGGGTTCACTTTTCCCGGCATGATGGATGAGCCCGGTTGCATAGCCGGCAGATTGATTTCGCCCAATCCGCAACGCGGACCGGAAGCCAGCAATCGCAAGTCATTACATATCTTATTCATTTTGACAGCTATACGCCTCATCGCTCCTGAATAACCTACCATGCAGGAAGTGTCCGAAGTGGCTCCTACCAAATCATCGGCAAGCTTTATATCCAGTCCCGTAATCTTGCGCAAAGCGGCAATACACTTTTCCGCATATTCCGGTTCGGCAGTGATTCCGGTTCCGATGGCCGTGGCTCCCATGTTGACTGTCAGAAAGTCCTGTGCGGCAAAGTCAAGATTCTTCACTTCATGTTCAAGAATACTCGCAAACCCGTTGAAGGTCTGTCCGAGAGTCATCGGTACGGCATCTTCCAGTTGGGTACGTCCCATTTTGATGATATGCGCAAACTCACTTCCTTTCTTCCGGAAAGCCTCTATCAACACTTCGAAATGCTTAACTAATTTCAAATGAGTGTAATAGAGTCCAATGTGGATGGCGGTGGGATAAGCATCGTTGGTAGATTGCGAGCGGTTGACATGATCGTTAGGCGAACAGTATTGATACTCTCCGCGCTGATGCCCCATCAATTCCAATGCCCGGTTGGCAACCACTTCATTGATATTCATGTTCGTGGTAGTACCCGCTCCTCCCTGAATCATATCTACGGGGAACTGTTCGTGATGCTTTCCTTCAAGTATTTCTTTACAAGCTCTCAAGATAGCATCCGTTTGTTCTTCGGTTAATAAGTCTAGTTCGCGGTTGGCAACGGCGGCTCCCATCTTTGTGATAGCCAATGCCTGGATAAACAAAGGGTACTCATTTAAATGAAACTTACTGATGCGAAAGTTTTCGATACCGCGGAGCGTCTGTACTCCGTACAGTGCACTTTCCGGCACTTCACGACTACCTATCAGGTCACTCTCCGTACGAGTTTTTTTTGATAAATTTTGTTCCATATCGGTTGTTTTATAATAATAACAGTTTCGTTAGTTCTTATAATAACCAATGAGTTTAGTTATTGTTTTAATAAATATGCAAAAACTATTCAAAGACTTTTTTGTTGTTAATACAAGAAAAAGAAAATACAAAGAGAGAAATCACTTATCTTTGTTTGGAACTTAAAACAACATTCTATGATATTACAATTAGCATTTGTTCTGACAGCTATTATTATTGGCGCACGCTTGGGAGGTATCGGCCTCGGCGTGATGGGAGGAGTTGGGTTGGCTATACTTACGTTCGTTTTTGGTTTACAACCCACCGCGCCTCCTATCGACGTTATGTTAATGATTGCCGCAGTGATTTCGGCTGCTTCCTGTATGCAAGCGGCCGGCGGACTGGACTATATGGTGAAACTGGCAGAACATTTGCTTCGTAAGAATCCTTCACACGTCACCTTGCTTAGTCCGCTGGTGACTTACCTGTTTACTTTTGTAGCCGGAACGGGACACGTCGCCTATTCTGTGTTACCGGTCATCGCGGAGGTTGCCACCGAAACAAAAATCCGTCCGGAACGTCCGCTAGGTATTGCTGTCATTGCTTCCCAACAGGCCATTACGGCCAGTCCGATTTCCGCGGCTACCGTAGCACTTCTTGGGCTCTTAGCCGGATTCGATATTACTCTGTTCGACATTCTCAAGATTACGATTCCCGCTACCATTGTCGGCGTGTTGGTCGGTGCTTTATTCTCTATGAAAGTCGGTAAAGAATTGGTGGAAGACCCCGAATATCAGAAACGTCTGAAAGAAGGACTGTTCAACAATAAAAAGATAGAGATTAAAGATGTGAAGAACAAACGTTCCGCTATGATTTCCGTCCTTATCTTTATATTGGCAACTGCGTTTATCGTACTCTTCGGTTCTTTTGAAGGAATGCGCCCCAGTTTCCTGATCGACGGGGAAATAGTTACATTAGGAATGTCTTCCATCATTGAAATCGTGATGTTATCGGCTGCTGCCATTATCCTGTTAGTGACCAAGACTGACGGAATCAAAGCAACGCAAGGTTCCGTATTTCCGGCAGGCATGCAGGCAGTGATTGCCATCTTCGGTATTGCCTGGATGGGAGATACCTTCCTTCAGGGAAACATGGGACAGCTGACTCTTTCTATTGAAGGAATCGTGCAACAAATGCCGTGGCTGTTTGGTGTCGCGCTGTTTGTGATGTCTATTCTACTATACAGCCAGGCTGCCACAGTTCGGGCACTTGTGCCTCTGGGCATTGCGTTGGGGATTTCGCCTTATATGCTGATCGCCTTGTTTCCGGCAGTAAACGGATATTTCTTTATTCCGAATTACCCTACTGTAGTGGCTGCTATCAATTTCGACCGTACCGGGACAACAAAAATCGGCAAGTATGTGTTGAATCATTCGTTTATGATGCCCGGCTTGGTATCGACGATTGTTGCCATTGCCCTGGGACTGCTCTTTATACAAATATTTTAATATACATATATTATTAACCTAAACATCATTCAGTTATGAAACAATTCAAAAGCTTTGGACTGGTAGTAGTCACACTACTATTTTCTGTAACAATGGCATTTGCCGCAAAACCGAACATTCATATCCTTGCCACCGGAGGAACGATTGCAGGCACAGGAAGTTCAGCTACCGGAACCAGCTACACAGCAGGGCAAGTTGCCATCGGCGCACTACTCGATGCCGTGCCGGAAATTAAGGACATCGCCAACGTGACCGGAGAACAGATTGTCAAAATCGGTTCGCAGGACATGAACGACCAGGTTTGGCTGACGCTTGCCAAGAAAATAAACGAACTATTGAAACGCCCGGACATCGACGGTATCGTGATTACTCACGGAACCGATACGATGGAAGAAACGGCCTATTTCCTGAACCTGACCGTTAAAAGTGACAAACCGGTGGTACTGGTAGGTGCCATGCGTCCGTCTACTGCTCTAAGTGCCGACGGCCCGTTGAATCTTTATAACGCCGTAGTTACCGCCGCCGCAAAAGAATCCAAAGACAAAGGAGTACTGGTTGCCATGAACGGACTGATCCTTGGAGCACAGAGTACGGTTAAAATGAACACGGTCGACGTGCAAACTTTCCAAGCTCCCAACTCCGGCGCGCTGGGGTATGTGTTGAACGGAAAAGTATTCTATAATCAGGTAACGCTAAAAAAACATACCACCCAATCCGTTTTCGATGTTACTCATCTGAACGCACTTCCTAAAGTAGGTATCGTATACAGCTATTCCAACATCGAAGCAGATATGGTCACTCCGATGCTCAACAACGGCTATAAAGGCATTATCCATGCAGGAGTAGGAAATGGAAATATCCATCAGAATATCTTCCCGGTACTGACAGACGCCCGTCAGAAAGGAATCCTTGTAGTCCGTTCTTCCCGTGTCCCGACAGGTCCTACGACGCTGGATGCAGAGGTAGACGACGCCAAATATCAGTTTGTGGCTTCACAGGAACTGAATCCGCAGAAATCACGCGTTTTGTTAATGCTTGCACTAACCAAAACAACTGACTGGAAACAAATTCAGCAATATTTTAACGAATACTAAAAGCCTGACCTACTTATGAAAAAATGGATATTTATGTTGCTCCTCGCGGGCAGCATACAGGGAGTATATGCTCAAAAAACGGAGAAGAAGGATAAATTCAACCCGAACACTCCCCTGTTTGAAGAACTGACAGACGTAAAAAAGAAGACAGATAAGTTCAATCTTTATCTGAATATGCAAGGAAGTTTTGACGCTCATTTCCAAAATGGTTTTCAGGAAGGTGACTTCAATATGCACCAGCTCCGCATCGAAGCCAAAGGAAATATCAACAACTGGCTTTCTTACCGCTATCGCCAGCGCCTCAACCGCTCGAACGACGCAAACGGCATGATTGACAATCTGCCTACTTCCATCGACTATGCCGGAATCGGTATCAAACTGAATGACCAGTTCAGCCTCTTCGCAGGAAAGCAATGTGCCGCATACGGTGGTATCGAGTTCGACCTCAACCCGATCGACATCTATCAGTACAGCGATATGATCGACTATATGAGTAACTTTATGACCGGACTGAATGTAGGTTATAACATTACTCCCAAACAGCAACTTAACCTGCAAATACTGAACAGCCGCAACAGTTCGTTCGACAGCACTTACGGAATCACGGAAGATGCCGAAGGAAATCTTCCCGATCTGAAATCCGGCAAAATGCCGCTGGTTTATACTTTGAACTGGAATGGTAATTTCAATAACGTATTCAAGACCCGTTGGTCGGCTTCTGTCATGAACGAGGCCAAAAGTCACAATATGTATTATTATGCTTTAGGTAACGAGTTGAATCTCGGCAAATGGAATGCTTTTGTCGATTTCATGTATTCAAAAGAGGATATTGACCGCAAAGGTATTATCACCAACATCGTAGGCCGTCCGGGCGGACACAATGCCTTTGACGCGAATTATCTTTCCGTGGTTGCCAAATGTAATTATCGTTTTCTGCCGAAATGGAATGTGTTTGTGAAGGGTATGTATGAGACGGCTTCCGTGAGCAAGGCATCCGAAGGAATAGAGAAAGGCAATTACCGTACTTCCTGGGGATACCTGACCGGTATCGAATATTATCCGATGGAAACCAACCTGCATTTCTTTGTGACGTATGTAGGACGTTCGTATGATTTCACCTCCCGCGCCAAAGTGCTGGGACAGGAGAATTACAGTACTAACCGGATTTCCGTAGGATTCATCTGGCAGATGCCTGTATTCTAAAAAACAGCCTCATTATTATACAAAAAATACCCGATAGCCTTCTTGCAAAGGTTATCGGGTATTCTTATATGTTCGGTCTTTTTTAATCAATACTCTTCCTCGTTAAAGAAGAAATCCTCCTTACTAGGATAATCCGGCCAAATATCTTCGATACTCTCATAGATTTCGCCCTCATCTTCCATCTCTTGGAGGTTCTCAATAACTTCAAGAGGAGCACCCGAACGCATGGCATAATCAATCAATTCATCCTTGGTTGCCGGCCAGGGAGCATCTTCAAGTTTTGATGCAAGTTCCAATGTCCAATACATAATCTTGAGTATTTTAAGTGAATACTAAATTTGTCTCGTTTTCTATTTTTCGGCAAAAGTATAATAAAATCTATCATTTCCAACTATTATCCCAAAATATTTCATTATTTTGTTCATCAAAATTAATTTTTCGGGATAATACAAACAAATAATCTGATAATCTGTTGACAAATGCTAATACTTCGGGAGAAATTGTACAAGTTTCGGACAAAGCCAGAATGCGTCTTTCAGCTCTCCGGCAAATCGTACGGCAAACATGGCAAACGGCTGCTCCACGACTTCCGCCGGGAATGATGAAAGCACAAAGTTCGGTAATTGCTCGTCCAGCTTATCAATCTCCCGCTCAATACTTTCCACATGTTCAGGGGTAATGATACTGGCGGGTTTCAGTTGTGTTTTCTCCGGTCGGTGGCCGTGTGAACCGATGGCGAATAACTTATGTTGAATACTCAAGATAAAATCCCGGTCGGACTCCTCCTGCAGATAAGTGTGCAGCCATCCGGTGAGAATTTAATTCATCCACCGTTCCGTAAGCTTCCAGGGCGGATATGAGTCTTTGGAACGCGACTTCCGCCGACAAGACTGGTAGTTCCTTTGTCTCCGGTCTTTGTATATACAAGGCTCTTTTCATAACTTTCTTTTTTACTATTATAGATGGTAAACGTACAAAGGTTCTTAGAAGTTGATGATATACTGCTGTTTTATCTTCGTTTTATCAAAAAATAGCAAACCGACGTCATATAGGTCGAAAGTTATTCCTACCCTTTCGTCAGCCTGCCACTTTTTCCAAAGCGCTTTCATCTCTTTGGAATAGCAAATGCCATGGACTACAAATACACTTTTAGGAGTAGTACGGTGTACGCAAACCCGAAATACTTCTTCCAATAAGTCCGGATTTTGGTAATCGTTCAGATACAGAAAATCGACTGAAGTATCCGCATCCAGAAACAATTCCGACAAATCGGAAGCAAAGAGATAGGAAGCCGATGGTTTAGCAGACTGTAAGTACAAGGCTGTCGAGGAAGGACGCCCAACCTCAATAATCGTATCAGGCTGCACTCTATTTACCAACCGGAACAAAAAACGGTTTACCTTTTGAGAACCTTTGGTCCACCCACGCTCTCTTACCATCTTTTTTTGTTCTTCTTTCAAAGAAGAATAAGCATAGTAAGGCATCTTTTCATAAATTACATCAGTAATGAGACTGAAAGCAAATGGGGAATGGACACCATATCCGCAACGATGACGAAAGCGGGAAAGCCAGATAAAAGGTCTTTTTATACAGAGTAGAAGATTCATAAAACAATCATTCGTATTTTTATTCTCCCGACAAAGATATATTTTTTTATTGAAAAAGGGTTGGTTCTTTGCAGGAACCAACCCTTATTCATTTATTCCAAGTTACTACTGCAGTCTGAATGACACAGGTACAGTATATTTCACTCGAACTTTCTTACCATTTTGCACTCCGGGAGTCCATTTCGGCATAGAACTTATCACGCGGATAGCTTCTTTATCCAAATAAGGATCAACCCCTCGCACCACTTCAGGATTAGAAATCGTTCCGTCTCTATCTACTACAAACTGAACAATGACTTTTCCCTGTGAGCCAGTTTCTTGCGAAATCGTCGGATATTTGATATTGCTACCTAAATATTTCATTAAAGCAGCTGTACCTCCAGGAAACTCCGGCATGACTTCAACACTTACGTGAATAATGTCTTCAACTACCGTTTCTGTTTCTACCACTGGTGGTATCCAAATAACGTCATGAACTGCATTCATATCCTCTGACACTGTAGAAACGTTATCCGTCACCTCCATATTGTTTTCCACTATTTCGAACAATTCTGTTACCTTAGTTTCGGGAGGAGGAGGCGGTTCCAGTTTCTCTTCAGGGAATGTGATCGGAACTAGCTCTGTTACAAAGATGGATTCATCATCTGGTGATAGTGCTGCAACTCTGACATCATGTTGTGTCCATTCGAAGAAACGAACATGAAGGCTAGCGCAACAACCAAACCCATCAACAACCAAGAACCCCGTTGATTCTCAATTGCAGCCTTTTTGATTTCTTGGCTTCCATAAAAATGTGTTTAAGTAATTAATAATAGAAAATATATAGTATATATACTACTTTTCGTTTTCCTCTTAAGCATTACTTAAAGTGCTCTCTCGCTGCAATAAATATAGTCTTTTTATGGATAGGTTGTTACGACGCCCCTTGTTTATTTTATTCTTTTCTCTTCTTTTGGATAAAATTTATGAATTAATCCTCATATCGGACAACCTGTCCATTCCTGTCAACAATAATCCTTGAATATATGTCTTTCAAAGCACACAAGAATAAATCTTTGCTAAGTACAGTAATGTTATGATAGACGGGAGCAGTAAGAGGCTTTCCTTTTTCATCCATCAGCCCGTAAAGATTGTAACTACCATATCTATAAATTCCGGTAGGCTTCATGATTGTTCCTTCGCCGTCTTCTGCCCTTTCCATCGTATCATAATCCAGTGAAGTCACATCATGATAAACATTCTTATTTAGTATCCTACCATCATAAGCGATCTGCAACTGAACTCCATCCGGTCTATCTGCCACTAAATAATCATCTAATAATTCAATATCCCTGTATTCTGCAGGAAGAAGTACATGCAAAGAATCATCCAGTACTCCATACATCTTTCCGTCATTGAATACTCTTTTTCCATATTGCGGATTTTGTATATACTCATAGGATGGTTTCAGTACCCATTCTCCCTTTTTATTGATTATGCCACATTTCCCGGTTGCATCATACATACTGCTATACCCATCGTGAAACACAAGCCCAACTTGCTTCTTATTATCCTTAGCATAAGGAAACTGAAAATCAATCACAGTCTTTCCTTGATGATCAATAAATCCAACCTTATTATTCAGTACTACAGCTGCCAAGCCTTCGGAGAAGATCCAGGCATGTGTATATTGTGCCGGTATCACATTCGCTCCCGTATAACGGTCGAAATATCCACGTTTGAAGTTTATGGAATAAACAACCAACGAATCTGTATATGCATCCGCCGCAAACAGCCAGTCGATGCCGTCAATCGTTGTTTTTCCGGTAGTCATATTGCGTATACTATATTTCTCGTCACTGATAAAAGAACGACACTCGCTACTGTATATATCAGCCAATTGCTCGTCACTCTCATAATGTTCACAAAAACCAATAGTCAACATAATGCTAACCCAAAGCAGGCACAATACAGCAATTGTACCCAAAGCTTTTCCCAAAGTTATCTTTTTCATTTTATCTTTATACTATTTTTCATCATCAAAAAAATTGTCTGCCAAATTATTACAGTTTTTCTCCAGTTTATCAAAGAAGCGCATACGACTGGCACTTTCTTTTGCAAACATTTGATTGGTACCACATGGAGTACTTTCAAAACTCATTACGTTTGTTACGGAGATCGTTGCAGCCACCTTTTCTACATTCTGATTAGCTCCGATATAAGTAAACACCCAACCTTTAGTCTTCAATTCTTCAACCATTTTCTTTATCAGCCTTCCATCATATTCCGAAGAGGAATTTTCTTCCCCGTCTGTTATAATTGTAACCAATACTTTATAATCATCGGTTTCGGATAAAGAATAGCGCAACTTTGTCAATGCCATTCCCATTGCATCATACAAAGGAGTACAGCAATCCGGACGATAGGTCTCATGCGTTAACTCCGACACCACATCTACACTGACTTTATCAAACACAGTCCGGATACTGTCTGAATTAAATACTACCAATGAAACAAAATGTCGTTGTCCTTCATGCTTCCTTTGCGCAGCAGAAATCGTTTGAATCGTTTCATTAAAACCTGAAATAGTTTGTTTCTCAATGCTGCTCATTGATCCACTCTCATCCAAAATAATTAAATTATAAACTCGTTGACTCATGTTGTTTTTATATTTTTAGTTTATCAAAAAATCTACAATCATTTTATCTATAATCCTACATACAAACTTTTCTCCTCTCTTAAAGAGAATTGTCTCCTTATCTGATTAGGAGTCCCAACAAAGCAACTTGTTGACATTCTTCCCTCATCTTTAAACCCGATCTCCACATATACCAGACAGCACTGTTCATCTTTCACCCTCTGATGTATTGAAATGAAAGAGAGTCATAACAATCACTTACTTTTTCATTCTCCTCCAACAACTTGACTTCCTTATCTGTTATAGTCCCTTTTATATCTTGCACTACCACCTCCAGTAGCTTACTATTCAGCGGGATATAAGTCCACAAAGATGTGAGTAATCAAAATCGCTTTTACTTCTACGCTGTTCTTCCTGATTACGCTCCCATTCCTTCCTCTCTTTTCCCGTTCAGGAGTCAGTTCCACTATCCAATAGGTATCTCTCAACTCTTCACACTGATCTAATACAGATTTCTCACTAGCTTCCAACGCTTTACCGGCTTTTTCCCGTGTTTCAAAAGTACCTACCAAATAACTTTCCCGGGCAAAAGTATCTTCGCCCCATACCTCATACATTACCTTGTTCATAATTCCTCCCTGCTATTAAATACTTGGATATTTTTCTTTCAGTTTTCTCATAAAAGGCTTGGTTATCTGTAAATTATCCACCTCATCAAACGGTGGAAGAAACACGCAATTATTATCCTTAATCAAGATCAGGTATCTTACATTAATGATGAATGACTGGCTAACCTGCACCAAGTGAGGATGATAACTCAGTATCTTTTGCGAATTTGTATTTCTTTTCAACATCAGAGAATGTTTATCACACAAAACTGCTTCCCATTGCTTACATTTGGAGTTATAGCGAAAATAACCAATGTGTTCCAAACGGATCAGTTGCAAATTTCCAGTCATAGTGGCAGATAAAAGATATTATCCTGATCTCCGGCAATACCAATATTCTTCCAATTGTCCATGTTCAGTTCATTTTAATTCGGTTATATGTACTTATATTACCATTGTAAATACTCAAAACTCCTTGATAGCCCGATGTTTAATATTATAAATATTATCTATCGTTTTATTCCATTTTCGGGCAACCTCCTCAGGTGTATATCCTTCAATAATCATTAATCTTAGGATATCCGCATAACGCTTGTTTTTCATCAAAGACATTACCCGTTTCACATCTATATCTACTTCAAGGTTCAGTTCTGTATTATAAGTATTCCTACAGGAATTTATCAATTCCTCTTCAGAATCCTTCTCCATCAGCACCATCTTCTTTTTGACGAAAAATGCCATGACACGACAGAAAGCCACGTTTTCAGATGACAATCATTTATTCCTAAAAAGAATCCAGTCTTTCCAGTTTCCAGCATTGAGTTCCAGATATAGTTCGTTCACAAGTTCATCATATCCGACTTTACCATTGTAAAGTGAATACTTGATTTCATTCAATAAAAAATAGCATTCTTTATAAAAGAATTGATGAGTTACCCTGTTATCCAGATTTTTAAGGCCATGGATATAGTCATTATCACTCAATAAAGGGCTTTTAGTAGCATACGATTTCATAATGGTAAACCTTTAATTTACCACTTAATGTATTTTAGTCCTTCAAAGTAACCCTACTTTGGAAGAAAAATGTATTATTTCCTATTTTTAGTGTCAGTCCAGCATAATAAAGCCTGCCCAGTAGAAAGGTTCAGGATAAGTTTGACGTATGAATGCTTTTGCATCTTCAAAAGCCTTTCTCTTATTCCAGCCGTTTTCTGTCAGATTTCTGTAAAATGCACCATAAATTCTTTGGTAGTCCAATCACTCACTCCCCATAAACTCATCACTAAAGTTTGTACACCGGCCTTCTTAAAAGCACGCTGTAGGCCAAAAACTCCTTCAGAATTGATACTACCTAATCCTGTGTCACAAGCAGATAGTACGACTAAATCCGCATCTTTCAAATTCAGACGGGAAATATCATCTGCCGTCATAATGCCATCTAAAACACCTTCCGGTAGCATGGTTCCCTTCCACCCTGCATTACCACCGGACATGATCACACCGGATAACAACATTGCATTCTGATATCCTGCCAACCTTGATACATTCTCCGCATCCGTCGGAGTATAGTAGAAGCCATGTGTAGCCAAATGAATAATTTGAGGTGCCTGCCCATCCAAATGAAAGAAAGATTCCTCAGTACCCTGAGTTCCAGTATAAATAGTCGCATCTATCCGGCAGTCTCCCAGCAAATCAGCAATACTATTTACCTCCTCTTGGGTCATAGGAAGATAGCGATAAACAGAATCACTGACCATGGCTCCACCACGCAATGCAAAAAGTCGGGATATATCATATTTCTTACTTTCCGCATCCATAACGGACAAATCGACATCATAATATAACCCTCCGTACAAAACCGCACTTGTATGTCCAGTTTGTTGTAATTCTTGCCTGCAGATTTCTCTGGTAGAAGACAATCGTATAAAATGATACTGATCTCCCAATATAGAATCAGAGGTAACAGCTACAGATTCAAGAGATAGCTGATGTAAAGTACCAGCCGGAACATAATAAACGGTCTCACCCAGATGAATATAATGAGACAGTGATTCCCAACAAAGCTTCAACAAAGATTGAGAATAAGGGAAATGATAAAGACGGTCTGTTATATTATTTACAGTGTTATATAATGAGTCCAATTGATTCTGATTAAAAAGCGGAACCAATAAGGGATATTCCCACTCTTTCCTTAAAACATAAGCTGCATAACAATGAACGGAATCTAATTTAAAATCCGTAAAGTCAATGGCAACCTCACCTTCTTTCAAAGCATTTTTATATCCTTATATTGCGTATTCAAGAACTGAGTATAGTTTCCATAAAAAGAGCACTTGCTTGCCAACTGTTTATCAATCTGATCAATCTGAGAATAAAGTTCATTGGCATTCTCTGTCCCCTTACCTGTAGCTCGCTCTACTTCGGTCAATCGACTTTGTAACAGTAGCATTTTATTATACAGTGCCAAGTCTTCTTCCGTGCCACTCTGCCGTAGTAAATTCCTCATAGACCTTTCAGACTCCAATAACAATCCTTTCGAAAAGACCAATGCATTATATGCATCGCAGGCAAAAGGCTCCTGCTTTACTCCTATTTTTACAGCATAAGCAGTCATATTCCATAATATATCAGAAAGATCATTCCAGTATTTAGTTCTGGCGTTCGTTGGCAAATATCTTAATTGCTTTTTAATAAGCTCTTTCAATAAAATTGCAGCCTGCCTGTAATCTTTGCATCCAACTTGCTTTTCATTGGTGAATCCTTCAATGTTGGCTAAATAGTAAAGTGAATTTGCATACTCCATAGACTGATCTCCATATTTAGATTTACACAAAACTGAATAATGGGAATAATTCTTTTTAGCGACAGCAAAATCTTTTTTATGATACCAACAATTGGCCATAGCCAGCAAAATATGCATTCTGCTATTACTATCTTCCGGGTAACGGACAGACAGCAGACTGTCTGCATATTTATAATCAGCTATTGCCAAGCCGTATTCATCAAAGTTTGCATATAATAAACCTCTCTGTACATAATGACCGGCAACCGTTTCCATAGACACCGACTTCAGCTGATGACTCAGGAATAAGGAATCCATACAGCAAAAAGCACTATCCTTTAATCCCATTTTCTGATAAATATATGCACGGTTCCGGTAAGGAGAATAACGATTAGCTGACGCAAGACCAAACTCTGAAGCATAACAAGACAAACAACAGGTGTTATATTTTAATGCGTCATCATATTTTTTCTGTGCTATCTTCAGATCGCACAAGCGTAAACTGGTAATAAATAACTGGCTATTTCTTACCTCTTCCTGCAAATTGGGAATCAGACTTAAATTCTTTAAATAAAATGATTCTGCTAGTGCATCATTTCCCCACAAATTTTGTGCATTGTCCCCTCTTTCATAATTCAGTTCCATCTGAATATTGACATCGCCAACATTTGACATTAAAGAATCTAGCCTAAGTGACAATTGCAGATATTCCTCCCACTCTCCAAGCTCCTTCAATACACCACTTTGTCCTTTCAAGGCATCAGTCCACATAAGTGTATCAGGTATCTGCCGGGCAATGTTCACCACCTCGTTATACCTTTTCATAGCCTCATCAGCCGAATAGAATCTTTTTTCTATCTCAGCCATTTGCTTTAATACGGACATCTCATCTCCCTTATCAGAAATCTCCTGAAAAGATTTACGTGCTTCTATAAAACATCGGTATGCTTCTTTATTCTTATTCTGCAGTTTAAGAACACAACCTTCAAAGTACCAGCTCAGTCCTATTTTCTGTATGCTTTTTATGCGCATCTCGCCTGTAGCAAACGTCAAACCTTGATGCAATACACTTCTCGCCTTTTCATAATCACGCTTTAATATCAGCTCCAAAGCACGTGAGTAGTAAGTCGAGTCCGGCTGCGTTTCGGTATACTGCCGGGCATTTACTCCGACAGTCGCCATTATGAATAATATATAAGTCACCCAACGTCTCATCTTAGCATCTTTTATCTAAGCAACATCCATAATGAATCCGCCTTATCGCGATAATCGCCTTCTTGTAATCTATACTGTTCTAACGATTCACGGACTTCATTATATTTTTTTTGCCCAATTAATGATTGAATACGTAACCACTCTAACTGATAAAGAACAATAGAGTCGCATTCATGTATATAAACATCTTCCTCTGTCTTTATCTTTTTAGCTAGTACCAGAGAGTCTTCACTCCTATATACAATTCTCAAAGAATCTACTAAAATCAAAGCTTCATCATATTGGCTATCATTCAATAACTTCACGACATTCTGAGTATGTGTTCCTCCCCGTTGGTACATTCCCAAGTCTGATGGGATAGACACAGGGATAGACAAATGATCATCTCCTACATGAAAAAAGAAAACAGCCAATACTAAACAAGCAGCCAAAACAGATACGATTCTTCCAATCTTGTAAACCTGGTTTCGCCTGGACCGTACTACATCCAGTGCTACCAAATGCTCTTTCATTGCACGTGTTTCAACTGCATCTATTATATCTTTCATCAATTCTACACGCTGGCGTAAAGTATCATCTCCTGCCAATATATTCTCAAAGGCATTCTTCTCACGATCCGTCATCTCTCCACGTAGGTAACGATCTATTTTATTTAAAGTTTCCTCTTTCATGTAGATAAGGTTTCAAGTTATACATATTAAACTTTTCTTCAATACGCTTTTGCAATTGTTCCATACATTTATATTTCCGTGTTTTCAATGCATCCTTACTTGTATAATTATCTGACATCTCCATGATTTCATCGTAATTCTTTTGCTCGTAATAGAAAAGTGAAATAATCTTGTAGCAAGAATCGGGTAGGTTCATTACACATTCTGAAACAATTTTCGATTTCAAATCTTCCGTATGAGTAGTAACGTCTGCCTCACTCACCTTACTATTCAAAAGCTGTTCCATATCCCGTGCACTTACTTCTTTTTTTCTGAGATATTGGTTATAATCATTTTTGGTGATATCTATCAGATATGTCCGCAAACTGCATTTTAACAGATTTATCTCTCCAGCAGCATTTCTCTTGTAAATTTGATTATTTTGTACAAAAATAGAACAACGCCGGATCTCTTTCCACAGTTTCACAAATGACTCCTGAAAAAATCATCTTCCAGATTTTCTTCCTGAAACAGCTTCTTATAGGTTTTACGAAAATAATCTCTACAGTATATGAATCACTTTCATGTTTTCTTTTTGAATTTCCAGGATGTAAAATTCATCCGTATATGATTTAAATCCCCACATCAACTATTTTCCTCCAAATACATTAAAGATTTTATATCCGGATTGCCCAGTCAACACAGGAGTCTGCGGCAAACCTCTCCGATTCTCATCCATAAATGATTTTATTAATTGGATTAATTGATCATTAGACAGTCTACCCAATGATTCTTTATGTTTATACAAGCCATAACTCAATTTTCCATATCCATCCGGTAATTCTGTATTAGACTGATAATTCTTGCAAGCACTCAGCGTCAGCCAATACTCCGGAGTCTTTTCTTTTTTGACGACAAGAGCAGGATCAATGGGAATCACAAACTTCCTCTCCGTACCTCTCACACACTCCTTGCTTATATCTCTCGAAGAATCTCCACTATGGCATGCATCTACTGCTACCAACAGATGTCCCGACGTTCCTATTTTATTATGTATATTTGTCAATAGTAAGCCGATCTCATCATCTACCAGATGTTTCTCTCCACGATCTTTATTACTATATTGCAAATATCCGTCATAAGGAATCCAAGCCTCATCCAAACCATCCTCTTCATCTCCGTCTATATCCGTCATTCGTTGCCCATGTCCGGAGAAATGAATATAGACAATATCACCAGCTAAACATCGTTTTGCCAGTTTTTGAAATTCAGAGACTATTTGTTTCTTGGTAGCTTGCTTATTCACCAACGTCTTTACATCATTATATTTATAGTATTTCAGCATTTCCACGATAATAGGGACATCCTTATCACCATGAACAGCAGACCAGCTAGTATCTTCATATTCACCTAATCCTATTACTAATGCTCTTTTATTCTGCGCTTGCAAATACAAAGAAAAGAATATGATAAATGTCACTACTAAAGATTTCTGATTCATAGTCTAAACATCAATGTCTAATTCATTTTCCAGCCTTTATTTCTAAATACAGATTTACATGAAGGACAAAAATCATCCTAAGCAAACAGTAATGTAAAAGCTAACATACTTAGAAAAGCCTGTTTCATCATATTATACTTTTCAATTTCTATTATAAGCCTTTTTTAAAGCATCTCTAGCCCACTCCAATCTAGTTTTAGCTTTATCTTTGGCGTCTTTTGCCCATCTTTGACGTGTTTTGGCTTTATCCACTGCATCTTTCGCCCATCTTTGACGGGTAGCTACCTTGTCCAAATTATTTCTATCTGCATAATATTCAGCGTCCTTCAAATACTTTTGCGCCTGATTATTATAATATTTTGCCTCCCGTTCATAACCTTCCGCCTGATTAAAATAGTACTTAGCTTCACGTTGATAACTCTCAGCCTGTTTCAAATAGTAATCGTTACTTTGGGAAAAAGCAGGCAATACAATCCATAATCCAACCACAAAAAAAATAAACAATCTTTTCATGTTAGTTCTATTTAAAAATATCCTTTTTATACTATTGAGTCATTCAATCTATTATTTCTAACATGAAGTATGAAAAATATTCCATTATTAAACAATCAACAATGATAATTCCAGGAGCGTGCGATAATTCTGCTGACTCCTGGAATTTTATATACCCCAAACGCCCGAATGCTAATACACAACAATCACATTATGCGTCAACTATATTGTCAATCGTATTCTGTGCTTCATGTGCCTGATTGATAAATAGCTGGGCTGTCACTGGTGAACCACTATCCATTGCATCCTGAGCATATCGCATACAATCATCATAATTGTTCTCCAATGATTGAATCGAATGTTGCACTGTCGGATTATTCAAATCATATCCAAAGGAATCATAATTGAAGCTAGACGGATTGAATGGCGAATTCATAGAAAATAATGAGGCATCTATAGGTGGTAGTCCAACAGAAGCAATCGCATCATCAAAAGTCAAATAAGGTGCTGTCGGCATCGTATCGAAAGCATTATACAATAATGTCATAGGATCTGTCGCTGCCATCCATGTAGAGGCATCTGGAAGATAATGACTATAATTGTGAAACATATCGAATGTACCATATTCTACTCCTGCTACAACAGGCAAATGATAGTCTTCACCCATACTTTGAAATGCTTCTACAGCGTTTGGAGTGGGAATATCCGTTGAAACCATAAAATGCTTTGAATCAGACCACGCATCCATAAACTGATCCATTGGATATGCCTGGGATTCTTGTCCTGTTCCAGGATCAGTCAATATGACCATTGGATTATTAGGGTCAGCCATATCTATTCCAGCTACAACTAGTGCATGATCAGGTGTATCACCATGGAAGAAATCATTCCACCACCCTAATAGTTTATTATCCCACAACTCACCACTATCAACCCCCACAATAACCTTATGCCCCTGTGCCAGTTCATTTGCTAAGTCAAAGACATTTGCATTCACCGTTTGAGTACATGGGATACCAGCTTCTGCCAGCAGTTTACCAACATCTCCCATTTGAGTACCTGTTCCATCACCTGAATACCACCCGTGTTCAATAGAATATTGCACCAGCTGATCTTCAGAAACTGGAACTCCGAAATCATTTAAAATAAGTTGCTGGGATTTAATAGCACAGGTATCAGCATATTCCTGTTGAATTGAATTGTTTTCTAAAGCTGCCATAATACAATTTTATTTTTTAATTAATACCATATTCATTTAACTTAGTCCCCAATAACTATCACCAACTGAAGCTGCTACAATTGCCATTGACCAAGCTCCCATATCATCTTGTGTATACCATGTTCCATTGGGAAATATCTTGAAGTTGTCTGCCGAGTATCCTGATGCATAATCCCCTTGCGGATGATAACAGTTAATGATAGAAGAACCATCTGTATAGTTGGTAAGCGTAGCTCCTTCTGTTATCCATAATAAACCAAGTTGTGGATGAACATATTTAACCTTTACCAATCCCGAGAAATCGGTCATAATAACAATTAATGCCCGATAAGTCATATAACTAGCGTCAGTCCATTGCACTTCTACCATCCTATAAATAGATGGGGAGGATTCAGAAGTGAAAGATGACGATGAAGTATCATCACTTTCCGATGAATCATCCGTCGTAATACCCACATCAGTGTCATCATACGTATCAGCATTGTCATAACCATCATTCGCCGCAGTTTCAGTAGCAGAACTTGATGGTCTAACAGGCGCTGTATCTATATAATCCGAACTTGAAGATTCTGAAATAGCATAGACACATATTCCAAGAATTATAACTGCTACAATAGACAAAACGACCTTCCAAATACCCAAATCGCCAGATGCATTCAGATTGACGCCACATCCTCTACAAAACTTTGCTTCATCAGGATTAGTAACCTTACATTTTTTACATATTTTCATCTCCAAATCTTTTTTTAACCATTCTTAAGAACCCTCTTCCACAGCTTCAGCTGAATCCATATTTGTATCTTTTCTTCCTGCAAGAGAATCTTGCAATTGTTTAATTATTTGGTTATACTCATTGCTCTGATGGATTATCTGTTGGTCTTTTATTTTCAGCTGCTTTTGAAGCAAATGAATTGTCTTTCTTTGATTGACCGGTTCTACGTTTCGAGAATATAAAAGTGTCATCAATAAGATCAGACAAAATATAAACAAGCCCACTATAATCCAAACACTTCCCAATACATAAGTTTTTTTTTTAATTTTTATTCCCCCAATATTAATATACTCTTCAGAATTATTATGAGATGCAAATGAAAAATAATCACATGTTTTTTTGTTTGCGGTACTATTTTCGTCCAAAGAAGGGATGGCTACTTTTTGTTGTTCAACATGCTCTGTTTGCACAGATGTAGCACAGCTATTTTTACCATCTTTTACTAACGGAGCACCACACATTGGACAATAATAAATAGTATCTTTTATTGATGGACTTTTTTCATCTTGACGGAGCTGTAGGAATATAGCAGAATAGTTATCATGCGATTTTTCATCACACATTTCTCTCAATCGCAAAGTACGTTCTTCTAATATTCCTTCGTACAAAACTGCTTCAATTTCATTATCACGAAGTGCATCATTCACTCCATCAGTACATAACAATAAGTAATCACCATCTGTTACATCCACAAGTGTATCTATCGTCATTTCGATTTTTTCATCTTTGCCGGCCTGAACACTACGTGTGAGAATATTCTTCTTAGGACTATTATAAGCTTCTTCTTCTGTCAATATTTGATTTTCTACCGCTTCCGCAACCATAGAATGATCTCTAGTACGGAATTTGATATTGCAACAATTATCTAACAAATAGCATCGACTATCCCCAACGTGCCCCACTAACACATTATAACGGTTCAATGCCACCACAACGAGAGTTGTACCCATACGACGTTCATCGTGATAAGTATCAGCGTCGTTCAATTGTTCGACAGCAAAATCAAGTGCTTCTTGAAGTACATCGGAGGTATATTCATCTATTTGTAATTCTTTAAGATAACGAAATACGCTCGTTCCAACAATTTCACTGGCGATTTCCCCATGCCCATGACCTCCCATGCCATCACAAAGCACAAAAATCCGATCCTGATCATCACAAGGGTAAATGAAGTCCTCATTTTCTTTGCGATATTTTCCTTTTTCAGAAAAACTTGCACTATTTATAACTTGTACCATAATTCATTCTATTAATATTAATGCTATAATGATCTAAGAACTTTTCCATATTTCACGCAGAACGCCACCCGCTCCCACTATCACTCCCGTCTTTCCAACCATGTTAAACACATATATCAGATATATTGCCAATGCAATTATAACAATAGAAAAGACTACTTTTGCAACTGTACCAGTTCTTTCTGATTGTGTTCCAGATGGAGAAGATTCTTTCACTTTGGGGCCGCCAGATTGTATCAACAACATCCCACACCATCTGCAATATTTCGCATCAATGGGATTATCCGTATTGCATTTACTGCATCTTTTCACCATAATACTACGCTTCTACGTAAGCTATCTCTTTTGATCCGCAATAACAGCAATAATTGTTCTTGTTATCATTAAACTCTGAAGGCAGAGAACGGTAACAACTTTTACATTTCCAACGTTTAGATACCGAAGAAGTAAATATGTACCCACAATAACAGGAGGAATTCCCGAGCGGACTTTCCCTTCCACATTTAGGGCATTTCTTTGTTACTTCGGATATTGCTATTTGCTCCTTTCCGCAATATGGACAGTATCGAACATTCTCTGCAATTTTTTGATGGCAAGCAGGATTAATACAAACCCTCTCCTTTTTATTACCTATTCCTTCCAATGCCAATTTCAATTGATTAAAACCAGCAAACCTTTTGTTGGGATTCTGTTCTGTGCATTTATCAATAATAGTAGCAAAAGGTTCCACTGTTACTTCAACAGAAGGATCATCTGTACCTGTCAATAAAAAGTGCAACGTTTTACCAAAAGAATAGATGTCAGAAGCTACTGTCAGTTTGCCACCTACTTGTTGTTCAGGAGAAGCATAAGCAAGCGTCCCTTTAAATGTAGACTCCCCTGTTTCTGTTTTGGTAGTGTACATCTCTGCACCTTCTACAATGTCTGCATTCTCGCCTATAATTTTGGCTATACCAAAATCTATTATTTTAATATATCCGTCTTTAGTACGAAATAGATTGTTAGGTTTTATATCTAAATGCAAAATATGTTTATCATGAGCATATTGCAAACCTTCTATTACTTGATAACATATCTTTTTCACTGAGTCCGGAAGAATTCCATTAGGAGTTTTTTCTTTAACAAATTTCTCTAAATCCATTCCATCAAGCCAATCCATCTCAAGAACGGTATACGTTTCTCCGGTCTCATCATCAACATAAGTGAAAGCATTCAATGCTTTGATTATATTCGGATGATCCAGACTCTTAAGTATTTGAATACCCTTCAAGAAGCGTTGACAAAGTGCCGGATTGTTTACCGCCTTATCTGGACGGACTACTTTAAAAGCACGACAAAACCTGAACTATTCATTCCTTTATATACTACGGCCATTCCACCTTGTGCCTTTTCTACAATTCTATATCCATTTATTTCCTTTGGCATAATCTTTGGTTTTTAATATTATTATAGAGTTATTTTTATTATTATTTCTATCACTTACCAATAAAAAATATTCATTTACCGTTTTTCGACAATAATAAAGTTCAAAAGAAAACAGACATTGTTCACTTTTTAAACTGAAATCTTGTTACACCTGCTTGGATGGTGGCTCCATCCACTAATGCTATATTTCTAGGTGCAAAAGGTACATTCAAGTTCAAAGCCAACCTATCATTAATTATAGTAGCCTTTTTTTGACTCATTGTAGTTACCAAATATTCATAATGTCCTGACGAGTTTCTAGATACATCAATAGTAAAGTGTTCCCGACTCATAGCCGGGTCGCTAAAACTAAAATCCTGCTCACTACTCCGTCCGAAAGTATTCACGCCTTCTTTTAATTGACAGACCTCATTCCCACAAATCAATATTCCAATCTGTTCTTCCGCCATAGGAGGCTGTTCTTGTTTGTCCAGCAACCTTTCTATATAGGCAATTCCCCCCAAACATACAGCATAGTTATGATTATATTCCCCATTAATTCCGGTCATACTACGAATGATACGCACCTCGGAAGCGTTATGGGAGGCAAGATGTTGTCGAAGCTTTTCACTGACTAAAGGAATTGATGTGGATCCACCTACCAATAAAACTTGATTTATATGCGTCCATTCTTTATGAGCCGTTTTCAACATTGAATCACAAGCACTTAGTGTGAGATCCAGTTTCTCTCCAATCAAAGCATTCAGCCCTTCCCTATTAAGTGAGAAAAATTCATCATTTGAAAGCATGATAGTCCCACTGGGTGATGCTGACAAGCTCTCTTTCAATTTCTTACAAGCCTCATAGTCATTCCATCGTTTCTCCCGGACTAGAGGTTTATCCATGTCCGTTGCTTCTTTCTGAGCCTTTTTATAAACAGCTGCATCGAAATATTGTCCACCACATTTCACTCCACTATTACATCCCAAAAAAGTTGGGTTGTCTACTTCTCCCATATCCATCAATGCAGGATCGAAAGTGCCGCCTCCAAGATCATAAATCAATGATAAACCTGCCGAACGACTATCATTGATGTAAGCATAGTGCCAAGCAGCGGCTTGCGGTTCCCGCAAAAACTCCACCGTCGTAAAACCAGCATCTAAGGCAGCCAACCTCATGATATCTTTACGCGAATCTTGCTCTGTATATATAGCCGGAATCGTAAGAATTACTCTATCCAAACGTGCTCCGTTATTTTCTACTTCAGAGCATCCTTTGATGTATCTAAGTATTTCAGCTACCACCTTTTGGTAATCCACCCCGTTACAATCCGGTGAATTAGCGATATCCAGCTTAAACTCCTGCAAGAAACTTTCAGGATAACGTGTTTTAAAGCTCTCCGCATTTTGGCATACCACAATTTTATCCCTTGACAGTACACATGCAACTGTAGGGAAAAAAGGAATATTGTTAGGCAATACCAATTTCGGCCTACCATCTATTTCAATAGCAGCTGCTGAATTACATGTTCCAAAATCTATGCAAACCCAATTACCCATATACTTTCTATCAAAAATTAGTCATTTATTATGTTCATAAAACAGCACTTACACTACATCGATATCATAATAGCCCAAATGGATATAAAGACAGCAAAAATCATCAGTATAATCCATATCCATTCATAATTTCGCTTCAAAATTTGCCCACAATAACGACAGTACTTTGCATCCACAGGATTATCTGTGTGACAATGTATACATTCCATATCAATACTATTTTAGCTCATTTCCATAAATATCCATAATATATTGACGTCCGTTTTGCTGTACGTTCAGAATCTGTCCTTCAATTTTCCATGATAACCAATCATAAATTGCCGGAAGTTGTATCTCATACCGCCGAACACTATATACACCAAACTTTTTATTCTTCACTATAAAAGTATAATCATCATCATTCACAAAATCCAGTTGTATGTAATCCGCTTCTTTAAGAAGTTCACTCTTGACGTATCGGTTGGGAAATGATTTATCAAAGAGTTTGTATTTAAAAGAAACATAAGCAATGACAAAACTGCAAACAAAACCGCCTAATCCAAAAAAAACTTGGACAGATAGTGGCTGAACAAAAAACACAATAATTCCTCCAATAGCCATAAAACAGCCGATAACAAAAAGAAACTCTAATAAATATAATAAAAGAGTAGCCCCTAACGAGCTTTTTAACGTTATCATAGTAGTGGGCATAAAACCAAGCTCTGATAATCTTTCAAAAAAACTTTCTAATTGTAGAACATTACCACATACGCGACAATATTTTGCATCATCCGGATTATCACATCCACAGTTATTACACTTCATAATTATTACTTTTCTATCTATCACATTATTATATCAGAACGAGTTAAAACTCTTTAGCTATTATACAAGAAGGCACGTGCTTGATTATACTGATAATCCATCTCCTGCAATTTTTTACGCAAATGTGCATAAGAAGACAAGATCACACGTTTCCATTCTTTTCATCAGGATCAAATTCATCATTGAGTTCTTTTCTCCAAAAACCCTCACGCTGGTAAGCATACTTTATCATATCTTGGGCAGACATATTTTCGCCCGAAAAGCCTAAACGTTCAGGAGCAGAAGAACCATGTTCACCACAGAGACGAAAGAATTCTTCAGCGACGTCATCAACAAGTTCTATTTTACGACAATATATCTTATTCAATAATTCGTATTCATTATGTTCATGAACCAACGCTGAAAAGATATCTGCTATACGTTGTTCTATGCGATTCAAAAGCTGGCGTTCTATTTGTCCGCCATCAGACGCTCTTTCTTCATGTATGACATGTACTAGATTTTGATAAATGCTCTCGAGCTTGATAAGTTTAGCACGCCCTCCAAAATGATTATGAAGTACTGTCATGAACTCATGTGCACCACTTTCGGTATAAAGTAGTTTCTTTGCCCCCAAAAGATTCGCATCAGGCTCGGTTTGTATATAGCGAACTATCAAATCAATGGCATACAAATCTAGTTTCATCAATAACTCTTTACGCTGCATCATATTAATGGAAACTTCATAATCCGGATCTACAAAATCTGCTGCCGACATCATCAGACAGGGCAATAAATCTTTATCTTTGACAGCTAACTCTCGTACTAATCCAAACTCTTCCTCTGTCATGGTAGAAGCCCGCATAAACAGTAAAGATGAAATAGGATAAATATTAAACAGAGTTTTACGCAACATGGGATTATTTGCCAAAGTATTAGCTGCCATACGTTGCCCTATTTGTAATGCCGTCCAGCTATGCTCTGCATCTTCCATCCATAAAATGTCTATTTTGGAAAGAATCCCGATTGCATTAAGTGGATTGAAATTCCCTCCCCGATTGAAATCCTGAACAACCTTAAGAGTATTTTCCGCCACAGAATTAGTAAACAACATAATCACCGCATCAGGACGGACATGCTTTAAGAAGTCGAGTGTATTTTGAGAATCCTGCCCACGAACAGCATCCAACCCGGGAGTATCTATGATATTTATCTCACGTAATATTTCAGCATCGTCAAACGTTTCAATGTAACTTACATTATTCAGTAATTCCTTCCGCCCGTCACTTTCTATTGTCCATCGGAGGAATTCCTCCGGTTTTCTATAAGAATCCGGAGAACCATCTTTATGATGAATAATAATATCAGATTCCGGTGCTCCATATTTCAGCCAACCAACATTATAAGTCACCTCCATTTGTCCCGTTGCCATCACTCCATCTTTTCCTAAAATCGCATTTACAAGAGTAGACTTGGATGAACTGATCTTACCAATAATTGCCAATTGCATAGGTTCATGCAGTTTTTTTATGGAACGTTCCAGCGTTTCATGTAAAATAGGTAACGACCGGACGGAATGGTCTTAAACAACTCATTCAGTTCTATTTCTATAGCATTTATATTATAACCTTCTTCCATAAATCACTAACAAATAGTCTCATTTGGATCCTGACGCAGTTTTTCTTCCTTATTTTCATGTGCCTGAAACGGATTAGAAAGGATTAGATCAATCATGTGTTTTGAGTGACTAAAGGATTCATCAGCCGTTCCAGTTCCATTTTACGAGATAAAATCGTTTTTGATTTTGTGAAAGTTTATTCAAATCAGCCATTAATGTTTGTAGGGTTGTTTGCACTTCCTGCACGTTGTGACACTACCTTAATCCAAACCTGCTGAAATTCAGTAAAACGACTTTCAACAAAGTACGCAACTGTTGCATAGCCACAGTTATTTGAGGTTGGTATTGCTCTCGCAATTCCGCTACTTTAGATGCACGGACCGTATCAGAGTGGCTCTTTGCAGCGATGCCCAGCCCACGGCAATAGGGATAAAAAGAGGAAGGCCGAATCCAAAAACACCAGCTAAGGAGCCCACAACCAAATTAGTTGCAAAACCAGCACCCATACCAGGAACAAGAGACATCAAACGTCTGTGAATAGGTACCTCATTTTCTGCATTTACTTCCATTATTGAGTAAGAAAAATCTTTCACTTGATATTTCAACATTCCCTGAAATTCTTCTATTCGAGATATGCGATCGAAAGCATGTCGAAGTTCTAACACTATTTCGGCACCAAGTGATTCCAACGCCAAGTTCAACTGTTGTCCAATCCACTTACCACCGTTCTCTTTAGTCGCCTGCTCGCTCTGCAATAGTTTATTTAATCCATTGGAAGAGAATAGTATACTTTGCTCATTCAAATGATTGATTACTTCTTCACGAACTTCTGTAATTTTCTGTTGAATTTTAATCCGGAATTCAGATGACGGGTTATTCAAGTCATATAACTGTTTTTGAATAATTGTTTCCTTTTGCTTAAGCTCCGTCAGAACTTTCGGATCCGGCATTTTTATCTGGGTTAGCTGAATCTTTATCGGCTCAATGACTTGCTCTAGTAAATCTGAAAAGTCATCACGAATATTCCTTATTATATCTTCTTTATAAGCAATCATCAGATGCTGAAGCTCCGAATCAATCAAACTAAAATGTGATTTCTCGTACATCTTCTCCACATGAGTTTGATTAAATGCCTGTTTAAACTTTGAAGACACCGCTATCACATTCGGCTCTTTAGAAGTGGAAGCATGATTCTTAATCTTTTGCACAGTATCTTGTTGTACTTCAACAACCTGCTCCGGAGTTTTCAAATCACATTTATTGATAATAATCGCACTATGTTTAGCATAACGGGTTACCTTCTGATTGTAAAAATCAAGTTCTGTAGTTGTCAAAGGTTCATTGACGTCTGTCATAAAAAGAGTTATATCCGCTTGTGGCAAAAAATAAGTCGTCAAGAAAGCATGTCGTGGGTCCAATCCTCCAACTCCCGGAGTATCAATCAAAACCAGTCCATTTTTCAAGCATTCCAATGGAAGTTCTATTTCCAAATAAAGTGTATTTTGTACTTGTTCAGCACGTCCAACAGTATACTTTTGAATGTCAGCATAAGGAATTTCCGCCTTTTGAACATGAGACAAGTCACCAAAATATCGTATTACCCGTTCTGTATCTCCATATCGAATGATAGAGACCACCGAAGTACATATATCTTGGTCTACAGGACAAATATTACGTCCAATCAACGCATTTACAAAGGAAGATTTGCCCCGTTTAAACTCCCCGCAAATAAGAACTTTTACTTCTGTATTCTGAATCTGCCTGATCCGTTCTTGAATCTTGGCAAGTGAATCTTTTCTATTTAGTCGCTCCAAAATTGGAGTAACAGCGGTAATTACACCAGTTATTTTTCTTATATCTTCTTCAACCATAATTCATAAATTTCAACTATTTATTATACTGTCGGCCCTCCATATTCATTATAAAAATGATCCCCTTTCGTACAAAGCAGAACAATATTATAGATTGGTATCAATATGTACCAACCGCTTACTCCGACATCATGCATCCGTCTCACTGCGACAGCCAAGGATGGAATAAGTACAGCCAAAGAATAAATAGTTCCGACAAATGGTATAATCGAAAGAAAAATATTAACTAAAAAGAAAGACCAATATTCTTTTCTACTGGCCCGTCCCTCAAATATCGCATATTTCTTCATAGCATATGCATAATATTCAAATACATCTTTTTCCTTGGATACACTTGATTGAATACTATGGCCGCAATAACGACAAAAATGCGCGTCTCCGGATTTTCTATTCCACATTTAATACATTTCATTATTCATTTACATTTACTCCAACTACATAAATCAATCATCATAGGAAAATAAGGAGCCGAACTGTCATATTCATCACCCGCATCATTGCTATCCAAGCAAAACAAATATAACAAATACAGAGAACCTATAATTGGAACTAGGCCTGCGAGAAGCATCCATCCTGATTTTCCGACATCGTGTAATCTTCTCACCGCTACAGCCACACTAGGCACAATAACAAGAATTACATATATCACAGACAATATACCCGCCGAAACCAATGCCAATATTAAGGTCACTAAAAAATTGAAAAGAATAAAATTCCAATACTCTTTCCGGCTTGCACGCCCCTCAAAATTTCCATAATTCTTCCAAACATGAAAATACCAATTGTAATCTACATTATTATCCATAAATCGTAATATTAGAATTAAACATTTATATAATAACTTATTAAAAGCCCACAAATAGGTAATAATTAACCCTCTACAGCATTTCACTAGTTAAAAAATTAGTTATCAACAGAAAAACAGATTACCTATATATAAGGTAATTATCAGTTCTTCTTTTTAATATAAGAGACGATAACTCTAAAATTCTATCAGTTCATCTTTCTCATTTATCACTCTCCTAAATCGTCAAAATTAAAGTAGTAATCATCAATACAATATTTATATTCGTATGTTGGATGATTATGATTATAAAAAACATTGGCTTTAACTTCCAATTCTTTCTCATCATCTGTTTTTCCTTGTGATCGATAGACAGCTATATAAGAATTGTCTTTACAGTATATATCATAATAGAATATTGTTTGGATAGATGTCCATTCCAATAAATATTTATCATATCGCAAACATACAGGTTGAATTGTAGCCACAAAACGACCATGGTCAGGAGTACATGATATTGACACCAATACCACAATTACTACTAACATAGATTTTAATGTTCTTCTTATAGTATTCATTCTTCTAAGATTTTAAATTCTAAACACACTGCCATCTTTCTCAAATATACTATGACGATTTTAATTGTTCATAAATAGCTATGGCAACTATTATTGAAATGATAACAGCTATAGTTATGTTAACTCCTGAAGATGCAAACTTATTAAAGACCACCCATCCTGCTCCAATACAGAAAACAAGTATCAAAACAATACCCCATCCTGGAATTTTTTCATTCATACTCATATACAATTCAATTTTTAAATACCATTCAGCGAAATATAAACGCAAAAAGCGCAGACCCAATCGTCATCCGTCCCCAGGTATCGCCAAACACCCACTGCACAAATGAACAAATTTGTCTACGCTTCGTTATATTATAAGAAGAGTCATACCACCCAACTTTTATCCACGCAAGATAAAAGAGAGATGTTTAGATATTCAGGTTATAATAATAGAAGTTACAGACCGTTTGACTTCATTCTGGCAGTTCTTTCAATTGGCGATTTCAGGGAACCGGAACTAGCTTACGCTCGATAACTAATATTTCATTTAAACACAGATAAGTCTCTTTAGACTTATCATCATTCGCAAAGATAATGCGAAAAAATAATTATGCAAATAAATTCTTCATTTATCTGATAAAATAAGAAAGCAGCACGATAATCAGTATTAGCTTTTAACAGATACAAATATCATGCTGCTAAAATGTTGTCCTTGTGCAGTCCTTTCATTGGCGATTTCAGAGACCAGGACAAACATATTTTCCATATTCTAGTTCACTGCATCATCTTTACAAGTCTCAAATATAACGAATAATATAGCAGGGAAAAATTACAAAAGTCCCAATCATGCCTAAACAACCCAAAAGCGGTACTATTGATTCGAAAAACATGTCTATCATGACATTTTTTATTTTGCAAATTATAACAACAAAAAGATAGCATTCGTTACAAATATATTATTTACATCTTTCATCTTTCACCTTAAGTCATAAAACATCCTATTTATCGCACTTTCAAACCATTGACAGTTCTTTTTCAATCTATCACCCAATCTTTCATCTTTCACCACCTATCACATCAAAGAAACAGCTATTTCTTTCCTGAACTATTAATAGATAAGTTCCTTTTCATTAAATATAAACTTCCTTTTCATTAATAGAAAACTTATTCCTCACCTGATTCAAACTATAAATGCAAGTTCCGTTTTTATAAATGAAACTTGCGTTTATAAAAACAGAACTTGCATTTATATAATCAAAGCTTTCATTTATAGATTGCAAACAGCCAAAAGAAACTTCTCTATTAGACGAAAGAAACTTTGCATAGGAAAGAAAGGAAGTTTTCTATTAATAGCCAATGCAAGAGATAGTACATAAGAAGAGTCCAATAAAGAGTAGATTATATATTTGGAGAGTCCAATAATAAAACATACCTTTACTCGCCTTTTAAATAAAGAGACATAAACAAAAACACATCTATCATGAAACTTACTTTGATGCGGGACAACGGAGAAACGACAACCATGCGAACGTTGGACATAAACATACAAATAGAAACGATGAAGCATGAAACGAAAGCCCAGCCAGTCAGCAACCTACGCACGAGCATCCGTTACGCATCACCGGACAGCAAACTGGACGACGTCAAGAAATTGGCCAAAGTTGTCCCGGCTGCCACTTTTCGTAAAACAGTCAACGGTATACAGATGACCGGATATAACGGCATTATACAAATAGAAGTGAATCATCTCGCCAACCGGATGGAAGTAAACCGGGTGAAGCAGGAAGCGGCCGAACTTTCACATACATTCGCAGCCTTTATGGGTTCCGGAGGACATTCCGTAAAAATATGGATACGATTCACACGTCCCGATAAGTCACTTCCTCAAAAACGGGAAGAAGCGGAAATATTTCAGGCAAATGCCTACAGAAAAGCGGTCAGCCTATACCAGCCCGCCCTTTCCTATGCTATCGAACTGAAGAATCCTGCTCTGGAACAGTTCTGCCGACAGACTTATGACCCGGAACTTTATTACAACCCTGAATCTACCGTGATTTATATGCGGCAGCCATTGGAAATGCCTTCGGAAACAACTTACAAGGAAGCTGTGCAAGCAGAAGCATCTCCATTCAAACGGTTGATTCCGGGATATGACAGTTTCGACACATTATCCGCTCTCTTCGAAGCTGCTTTAAACAAGGCATATCAATCACTAAGCGAATTACAGCCAAGGATCCATATTCATTCCGATGAAGACCTGAAGCCTTTGCTGGTTCAGGTAGCGAAGAACTGTTTTCAGGCAGGAATACCGGAAGAAGAGACGATCCGTTGGTCCACCGCCCATTTCTATACAAAGAATAAAGAATTCCTGATCCGGCAAACCATACAGAATGTATATACGTGCGAAAAAGGTTTCGGAAAGAAATCTCCCTTATCAGCAGAACAGGAACTGGAATTTCGGACGGAAGAATTCATGCAACGCCGATATGAATTTCGCTACAATACGATGACGACAGTTACGGAATACCGCGAACGAAACACGTTTTGTTTCTGTTTCCGCCCCATCAGTAACCGTATACGGAACAGCATCGCAATGAACGCACGCCTGGAAGGGCTTAACCTATGGGACAGAGACGTCGTCCGGTATCTGACTCCGACCGTATCCCTATTTTCAATCCTATTGAAGATTTCCTTTTCAGGCTGGACATCCATTGGGACGGACGTGACCGGATTCGGGAACTGGCAACCCGGGTTCCTTGCAACAATACCCACTGGCCTGACTTGTTTTACCGCTGGTTTCTGAATATGGTAGCCCACTGGCGTCAGACAGACCGGAAATACGCCAATTGTACTGTACCGTTACTGGTCGGTCCGCAGGCATACCGAAAATCCACCTTTGCCGAAGTCTGCTTCCACCTGAATTACAGGCTTATTATACCGACCGCATTGATTTCAGCAATAAGCGGGATGCCGAACTGTCGCTGAATAGGTTCGCACTCATCAATATGGATGAATTTGACCAGAACCGAGTGAGCCAGCAGGCATTTCTGAAACATATTCTTCAAAAACCGGTTGTCAACGTCCGGCGTCCGCATGGCACCGCTACTCAAGAGATGCGCCGATACGCATCTTTCATTGGGACAAGCAATCACAAGGACCTACTGACTGATACTTCCGGCAGCCGACGCTACATCGTCATTAACGTGACCGGTCCCATCGACTGCTCCCCCATTGATTATGAGCAGCTTTATGCACAAGCCATGCACGACTTATATAGAGGAGAGCGATATTGGTTCAACACGGAAGATGAAAATGTCATGACGGAGAATAATCAGGAATTTCAAGTCATGCCGGTTGCCGAACAGTTGTTTCACGAATATTTCCGAGGGGCAAAAGAAGGAGAAGAATGCGAGCAACTCCTTGCCATTGAAATACTGCAACAACTACAACATGACAGCAAGATTCATGTATCTATCTGCAGTATTGTCCAGTTCGGAAGAATATTACAAAAGAACAAAATACCTTCTTTGCATACGAAACGCGGTAATTTCTACAAAGTAATACGAATCAAGCCGGGAAGAGGATAAGTTTGCAATAAAAAATATCCAGTGAAAGATGACAGATCAGTGACAGATCATTTTACATCTATCACCAACGTACAACTACCATAGACAGGGAGTTTCAGCAGAAGGTGAAAGATTGAAAGATAAAAGCATAAAGAAAAGCTTTAGTGGAGGGAGTATAGATATAAGACGAAACATCGCCTAACAAATTTTCGTTCTACTCAAATTGAAAAAATAGACTCATTTAAATGGAGCCTGCATTCAACTTTAGTAGAACGAAAATGATCATGTAGATTAAATAAATTATTAATGAAAGAACCGAAAATTAAGTATAGCGTCATAACAGATTATCTTTTACGATTCTCCGTTTGACAGGTTTAGATTAAACGAATAGTACTTATTTTGCTTTTTTCTTTTTCTTCGCGTTATCCTTCTTACGCATATCCTGGTATTTCTTATATTGTTCATCGGTCAGAATGCTTTTTATTTTAGCATCTATTTCCTGCCTTTTCTTTTGCATTTCTTCCCGCGTAGGTCTTTCATTCGATTTATTTTTCGCAGGTCTCATTTCTTCCATTGCAGCTTTGAAATCTTTGGCCTGCTTTTCATTCAAGCCCAGATCGGCAACAATCTGTTCCATACGTTTCTCTCTATCAGCCTTTCCATTCTGACGATTTTGAGCCATACATACAGTTGAGCCAATCAATAACGCAACTGCTAAACTTAAAATTTGCTTTCTCATCATTTTAATTCTCATATTAAATAAGTTATGTATGTTAGACCTCACAAATGGGTGAAAGTTAATTCGATGATGAGGTTAAAACTGTTTTTTCACATTATTTATCAAAGGGCAGCTAGTATCACATCGAAAAACGAATAAACGTTTTCTTATCCGGTAAAAAAACAGCAGCATCCAGTTTATCGGTTTAGAAATATTATTTTTATATTTGCAGGAAACAGATCAAAAGCTTGACATACCCTTATGCAAACCTATTACAAAACCGATTAATAATTAAAACGATGAGAACACTTTTCTTTATTCTGCCATTTATCTTTATCACTACGGGATGTATTAAACAGAATACAGAAAAAAGTGATATTTTGACAAAAGAGGATATAGCCAAATTTGACAGTTTATTTAATGCCTGGGAAAAAGAAATACACAACAATCCCAAAGTACAATTAAGTTCAAGTACCCGTGCTTACACCATTTTACCCCAATTCAAAGAGCTAAAAGCTATGGGTAAGAAAATTATCCCATGTATCATAGAACAGTTTGAAAAGGACAATAACACTTTTTTTGCTTTACCTCTTTATGACGAATTACAAGATAATGACAGCCTAAAATCTCACAGAGAAACAAGCGAACAAGATAAAGTGAGCGAGATTGTGCAGAAATTCAGAGAACAGGAAAAAAGAAAGATGTGGGAAGAAGCTAATAGATACAAGACGTCTATAACCGACACTACTTTCCTGAAGACAAGAGGGACGATGTCGTATGCTGCAATAGATTTATTCACGGGACGAGGTTTCAATAAAGATTACGCATTTAATCAGGTTGTCTATTTGAAAGCCTTACAAAGAGCCCAGAAACATCTGTCTGTCGTAAATGGTCAGTTGGCATGCGACTTAAAGTCAGGTACAGAAATATATATTTCCGAAGATTTATACCTATTTATCACCGACCTTTTTAAGGATTGGAATACGTGGCTGGAATCGGGAAAATATGAGATAATAAAAGACGAACAAGGGCTTTATACAGTGTTACCTAAGAAAACCAACCAATCATCGCAAACGAACTCCGTCACATTGCGACCTATTCCCCGTGACATTCCGACTGGAGAGGACATAAGTCCCGCTTCGCTTTCTATAGAAACAGAACACGATCATTATCCGCTATCAACTACAGAAGTAAAAATAACCATCACCAACCACTCTCACTATGAATATGAGTGCGAATTTCGGTATGACCAACGAGTTACGAGGAGAAGAAAAGCGGAGAAAGTATTTCTACTTTCTCCGCTTCAGTACCCAGACCCGGTACAAGCCATAGAAATCATAGGAAAACAAAAGAATTCATCTTCCTTATTATCAACTACTTGTAAATTTCCTATTTTCTCCATTTTTGCCATATTTTGCCCATTTTCTGTTATTCAGTACACTTTTAGTACACTTTGAAATATTATTTTCTTTTGTACCTTTGCAATATCAGAAAACAAAAGAAAATCAACTATTTAGCGTAATCACCCGGTTATGGCACTTAAATCGGGATAAAACCTCTAAACAATGGCAAAGTTAGAAAATAAAACGAAAGAAAACCCCAAGTTAGAGCAGAATAAGCTCTCGGATGGTAGAATTAGCCTTTACTTAGAGTATTATTTAGGTAGAGAGGAAAAGCCCGTATTAGATGAAAACGGCAATCAAGTGTACTATGATAGTGGAAAGATGCAAGGCAAGCCCAAGTTTGCAGTAAAGCATAACAGGCGAAAAGAAAATCTTAGCTTGTATCTGATAGACAAGCCTCGCACCCCTGCCGAACGACAGCAGAACAAGGAAACTTTGGAACTTGCCACAAAGATACGTGCGGAGCGTGAGCAGGAATTTAAGGAAAGTATGTTGGGCTATCGGTTGAAAAAAGATAGAACGGTCAATTTCTTAGACTATTTCCAAGCCTATATCAACAGTTATACCAAGAAAGATATTCGCATGTTACAAATTGCGCTTAGCCGTTTTAAGGACTTCTTAAAAGAGCAATACCCCATGAATGAGTTTAGTATCAAACCGGAACTTATTACCAAAGAAATGATGGAGCAGTTTGTAGCCTATTTGCAATCCCGAAGTGTGGGTGAGGGAGCTAAAAGCATTTACCAGCGTTTCAAGAAAGTTATTCGATATGCGATTGACCACGATGTAATGTTGAAAGACCCATGTAAAAGTGTTACCTGCAAAGTGGATAGCCAAATGCTTCGGAAAGATGTTCTTTCTCCCGAAGAAATACAAAAGCTGGCGGCTTGCCATTATGACAACGAGAACCCGAATGTCAGACGGGCTTTTATCTTCTGCCTATACTGCGGTTTACGCTTCTGTGATGTAAAAGACCTGACCTATAAGAATGTGGATTACGCTAATCGGTTATTGAAGTTTGAGCAAAGCAAAACAAAGGGACATTCAGCCAGTAGTGGTGTAGTTATTCCTCTGAATGACGGTCTATTGTCTATCATTGGTGAAGCCCCGGCAGATAAAAACTGTTTGATATTCGATTTACCTACTTACGAAAGTTGCTGTAAATCAGTAAAGCGTTGGGTAAAGAGAGCTGGGATAGACAAACATATAAGCTGGCATTGTGCTCGGCATTCGTTTGCCGTGAACATTTTGAACAATGGGGCAAATATCAAAACCGTAGCCAGCCTTTTAGGGCATAGCGGATTGAAACATACAGAAAAATACACCCGTGCGGTGGATAAATTAAAAGAGGAAGCAATAAACAGCTTGCCCGAACTAAAGTTTTAACCATAAAAGACTTATCTTTGTAACTATGAACTTTGAAGCATTAGTAAAACATATCAGCACGATACAGAACACGTTGCAGGCACAAGCCGCACACGCTGTAAACCTTGCCCTTACTTCCCGTAACTGGCTTATGGGGTGCTATATCGTGGAATTTGAGCAGAACGGAGAAGACCGTGCCGCATACGGTGAACAACTGTTGAAGAAGCTGGAGCAACGACTGAAAACAAAAGGTCTGAATGAACGTAGATTCAGGGAATTTAGACGGCTGTACCTTGTTTATCCACAGCTAAAAGAGTCTGTCACACAATATATTGCATCATCAAATACAAATTCGGCAGTCATTGACCGCCGAATTCACTGAACCAATTCGGCGGTTGGTGACCGCCGAATCTGAAAATGGCGTTTGGAAGCTATCAACAGAATACCCACAAACCGAAACATGGATGATTCCAGCTGATAGATTATTCAACAGATTATCTTCCACCCATTTAAATACTATATCGGGAATTGAGAACCCGGTAAAACGTGCTTTCTATGAAATGGAAACTATCCGTGGCTGCTGGTCTGTAAAAGAGTTAGAGCGGCAAATCGCATCTTTATATTACGAACGTAGCGGACTATCCAAAAACAAAGAAGCCCTCTCCGCTTTAGTCCAGCAACAAGCAACCTTATTGCAACCCAAAGATATTATCAACACCCCTGTTACTTTAGAGTTCTTAGGATTGAATGAACGTGCATTAGTGACGGAAAACGATTTGGAACAATCCATTCTTGATAACCTGCAACACTTCTTGTTGGAGATGGGACATGGTTTCTGCTTTGAAGCCCGGCAAAAACGTATCTTGATTGATGAAGATTATTTCTTTGCCGACCTCGTATTCTATCACCGCATTTTGAAGTGCCATATCATTGTGGAATTAAAGATAGACAAATTTCGCCATGAGTATGCTTCGCAACTAAATATGTATCTGAACTATTTCAAAGCGGAAGTAATGCAGCCGGATGATAATCCGCCTATCGGTATTCTGCTTTGTACTGAAAAGGGTGATACATTAGTGAGGTATGCCACTGCTGGATTAGACCCGAATATCTTTGTACAGAAATACATGATAGAGCTTCCAACCGAAGAAGAAATACAGGAATTTATTTCTTGTCAGAACTATTAAAAAGAATATCCACATATGATACAAGCTTTTTTCAAATATAAGAAACATAATTCTTAATGAAATACACAACTCTAAAAGAGATATATCAATAGCCGTTGCATGGTTTACTCAACGAGATTTATTTAACGCTATAATTGGAGCTATAGATAGAGGTGTAAATGTTTCGCTTATCCTCATTAATGATATTATCAATCGCAATGAATATGGTCTTGATTTTCATTATATCTTCAAAGGGGTAAATTATGTTTTGTTGATAGCAAAAAGTTCTAATGCACAACAAGTTCTGTTTGTTCGATGGTCATCTTTAATAACAGGATCGTATAATTGGACATATGCAGCAGAACAAAGAAATGCAGAAAATATAATAACCACGGATGAATTAAATGTATGTAATGATTACACAAATTACTTTACTAGTCTTTGGAATGGGCTAACAGAAGTAACTGAATATTCTCGCATACGTTTATCAGATATAGTGGAAGATAATTTTCTTCAAGAATATGACGACATTATCGAAGAGTATAAAAGCATGGAAAATAGCAATCTTATTTCACCAGAAACTTTAAAGACCGTTTATGATTTAAAAAATAATATTGCTATAACTAAATTAGCAACAGTCGTATCACAAGACAAACGCCATAACCCAACATTAAAATTGAACGTAGGAATGAGGTGTCGCATTAATAATATTGATAATAGGACATTAAACATTATAAAACAAGGTCAAACTTTACCGTTTACAAATACAGTTGATACTTGTACTGTAGTAGACAATCAAGAATGTATTGTTTGCGATATTTTATTTGGCAATAATGATAATGCAGACAACAATAAACCGTTATTAAAGATTCGATTAGAGAACTTACCAAAACTGAAAGCTGGTCAAGTAAAACTCAAGACCAAAGTTACGATAGATACCAATGGGTATATGCATGTCGAATTCGTTTGTATCAATACAGGAATAGCAAAAGAAGCAGTATATAACTTCCCTGACATAATCAATTATTAAAGTTATAAGGGAATAATAACTTCAATGTTATTTTTGAAAGACCATGCATTAGTGACGGGAAACAACTTGGAACAATCTATTTTTGAGGGGAATGTGTCAAAACTGACACATTCCCCTCAAACGACTAAGCATAGCATACACTTTATCATCAAAAGTACACTGGCAAAAAGAAAAGCAGAAGTCAGTTTCTCTTCGTAAGCATATATATCACTGTCAATAGAAATAGGTTTAGTCCATTTTGGATATATAGACAAAGGTATGGACTAAATGTACTGCCAAGCCAGCTATCCAAACATTCAATCCTATGCAAATTGAAACATTTCCTTCATGGTCTGTGGTAGAAAAAAGGAATCATAAATATGAATTTGCAGAAAAAATTGAGCCTTCTTGCTCTATCATATATATTGAGAATCCTAACTTCAATAAAGAGCAATCTCAAAAGTATGCCATAGAAATATTGCAAGATTTTATCCAAAACAAGCTTAAATATACATCCAAGAATGAAATGTCAACCACTACTTGATAAATATAAAATTATAAGAGTGTTTTTAAAAATTCCAGAAACGTTCATCTTGCTGATCCATATCCAAACCATCATTATAATACCTCCAATCGTATGAATCTGCCGAATCATCGGACATACTCTCTCTTACTTCTTCATAATGTTCATCCTCCCAAAGATATTTAAAATCTTCATAATATGGATACCAAAAACGATTAATATCATTGTCATTATGAGGTATGTGCTTCCAATACTGTGCAATCAATATTTTATGTTCCTCACTTAACTCAATAGTTCTCCAACCATCAAATGATTCAAAATGGATATAACAATTCATACAACTGAGACCCAGTTACTTTTACCATATCCTCTTGACAAATAGCATCTTCGTAGAACTTCAATAGACAGCATTGGCATTGATATATATCATCTTCTTCGTCATATTTAATAATTTTAAATCCTATAGCTATATTATTATATGGATTAGTAATCAAGTTAAATTGTGGCTTCAGCAATTCTTTTGCAACATTTCTTATACCAACTAAGCCACTTTCATTTTGAATAAAAACAACTCACTATTTATTGATTTTATATCTATATATGTTGGAGCAATAACCATTCGCTCATTGCAAAAAACAATTCCTTTCAATCGCACTATTGAACCATCAGTCTTTACAAATTCTTTACTTGTACCATACACTACAGCGGTGTCATTTATAGAAGAAGCCGAACAGACACTAATTCCCTTTATTATCTTATCATCTTCACTATATCTTTTTCCTTTGCACAATTTAGGAGATTCCCCTATAAGCAGGCCTTCACCCACAGGTAAATTGTTACATAGAAAATCAAATTCATATTCTATTTCTTCACGAGTTTCATTTATTAAATGTCTAGAAATAAATGATATCAAATCTTTATCTACAATGACAGAACACATTTTATCACAATTTAATTCTTTTACTAATTCGTCACCATATTCAATTTCAGTGTTTCCCCAATAAGTTGTTTTCCAATAAGATTTAACAACTATTCCAAAATTAAGAATAAAATAATTAGTTCCGATTTGACAGTTATTAAATCCACCTATAATCATAGTACCTTCTAAATCGTATAAATCATATGTTCCATAATATCTATCCACGAACTCATCACCACATTTATATTCATCATCTCCAGCTATAAAATACTTATTAATATGATGGATAGCATGATACTTTACGGGAATTATCTCTTTACTGCCAATTGCAGCATCCCCATACTCCATTCCACGTACAATCAGGTTCAGCTTCTTCTATAGCTCCAAAATTTACATAAACATAGTCCCAATTTCCACTTCGTACTATTTTAGAATATATTGTAGGGATGATTTCCCGTCCATCAAAATCCACCAACCCCTTACGGTGATTATCAGCATCCTCTACAAGTATAGTCCTTCTACACAACATATCATTAGAAACTTCTCTTGGAAACTCTAATATTGGAATAGGATTACTATATTTTATCCGAAAAACTCCTTTCCTGATGAATCAATGACTCCCCATCTATTACCCAATAAAACATCATACTTATTTCCATTAGCTTCCGCTCTTTTCTCAAATTTATCATAAACAAAAGGAATAATATCCCAACCTTCTGAATTCACCACACCATATTTTCCTTCATGCCTACAAAGCAATCTGCCATTCTCCAAAAGAACAATTGGCACCTCAGACCAAATGTCATAATTATCACAATCATAATCATCTACCACTATATACTCATTTTCATCCATCTTGGCTGAGTAGAAATTCATATTATCAACATCCTTAAATAGATGATTATATTCTAATGCGTCATGACATTCAACAAACAAAGGCTTATCCATAGCTATTTTCATTTTATCTCTACACAAAGTAACAAAGAGTTTGCAATTAAGCTCATCAATCCATTAAAATCCTCCTAAAAGCACTCCATTTATTTAATATGCCAATTTAATAAGCTGTTAGACTACGATAAAAGAGCCAAAACAATGAGTATCATTTGCTCTGGCTCTCTATTCTTTATGGATTTCCTAACTTATCCGCTTTTTTTCTTAGCTGCTCAGCTCGTTCATTCAAAAGCCTTGCCCTTTCCAGTGTTTCCGCTTGCTTCCTACTACGATATTCAAAACCAATCACTGAATCAGTCAGGATTTTGATAAAAGCGTTATCACGTTCCCTGCTGAAATTCATCTCCAGCAAATTGATGTCGCTTCCCTCTGCCTTTCCTTTCATCAGGAGATAACGGTATTTTATATCATTATCCTGTAGCTCCTGCATACGTTCTGCAAAACGGATATTCAATGTCAACGATACAAGGCAAACGATTATTCCTGCCAAAAGAAGAAAGAACTTGGGTTGCAGGTAGGAAGTTATCCGATTGAGGATTCTATCCTGCCAAGAAGCAGGCTTTGTTTCTTCATCTTTCCGTGTATCGTAAGCAGCCAGTGCATCCATCAAAGATTTCAGGCAAGCATAAGAAGCCGTCACATATTTTTTGACGTATTCAAGGGATTGCCGTTGTTCCTGTTCCCCTTTCCTCATGGCAGCAAGCTGGGTTGAAATGGCTTGCAGTTCGTTTTCGGGAATAGCCGGATTATTCCGCAATTCCAAAAGACACTGTTCTATTGCATCAAATCGCTTCATCGTTTCTTCCCGACTGACTGGCATTATTTGCTGCTCCTGCTTTTCTTTCAGTTCTGTAACCATAGAGAGAAGCCCCTCCAAAATCAAATTATTCTCCATACGCTTATAACTTTAGGTGTTTTTTCTTCTTTTTCTTCTTCTTTCTCAAAAAGGAATCATCGGGCATTTCATCAGCCGGGACTGACAAACCGGAAAACAAACCGCCTAAACCTGTGATAAATGAATTATCCGCCTTGCCGGACATGGCTATTGGTTCCCAAATGGATTCGCCAAACGTCTGCCTGTTGCTTCCGGCAGTAGTTAGTCCTGCGTCCCCAAAACATTTATCCAGTTTGGAGAAACTAAAACTGCGGTCAATCTCCGAACCCTTGAACGTGTATTCACCTTTGGAAAAGGAAATGCCCTGCACTTCATCCGTCTGACCTTTGTATTTGAAATGAATACCGATACCTTTCTCCGCCAGTTGCCGTTGTAACTGTTGCCAGTTCTTGGATTTACCGATTCCATTCTTTACAGCCGTGTAAATCTCGTATTTCGATTTGTCCGGCTCTCGCAAACGGTGCTGCTTCACCTGTTCTTTTCCTTTGGCAAAGTAAAGCCCATGTTTGGTTTTCAATTTCTTGCAAACCTGCTCATTCCGGTACATATCGTTTTTGTCGGATATGGTCTTGCCATCATTGTCTATCCGGTTGAATACGATATGTACGTGCGGATGTTCCCGGTCTTGATGGCGCACGATGATGTACTGCGTATCGGTGATTTTCATTTCACGCATATACTCCTGTGCAAGCTGTATCATTTTCTCGTCCGTCAGTTTGGGCGCATCCACTGCCGAATAGCTTAACGCAATGTGTCCGACTGGCTTTTTCAAGCCGGGATTCATTTCGGTTTGCATACAGAAGCTGCGTATGATGTCCCGGTTACTTTCCACTAACACCCCCTCCGCATGAAGCAAGACTGCCTGTTCCTTACCCAGCACATAGTCTACACAGCCCTTAAATCCGCTTCCCTTTTTTATTTTTCCAATCATCTGATAGTTGATTTATGATTTCAACAATTTTATCTTTTAGCCTTACCAGTTCCACCGCCACTAGTGCGAATCCTCCGGCATTGGCACGGTGCGCCAGTTGGTTGATGTTGTTGGCTTCCCCTGCCAGTTTGCGGATAGTATCGGCATCCTGTCTGTTCAGCCGGGGCATTATCTCTGCCGAAACGACCGCCTGCCGGACGTACTCGCTGACGGGCAGACCGGATTCTCCAGCTCGTTTCTTGATGGCGTAATATTGAAGTTCGGTCAGCTTCGTACTGACTACACGTTTCTGCTTGTCTATCCGGCTCTTTGCCGGACGACCTCCTGATTTATTTCTTATCTCTGTCATATATTCTTTCTTGTTAGGTATATCTTAAAAATTGCGACCAACGGGAGAAATTTTCTTTGCTGTCAGGCAAAGAAAGGTAGTTTCGGTCTACCGAAACATAACCTTGCTACCCAAAATCATACCGCTTGCTATTGGTACGCCGTTTAAACTTCACTTGTCTAAATTCCCATGCCTTTCTTCCGCTTAGGAACTACGAGGTGTTCGATTTTCCGCCTCATATTGTGCTGTCGGGCATCCTGCTTTTTCTGCCGTTCACCACACAGATACTCGTTCAAATCATTGTAGCCCTTATACAAGAAAGATGAATCTCTGACACGATAAGAATATTCGTTCCGTATCGCATTGGTTGCTTTCCACCCGGCATCATCATTGTCGAGCATACAATGGATGTGCTCATAACCACTCAGCGCATCAATGGCTTTATTGACTTTGGATGTCGAGTTGAGTATGAGATAATCCTGCCCGTCAAGGCAAGGCATATTGGGCGATTTCTCCATTCGTATGGTAAGGAATGAAAGATAATCCATAAAACCCTCGAATACGAAGCAGGTATCTTTTGATTCTCCTTGTTGCCGTATATGGGTGATGTCCTTAGGGGCAATGCACCCCTTGAAAAACGAATTGCGCACCTCATACCCTCCAGCCACGTTTGGAAAGCCAATAGCAAAGAAAGGTTTGCCATTGTTGGTGAAATGGAGTTCCTTACATTCTATTTTTGCCAGTGCAACGTTGATTTCACGTCCCTGCAAATAGCGAAGCAATGCCGGATGGGAAAGCTCACAAACTTCCAAATGCTGGAAACTCGGCTCTGACCGTTGCTTGCGAAAAGAAAAATTAACTGGGCGAATATGTGGCGACTGGCTGGCAATCTTCTCCAGCAGATACGGTAAAGAATCGATTGAATAAAGTTCTTTTGCCAACGAAAGAATATTACCACCTTTGCCCAGTCCAAAATCAAACCACAAATTGAGGTCGGTATTCACCTTGAAAGATGGCTCTTTCTCTGCTCTGAATGGTGATTTGTACCAAAGGCTGTTGCCTTGTTGCTTAATGGGGTTATACCCCAAACTATGCAGATAGTCCGATATGGGTATCTGCTTGGCTGTATCTATATTCATACTTATACAGAATTAAGTTGGTGAAAAAATAGATGGATTGATGATATTACGCATAAACATCTGATTATATGGCGAGTACCGTTCATCAAATTCTCATCAGAATCCGGCTGCTGAAAGAAATACTCTTTCTCTTTTCATCAGCACCTATATCCGAGTGAGAAAATGATGAATACATATACCGTTTATTACCAGCATATTGCATCAATCATTCATCAATTCATCAGAATGGGTTAGCATTTCTCTTGTCACAGTATAATAACGCCCTATACCCTTGCTTTCGGAATAGCGTTCAGGGGCGTTGTAATTCCCCTCATATCTCGCATAAGTCAGGCTATTGGATGCAGGTTTAAGTTTCCATATCTCCTGTAGCACTTTGCGGATTTGGATAGTATCTACTCTGACACGGGCATACTCCAACAAGAAAATCAAGTCTTTCGGGATGAAAGAAACGCTATCCACTCCCATAGAATCCATAATATCCAACAGAATGTCCGTTAGTTCCACCTCCATACGGCAACGGTTGCTACGGATAATGTGTTGCAAGGCTGCTGTGCGGATTTGTTGCGGAGAGAACCACATTCTGCCGTATTGCTCCGTAGAGAGTTTCCGGTGCAATAAGAAGTGCAGGAAATGCGGAATCTCTGCTTTCAGCTTCGGCAGGATATTCGGGTCGTCAGTCTGCAAAGCAGGAACTTGCCGTACCCAATAACGTATTTCTCCCGAATCAATGATGACAGGCAGGTGTTCATTGTTGGACGAAAGTATAAACTTGGCAAAGAAAGCGACTTCATAACGGTCTTTCCCTTTGGCTTCTATCTTGTAGGACAAAGCTGTACTCAAGTTTTTCAACCGTTCTGAATCTTCCCTGCGGTCTAACAGCACTTCATCCACCGCTATTATCAGTTTTCCTGCCCAGTCTGAATTGAATTGGCTACGGAAATCCTCATTCGTGTTGAAAGTCACGTTCCCTTGAAAGAGTGCTTTCAGGAAGTTTAGAAAGGTACTCTTTCCCGTATTGCGTTCCTGCGATGTCAGTAGCAGGATAGGCAACTTCTGTACGGGTTGTGTATAGAGCAATTGCACATAGTCAAGTCCCAGCTCATATTGTTTCCCGAATATGTGCTTGAAAAGGGACAGGACAAGCGGACACTCTCCCGGCATGGGAGTGTGTCCTATCGGTTCATACAGGTTCAGAAACTTATCAATCACCGATTGGTAGTTGATATGGTTAGGAACAGTGCAAAATCCATCGTACTTCGGGATTTCGGAAAGTTTGTCATTCCCATAATCCTGCCTGAAAGTTTCCACATTCCACACTACACGCCGTTCTATGAACTCGCCGTTGATGGACGGCTGGCGCACCATCTTGTACAAGGTGGTGCCCACACGTGCAAACTGCTTGATGTCTGATACTCCTTTCTCTGCCATACACTAACGCTTTAGGCTTTTGTTGGCAAGGATATACCGCTGCGCTTCCTGCTCAATCTGCATTTGCGTTTTGATAGGATTCTGACGTAGCCATGCTTCCAAGTCCGCTTTCTCAAAATAGAGCATCTTCCCCTGCGGCTTATAGTGGGGTATCAAGTTGCCCGAAGTTAGTTTGTACAGGTAACTCTTGGAAAGGTTTAGAAACTTGCTCGCTTCATCAAAGCTAAGCACATTCTTGGTCAAAAACAACATCTGTTCGAGTTCTTCCACTCGCATCTCTAATGTTTTATCCATATTGTCTTTAGGATTAAGTGAAACAATATGAAGGTGCGCACCCTCGTTTTCTTTTCGTTAACGAGGGCAAAATTAGAGCTAATAAAATGGACGGACGTTGACCTTTGTCTGACCTCTCAACCTATGCTCAACCTTTCTTTAGTTCTTTGATGTATTTGTCAATGATTTCATGACCTTTCGGCTCAATGTATTTGACGTTATCATTGGCTGTGGATAAGTCTGTACGTGTCAGTGACTTATTCTTTGTCTTACCAAAGACCAATTGTTTTTTGGCGATAACCGACTGCCATTCATAGGTGATATAGTCATAAGCACTCAGCTTCATCATCAGATAAGCAAGCAGACGGTTATTATTGGACTTCAAAACCCCATCCAGTTTGCAAGCAAAGAAGTTTTTCAGGATAGTAGTAGTGACAGAGGTAGTGAATACCCGTGCTTCATTCACGCAATTGGTAAGGATGGCTATTTCTTTAGAAGTAAAATTAGATTGGAATGGATTGGATTTGCCGAGAACTTTAACAGACTTAGGATGTTCTTCTTTGGGTTCTTGGAGAGCTTCTGCCGGAATCTTTTCAACAGGTGGCAGCAGTTTTTCTTCCTGCGCTTGCAGATATTTCAAATACTTAGAAGATACAATGAACCGGACAATAACAGAAAGATAAGGCAAGCTATCGTCATAGGCGGTTGGCGTCTGCAAGTACTCTTCCATATCGAACTTAACACATTCAAAAGCCAAATATGTTTTGCGCTCTTGGGAAGTCAGGTCTTCAAAGAAACTGCTTTCCCATAAGAAATCATGAAGCTCCATATCCGTATGGATAGAACGCAAAGCGCAATAAGTCTGCCGTAATCTCACAACATCCTCGGCAATACGAAATATTTCCTGCCGCAAGTAATCTTTCAACTGCGATTCATTCAGGTATTCCTTTTTCAAGGAAAACGCATCAACCATTGTTTTATAATCATGCTGAATGCAAGCATCAACAATCTTCTGTATCTCACGGAACTGTATTTCACGGCTATCTTCCATAACAATATTCTCTTTTGGGTGTAATTCACTTGCAAAGATAATGGCAGGAAGTACTTTTGAAAGAAAGAAAAAGCCGGGAAAAAGAAGAAACGCCAAGAGAACGAGTTAATAAAATATAAATGTAAGCCACACAAAACAAGCAAAGTACACCTTATTTTTATTTTCGCCAGCCAGTACACTTTTAGTACACTACATAAAAGAAGAAAACCCTAATAATCAGGTGATTATCAGGGTTTCTAAGTACCCAGACCCGGGGTCGAACCGGGATGGAAGTGAATCCACTGGTGTTTGAGACCAGCGCGTCTACCGATTCCGCCATCTGGGCGCATACTTGATTTCTCAATTGCGGTGCAAAGATACGACATTATTTTGATTCCACAATAGTTTGGCAAAAAAAAGGAGAAAAAAATAATAAAACATATCTTAAACACTTCTCTATTCAGAGAATAAACCGTACATTAGCAGAAACTTTAAAATAGAGTCACTATCATGACAAACCAGGATAATTATTGCGTGATTATGGGTGGCGGCATTGGAAGCCGCTTCTGGCCGTTTAGCCGCAAAACATTGCCCAAACAATTCTTAGATTTCTTCGGAACGGGCCGTTCACTTTTACAACAGACTTTCGACCGGTTCCAAAAGGTTATCCCAACAGAAAATATTTTCATCGTTACCAATGCAATGTATGCGGACTTAGTGAAGGAACAATTGCCCGAAGTGAACGAAGAACAGATTCTGCTGGAACCCGCAAGACGAAATACCGCTCCGTGTATAGCATGGGCCGCTTACCACATCCGGGCACTGAACCCGAACGCCAATATCGTAGTCGCTCCTTCAGACCATTTAATTTTAAAAGAGGATGAGTTTCTTGCCGCTATCGAAAAAGGACTTGATTTTGTTTCACGCTCGGAAAAGCTACTGACATTAGGTATTAAACCCAATCGCCCGGAAACAGGGTATGGATATATACAAATAGACGAACCCGCAGGAGAAAACTTCTATAAAGTAAAAACATTCACTGAAAAACCGGAACTGGAATTAGCTAAAGTATTTGTAGAGAGCGGAGAATTTTATTGGAATTCCGGCCTATTTATGTGGAATGTAAATACAATCATCAAAGCAAGTGAAGATTTACTACCTGAATTAGCTTCCAAACTGGCACCGGGAAAAGATATTTATGCCACCGACAAGGAGAAAGCATTCATCGAAGAAAACTTCCCAGCATGTCCTAATGTATCCATCGACTTCGGCATTATGGAGAAAGCGGATAATGTGTATGTATCATTAGGAGATTTTGGCTGGTCCGATCTTGGAACTTGGGGATCACTTTATGATTTATCGGAAAGAGACCCGGAAGGCAATGTTACGCTGAAGTGCCATTCACTTATATATAACAGTAAAGATAATATGGTAGTACTTCCGAAAGGCAAACTGGCCGTTATCGATGGACTGGAAGGATTTCTGATAGCCGAATCGGACAACGTTCTTTTGATTTGCCGCAAAGATGAAGAACATGCCATCCGTAAATATGTAAACGATGCCCAAATGCAACTGGGCGATGATTTCATTTAATAACACGCAACCGGACGCCGGAGACAAAACCGGATAAGATCATACAAATAGTGAACGGTGAACAAACTGCATAATTGATTGCAGAGAGTTCACCGTTCACTGTTTATAATCAAAAAACTTTGTGTGTCTTTAAATAATCATAAGTTTCTAAATAATCTCTATTCCCTGCTCCTTGCAAAGTTGCAGTCCCAGATCTTTTAATCTGAACTTCTGAATCTTTCCACTACCCGTCATCGGGAATTCATTCACAAAGAAGATATATTTCGGAATCTTATAACGGGATATTTTATTTCTGCAGAAATCACGTACATCGGCTTCCTGCATTTGTACTCCTTCCTGCAAAATAATAAATGCTCCGACTGCCTCACCATACTTTTTAGAAGGAATACCAGCCACCTGAACATCTTTCACTCCATCAAGCTTATAAAGAAACTCTTCTATTTCGCGCGGATAAATATTCTCGCCACCACGAATAATCATATCTTTGATACGTCCGGTAATCCGGTAATTTCCATCTTCATCCTTAATACCCAAGTCGCCGGAATGCAAGAAGTTGTTTTCATCAAGCACTTCCGCCGTTGCTTCCGGATTCTTATAATATCCTTTCATGGTATTATAACCACGGTTACACATTTCACCTTGTACACCAACCGGACATTCTTCACCTGTTTCAGGGTCAATCACCTTCACCTCCGTAAATTCGAAATCATGTCCTACCGTATTACAACGTACATCGAACGGATCATCAATACGGGTGGCCGTCATACCGGGAGCGGCTTCTGTCAATCCGTAGACGCTGGTCACCTTCATATACATCTTCTCTTCCACCTGCTTCATCAGTTCGACAGGACACAGAGAACCTGCCATAATACCTGTACGAAGACAAGACATATCAAAGAGATCGAACATCGGATGATGCAACTCGGCGATAAACATAGTCGGCACACCATAAAGAGCCGTACAACGTTCTTTATGAATAGAGGCCAGCACAACCAACGGGTCGAAACGTTCTACCATCACTTGTGTACAACCATGAGTCAGACAGTTCATGGTAGCCAATACTACCCCAAAACAATGGAACAACGGAACGCAACAACAAAGTTTGTCATCTGCCGTGAACTTCATGTGTTCCCCCGTCAGAAATCCATTATTGGCGATATTATAATGTGTCAGCATCACCCCTTTCGGAAAACCGGTAGTGCCCGACGTATATTGCATATTTACCACATCGTGACAATCCACTTTGCTTTTTAGTTCGTTCAAACGGTCATCTTCCACATTATCTCCCAACAGCAGGATCTCCGCTGTATTATACATACCACGATGTTTTTCCTGACCTACATATACTACATTTCGCATATATGGAAAGCGTTCGCTCTTTAAATGTCCACGCTCACAAGTCTTCAATTCAGGAAGCATCGTGTATGTCATCTGCACAAAATCACTATCCTTCTCACCATTCACAATACAAAGCGTATGCATATCCGAGTTCTGGCAAAGATACTCCAATTCCGATTGCTTGTAGTTCGTATTCACTGTAACATATACCGCACCAATCTTCGCGCAGGCATATAGCAATGTCAACCAATCGGGAACATTAGCCGCCCAGATACCCACATGAGTACCACGTTCCACACCAATGGCAATAAGCCCTTTTGCCATATCATCCACACGACGGTTCAACTGACTCCAGGTAAAACGGAGATTTCGGTCGGAATATACGATATATTCCTTATCGGGAGTCTCTTCAGCCCAGTGCTCCAGCCACTGCCCCAAAGTACGATCAAATAATTGCATGTAATTATACTTAAGTCTTGGTTCCTACTATTTCATTAAATCGGTGTGTAAACTACTGCCAGGATTTTTGCAGCCTGTCCCTCATAAGCATGTACATGATGAGGAACAATGGAATCATAATAAATACTATCACCCTCTTCCAGCAGATAGGTGTTCTTGCCATAGCTGATTTCCATGATACCTTCCATAACCATGATAAACTCTTCTCCTTCATGAGAAGAAAGCACGAAGTCGGTATCTTCCGTCGGCATCACATCGATAATAAACGGTTCCATGTGACGGTCCGCCTTTGACTTGGACAACGAGTGATATTCCATGTGTTTGCGAGAGTGAATCGCATTATTGGAAAAACTGATCGCATCCTTGGCCTCTTTCTTACGGCATACGACCGGTCCGACTTCATCCTGATCATCAAGGAAAGTACCCAGACGTACTCCCAACACACGCGCAATCTTAATCAGCGGTGCGAGAGAAGGTATATCAATGTTATTCTCAATACGTTCAACCTGTTCGATAGCCAAACCTGAACGTTGCGCCAACTCTTCTATGCTTATTGATTTATCTTCGCGGAGGGCTTTAATTTTCTCGCCAACAATCTTACTTGTATCCATTTTGAAAGCATTTTAGTTATCAAAGGTGATAAATTATAATAATTAAGCTGTATAATCCGCAAATCGAAATGTTCGCGCGTTTCAAAATGAAAAGTTCATTTCACAAAACGAAGCGTATAATTTAAAGCACTCTTTATTCCATTTGAACTGGTCAATTCTAAGCTAAAAATAACAGAAAAATAACTTGCAAATATCAACAAAAATCACTATCTTTACATAGTTAAATTGAGGTCGTTTACCCTCAAATCAGTTCAGTTTTGTATTCCCCTACCCTATCAATATTCTAAAAAAATTCGGCCGGCTTCGCCGGTATTTGAATACCTTTTAAATGGAATTCGGAAACCATCCGAATCCCGTTCTTTCGTTTTAGTCGCTTCGCTCCACGCTTTGGCGCTTTGCGCTTACGCCACCTCGCGTATCGCCTTGTACGCTGCCACGCTTTGCGCCCGGACGATTTTGCCGCGGAAGGCCAGACGCGAGCCGATATACGCATTCGTATTCGAAGCATCGTTATTCGCATTCGCATACGACACACCGCCATTCGCGTTCGCATTGTTGCACCCGCGATAGACCACACGGACCGTAGCGGTGCTTATCCAGTACATGTCGGTATAGTAAGTAGAAGATGATCCGTTCAGATTACCTACCGGAATCATGTCCATATACTTGCCGTGCGCCACGCCTGTAATCCACTGACCGCTGTCCTTCTTGCCCTGTACCATACGGATACTGCCGTCAGGCATCCAGATGCGCCATTTGCCCACGTTACCGCTGTCGTTCGGCAGATCCACGCCGTCCATCATGTCATACTTGTTGCCGTAGATGTCCTCATAGCCCAGGCAGCAGATATTGTTCACCTGCACCACAGTCGCCTGTCCGTATTCGTCCCGACTCTTATACCAGGCATACTGGTGCACCAGGCCGTCAATCAGCGAATTCGTGATTTTGTTGTTAATGACATACGCTTCATCGTAGCCGATGGTGTCTGTCATCCCGTGTTCGGCCGTTCCGCCTGTTGTGCGGTTATTGTTATGCTGACCGGCACCGCATTGTTCCTGCATATCCCTGCGCCCGTACTTTGCATAGCTCAGGTTCGCGATGCGGCTGTGCATCAGCGCATCTATCTGCTGCATACCCCGCTGCTGGCTGTAGTAGTGGAAGTCCGTCCAGGTCATACTTGCCGTGGTCGAAGCTCCGGTGATGCAGGCACGCAGTTTACTGCCCACCACCGAACTGCCCACAACGGCACACAGATGCTCCTCATTGGCCACCCAATCCGGTTCCATGTCCTCTATCTTGTCGCTGTGGCTCAGTACCACGCAGTCAAACTCTGCCGTGTTCAGAATGGAGAAATGCAGGGCTGTAGCACGTTCCGGAACGTCTGCTATCAGATACATGCCGGCTTCAAATTTCAAGCCGATGGTCGGCACCACAATACTCTTCAGGATGTTTCCCTCCGCATCAGCAAACACACTGCCGATAAGCCCTGTTCCTGGAACGCTCGGGAAGCGGACACGTCTGTAACCCGACACGTCCACTTTGCACACGGAATAAGCCTTGTCCGTCGTATAGGATTCCATCAGCGTGGGCTTGCCGCTCATGATCTTGCGTTCACCCAGCCAGCCGCCCTGTGTCTCCTTGATGGCATCCAGTGTCAGTACCGTCGCGTCCGGAATCGGGGGCATTTCGTCCTCCGGATAACTGCTGTAGCAGGCGTACTTCTTGTTGTTCAAATAATCGTTGATGCCTTTGCTCCAGTAAAACGGCTCATACATCATCCAGTCTCCCTCGCTGCCGTCCAGCTTCGCCACCGTGCAATCGTTCATATCCTCCGCATCGGCATAGAAGTTCGAGCTTTCGTCATGCAGGGGGAAATAGGTCATCTCCCCGTCCGGGTTGTTCACTTCCACCTGCTGCCCGGCTATCTCCACCTTCCGGCTCGTGGGCATCCTGGTCACCTTGGCCAATACGCGGTGGCGCTTGGACAGGATGGCATTCACATGCCCGCTCATTTTGTACGTATTGCCGAATTTGTACCCCGTCTTGTTGTCCAGGTTCGAAACATTGGCATCGTCGGCCACACTGTCGTCAAACTCAATCATCGTATAGGGCGGCTGCTTGATGGTCAGTTCCGGATAACGGGCGGCATACTTCTCCAGTTCCTCATCAGCCAGATACTTCGTCAGGGTCAGCTTGCCCCTCAGTCCCGAATGCCGGTCATCCACGGCACCCGTCTGCGTATACGTTCCGTAGTCGTAATACTTCTTCAGCAGGGTTCCGTCGTCTTCCCGGTCTATCTCCAGCACGAAGCGTTCCAGCTTGCCGCTGCCGTTCAGTCTGGCCTGGTGAAGGCGTTCCAGCATAGCGAACCCGTCGATGCCGGGGCAGTTGGTGTAGCGGTAGCCCCGCACATTATTGATGCCTTCCAGTATCAGGCCACTGTCGGACAGCTTGGTCAGATATTCCAGGAACAGTTCCTCAATCGTGTCCGGCAGGCATAACTGCACAACGGGCGCACCGGTGGCCAGTTTCACACGGGTCAGCCCCGTACCCCTCACGTCCAGTTTCTTCAGGCGGCCCTGCCAGCTCAAGTCCAAAGTAGCCACATTGCCGTTGTCCCCGTTCCGGGCCAGCCGGTTGTTCCGCATGTTCACTTCTTCCAGAAGCAGCATGCCGTTCGTCGAAGCCATGAACGAGCCATTCCGGTAACCGCTGGCTTTCTCCACGCTCATGTCGAGTTTTACCAGTGAGGTCAGCAGACCGAAGTTGAAGCCGATTGCGAACGCATCCTCATGCCAAACCAGTTCCTTGACTTTCGCCGCACCGATGATCTTCAACGGGTCATTTTCACCGAAGGCACGGGTCAGCTGCAACGAGTGGAGCACGTCCGCATCCACCACGCCGCTGTCGGCCTGCACGCCGTTGCTGGTGGAAAGCTGCACACGGTACGGAATGGTCAGACGGTACTGCATCGGTTTCAGCGTGTAGGCCTTGTCCAGCGATGCCGTACTCTGGTAGAACTGGGCACCCAGCGTGGATACATAGCCGTACTCCACCTGCTTCAGGTCATACCGGCGTTGGATGAAGTAGTTTCGGTGTGCTTTCAACGAACCCTTCAGACCGTAGATTTGCGGATAGGTCTGTTTGGCTCCGTCCGCACCCACCGGCATTTCGTTCAGGAACGGATAGATGTATTTGAAGATGCCGGACTTGTTATAGAGGCGCGAGCACCACTTCTTCATCTGTTCGGTATCGAAATGGTCAATGGCTTTCTGGATACTGAAAGCACTCATGAAGCTTGCGCCCCCGTTCCATCCGCTCACCATAATCTCCACAATCATGTCCCAGCAATTGGCCACGATGAGGTTCCACAGCCACGAGTTATGACCCTGCATCACATAAGCCCCGTCGCGCTTCGTCTGGCGGTTGTCGTCATACTTCCCGGTCAGGAACGACTTGTTGTCAGAACCGAGCTGGCAGTCGCCGTCATAATAGTCAATCAACCATTTCACACCGTCCCATGTGCGGATAAGCATGTTCTTCGCAAGCTGGTCCACGCCGAGGTTGAACTGCACGTACAGATAGTAGGCAATCAGGTGGGGAAGGTCGAAATACTTCGATGCCTCTTTCCTGAACGTATCGCTCTGCCACTTGGCGGTAGGGAACTTGTCGCCGTCGTCCTCATAGTCCACCCCCTCGAACGAATGGGATTCCGTGCTGTAAACCATGTTCCTGCCCGCAGGCGTTTCCTTTACGCACCGGTAGACGAAACTCATCATGCGGTCGGTGGCCTTGTACATCTTGTCGTACTTGTCACCGGTACCGAGGTGGTCTTTCAGGTTCGGTTCTTCCTCCGCGTCACCGCCTCCGTCCGACCAGAAGGTATCTTTCGGATGATTAAATTCCAGTCCTCCGTCAAAGTTGTAGTCCATGAAATCCTTATGCTCCGGTTCGGTACTCGGCAACCAGTGGAACAGGCACAGCGGATTGGAGTTGTTCAGCGTCTCGAAGCAGACGGGCAGGTACTGCTTGTGTCCTTCCTCGTCGGCTTCCAGGTAGTTCAGCGTGTCGCCCTCGCCCCATTTCTCGCCGCCGATGGTCTCATCCTGCCCGAAGATGGGGTAGCTGTCGCTCTTCTCGTTGTTCATGTTGTACTGGCCGTAATAGGTCAGGTCTTCGTCGGCACTCTTCGCTACGAACAGGTCGCACGGCAGGCCGTCGATGGCCGAACGGTAATCGTCCTTCAGCCCATGGTCTTTGGCGTAACGCTGGGCAGGCGTAAGCAGCCCCATCTCTTTCAGTCCGTCATTGATAAGCTTCGCACCTCCGGTATTGGTGGTCATGGACGAGTCCGAGAAGTCGCATTTGGAACATGCCAGCTTCGCGCCTACCGAGTTCCTGCGTAACTTGAAGAGATTTTTTTTGCCGGTAGTTACCACCGGATTCTTCTGCCTGCCGTTTCCGTCAATCTCCCCGTAGCTCAATGTAACCGTCCAGCCGCTTGCCGTCTTCTGGAAGTAGAAACGGAAGTTCTTTCTGGCATAGTTCACGGAAGAAGTACCCTGAATACGGACATATACGTTGGTAAGGATAAAGTCAAGCGTCCTGTCCTCTCCGTTATAGAAACGGACCTCCCTTACCAGTTTATTGGCCTTCTTGTCGTTCAGCTGGGCCAGTGCATCCACCACGTTCAGCGTGTCGCTCTCGCTCGGAACCTCACTGCCCACGCTGCCCGTGCCTATCAGTACCAGGATCGAGTTCCGGCGCTTCTTCATCAGCCCCATCAGCTTCTCCATGCTCACCGTATCTCCTTCATTCAGCACGCGGTTGTCCTCATCCAGTGAGCGCACGCCCGGTTCCCCGTCGGCATCCTCCAGGTGGTTGCGGTCCACGATGTAGTTGTTCAGCACCTCGTCCGAGGTCAGCGCCTTGTTATAGATACGCACGCTCTTCACGTTCAAGTCGGCACCTGCCGACTTAAATTCCAACTGGCTCTGAATGTCAAAATTCACCTTGTCGAGCCACTTGGAAGCAGCCGACTCTTCACCGTTCACATAGAAACCGATCAGCGTGCGCTGTTCGTTGGTCTGCACGTTCGGATAGAACACGTAGGTAATGCGGATATTCGTACCCGGCTGGAACTTGGTACCCACCGAGTCTTCATAGCGCAGCACCTGTCCGGCATCCATCGCCTCGGTCACCACACCGGTCAGGAACTTGGCCTCTTCCGGAGTCACAATCAGCCCGTACCGGTTGCCGTTGTCCAGCTGCCCCAGGCAGGTGATCAGCTCGGCATCCGTATCCGTCACGTTGGCCGTGCTGTATTCTATCTCCAGCGTCATGCCCACGTCACGGATGGCAAATCCCTCGGGCTTGTCCGCCTCGTTGAAGGGGCGGTAACCGCCGTCAGCGGTCAGGGTCATACCTGCACCACCGGCCAGCAGCAGGCGGTCCTTGTGCCAGCCGCTACCGGCACCATATTCGTTCACGCTCCACAGCACGTCCCGGAACTCCATACGCTTGTCACCGCTCACCCAGCTTGCCGGGTTGTTTTCCGTGTTGCTTCGCCCGAAGGCGTCAAACGTACACACGGCATCCGGTGCCAGCGTGGCTTCAATGTCCGGGTGCGATGTGGTGTTCACCTGCACCTCAAGCACGGCATCGCCGCATGACACACGGTAGTCCAACGGTTCCACGTTCACGTTCGTCCGTCCGTAGCTGCCGGTCTCACCGCGTTGCAGCAGGTCTTCCTTCACCACGCTGCCCCGGTCGGTCACTTTCACACGGGCCGTATACGCATCGCGGTCATAGCCGGCATACGTGAAGTTCCATGCCGTGAACTGCTCTGCCTCCAGCACCGGGTGTTTCCAGTCACGCTGGAACCCCGCTGCCCGGTGGCTGAACATCAGGCCGGCATACGCTGTCACACCTCCGCCTGCCTTCAGCAGCGTAATGTAATGCACCCGGCTCACCACACCGGAGTTCTCATGCTGCGCGTAGGCTTCCACCACGTTCGTACCCTCCTGCATCTGTGTCAGGGGGATGGTCACGTTCTTCTGCTGCACACCGCTGCCGGCCGAAAGACCGAGGGTAAAGGCCTGTCCGCCGTTCACGCGGTAGTAGATGTTCTTCTCACCGCTCGTGCCCTTGGCAGTAAAGGGGATGTTCACGTCATTTTTATATCCCCCGTCGGCCAGCCCGTTGCCCGCCGAGTAGGTGGTCTCCAGCTCCATGGCCACCATGGTCACCTTGGCCGTGGCCGTCTTCATCAGCGTGCCGTCCTGGTAAGTTGCCTGCGCTTCCACCTGTACGGTATAGGCAGTGGCATCCTTCAGGTAGGGCGAAGCGTCAAAGGTATAGCTCTGTCCGGCTGTAACGCCCACAAACTCCGCATCCCGGAACTCACTGATGACGGTCGAACCGCGTTTCACGATCACGCGGGCTTTCAGGTCGCTGTAGCCGTCCACCGTACCGCCACCGGCAGTGCCCACACCTACGGAGTATTTCACCACAAAGCCGCTGCCCAGTGCCAGATACTGCGAGGCGGGAAGTCCCGCACCGCCGCTGTCCGTCAGGTCGATGTTCACCACCACCTTGTCATCGTCCGTGTACTTGGAAAAGCGCACTTCCTTCGAGCTCTCGCCGCCCTGGTTGTCCTTCTGCTTGACGGTCATCACGTACTGGGTGCCGTCCTCGCTGTCCTGCACATCCACGTCCGTCACCGTACCCACCATCGCATCGAACACCGTTCCGGATGTAGGAGGTTTCGTCTCGCCGCTCACCAGTTCCTCGGTAGGGGTACGGTTTGACAGTTCCTTCTTCAGGAACGCTTCGATGTCATCGCCTGCATAGGCATGATAGGTGCCGTCCGGCTGTTTCTGATTCCATGGTGTTTCAAGATTCATCGGATGCTCGGTCGCGTTGATGATTCCGCTTATTTTCCTTTTTGCCATAATACTGTCCTTTTATAATAATCATTCATTTATCAGTTTTACTGCTACCGTTCCATGCGTCCGATCCGTTCCACGGCTCGTCGCCTTTCCAGTATCCAAGTCCGAAACAGCTGCTTATCGCAGACCACACCAGTCTTGCCCCGGCATAGACTGCCGACAGGGCACGTTTCCCCACATACGCAGCCGTTATTTCCTTACCGCCTATGGTTATCATCGTCAATCCTCCTCATAAATCAGATACAGCGTATTCGCATCCTTGTCCTGCAGCGCCTCGTAAGCTTCCCCGCTCATCACCTCATGCCGGTAGGCCAGCAGTCTCAGGCTGCCGCCTGTTCCGGTATATACGGCATCACCCAGCAGGTAGAGCTTGTCCGGCAGGATGGCTGTCCGGTCCGCATTCATGAATATGCCGGCAGGAGGCACACCCGCCACATCCCAGTCCCCGTACAGGGTGGAGTCCATGTGGTAGGCGAACTTCCCGGCATCCGCTACATACACTACGCTGCCGCCCGGTTTGGTACTCTTGTCAGGTAAAACGTTGCCTGTTTCCATCCATGAGGAAAAGCGTGCGGTAGCCCCGCCGATGGCTGCTGCCGTAGTCTGTTCCACCTTGGCAGCGGCGTTTTCTGCCTTGGCTGCCGCTTCGTTGGCCTTGGTGGCCGCTTCCGTGGCGGCCTGGGTCTTTTCCTCCAGTCCGGCTACGGCTCCTTCCGCTTTCTTGGCGGCAGCCTCGGCACGGGCGGCGGCATCGCTCGCAGGCTTCCCTATCAGTTCCAGGGGGACGTTCACCATCTTGCCGTCCTTCTCCCCGGGCAGTGATTTCACACCGCTCAGCGAGGTGACGGTCTCCAAGTCCTCCACGCCGGTAGAACTCTGGAGTACACGGTCCAGCACTTCCTGAACCAGTTCTTCTTGTGTCATTTCTGCCATACTCATTCGTTTTTATCGGTTTCTGACCCGCCCAGGATTTCGTTCAGGGCATCTATCACATTGGGAAGACAATAGCGTTCCACCGCCATGTGTATCATCCCGGTTTCCTCATCGCTGAACTCGGTCTCGCCGGTACTCTCGAAAATCTTGAACGCAAGCCGATGGGCCTTGATGCCACTGACACGCGTATACAGCAAATCGGCTATCTGCTCACGTGCATCGAAAACCTCCCTCGTCTGACGGGTTATTCCGGTGGGAACGCTGAAATTCCTGAAATCTAACTTTTTCATATATATCTGTTTTTTAGGATGAATGATTCAATATCTGGTAACGGAATCCGTCCGCTTTTGTAATAAGTACCGTTACGGAGTCCCCGGATGCCATCTCGTAGTTTTGCAAATCTTCATTGTGGTTATAGATACCTTTTAGTATGATATTCTTTGAACCGGGTCTGACCCTGAACGTGACAATGGCTGCAAAATCGGTAGGCAAGTAACTCATGCCGAACTTGTATGCCACAGAACTTTCCGACGGCAGCGTAACCTCTACCTTACTGTAGTTGGGTTCATTGTAATACATCAAAATGATATTGTGTTGTGAGAAATCCACCGTGTAGTTTCCACTTCCGAAGGTAAGCAGCTTGGCTTTCGTATTGATAAACGCCGGGGCAAGTAATGCCGCATTGCTGCTGATACCGTAGTTCTTCGTACCGCCGGTAACATCTATAAACAATCCATAGTTCGCTTGGTCGAAGCCGTAATTCCCGTATATATTGGGGGCTGAGTTCACGATACGACCGACAGCGGTAAAAGCTCCTCCTGCAGAAGACGGTATCACATCATCACCGAACATCACATATCCTTTGCTGCCGCCGACACGGAAAAAATCATCATAAATGGCAAGACCGCCACCGCTCCCGTGAGAGTCGGCCACAGAACCGATACGGCCGTTCCCTATCTCAAAGCCGCCGATTTTCCCTTTGCTGCTGTCTATCTCTCCGGTAAACTTACCGTTGGTCGTTTCAATGCTGCCGTCTTCCAGTATCTTGAAGTTGCCGTTGGCCGTTACCAGTCCCTCCAGCTGTATATGGTCGGCTGTCAGCTTGATTTTGCTCACGGTATTTCCGTACTCGTCCTCTTCCTCCACGCTCACCCCGATAAGGGCAATCTTTCCTGTATTGTCCTGCGCATACAGACCGGAACCTTCAGGCTTTATGACAAGCCCGGTCTCTTTCAGCGCATTACCGTCCTTGTCGAAGACCGCCGCTGAAATCTTTACCAGCCGGTCGCTCTGTTCGAACAGTGTACGGTACTTATAGGCCAGTGCGTCCGCCTTGTTGGTGCTGAACACCAGCAGCGAAATGTAAATCACGCCCGTAAACGACAGCTTGAAGTCGCCAGTGCCGTTCCAAAGTCCGTCCAACGTGAACATCTTCTCACCGCCAACGGGCAGGTCCTCTTCATGGCCGAACATGTTGAAGTTCTCAAACCCGGTCTTATCAGCGTTCACAAATTCTATTTTCAACCTTCCGGCCTTGATAACCCGGTAGCTGAACGACAGATACACCACGCCGGGCACCCGTTCGCCCTGGCTGTTCGTCTGCCGGTACTCCGGTACCAGCCGGAAGTCCTCCAGTTTCTGCATGATATAGCTGTTCCGGATATAGGCATAAGGCACCTTGCCGTCGGTCCGTATCTCGGCATGGCCGTCCGGCTTCGTACCGTAAGGACCGCCGTTCGCCCAGATCCAGCGTCCGCCCAGGGTGAACAGCGTAGCCTTGCTGCCCGTCTTCCATTTGTCCATGCCGTCGGCAAAACTGCTGTTGTCCAGATAACTCTGTTCTTCGCGTATTTCCTTGCGCAAGCTTTCCACGGCTGAATGGATTTTCCCCTCGGTTATCTCAAACCGCGTCAGGATGTCCTCGCCCGTCATCAACACGAACGTACCCTTCAGCCACACGTTGTCGGCATACAGGCCGTTTCCTTTCGGCTGTTTGTCTGCCGGGAAAGCGCTGCTCCTGATGCCGTCCAGCTTACCCAGCCGGCAACGAAGGCAGCCGTTGAAGTTCTTGGCCTTCACACCGTCCAGAATGTCGATACGGGGCTGTCCGTCCTCCGTGGCCGCAATGGATATAAGGTTCTGCCGGAGCGGGGTTTCGGTGTTGCCCATCAGCACGCACTCATCGCCTGCCTCCGGCTTCACCCCGCCAAACTCGCTTACCGGGACCAGTACACCGCCGGCTATCACCGAAGCCACCTCCACCCAGTATGCTTTTAGTTTCTTACCACCCGTAACCGCACAGCGCATCAGGTCATGGGCCACAAAGCCCGATTCCTGCTCAAACACGATGCGGTAGTTGTCGCCCTGCTTCACCACGTCCTTGATCTTGCCGTTGGCAGCGGACACCACCAGCTGGCCGCACACGCTGCGCACCTTCTCGATCAGCAGTTCCAGCGCCACCAGGCTTTGCCGGGCAGTCACTTTGTCCACCGTCAGGTTTGTCAGTCCGGTCAGCTGGTCAATCCACAGCTGCCAGCCCTCACCGGTCAGCCCGTCCACAAACTCCGTGCTGCGCAGCAGTTCGCGGATCACGGCAGTCAAGTATTCGGCATTGCCCTCACCATCCACGATGCCGCAGGGCTTGCCGCCAGCAGCCTCGCCAAAGCTCACACCCTTCAGGAAGCGGATGGACTCTTTGGCTGTGTCCGGCTGGTTCTTGCTCAGGAACTCTTTCTGGCTGCGCCGGGCGGAAAACAGGTTGTTGTCCGTGGGCAGCGTCTTGTCCCAGCTTCGTATGATGTCCGGAAGGGCAGCGCCTTCCGTCTTTGATTTCGTATAGCTTTTCAGCGCACCGATGCTGTCCGTCACCTTGTCGAACTTGCCCACCTGCAGCGCATCGCTTATCTCGATGTCCATCTGCCCGGGTTCGTTCACCTTGCGGCTGATCTTGGTGATACGGCTCTGACGGTAGCCTTTTCCGGGAAATACTTCCGGCTCTCCAGCTTCACCCGTCTGCCCACAAACAGGTCTATGCCGTGCTCCTCGATGTATACCGGGTCTGTCGGGGCTTTGTAGGCGGCAATGTCCAGCCAGTGGTCCCGGTTGTACTCGTCCACCGCAACCGCAAACTCCTCTTCGGCCAGCCGGTAATACTCATCCGGCATCCGGATATTCCACAGGATATAGGTGTCGCCTGCTCGGGGCACCAGCTTGCCGCCCGGCAGCTGGGTGTCGTCATCGTAGGGCCAGATGGTGATCAGTTCGAATTCACGTGCCGCGCTGTCGTAGTTCACCTCAAAGTAGTGGTCATCGCTTTCTCCCAGTCCGGCAAGGTCGCCCGTCTGGAACGACACACGTTTGGTTTCTCCGGCCAGCTCGTACAGGTTGGGGTCAAAGTCCAGTTCCCCGTCCCGGAAATAATAGACGGTGAATTTGTTTCCTTCATCGTCTGCCACCTCCTCGCTGCGAACCGAGCTCACCGTACCGACCCGACGGGGAAGATGCCGCTGAAAGCATCCTGCTCGTAATGGTCATAGATGCCATATTCCTCCACGCCCTGCTCGATGTACTTCCTGCCGCCGGGAAGCATCAGACGCGGGCTGCCGTATTTCTCCGCATCGATGTTGCGGGTCGAGCCTACCGGGAACAGGCGCGTATAGAATTTGGCCGTGTTGCTCGTATCTCTTTCCAGGAGGTCAGCCCTTGCCATAGCCAAGGGTGATTTCTTCCCGTGTTCGCAGCGGCACACGTTCACAGTCTGCCCTCAACCCACCATTCCACCTTGCCGCCTGCCTTTTCCGCGATGGCTTTCAGCGCTTCGTCGCAGTACATCCCCTCGTAGTCTATCGTGATCAGCTCCGTACCTTCCACCGTACCCGTCTTCCAGTCAGTAATGTGGCCCATGCCGTTATTGATAGCCTTCACCACCATCGCCACATGCTCGCGGGGCGTGGCCGTCAGGGTAAACAGGGGGTTGGTGTCCCCGTCCGTCGTCTCCAGCACCAGGAACCGCTTGATTAGGCTCTCGATACCGTACAGCTTCAGGTTATACTCCCATTCACCATCGCTCACCTGCTTCGGCGTGTAGCGTTCTGTCAGCCAGTACCGTTCGCCCAGATAGTCCGTGTAGTCGTTCACGTCCAGGGCAGGAAGGCATAATAGCTGAACGACAGGGAAAGCACATTGTCTCCCTGCACTTCCTTGCTTTGCGTCGAGCTGTCGTTCACGGCCACATCCGCACGCTTGGTTCCGGCTTTATCATATATCGTTAGAAGCATATTCTAATAGCGTTTGAATGGTTATATAATCGGTTTCGGTTCCCGGAACTTTACCGGAACTTTCCGGCATGCACACCTTCCGTCCACAGATAGGTCAGCGGGGTGAACTTCGTACAGTCGGCATACTTCACCCGCAGCTGCAGATCCAGCTGGGGAAACGGATCTCCAGCCAGCCGTCCTTCCCTTGCTTCAGGAAATTCACAAAGGCAAAGTACTGCTTCATCCAGCCTGCCTGGGTCTTGTTGTAAAGCGCAAAATGCAGCGTCACGTCACGCGCTTCATTCCGTGGGGTCAGCACGGGGCTGTATTTTCCCCGTGCTCTTCCCGTATGTCCACAGCCGTATCCTTCTTGGCCTTGCTCGGGGTCAGGATGGCCGTCAGGTTCTCCATGCCCCGCGCCGGTCTTCCACCAGGAACACGCCGTATTCCGTCCAGATGTCCGTGCCGTTCACCAGCACCAGTCCGCTCAGTATATTGCCCATATCACTTCACTTTTAGTCCGTCACGTATCATTTTCTTTATCACTTCCTTCAGTTCGCCCAGGTGTCCGGCGCTCACACCGGTGTTCTCGGCTATCCGGGCCAGATGCCCTTCAGCCGTGTCCATCTTCTCCACCACGCTTTCCAGCCGGTCGTCCATGCTGCTCCAGTGCTGCAGCCCGCCGGTGAACATGCCCTCCAGTTTCGTGCCCTGGTCCTGCGTCATGGCCGTAAAGCCGCCCGCTTTCGCACTTTGGCTCGTACCGCCCTGCTGCGTCTTGTCATAACCGGTGGCTGCCGCCAGGTTGTCACGCAGGGCAAGGGCTTCATCCATATACTGCATGTACTCTTCCATCAGCGCGTTCCGTTCCGCCTCGGTCAGTTCGTTGTCCTCCATGGCCTTGCCAAACTTCTCCCACCAGCCTTTCAGTTTGTCGCTGTACATCTCACCGATCTTGTTGCTCAGCATCGCCCGCATGAAGTACTCGGATATATCCTCCGCCGCATCCTTGGCACCGTACTTCATGTTCATCAGGTTGTCGATGAAGCTGCTGTACATACCGTCGAACGAAATGCCCGTCAGCCCTTCATACAGCTGGTCGGTCAGTTCCTCCAGCTTGCCGGCCTGGTCTATGTAGTCATCCAGTTTCTCGGTCAGTCGCCCGCCATAGCCTCCCTTACCGGTATTCTGGATTTGCGTCCACATATCCACGTTGCTGCGCAGTGCCTTCATTTCCTCCGGGCTCAGGCTCCACAGGTTCCCGTCCCACTGGCGGCCGATCTGTCCGCTCAGTTTGTCTATCTGTGCCTGGTTGAAACCGCCCCAGTAGTAGTTCCAGCTGTGGTGACTTCCGTGGTAGCCGGCTTGCGCCATAGCCATCTGCAGGTAGTTCGAATTCGTTTCCTGCTGCATCTTGTACGCGTCGCGGTAAGCCGCCACACTCTTCGTCCCCTGGCTCTGCTTGATGGTGTCGGTCAGATCCTCTATCGAGGTCTGCAGCAGCTCGTTCCGGTCTGTAAGACGGTCTATAGCCGCCTGCACTTCCTTGGCGTTCCCGCCGATGCCGAACAGTTTGTTGAAACCTCCGAAAGACACCGTGTTCAGCAATCCCCCGATACCTTTCACAAGGGAACCGCCTATCTGTTTGAACAGGTCTCCGCTGAGGATATTGTCGAGTATTCCGGTTATCGCATTGAAAATGGTGTCTATCAATGATGAGATAATCGGGCCAATACCGTCTTTCAGCAAATCCAGTATGGAGAGAATGGCCGATATGATCTGCCCGATGACTCCGGCACTTGACAGGGTTTCGGACATCCGGCTGATGGCATCGCCGACCTTGCCTCCGATATTCAGTTTTGAAAGACCGGTAAGCATGTTCTGGATTCCTTCAAATGATCCCTGCAAGGTTCCGCTCGCAAAGCCGTGCAACCCGTTGGATACCATGTTCAATCCGTCAACCGTGTCCCGGGAGGCACTTTTCACCTCCCCGGCAAGCGCCTTCATTTCAGAGGTGGCGTTCAGGTATTCTTCGTCAGCTGAAACGCTGGACGATTGAGCCGTTTGAAGAGCAATTTGGGTACGTTCTATTTCTGCCTGGTTACCGCTTTCAAGAGCCTTGTTGTAATCGGCCTGCGCCGCTTTCAACCGGATGAATGCCGCTTCCTGCTGCAGTTCTGCATTTTGCACACGTGTTACGGCATCCCCCAAAGCGTGCATCTGCGTTTGCAGCCGGGCAAAATCCAATGTGCCGTTGCCACCGGGGAGCATGCTTTGAATACGTTCAATGGCATCGTAAACGACCTGCTGATCCGCTGCTCCTGATTTTTGAACTCATCCGTCTTGACATACTGCTTAAGTTCGCCAAGCAGATTCTTCATCTGGTCTGCAAGCAAGCCGGTTAAATCCCGAACGCTGCTCCCCAGTCTATCTTCTGGGTAAGGGATTCCATGTCCACTTTGTGCACAGCCGCATCACGCTGCTTTTCCAAAGTCAGTCTTTCGCCCTGGGACTGTGCCTTGCGGATTTTCTCGGCATATTCTTCAGCGATGGCCAGTTTCTGCTGCTGGAAGGTCCCGTATTCCTTCAGATAGTCACGCATGGCTTCCGCCTCTTCCCTGTACACGTCCGCCTCCGCTTTTTCCTTGACTCGGTGTTTGAGGCACGGGCTTTTCAAGTTCATCCTGTTGCTCCCGGTAAGTCCGTTATCTCCGGTAGAAAGACCGGCTTCCTTGTTCTCACGCTTCCAGTCGGCTTCCTGCCGGTTTATCTCTTCTTTCCGGGCGTTATAGTCATATTCGATTTGTGCCAGTTTCTTCTCGGTACCGGCTTGCATGCGGTCTATCTCTTCCTTCCGGTTTTCAGCCTGCAGGGCGGCAAGATCCTGCGCCAGCCTACGCTCTGTGGCAAGCCGTTGCTTGGCTTCCGCTTCCGGATTCTTCCCGGACTGCTTGGGGTCGATATGCCCACCGATATTTCCTTTTTGGCTGCTTCTGCGGCTTTCTTTACCTCTTCCTCCGCTTTTTCAGATAACCGTCACGTTTGTTTTCGGCATTTTCAACAGTACGTCATAAGCTTCCTGATCATGTTTCTTGATGGCAGCCTGTGCGTCATAGAACTGCCGGATTCTGCCATGCTTGACTGCATGATATATTGTCCCCATTTCCCGAAAACCCATGGCGCTTTCCGCCTCTTCCGGTTTCTGCGCCTTGATTTTATTCACCTCTTCATCGGCTTCTGCAGCTTTTTACAAGGTTCTGGACATTGGTCTGGTGCAGCAGAACCTGTACATAGTCCTCGCTCTTTTGGATAAGGGTATCATACCATTCGGAAAGTGTTTTATAATACCCGAAAGATTCCCCGTACTTGCGGTTCAGTTCCTCCACCTTCGCCTTTTCCTGTTCCTTGCTGCCGGTGAAGTTCTTTATTTCATCGATGACCGATTTCAGTTCGAAGCGGGTACGCACCATCTGGGCACGGCCGTCCTTCTCTATCTCGGTCATTTCCTTGAGTGATATGTTGAATTCATCCACGCCTTTTGGCACTGAACAGGTTTTCGTCCAATCCCAGATTTCATCACCGTACATTACCAGCAGCATGATGCCGGTGGTCATGGCCGTCTGCCAGGAAAAAGTGAGGACAGGACCTGCTTCCATACCGGTGTGCCCTTCTTGCCGGACTTCTGCAGCTCATCGTATTCCTTGCGGGCACGGGCCAGTTCGTCCGTAAAAATCGGCAGGTTGTTGCTGATTGCCAGGAAGAACATCTGCGGTCCCATGGCCAAAGAAGGCATTTCACGGGCGATCTGCTGGATACTGTTGTGAAGCCCGCCCAACTGGCGCTGCGCGTTGGGTACATCTGCAGGGGTGACCTGCACGGATTCCGATTCCTCCTGCAGCAGTTTCAGTTTGCCGCGCAATTCCTCAAGCTGCTTCTCCAGTGCATGGATCTGCGCGATATTGGCACTCTGGTCCAGATTGGGGGCAGCCGTCTCCCCGCAAGGCGCAGCCTTTCCAGTTCAGCCTCCAGCAGCCTGACGGTATTACGCAGTTCCAGCGCCTCACGCTCGGCCTTGTTCATGCCGGGCGTGAGTTTGTCCTTCATCAAAATTCAACTTCTACAGGTTTGCTCATTCCAGTTTGCTTTGAAAAATCCTACTATATCGTTCGCTTCATCCTCGGCGCTGTGTTCCGGTCTGGGAGCACCATTTCCGCCGCCTTGCTTTTCCGCACATACCGCGGCGCGTCGCTCAGCATCATGATCAGCGTCTGGTAATTCACCCCATCAAGGATGTAATCCACGCTCCAGCCGGTCGCCGATGCAATCTGCCACACGAAGCCGAAGGGCTATGGGAACCCTCATACCGGGTTCTTAACTCCCCTTCCTTGCCTGGCTCAGTCTCGGAGTCATCGGGTTCGCCCGCGCTGTCGAGCTGATAATACGCATAAAATCCTTCGTGCCCATCAGACGCTCGAATGTTTGGAACATGGCCGTCAGATAACGCCACTCCACAAAGTTCCGCAGTACCCACGCTGTCACCCCGATGCCCACGTGCCGCGACACGTATCCCCGGCATACCGTATAGGCCAGCAGACGGCTCACAGCCTTACCATGTTCCGCTACAAAGGCCAGTTCCTCGACCTTGTCCTTTGCTTGCCACCCGGGCGCAACGCCCATCTTCAGGTATTCCCTCGCCAGCAGAATCTGACCCCACAGCCTCGGACGCTTCATCGTCACACGCACCTCCACCGGGCGTTTCAGCCACGGAAGCTTCCACCTTTTAAGAGGAACGGACACGCCGCTGTCCAGCAGCGCATCCGCACACTCCATCTCTATCAGTTGTTCCAGCCGGTCAGCCATACGTTAGCCCTCCTCACTTTGGAGCGATGCTGCAGCCGCGGCTTCCGCCGGCGGCAGCTTGTACTGCCCCCACTCGTCCGGTATTGCTTCCGTATCGAACACGCCGTAAGGCTGCGAACCGTCCTCCGGCATCGCCACTTCGAGCGTAACCTCTATCTTGGAGGTTTCTGTAAGGGTCAGCTTGCCTGCAGGATTGGAAAGTAGCGTGGCGTTGGGAATCAGTACGCTCTGTCCGGACACGAGGGAGAGTTCCCATGGTCCCTGCATGACAAGCACCTCCGACGGGGCTGTCCAGCCGATCGGAGTTTTCTTTTCCAAATCTTCTTTCTTATAATGCAGGCTGCCGCCAAGCAGTTTGTGCAGGTTCGAATAGTTCATCTGGATCACATTGAACGTCGGGGCGATGCCGCCGTTACTCTGTGGGATGACCAGCACCGGGGCACCCTGCACCTGTTCGGCCTCGATCTTCGCGGCCTCGGGTTTCTTGCCGCCCAGGTCAAACGAGTTCTTTTCAATATACCCGATTGTGAAATCCTTATACTTTACGGCTCCTATGCCGTACATGAAATTCTTGTTCATCTTTTTTTCAGTTTCATTGTTAATAACATACCGACAAGCAAGCCGGCCAATACACCTGTGATAAACGTCCGCATCCGGTTCGGAGGGCGTTTTTCTACCGTTTGAACGTCATTTGAAATTTCGCTCTTGGTTTCGCTACGGATACGCGCCAGCTCTTCTTCATACCATAGCACCAGCTGCTGCAGACTGTCACACGAGGCTTCGGCCACGATGTTCCCGCTGTCGTCGCTGCCTACGGTCAGATTCGCCTGTCCGCTCTTGCCACGGTACACGGCACCTTCAGGAAGTTTACGGAGGCTGTCCGCAGGTATAGACAGCTTCACCGAACTCGCCGGTATACCCGCCATCACCAGTCCCGCCCGTCGGCTTCCGCTCGCGCTGTCGGCGCTTGCCGATTCCGTCCGGACTTCCCGGTTCATGCTCTTTCGGTGACTCGCGCAACCTGTCAAGCACAGGGCAATCGTCACGATGAGGACAGTTTCCGGCTGTATCAATAGCTTTTCTAAGACGGGCCATCTCGCGCGTATTGCGGGCCAGTTCTTTCTTTGTTTCACAAAATTCATCTTTTAGAGGTTTTACAATATTTTCCATCAAAATGCGGGTGGCATGTTCGGCGTTATCTATGCGCATGGCCTCTGCACCGGCCTCGGCCTTCATCGCTTCCGCTTTCGCTTTTCTCACAGTAGCCCGCAAGGAGCCAATGGTCGCCACCGTACCAACCAGGCCGCCGCCAAGGATAATGTTCATAAATTCGCTCAAGTCCATACCACCCGGTTTTATTATTGATTAATACCTATTTCTTTCAACCATTCCTGCACATCGAAGCTCGGACAGGCTTTCGCTGCCAGTTCGTTGTGTCCTATAATGCGTACATCAGGGAATTTCCGATGAAAATCCTTCACATACTTCTCCAGTGCCTTTTTCTGGCAGCCAGTGCGGGTGTCTTTCGGGGTCTTACCGTCTTTTTCCACGCCTCCGGCATACACGATGTGACGGCTTACACTGTTATATCCTTTGGCTCCGTTGGTCACTTCCCAAGGGTCCACCTGTGCATCCTCATTGTTTTCTACCAGACGTTCCACGCCTCCGTTCAGGTGGAACAGGTCGGTATAGCCAACCTGCTTCCATCCTCTTCCTCCCTGGGCAACCGGAGAAGTATGCCATTTGCGGATGTCCGCCGATGATACCTCACGCCCCTCCGGGGTTGCCGTACAGTGTATTACCAGATATTTCAACTTTGCCATAATCATCATGCTTGATAGCCGCTCATCATTACCACTCCGGCATCCTCTTTCTTGGGCATGCAGATGAAGTAATGGCGGAAGTTAATCAGGTTACGCTGGTTCAACGGGTCATTCTTTGACTCGGAATAATACATCTTGGTAGAACCTGTTGCCTTGAAAACCCTCTGTTTGTAGAAGGCAAATGAACACGGAAATTCACCGGCTTCTGCCGTTGTACCCAATGCCTTCTTCACTCCGGCTGTAGTATAAAGCGGGTTGTTGCCATACTCGTAGATTTCAAAGCCGTAAAGGTTACCTACCTTGCCGCTGTTGCGGTCAATATTGTACTGTTCACGGAATGCCTGGCTGGTCAGCAGCAGGTCATTCACATGGTCGGGGCAAAGCACCAGTCTGCGGCCGTCTGACGGTACGCGCAGGTTGTCAAGGGCACGCTTCATTTCCACAAGGTCATTCACGGTAAGGCGCAGACGGTTTGTAGCCGGATCTTTCTCGCCGGTAGTCTTAAGCACCGGAGTAGTTTCCGTATTTTTGTTCGCACAAAGCGCATGGGCCGCCTTGGTAAACTTCGCATCATTGATACTGTTGGCATGTCCCTCTTTCACACGGGCGGTCTTGTCATAGCTGATGGCATAAAGCTCATCGTCTGTAATCGGCGTAGCCTTGGTCTGGAATTTGTCCAGCTTGATGGCAATATCCTTGTCTTCCAAAGCCTGCACATCAATCGGATAGGTTTTATTGTTTATCAAGACATCCGGATCTACACCAACTTCTACCAGGTGAATCACATCGTTATTCACGATACTGCTTTGGTCGGGGATTCCTGACAGCCAGGTTCCTTCCAGTCCGGCACGGAGCACCTTAACAAGTTCCCCTGTCCAGATTTCCGTATAAACCCCTTCACGGAGTATTGAAGTACTTTGCGGGGCCATTCCCATAAAGGCTGCCACCGCATTCATTCCCACAGCTCCGGCCACCGGAGAGAATCCCAATACCGAAGCACACACGACACCTGTCAGCGTATTGAACAGAAGTGCCGTCAAAGCATTACAATTTTTCCCATTTTCTTCATTTTAAAGGTTTTCAAATTTCACAGGTCATGCCGTATTCAGCCTTGTACAGGCGCTTGTACTCCTCCGGTTATGCTCGCGCATTTCAAGCAGCGCATCACTCGGGACATCGCTCAGTTTGGCATAGGTGGACGGCTGTGCCTGCTGCTTGCCGCCCTGATAGCTCAATACAGTGGAAATCTTCACCTGTGGTTGCATGGCATCAAGCACATTCTTCAGTTCATCGACACCAACCTTCTTGCCAAGTTCGATAAACTGTATCTTCTTGTCTTCTCCCAGACGCTTTTCCACCACTGCCTTTTCTACAAGACCAGTGATACGGGCCAAAGTCAGCTTCCCGTTTTCTTGCTTCAGGGAATCATTCTCTGCCTTGGCTGCTTTCAGTTCATTTAAGGCTTGATTAACATCAGCCTCCGTTGCCGTTCCGGCAGCCCCAATTGAAGGGCCAAAAGTTTCAGTTCCATTTCTTCTGTTGTTTTGGTTATTGATTAGTGGCAAAGGACAATCACCATCCTTTCCCAATGTGATTTGTTTTCCATCCTTCATCAGTACGATGGCATCATCATTGGAACCTACATCCACCAGTGATACCTCATACAGCTTGCTTTTGGTTATTGTCGGGCTGGTCTGCCCTGCAGCAAATGTTCGGGCTGGTCACTCAGTTCCAGAATGTCTATTCCGGCACTCACCATTCTCAGACTGCCGAATTCAAACTGTTTCTTGCATCTTTTACTGAGGTCGGTCGCTTCGTCAAACACCAGTTCCCCGGTTACTTCACCATCCTCTACCCGAAGGTCCTTCACATAACCAATCACGTTTCCGCGTTGGTGCATGTACAGCAGTACCGGGTTTCGGCAATACTGCTCCACACTCATGCCCGATGTCAACACACGGCTTCCGTAGCTGTTCAGGCTGTCGTTTGAAATTCTTACACGTTTACTCATTTTCTCATGCCACGCCTTTATGCATTGGCGCTGCAATATTACAGAGCACTTACCGGGAAGCCAAAAGTGTGCAATGGTTGCACACTTCTATGAAACCGTTGCACATTATTTTGGCTGCAAGCTGATAAGCGGACAACTTTGCGAATAAATCGGGCAGGTGCAAGGGACTCCGAAGCCTGCCTTTAACCCTATATTCTTTATTATATGACAAAGGCAGAAATCGAAAAGAAAAATCTCTTGCACGCTCACTGTTCCTTTCCGGCATGGAACAGACTGAAATTGCGGAGAAAGTGGACGTGTCACGCGTCACCATCTCAAAATGGTGCACGGCTGACGGATGGAAAGAGGCAAGGGCGGCAAAGAACGTCACCCGGCCGGAACTGGTGAACAAACTCCTGCTCACCATTGATACACTCATTACTCAAGTCAACGAATCGAACGACCCTGCACTTGTAGCTGGTCTCGGGGACAAACTGGCCAAACTTTCGGCGGTGATTGAAAAGTTAGACAAGAAGGCCAACGTAGTGGATGTCATTGAAGTGTTCATGGCATTCTCCAAATGGATTGAATACCGTTCAACCATCGACCCGGAAGTGACTCCGGAACTGGTCAGGGCAATCAACAAGTACCAGGATCTGTATATCACCGAACAGATGGGCATAAAATAAAACGGCTATGGCAACAGCAGCGGAAAAGAAACAGGCATACGAACAGTGGAAGGAACACTGTAAAGAGTGCAGTCCATCACGGATACGGCTTTGCTCGCGGGCGAGACACCGGCACAAAAGGACAGGCGTATTCTGCGTCTGCAGGGTAACTATGCCGCGTTCTGTGAATATTACTTCCCCACTTTCTCACCTTGCGTGACAAAACCACCGGGAAGTCATACGCACCATCCACAATGCACCGTTCCACAATGCGGCAGCGGCTAAAGTAAAAGGCACACCCAACCTGAAAGCGGTATTCATGTGGCCGCGTGGCCATGCCAAGTCCACACACATGGACATTTTGTTCCGCTGTGGCTGATGTTCCAGCCCAAACGTCTCATCAACTTCATGGTGGTGGTCGGCAAAAGTGAGGACTCAGCCACACGTCTGCTGGGAGATATTCAGGCAGAACTGGAACATAACCAGCGCATCATTGCCGACTTCGGCAAGCAGCAGGGGAATGCCTCCTGGCAGGATGGGGAGTTCAAGGCGGCCAACGGGGTGAAATTCCTGGCTTGCGGACGCGGACAGTCTCCACGTGGTTTGCGAGACCGGGAAGCACGTCCGGACTACATCGTCATCGATGACTTGGATGACGACGAACTGTGCCGCAATGAGAAACGGGTGCATGACATTACAGACTGGGTGAAAGAAGCCCTTTTGGTGCACTGGATGTGGGCCGGGGCGTTTTATCATGGTCGGGAACCTCATTTCTAAAACTCGGTGCTGGCCAATCTCACCAAGACAAAGGGGTACATGTATCCGTCATCAAGGCAATAGACAAGAACGGAGAACCGGTATGGCGCGAAAATGGACGAAAGAAGAGGCGCAGGAATACAGGGATTTCGTAGGCTACCGGGCATGGGAAAAGGAGATGATGCACAACCCCATCGTGGACGGAACTATTTTTCGGGCAGACTGGATTCGTTACAAGAAACTGCCCAGGCTATCCAAGTATGAAATGCTGGTCTGCTATACCGACCCCTCTTTCAAATCGACCACTTCCAACGACTACAAGGCTTGCCGCCTTTGGGGCAAGATTGGGAAGGAACTGCACCTTATAGACTGTTACGTCCGGCAGGATACCGTTTCAGGAATGGTACGGTGGCTTTACGACCTCTACGAGCGTACACGTGATACGGCAGCCGTCCAGTTCTTTATGGAAGCGAACTTCATGCAGGATGTCATTCTGGATGAGTTTGAGGCAGAAGGGAATCTGCGTGGATACCAACTGCCCATCATGCCGGACAAACGAAAGAAACCGGACAAGCTCCAGCGCATCGAAGCGGTGTCACCATTATGGGAACGCGGTTTCGTATTCTACAATGAGAAGTTGAAAGAATCGCCGGATATGCAGACCGGAATCGAACAGACCTTGGCACTGGAGCGTGGCAGCCGTATTCACGATGATGCACCGGATGCCGACGAGGGAGCCATCTGGATGCTGCAGCGCAATTCAAGGCAGGAGAGTTTTCAACCGGTGTTCGGTAAAAGGCCGACCGCCAAAAATATATGGTAACATGATACAGCTGATTAAAAGAATGATTTTGCATGGCGCTATAAACGTGCCGTTGCCCGTGCTTGCAAGTACGCCAAGCTCTACGGAAGAAAGTACTACGTCCTGTATATGGGTGGCAAACTGAAAGTTGTCCCCAAAAGGAACATCTGTGAACTGATTCACCGCCACCGTTTCCGCAAGGGAACCACTATCCGGGATATAGAAAAATGGCATTGTTCATCACTAAATGAAAGTAAAGTCATGTTCATTACAGAAGAAGATTACAAAGTTGTCATCGGCGACAACGCATTAAAGGTTATCTCGCAGGTAAGCCCGGAAAACCGTACCAATGCAGAAGCGGAAGCCCGGGAAGAAATTGCCGGTTATCTACGGCCGAAATACGACTGTACGGCCATTTTCTCTGCACAGGATGAACATCGGAACCGCCTCATTGTCATGTACACCTGCGACATTTCACTTTACCACATGAGTGCAGCCATGCCGCAAAAGATGGGAAGCGAGATACGCAAGGAACGGTATGAACGGGCCATCAAGTGGCTTGAAGGCGTACAGGCCGGAAAAATTGTCCCTGATTTGCCTTTGGCTGTCGGAGAAGATGGGCTTCCGTCCGGAAATTCATTTGTTTACAGCTGTCAGAAGCAGCTTCATCATAACTGGTAGGACTATGGATATTAAAGACTTTTCAGCGGTATGTTTTCCAATAAACCGAAAAACGTACTGCAAACGCCATACGGCAATTTTAATCTGGCCAAGGGGAAAGACATCAAGCGGGTGCAGAAAATGGTCATCGACCTGCAACGCACCACCGATGCACTCACCCGGAAGGACATCAAGAACTGGCGCGATGCCTGGCAGTATGCCATCAATGTGGACAGTCCCAGCCGCCAGCGCCTGTACGACATCTACCGGGACGCGGAAATAGACCTTCACCTCTCCGGGTGTGTGGAGCAGCGCAGAGGTTTTGTCATGGCACGTTCTTTCAAAATCGTGGATATGAAAGGGGATGAGAACGAGGAAGCGGTTCACTTCTTTGACCAGTCCTGGTTCAAGCAGCTCATGCGCTATGCACTTGATTCAATCTACTGGGGACATTCGCTCATCGAATTGGGCGACCTTTGCACTGACGGCGACGGCTGCATCTGTTATTCGGATGTGAAGCTTATTCCGCGCAAACATGTCATTCCTGAGTATGGGCGTGTCATTACCGACCTCGGGCAGGACTGGACTACAGGTATAGACTACCGCCAGCCTCCTTTTTCCGACTGGCTCATTGAGGCAGGTAGGCCCGACGACCTCGGGCTGTATCTCAAGGCTGCTTCACAGACTATTCCCAAAAGAACATGCTGGCCTTTTGGGACACCTTCGGGGAAATATTCGGAATGCCCATGCGTATAGCACGCACCACTTCGCGCGATCAGAAAGAGATTGACCGTCTCGACAAGATGTTGCGTGAAGCCGGAACCGCCCTCTCCATGGTGGCAGGAATGGAAACCGAAATCGAATTTGTGGAAAGCGGCAAGGGGGACGCATTCAATGTCTATGACAAGCGTATCGATCGGGCCAACTCCGAACTGTCAAAGCTTATCATCGGGCAGACGATGACCATCGAGGACGGAAGCAGCCTATCACAGTCGGAAACGCACCTTGAAGTGTTCCAGAACCTCGTGGAAAGCGACTGTGATATGCTTCGGGATATAGTGAACAACCAGCTCATTCCGCGCATGGTGCGCCACGGGTTCCCTGTTAAAGGGCTGCGCTTCGATTGGGACTACTCCATTGACTACACGCCCGAACAGCAGAAAGCTTACGAGGAAATGGTACTGCAACACTACAAGGTAAAGCCTCAGTACTTTGAGGAAAAATACGGTATCCCGTGCGAGGAGAAGGAACCGAAAGAAGAGCCGGACCCGACAGAACCGAAAAAAAAGAAAGACGGCAAACCGGCTGAAACGCTGTCCCGTTTTTCGACTGAGCCCCGATGATTATTCGGGGCTGCACCAGCGGTATGCCCACCTGTTGGGCAAACAGGAACTATGCCTCTCCATGGAGGACGAGGCAAAACTCATGCGCGACAAGCTCACGGAACGCTTTGACCGCATGATGAAGGTGCTGTTCCGGCAAGAAGGGGCAAACCTTGAAATAGGTATCCTGGCATCCGAAGAAGCGCAGGATTTTATAGAAGCTCATTCTTCTGTCTTGAACGGTTCATTCCGAAAGGTGGAAATGTCCGAGACCATGCGCAAGCGGCTGGAGCGTTCCAACTATGTATTCTCCGGCTTGAAGACCTTCCATGAACTGAATGAAGCCTTTCCCTCCCTGTTGGATGAAAACGGCAATAGAAAGACGTTCGAACGCTTTTGAATGATGTCCGGAAGATCGACGAAACATACAATTCAAACTATCTACGGGCTGAATTCACCTTTGTACAGGCTTCGGCTGAAATGGCAGCCAAATGGGAACGGTTCATGCAGGACGGCGACCGCTATTATCTACAGTACCGCACGGCCGGGGATGCAAAGGTACGTCCCACCCATGCAGAAATGGCCGGCATCACACTCCCGGCTTCAGACCCGTTCTGGGCAGAATTCTATCCTCCTAACGGATGGGGCTGCCGCTGTTCCGTGGTCCAGGTACGCAAATCCAAGTATCCGCCTACAGACCACGAAGAGGCCATGGCAAGGGGAAATCAGCTTTGGAAGTTGACAAAAGGGAATGTTCCGGTTCAATGCAGGCATGGAACAAAAGACGATGCCCGACTATAATCCATACACCATCAAGCGCTGTAAGGATTGCGATATGAACAACGGAAATATGAAACTGGTCTTCGTTCCGGAAAATGAATTGTGCGCCGCATGCAAACTGGTAAGAACATTGGCCAATGCAGATGCCAAACAGATAAAGAAGCAAGCCAAGCCATTGCAGGGAACAGTTATCACGAATAATGAATTCCCATTCCCGGTAAACATATCAAAACGCACGCTTCAAGAATGGACCAACCAGCCATACAAGTTCTACCATGAAAAGAACCTCATGCTTCTGGATATAAAGAATGTATTTGCCAAAGCCAAATACCTGGGAACAGCAGATAACCACAAAGGTATTCCACACCTCATACAATCGCACATTTTCGAGATAGAAGTAAGAGGTGAAAAAGCACTGATAATAGTTCGGGAATACGACTGGCACGAATACACGCTGCACAGTCTTTCAGAAGGAGGTGAATTATACAAACATATAAAAAGAAAGAATAGCGAAAGACGCAAGCTCCGGGAACTACAATCCCGTTCTGAACATCTAACGCTATTCCTCACTGCAAATATACAAAACAATTTTTAAAACAACCCGTTATGAACAAAATTATCGAATTTCTCAAACAAAGCAACCGCTACAAACACCTTATTGGCGGTTTGTTGGTAGGCATTTTGGCCTTCACCCCGTGGACAGCGCTCTATGCTGCAGCTGTCGCAGCCTCCTGTCTGGAACTGAAAGACAAACTGAAAGGCGGACTTTGGGACTGGATAGACTGGTCTCTTACCGTCATAGGCGGCATATTGTCGGCCCTATTTTGGTGGATAGTGTAATGCTTTAGCTCATTTTGCCTGTTAAATCAGTAACTTTGTACCCGGTGGAGCTTCCCGATAGTCCGTGTGGTCTATCGCGGGTACAACAATGCGAACGCGAATGGCGGTGTGTCGAATGCGAATGCGAATAACGATGCTTCGAATACGAATGCGAATATCGGCTCGCGTCTGGAAATCTAATTAATCGGCGTACAGCACCGGGGACGTGTCCCCGAAGCGGTGCCGAGGGAAGCAAGCCACAGCAACAGCACCCATTAGGGTGGAAAGCTGAAAAATCACGCGTCGGGTGGAGTTTGGTAGGCTGTTATCAGTTCGAAGAAGTCAGATCCGGGAAAGGAAGGCCCTTATCTTTCATGTTTATTAACCAATAGCTTATGCGCAGGGAAGGATATATTATCGAGGAAATCATCGAATACTCAATATGTCGGAGGCATTCGATTCGGTACTTCGCGGAACCGGTCGTAAGAGGTCAAGGCAGGGACGATTCCTGCTTGCCCATAGGAGAAGATTATCGCCGAACTGACGGCTTCCATTGCGGACGGTTCATTCCGGCTGGGCGGCTACCATGAGAGGGAAATTGAAGAATACGGTAAAAACGTATTTTGCAGATCCTGTCCATGAAAGACCGCATCGCTGTGTTTGCCATCATGAATGTGGTGGACCGCCACCTGCAAAACGTTATATCCGGACAACCGGTGCAAGCATCAAAAGGCGCGGTACTCATGATCTGATGAACTGCATACGTACCGATTTGCAAAAGACCCGGAAGGCACACTTTACGCATACAAGTTTGACATCCGTAGGTTTTACGACAATGCGCGGCAGGACTTTGTTATGTGGTGCTTCCGGAGGGTGTTCAAGGACGAAAGGCTGTTGGTGCTACTGGAGCGGTTTGTTAAGCTGCTGCCGGAAGGTATAAGCTTCGGACTGCGCAGTTCACAAGGGCAGGAAATCTGCTTCTGTCTGTATTTTTAGACCACTATCTGAAGGATAAGTACGGGGTTCGTTATTACTATCGCTATTGCGATGACGGACTGGTACTCGGTAAAACGAAAGCGGAATTGTGGAAGATTCGTGATGTTATTCACAGGCAAATGGGAAAAATAGACTTGGAAATAAAGCCGAATGAACGGGTATTCCCTGTAGAAGAAGGCATTGATTTCCTTGGCTATGTTATCCGTCCCGACTATGTAAGATTGCGGAAACGTATCAAGCAGAAGTTTGCCCGGAAGATGCACGAGGTAAAATCGAGAAAAGACGGCGAGAACTGATTGCCAGTTTCTACGGCATGACGAAGCACGCCGACTGTAATAAGTTGTTTAAAAATTAACAGGCAAAGAAATGAGAAGTTTTAAAGACTTGAATGTCGCTTACAAGCCGGAGGACGGCAAGAAGCGATTTCCGGTGTGGTGGTAAGCATCCGGGAACTGGTAAACTTACCGATTGTAGTGAAGGACTTTGAGACCGGTATCAAGACCGAGCAGGAGAAGACCGCTGTATTGTGGCCATCGAAGTGAACGGCGAAGCAAAGAAGTTCTTCACCAACAGCGAGGAAATGAAGAATATTCTCGCACAAGTAAAGGAAATGCCGGATGGTTTCCCGTTTGAAACGACCATCAAGACGGAAACCTTCGGAAAAGGTAGAACCAAATACGTGTTTACATGAGAAGAGTTGAAGGAAGTGCCGGTGTATCGCTGATGGAATGCACGAACCCGGTTAAAGACAAATGGCGCATCCGCTGGGATGTGCAGGAAAAGAGAACGGCTCTGCCTCCTACATGGAAGAGGAGTTCGGACACAAGCCTACTGATGAGGAAATCCGCACATTGGTTATGTCATGGTATAACAGCCAGACTGATGCAGCTATCCTATCCGGATTCGCCTATAATGGCGCCCTGTATGGCTTTCTACGGAGAACCAATACAACTATAAGGCAGCATACGATTTGGCCGTTCAGACGGGCGGAGAGACCCTTCCGGTTACATTCAAATTCGGTTCGGATGAACAGCCCGAATACCATACCTTTGAAAAGTTGGATAATCTGAAGGACTTCTACATTCAAGCGGTCAGACACATCCAAAACACACTGGCTGAAGGATGGAAAAGGAAAGATGTATTCAACTTGGATTTATATCGGATTGAATGATTGACAATCCCTTCGGGGAAGGATAAAAACCCCCGGCCTGTTAAATAGTCGTCTCACTTACCATTTAAACATAAAGCACCTCTTACCGGCACGACCGGGGCAGATACCCTCGTTCGCCAGTAAGAGGCTTTTATGTAAGCGCTATTCTGCGCAATGATAAGTGAGACAATGCAAATGTACGAAATTTAACTGGATATGAAAGTAATTGAGATACTAAAATTGAACAGAGAGCTTTTAAAACGTGCCATTACATGGGCATACGACCCGATGACGTGCAATATATAGAACTATATAATGAATATAACAAGTTGCAGACCAATGGTGAAAAGTGTCTTATATCGTAGCTACGCTTTCCTACGATATGGCATCAGTGAGCGAAAGGTGTATGACCTGATCAAGCGTTTTAAAACCGACTGCAATTTGTGTGCAGTGTAATCAGGACTTCCTCCCACTAAAGGCAAACTCCCCTACCCTACCTTTGTATCGCAATAAATAACATTCATATCATGGACAAGTATTATCAAATCTTAGGCAAGGTGCTTTCGTCCGGAAAGATGCAAAGCAATAAAAGGGAATATCCGCTACCTACTGAATGAACAGCTGACGCTGCTCCCTGCCGACCTTCTTGATATATTCGAGGGGCATACCATAGCGCGGAAGAAGTTAAAAACGAGTTACAACTGTTTATGAGGGGCGAACGAAACGTGGAAAAATACAGGGAGGCCGGAATCAACTGGTGGGACTACTGCGGCTCTATCCTTGTGAACAGCTACCCAACCTATTTTGAAAACTGCCGCCACTCATCGAACGCATAAACAGGGAAAAAGGAACAGCAAAACTATATATTGTTTCTCGGATCTACAGGAACAGAAAGCAACCAGGCTCCATGCCTTAGTCTTGTTCAGTTCCAGATAGAGCAAGGAGAACTGGTCATGACCGCCTATCAGCGAAGCAGCGATGCGAATTTAGGACTGCCGGCAGATATTTATCATTTGTATCTAATATCAAGACAGATTGAGTTGCCACTAAAATCCATCACCCTGAATCTGGGGAATGTGCATATTTACGAAAACAACATCGACAAAACAGAACAGCTGCTTGCCGGCAATGAAAATGTAAAATTTGAATTGAACGTATGAGAAAGATGTATCTGTCAGCCCCTCTCCCATTTGTCGGGCAAAAGCGTATGTTAGCCAAGGAATTCATGAAAGTGCTGGAGCAATATCCGGATGGAACATTGTTTGTTGACCTGTTCGGTGGCTCCGGATTGTTGTCTCACATTACCAAATCCCTCAAGCCCCACTCTACTGTTATCTATAATGACTTTGATAACTACCGCTTCCGCATGAAGCACATTCCGCAAACGAATCAGCTGCTTGCTGACATTCGCGAAATGGTAGGGAATTCCGTACCACGTCATAAAATCATTAAAGGAGAACTGCGTGAACGAATATTCAGCCGCATCGAGCAGGAAGAGAATAGCACCGGATATGTGGATTTCATTACCCTCTCCTCCTCTATCTTGTTTTCCATGAAATACAAACTGTCTGTTCAGGATATGCGGAAGGAAGCTTTATACAACAATATACGCAAGACCGGCTACCCGGAATGTACGGACTATCTCGAAGGGCTGGAAATCGTATCTTGCGATTACAAGGAAGTATTCAACCGGTATAAAGATATTCCTGGAGTAGTATTTCTTGTTGATCCGCCCTATCTGTCCACTGACGTAGGGACCTATAACATGTACTGGAATATGGCAGACTATCTGGATGTGCTGAATGTACTGAAGGGCATTCATACGTATATTTCACATCCAACAAATCTTCAATTCTGGAGCTGTGCGAATGGATAGGTAAAAATAGGGATTTAGGTAATCCTTTGAAAACTGCACAAAGGTGGAATTCAATGCTCACATGAATTACAACTCTTCTTACACAGATATGATGCTTTACAAGAAAGAGGCTGCCTGATTGCGTTTACTTTGCCTGTATTGAACAAAAGCCGCAGACGGTAATTTGTACGTCCGCGGCTTTTTCTGTCTAATAAAGACGGCTATTGCAGCCGCTTGATGGCCACACACTGATATACCTCGATACTTTCCACAATATCCTCATGGTTGTGATTGGTATCACTCTCCACCAGATCCAGCTCCAAAAAGGTCTCCCCGCTCAATCCGGCAAGCTGTGCATGAAGCAGTCCGGACAGGTCAAACACCTTCAGCGCATCCTCCTGCAGCTCGCTGCCCTCAGCACTCGAACCTTCCCAGTCCGTCACGATGTGCAGTTTAATCAAAGGTTCTGCCCGGTATTCCACACCGGGAACAATCGCATTCCACTGTATAGGGCAGAATTCCACAAAGACAGCCGGACGCTCCCAGTTTTCTTCCTGTTCGATGAATTCCACATTATGGTTCCACAAGTCTATGTGCTTGATAAGGTCAATGGCCTTCAGCTCCCGGCAAAGCATCCGGTAAAGTTCTTTTCTCATTTTCTTATGATATTATATTCAATGGTAAAATACTCTGTTAGGTTCTCTTCTACAATCTCACGGACGGCTTTTTCCACTTCAGGCGATGTGCCGAGGAAACGGCGTCGGGGAATCCTGATGGTGCTTCCTGCTTTCTTTAAAGCCATGAACATCCAAAAATCGGCTTCTGTATCAAGCCGGACATTTCGTTTGTCTTTTCGAAGTTTGCCGTCTTTTCTTCTACCGAACGCTCCGGTTGCCTCATAATACTTATGCCAGAAGAAACGCTTCATCCGCTTGGTCACCACTATTTCACCGCCATCATTATGAATGGCCGCATAGGGCAGAGAGGTAAAGAAGGTAATGCTGTTTTCCGTTGTCCGACTTCCGATACTTTTCCGAAGCGCCCCGGTATCTGTTAGTATGGCTCTACCTTCATTCCGGATGGGGCTTTTCCGTCGCTGCCATTTCTCACTGAAAAAAGCCTGCCGTTCAAAGTTCTTGTCAAACTCATCACTCATTTCCACCTGAATGTCTTTCAGTATCCGGGCCACTACTTTTTTTACGTTTTCATTCATTCCCAGTCAAAGTTAAATTTCAATTGTACCGTATCGTCCGGCAAATCATTTTTAGGGTCTGCGGACGCTTTAAGCATATTGTAGAATGTACGCTCACTAATAGCATACACAGGATATATGTACCGCCGCCATATTTCACGGTTCGGTACACCGTGACTGGCATAATGGTCATATATCCTGTTTACTTCTACTACACGCTTCTGATAACTGACTCCGTGCCGCTTTCCCATATAGGTTTAATCGTTCATAGACGGTTCTACTTTAGGTTTATAGGGACGGATGTCAAGCGTCATTTTTGCGCTTACCGTTACCCGGCCACTTCCTTCACACTGTCTGCAGACTTCCTCAACGGTTTCGCTTCGCTTCTTTCCAAAGATCCGAGAGGGATATTCTACAACTTTCTTTACTTTACCTGTACCGTAGCAAGCACGGCACAGGGCTACTTTCGGAGATTTCTCCACTTCTTGTATCATAGTTCTATTATTTATGATTCTGTCATTCCCAGAGGGATAGGTTTCCACATTCCGTTTTCGTTTTTGATTTCAGCACGGATAAACTGTTTGCTCACTTCCGGCTGGTAGGCTTCCTCAATGATACGCACACCTTCAATGAAACGGTCATCTCCGGTTTCCATGGCCACTTTGCGAAGCTGCACGATGCGTGAAGCCTTCAGCGTTCCCTTGGCATCACGGGCCAACAGACGAAGCACCATGCTCACCAGTGCCTTGGTCTTTTCATCTTTGGCCAGACCTTCGATGTATTCCTTCACAATGGCTATACCGTCTTCCACCGTGTCACGGTAACCGTCGGTCACATACACACCCAGCGTGATTCGTTTGTCGCCTTCACTGTTAGTAAAGGTATGGCTGCGCTGGTCATCCTTCACCTTGGTCTTGAAAAGGTCTGCCTTCATTTCCAGAATGGTTTTGAAGTTGTCCATCACAGTCTGCTTGCTTGCCTTGATCTGCTCACTGATGCCCAGCAGTACCGGAATGGAGTTTGCTATCTCCTCATCCACCATCTGTTTGTACATTTCGCGGTCATTCTTGGCTTTTTCCTCTGCCGCTTTCTTTGCTTTTTCTCTCTGGAAGGCTTCAAATTCCGCCTTTTCCTCTGCCGTCATTACCACGGTCGTTTGTTTCATTTCTTCCATGATTCTTGTTTTTTGGGGTTATTGGTTTTCATAATCCTGCATTTCAGGTTCGTCTTCCATCAGCATAGCCTCTCCGTTGGCGTATGCCCAGTCAGCCAATTCACTATAAAACTCGGCTGCATCTTGCTTCTCCATATCAGAGGCAAGCAGGTTGATTTCCTTTTTCAGATTCTCTAAAATCTTTGTGTTTCTATTTTCCATATCCTATCAGTTTGCCGGAGCATCAGGGTCAATCTGAATGAGTGATACCATGCTCACGGGGTTAATCGTTTGCTTTTCTTTCCTGGGCTTCAAGCCGCCTTTCCGTTGTATGGACCGAAGCTTTACCGCCAGTTCATCCAGTTCGTCCACCGTAATCTGTCTGAACGCTTTGCCGACTATTCGGGGATTACTGCAGAAGTCATTGATTCGTGCCCAGTCGGATGTATCTATGCCCAGCTTCTGCATCAGGTTCAGACAGAGACTCCGTTTCCGCCGCAGCTCCTCACGCAGCTTCTGTCGCCATTCGTCTTGTCCGCTCAGCTTCTCCAGAGCCGTACAGCAGGCTTCATACTCCTTGGCTGTCATTTCCTTCAGACTGTCCGTCCGGTTCCACGTGTACTGCAGCACAATGCTTTTCTTGAATTCTTCCCGGTCTCCTGTACAGGGAAGCTTGTTGAACAATGTGTAGAACCGGGCGAAATTGGTTACTTCCTGTGCCATGTCATTTACCATTAAGAATCATTTCACATTCCGTTGATTTGGTACTGACACGATAAATTATCTTATCCGGCTTCACTGATTTACCTTTGTATTCAGCCTCAATTTGCTTAGCAAATATCTTTTGAACTCATTACCCATTTTAGAAAGTATTTCTTTATTGTACTCCCCGCAAAAACCTATGCGTGAGGATTGGATTTCACGAATTGTTCCTCTATATACCGTAGCGGTCAACTTCATCACCACAACACCGGTTTCCATTTTTATTTTTCCCATATCGACTAATTTTATTCAAACAACACTTTAATGCCACACGAACTGGCCACGTCAAGTTCCAGTTTGGCTCCCTTGCTCAGTTCCCAGTCCTTCAGCATATAGATATAGTCACAAGCCAGCAACAGGGCAATGTCGGCCCGCATGTGGGCTCTCCAATGAGCTTCATCCGGCAATCCGTTCCTGAAAGGGTTTACAGGGTCATAGCCTTGTGCCTTCAGTTCCTCCTCGGCACGGCTGAAGGCTTCCTTGCGCTCATCCATGTCATAATGCGCGATAGCTCCGCTGATGTACACCTTCCCGGCACCGGTCGCCTCACCGCGCTGATAAGCCTTGTGCCGTTCCCACCGTTCCGGAACGACCACACTGTAGTTGCACGATTGGCAGCAGCAGCCTTCTTCTTTCACCGGGAACGGATTGTATCCGTAGCCCTCATACTCTTTGCCGCAGATGCAGCACACTTTCTTTTCTTCTTTCTTTTCCATCACTTCAAATCTTTTTAATGTTTACTTTACAACTTGGATTCCATATCAGCACATTACGTGCAAACAAGACATCACCCGTTTCTATTACGACATGACCGGGCATTTTCGCTCTTCTCACTTTTAAGTCGCTTTGGATGTTTCGCTCCAGCCAGTCATCCAATACGGACCGGCTGGAATTTCCGTCCAGCAGTATCTGGAACACTTCAGTTCCGGTGTAGCTTTCAAAAGCCTTCTCGTTATTATCCATAATCATTTTGGTAAATTATTACTTGTTTGAATGATTCCGTCTTCCCATACCACATAATAGCTTCCCGGGTCTCCAATGGCGCGTCCTTGACAATAAGCTTTATAACCGACCACCCGAATCTTCATATCACAGATATATTTCAATCTTACTGCACCGCCACCCATCGGCTGGCTTTTCTTTTCCTGGCTGATCCAGATGAAACATTTCTTCGGAAGGTTTCCATCAGTTCCACAGCCTGCGGATAATCCCATCCGGCCACCTGAAAGGAATCGATGATGATAAACTTCGGGCTTTTCGGTTTTTTCAGTCTGGCAATCACTTCCTCCAGACTGCCTTCTGTCACCACACGAAATTTACCCTGCACCTCATTCATCTTCAGATAACCCATACGCCGTTGGAAGCTTTGGTTGATTTTCTCTTCGTAACTCATGTACAGCACCGTCCCATAGTTGCACAGTTCCTTTCCAAGTTGCATCACAAAGCTGCTTTTCCCACTGGCACTGGCACCGCTGATGAACCACGAAGCGTTCTCTGCCGGGAACCCGAAAGGTTTGCTCCATTTCTCATCCCACGGCAGAGTAACCCATTTCTTGGCGGCTATTTCCTTCGGACTGTACGCACGCTTCATTATTCCGCTGTCATTTTAAGTTTCTCAATCTCGGTATAGACTCTTCTCAAACCACCGCATGTCTTCCGTACAATCTGGGCTATATCAGCCCCCGCAGGAGCATTTACCTTGGCTACAATACGTGCCTGGTTGTTCAAGAACTGTTCGCGCTCCTTTCCATCATCCGGAGTCACCTTGCTGTACCGGTCACCATAACGGCTCAACATTTCGGTATAGCCCACCTTCTTACATTCTATGGACCGGTTGATTTTCTCTTTCAATCCGTCTGCCCCCATCATATACCAGGCGCAGCAGCGCTCAGTGGCATTCCATAAGGCCTTCAGTTCCAGGAAAGCTTCATACTGCAGGTCGCCTGCTTCATCGAGGATGATAAGCGGGGTTTCCATCGAACGGAGGTAATATACCAGGTCTTCATACACATCAGAATACTTCCCCTTGCTGTCCACACCAAACTCTGCAGCAATCTTGCGTACCAACTTCAATTTTGTCTTTACCTGCGAGCAGTCGATATAAACGGCATTCTTGTGGCTTTGCACATAATAACGTGCCGTGAAAGTCTTGCCGATATTGGGCATGTCGCACAAGATGCCCGACAGACTGGACTGCTGTGAGAACTCCAGCTGGGCAGTTATATATTCAAAGGTCGGGGTCTTGGCTGCTTTCCATTCCATTTCACCACGGAGGTTCACCCCTAATTTGCGGGCAATGCTTATCCAGTTGGCATCGCTCAGGGCTTTGTCTGTCTGTCCGTTCTTGATTGCACTGTACACAGATGTACTGATGGCTAAAGAGGCAGCATGCTTGGCATCACTGGGATAGTTCGCACGGTTGGCGGCTATCGCTGCTAAAATCTTCTGTTTTTGCGCTTCTGTAATCATAATTCTAACGCTGTTTTAATGTTGTTCTAATTCTATTCTTACATGTCACTGATGGCCCTCATTGCCTCGCTTATTCCGGAGTGCCATTCATAATCTGATTCCGGATCTGCCGACAATTCGGCTGGCAAATCATCGGATAGTTCCACCGGGGGAAGTTCCAGTTCCTCTTCCGGGTCATCCGTTGGCTGATCCGGTGTACCGGTTCCCACCTTTCCGATGGCGTGGTCATTGAGGTATTTGCTGAAATGACTCAGAACTTTGTTTTGCTCTGTATAGGCTACCCGGTCTTCTTCGGTCTGTTCTGCCATCACCCGGTTGTAAGTCACTACCGGACGAACCTTGTCAAGGTAGCGGTCGTTCTGGTACAGGAAGACATCCGTAGGCTTGCCCTCTTCATCCGGCAGATAGTAAGCCGTCACCTTGCGGTTGTTTGGTTCCAGCTGCTCCAGCACTTCCGGACCGCTCAGCCACCAGTCCGCATTTGCCACACGTACTGTGGAATTTCTACGAATACTGGTATCTACCTTTTCTCCGATATATCTGCTCAAGGTCAGTTTATCAAGCGGTCGAAGGGTCGGATTGATTTTGGCTACGAGCACATCCCAACGGGTCATTCCGGGATATTTCTTTTGATTGGGGTGAAGCGTATTGTTCCATTCTTCACAATCGCGCCGGTCGTCCGCCACAAGCTCTTCAAACGTATAATACTTTCTGTCTTCCCAGGTGTGGTTGCTGCTGTCACTCACTTTCTTCTGGTCCACCCGCCGTGCACCTTTGTTATGCCAGCGACCAATGGCTTCATGGTTCTTATGTGCTATGGTTGTCTTGAACGCACCGTTCAGAGCTTCAGCATATTTCTCCTGTGAGTTCTGTGGGGCACAGAAATGCACAAACTTAAATACCTCACCTGCCTTCAGGAATCCTTCTTTATACTTGCTCATCAAGTGCTGCTCCACCTCAATACCGGCTGGAATACCCCATCCGTTGCGTTCGATGAGCCGGAACATATCACGAAAACAGTCCACTACCAAGGCATCATCCTTATCCCGCCCGTAGGCCAGCCCGATACGGCACTGGCTCACCACATCATAAGCATAATAGGCATGCACATACTCGCCGCCTTTCATCCGACGCGGCAAATCCACGTCATCCATCGTTATTTGTGACAGGGAGAACTTACCACCATGGCGGTGCATGTGCGGCATTTGCTCATGATAGAATTCCATACGTCCACGCAAGGCTTTTCTATCAGCAGCTGGCTTGCCGGGTTGTTCAGTATGTTCCGGATAGTGCTTTCGCTCAGTTCTTTCGGTTCCCCGTTCTTATCCGTAAAGTTTTCCGGATTGAATATCTCTCCTGTTTCCAGATCCCATACTTCCAGTTCACCGCATACAAACGACAGATACATTTCATGCACATCACTGCCGTATGGTTGGTTGGGAAGTACTTTCAAACTCATCACCAGGCGTTCGTCCATGTGAGTTACCTTCCGTTTGTTCTGGTTGCCGAATTTTCCGGTTATCAAACATTCATAACCGTATTGCTTATATTCGTTCACTTTCTTGCGGAAACGAAGGGTACTGGCAGGAAGATCATGACCAAAGTCTTCGCGTAGGGTCTCGATGGTGGTGGCCATCATGTCCCAGTTATATTTTTCACCCATCAGTTTTCGGTAATCATTGCTTCTGTTATAAAGCGATACAAGTATTCAACACGGAAGCATTCACCGCATATTTCCGGGCAAGTTCGTCTGTTGCTCTGTTGCTGGAAGAATGAGAAGCCCAATCCAAAAAATAGGCTACTGCAGCCTGATCCAGCACATAGTTTGAGAGTATCCAGTGGCGAAGTGCCTGCTCTGTTCCACCGGGGTTGTCTTCCTTCACCCGTTCCAGACACTCGGTAGGCAGGCTATTGAGGGCGACCAACGCGCAATTTCCAGCAGCACCTCCACCACGACGCACCACCTTGATACGGCCACGGTTCACCCAGTCCCTGTAGCAGGATTCGGTGATATAGCCGCCATCTATGAGCTCACGTGCAGAAATACACTGTATGTTACCGTAATACACCAACATAGCCGCCTCCTATCTCAATGCCGATGCAAACGCTTGGATTTGGTTAATATCGGCAACCATCACATGCTCGTAAGTCTTCACCGTTTCTCCCTTGAATATTACCTGACCGCTACCATCATTACGGTCAAGCTCTATCAAGGCACCGTTCGGACAGTACTGACGCATCACATTGTCATAATCATGGAAAGTTTCTATTTCCGGAATAACAACCATCACAATACCGCCACGATCCATGGCCAACTTACGGATCTTTGCAGAAAGTTCGGAGTTGCCACGCCGGTCATCAAACCGGATAGCGTTATAAACAGTCTTCTCTGTCACGTTGAGTGCCTTTGCGATAAAGTCGCGGTCGGCTTTCGTAATGTGAATGTACCTCTTGTTCATATCTCACTTGTTTTAATGATTAATATTGGGGGGAGTCCGGGGAATCGAACCCCGGCACAAGAACCATGCACTCCCGTGTGTCTTTCCACACCGTCACCCGTCTCTTAACGCCTTCCGGGTTGTCACGCTGGGTTTACTGTTGTCCCTCAACCTTTTCACCTTTTTCAATAATCCCAAGAAGTATAGTGAATTTCTCACGTATCTTCTGGTTCACTTCCAGTTCCAACGTATGCGCCAAATTTGAAGCCGCACTGGTGCTGTTCTTGCGGATGCTTCCGGTAAGAAGACTATCAGTCAGACTGTTTATCTTGCTTTCCATGTATAACTTTACATCATCATGGCTACCGGCAGATAAAACCACCTTCAAGGCACGGTAACAGGAAAGTTCACGTTGCGTCTTGTACATATCCTCGGCATACCAGCAGAAGAAATGTTCAAAATCCTCATTCATGTCTTTGGTGTACTTGTCAGCCTGTCTTACCAAATCATCTATATGGGTCTTTACAGAACTGAATACAAAATCCCAGCAACTCATTTTCTTGTTTTCCATAATCTCACTTATTTAAATTCGTTTATAATCGGTTTCAAACTCACGCCGTAACAACTCATCAGGCGGCGGATAAGGTTCTTCACATAAAAATCAGGTGCGGAAAACACAATCCCGGTCTCTTCGGTATATCTGAAGCTGATACCGTCCATCATCAACACGTAAGCCACCTTGTGCTTCACGCTCTGTGTCTGCCATTCTTTTATTTCTTCGTTCATTTTCTTTAATCCTTAAAATTCGCTAATCACATGCCTTTTTCGTATATTTGGCGCGGTGTTCCTTTTTGAACACGCTGCAAATATATAGAATATTTTCGACACTAAAAAGTTTTATGTAGATAATTTACGACTTATGACGAATATTTCCGACAGGATTGCAATCCTAATTAAAGAAAAAGGTATCAGTACAAGGGCACTTGAACAAGCTATTGGGTGCTCGAATGGAGTAATTTCAAGATGCATTAGCAAAGGAACAGATATATCAAGTTTATGGGTGTCGAAAATTATCGAAATACATAATGATATAAACCCTACCTGGTTACTTACTGGGAAAGGTGATATTTACTATAATACATCATCTACAACAACACAAACAACCGAACTATCCTCTCTCCTTGCCTTAATTAGAGAAAAAGAAGAAATCATCAGGGAACAAGATAGAGAAATCGGACGCTTAGAGGAACGAATCCGGCAAATGACAATCGAAAAGGAAAAACATGTATCGGATGCGCCCATTTCCGGTACTGCAAATGTCGGGTAGGCGGATTTACTATTACCATACACCGGTGATGGAAAACGAAGCGTACCCCCTATCATCCCCCATGATGTCCCCCTCCCAAGCAATCCCTCCCCAGGGCATAAAGGCACTGATATTGGGGAATTTAAAAAGTAAAACGTGAAAAATGATAGGTTTTTAGGGGGGGGCTATCAAATAAAAAACAAGGGGTATTTTTAAAATTGTGGTATTTTAGCATGTCTGTATCGCACACCGCCAAAACCCTATTTTGAATATCCAGTTCTATAAAAGTGAATATCCACTTTGAATATCCACCTGAATATCCAGCGTCAAAAAAGACCGATTTCAAGCACAAAAAAGGGGAGGTATAACCACCTCCCCACACCGGATCATTCTAAAGCCGTTTTTATTGCCTTTTTAGCCGCTTATTATTCGCCTGATACATTTCCACTACGCCCGCAAGAAATGAGCGTAGATTGCTTTATTATAGCCTTTTTGGTGCATACAGTCCCGTTACCAGATAATCCTGCATGAAGCAGATAATTCTTCGTTGCGCCCACCTGTTCTGCCGTCAAAACAGTATAAATGGCCGTTATACTACTAAAATACCAGTCTTTCCGCTTTGTTCCTTCTATTCCGTGTGTCAAATGTATATGTATTACCTTTGCCATAACTAATAATATTTTGTCGCAAATATACCAAATAACTATTATATGGAATAATTTAAGCAGCATTATATCAAATAATCAGGCACAAAAAAAGCAGCCGCAGCTGCCACTCACTCCCCCACCAGAATCAACCATGTAAGCCTTATGTAAACCCAATTAAACCTATCTGCAAATCTGTATGCCTAAAAAGCACATAAATGTAGCTGCAAATTAAACCCACGTAAACGTTTCGTTTTGCAGAGCCATCCACTCATATTTTGCATAACATTTTGTATATCAATAGGTTTGATATTCTTTCCGCTCAATCCTCAATATACGTTTCGTTCTGTGCCCCATAAATTCATAATCCAAATCAAGACTGAAAGAATCGTAAACCATAGTCCCAACACCTCATTATTGTTAAAATATCATATAAAGGCTAGAGTCATGGCAAAAGACACAAAAATTCCTAAACCTCTTAAAACCATAGCAACGACCGCGTTTTTTGCTATTATGCGTTCGTTGGTATTCAGCCTCCTATTTATGCTACTAAACTTCATAATTAAGCAAAAACGCAAGTTTTTCTCCGAATTCTTTATCTAGCCTCTTTAAGATTTCAGTTGTACTTTTAGGATTATATACAGCCTCCACAACTGCTTTTGCTATTTTATCAGGCTCTTGTTTTGAGTAAAATGTTATAGTGGGGCTTACAGCTGATTGCTTGATAGCCGGAATATCAATACTTACCACATTGAGTCCATTAGCCATATACATCAATACCTTTGAAGGAAACGAGGTAGCGTTGAACTTGGCTGTAGGCTCTTAGGTACTTAATCCTATTCTACAATTTTGTACGAAATGGTTAAATTCAGAGCCACGCTTTACTCCCTCAAAAATTGCCTTACCGTTACCTTGAGCATTTGCTTCCTCTATGATTGAACATATATGGTCAATTTCCTCTTGACTTCCAAATCCAAGCACATGAACAGTATAATCTTTAGGTAAAAACACTCCTGCCGTTGCACCTCCTTTACGAGAGTCCAAAGTACCTGCATATACAACATTTATACAATCATTAGTTAAGAATGCTGCACTATATGAATGTTCTATTTTGTAAATACCTAAGCATACACATGAAGGTTTATTATCGATATTAATCAGATTACCAAGATAGCCCGTAGAAAATATAAAACCGTCTGCCAATTTAAAGAAATCTAATTCCCTTTGCTTTTGTCGATTATCATTGATTACATCAGAATAGATTTCACATACTTGAATAATCAAATGATTTTTTTCCGGGAAATAAGTTTTTTATAGCATCAATATACACCAATGAATGATAGAGAATAACCGTGTCCCCATCATTTATATGGTCGTCAAGGAATTGAAATAATGACTTTTTACGTTTATATGCATAATGCAACCATTTTGGAAAATTAGTTTTTGCTACTTTACCAAAACAAGGTTTAAACACAACTTTACGACCATCATTTAAGACAACTTTCTTTTCAATATGAGAAGCAACATCAGAAGCACAAGAAAGAATATTGCATTGAAAGCCTTCTCGTTGTATCACTTCACTTACATAATCCATCATAGTAACAGCCGCTGGTGAAACACTACGAGGCTCATCCTTTAAATCATAATGTCCTATATAATAGATTGCAGACATAACATATAGCTTTTTTAACTAACTTCTCTTTATCACTATCCCAATCAAAAGATAATTATATGGGGGACACAGGAAAGCAAGTAAATCAACATATAGAATTGATGATAATCCTTTCTTTATTTCTTCCTTAACTCTGCTACTACATTTTTTATAAAAAGTATCCAACCTACACAAACAGCACCAACCATACAAACAATACCTATCAATAGTATCACTTTCTTTGGTTTTGATGCCCGAATAGGAATCGTTGCAGGTTCGACTACCGTATAAACCGGAGTAATCTCCTGTACCTTTGCTTCAGCCATCTGCAATTGCTGCGCCACACTTGTATAAACCTGATAGGCAAGGTTCATCTCGTTCTCTAAACGTACCTGTTCAGCACGGTAACTCTGAAGAATTATATTCTTGTTAGCATCGGCAAACTTTGCATAATTCTCTTGAGCTATTTCATATTCTTTCTTCTTCCGTTCAAAAAGTCCCTTCTGGAATTCAAAGTCTTGACGAGCTTTATTTGTGCGGTAATTTGTGACATAATTTTGCAAACGGCACATCACACTGTCTGTTAAACAGGCAGCAATACGGGCATCCTGCATCGTAACAGACAAAGTAGTAAGTCCTGTCTTCTTGTCAACAGAAACGCTGATACTATTACTCAGAAGTTTTGCAATAGAGGATTCTCTTACTGTTAAATGAAAGGGTCCAACTGCATTCCTTCTTTTCTTCTTCATCCTTATACAAAGAAACGACCCACCCAAGAGCCTTGAAGAGTTATCACACTCCACCACGGAGAACGTTGATACTCGTCCAAATAACAATAAAGTGTAGTATCTATTTTCCCTCTAGGTCTTTCACTGGAATATTGAAAGGCCAGTAATAAAGGGAGTAGAACTCACAATATCGGGATACAAATCAGGATAGATAGCATCAGCACCAGAAGAAGTATTTATATTAAATCCTGCCATGGCAGCAAGAGAAGACAATCCTCCCCCACTCTTTCCATCCGACAACTCCGGAGCAATTGTAGCTGTAGCTGTATATTCTTTCGGAATACTGAAAGCAATCACCAGTCCCACAATCACTGCATAGCCGCAACACTTCAATATCCACTTGCGCTCTGCCCAGACCTTCAAGGCAAGCTCAAGCAAATCAATCTCCTCTTCCTGTGGATGTTTATTCTGTTGTCCGTCATTCATATCAGCATCCTTTCTTTTTATATCTTCCACTTATTTATTATTTAAAAGCATTAGTCAACGTAGCCACCATCGCCGCAATCGTCGCAGTCATGGAGCTCATCCCCATAATCTCGGAAAGCTGGAGACGCTTCCTCTCAGACTTCGTGGGAACCACAATCTCACAACCCGGCTGGATTAAATCACTGTCACTCTTCTTAGCACGGGCTACCGTACCATTCAGATAAATGATGTATGCTTTCTTCTTTTTCGCATTTTCGCCATAACCACCTGCCATATTGATATAATGTTTCAGCTTGGCATCTTTCTCCCAGGTTACTGTATTAGGATACATCACTGAACCGCTGATCTTCACCGTATTGACGTATTCAGGAATATAAACGATATCTCCCTCACGCAGGACAATGTCATAGTCACTTCCCGGATTAAACAGAGCCTTTTCCATATCGATGCCTACTGCGTAAGTCTCAGAGATGGCAAGCTTGTCCACAGAGATGCTATCCTTCCCCTCACCACTCTGAGCTATGCGAAGCACATCCGTCTCACGCCGACGTTCCTCATCATTGCGCTTGCGAATCAAACGTCCCCCCTTTATATATGCCGCCGGAGTAATTCCGCCTGCACGACCTATCACATCACTCAGACGTTCATTCTTCTTCAACAACGAATAGCTGCCGCTGAAAAGCACCTCACCCGCAACCGTCACCATGCGCTGAACTTGGTAGGCAGGACTGCGACGAACCTGGACTACATCGAAGGTTGCAGGTAGAAACTACCGGCATCCGTCAGAAGACCGTCCTTGATGTCAAAGGTGAATGTCTCCGCAAGCTTGCTGCTGTAGGCAGTACTCTTGGGATCCTTGATGCGGCGCGTCACGCTCACACAGGTAGTGGCGGCAGCCTCGGTAAGACCTCCCGCCTGGACAATCATATCCTCTATCGTTAAGTTATCGGAGTACAGGAAAGTACCGGGATTGAGCACCTCACCATAAATGGAGACCGTCTCGCTCTCCTTCAAGTCATGGATACCGGGAACATACAGATGGTCGTTCTTCTGAAGGGGTATATCAGAAACCGTACCGTTCATGATACCCTCCAGATCAACGGCAACCATTTCGTGCGTAAGATCTTCACGCTCACGGTCCAGAAGGACCCGGGCAAAGCATCTCCCGGAGTCCCTCAGCCTTCTTTATCAGCTGCTTCACCGTATTCACCTCACCGTCCAACTGATAAAGCCCCGGACGATAGACGGCACCACTGACCTCAACCTTGTTCTCAAAACGGTCGAGTACGGCGTCAACCGTCATTAAGTCACCGTCGTCTAAACGGAATACGGAATAGTCCATCTCATCCACATTATATACTTGATGTTCACGTCCGCTTTTACGGATGATGCGTACAGCCTTCTTATAGGCATCTCCCATAAAGCCACCCGCATACTTCAGTAAGGAAGCAACCGTCTCGGCAGGCTTCATTTCATAATACATGGGACGTTTCACCTTACCTACTATCTCGACCAACGATTGGTAGGGACTCACGATAATCACATCGCCCTCCTGCAGACGGACATCGTCATTCATCTTGCCCTGCATGATGAACTCATAGACGTCCAAATGCTCTATCGTCTCTCCGTTACGAACCAGACGGATGTCACGCAAGCTACCGATATTATTCACACCACCGGCACGGTACAAGGCATGGAAAACCGTAGAAAAGGCCGAAAGTGTATAAGTACCCGGCACCGTGACCTCACCCATAATATGAATCTGAATGGTACGTATATCGCCTAAAGTCAGACGGATCTGTGAATTGGGATCCCCCCCTCCGATACCGGAATAGATCTTGGACAGTTCCCGTTGCAGATAAGCGTTGGCTTCTTTAACAGTCATGCCGTTCAGATAAACGGGACCGAGATCTTTCACCTGGATACTACCCTCGGGACTGATGGTCTGGCGGATGGTATTCTCGGAAGCTCCCCAAATATCTATGATCACCTCGTCACCGGGCCCCAGCCGATAATTTGCCGGAGTAGCCAGATTCACACTAGGTTCAAAGGAGATTACGGTTCTGGAACAGATTATGACCGAAAATCTGTATGCCGGCAGCCTCAGGGGCGGACTGGCTTTCAAGTCTCATCAACAACCGCTTTCTGGTCATCCAGTTCGGCAGCCTCGTAGGATTCTCCCACAGCAACCGAACGCTTGCGCATCTGTGAGGGAGCTTCGGAACCCGGGACAGCAACACCCGAGTTCTCATATTTATCCTTGATGCGGAGCACCTGTTCGCGGGTCACACCACGGCGCAACAGTTCGGCAGTCATCTGCTTCTGAGATTTTCCGGCTGCCTGTGCTTGTTTCACATATTCAACCACTTGCTCGTCGGACATGCGCTGGGCATAGGCAGAACCGAAGAAAATAAAAAGACATAAAATCAGAAATAAGATTCGACGCATAATTTAATGTTTGTTAGATTCTTATATGTCACACACTGAAAAAATCAAACTAATCCGGGAAGGTGGAACCAAAGGTGATTTATATTTATTACTTCGCGTAGTAATGAAAGAGTTAGTACCACGCTTCCCGGATATTCAATAGATATTGGGCATCTACTAAAGGGGTATAACCCACTTTGAGTTATATTTTTAATCAAATAATAAGTTATTTTACTATATTCATTGGCAGAAATGCCATATAATCCGTTTCTCTGGAAGCTATTTTTCGTAATACAATGCGTGGAATCCTTTTCACTCATTACATGAATATATCACTTGTATGTTTGGCTCTATATGCCTTTAACTTTTCCCGTGTCTCTTACATTCTCCACTCCATTTTTTTTTTGCCTTGCGAGAAAACTTTCACCTGTTTTAGTCCTCAAGATATTCCCACGGATAGGGATTGTCAACTACATTCCAGAATTCCTCGACAGCTTCCTGCTGTTCGGCAGTGAGCGATGCGGAGTCCCAGGAAGAAATAATCTTCCGGGCTTCGTCGACCAGGAGCTCATCGAACACTTCTCCATAACAGGCAGTAAGCAGACGGAGTTTCAACAGCGAAGCGGGAAGGGTATCAAGGAGATTCCAACAACGGTTTAATATCTCCTGGAGGTGATCCTGCTTCTCGCCATGGTCAATGAACGATGCGTTATAACCCATCAAGAGAGCAAGACAGACGTTTGCCTGTTCTTCCGTAGTAGTACCTCGAGCACTGGAACCATACAAAGCCGCAGTCAAGCGGTAAACCTCACCGTTGCGGCGGGAAAGGTCATCACTATAGATAGGACTACCGTCCATACCTAAATACATCAGTTCGTGCGCAGCACGCTGGAGATTAATTGCTTCTTCGAAAAGGGAGGAGGACATTTTTTGAATTATGAATTGTAAACTATGAGTTGTAAATTATGAATTATAATTCAGCCGATCACTTCTATAAGGTCCGGATGGATGGTGGCCATGGCAACAGCAATGACACCTTGTATCTCTATAACCACACGACGGTCACGTGCACCCTTTACTTTCAGAAAAATACCCTCCTGACCTGCAAAGTCACCACCCGTAATACGGACTCTAGTTCCTTTCGACAGATTCAACTCTTCGGGCTGGAAATAAAGCAAATGGTCGTTATAGGTTCCGGCAACGGCGATGAAGCGCTGCATCTCATGGTCGGGAATAATTATCTTCTGACCACTGCGAGTATCGGTTATATATTGCAAATAAGTAATTTGAGACTTAACACGCTGTACGTCGGAAGGACGTGCATGGACAAAAACCAGATTACGGATGACGGGAACCAAAGTACGGACTTTCTTACCCTTACGGATACTTACCTTATATTGCATGGGGACAAAACAGCCGAGGTTCTCCTTCTCGAGAAGATGCACCGCATCAAGCTCCCTGCGGTATGTGGCACGCATGGCATGCCAGACTTCAACCTCGTTATCCGTTCCCATTTTCGTTGTTTTGTTCACAAAGAGTGTTCCTCTGGGGCTTTGAACCCTTGGTATATAACTGGTATTCAATCATTTGCGAGCACTTTATGTAAAATACAGCAAGCATTGTGCCCTTCTTGCCAACAGTTTTTTTGCAGTTCGTCATTACCTTCTGGTAAGAGACTATAAACGAACGGATTACAAACAAAAAGCGTTTTTTAAACGTTCGTTTAATGGACGTCAAATTTCAGGAAATGAAATAGGGAATGAGTTAATAAAAGGGAATGGAAATTTTAAATATTAAATAAGATACTTAATATACTGAATTACTGTAAATTAAACTGAGACACGATGGGTTTTCAAAATATTTTTAAACATTTTGAGGATATAAAAACAGTCTTATCTTTGTGTCCATTAAACGAACGTTTAAAAACACTTCAAGTCAAAGTCATTTCCATTTATATATCAACGCATTAACCCATCAAAAGGATAACACAAGCTTATTATCTCCATCCTTACTCCACAAAAACAAAAAACTTGATATACCTTTGCATTTATTTTACAAACTACAGTAATTTTAATTATTAACCCAAAAACATTAGAAAATGAGGCAAAGAGACACTCCAAAGTAAGGAAAAAAAAAAAGAGACCCCCTAGAAACGAATGTAAAGCACGGCATATCAGCTCCGAAAGCGGGAGTAGGACGTCCCTCAAGTGGGGAGGTTATAGGAATACTGCCACAATATAGGAAAGAAGTCATTAAAGACATCATCCTATGGAAAAAATCAAGATACTTTATAGAAGAAAAGCCGACAAGCAACAAGGCATTGGCACAATGGGCATACTCACATTTCGACTTCAGAACGCCAGACTATAAAAGACTGTCAGAAAACACTATAATACAAGAGTTCGGTGAAGTGTGGCGGGAAATGAAGGTAGCAGGAGAGATATAGGGAATAAAACAAAAAAGGGCAGAAACCACAAAACTTATTGACAATAATTAAATATAAACAACTTAAGGAATAAACCACTTATCTTTGCCGCCACTTTGGTAAGGATGAAGCCACACCGCCTGCAGATGCCGCTTTCTCAATGAATGCGGCATCTTTTTTATATACAAGCGTACCTCCTGCCAAACTAATACAATTATTAATTTTAAAGACAACAAGATGAGAAAGTTGACAAAGCACGCCCCACTTCACGAGGCACTGAGAAACCTATGGAAAATACGTATCATGCTGGAAAAGAGCTACACGGAAACATGCGCCACATGGATGGCCCAACGGATAGAAAGCCTGATAGACCACATGCAATACGGACACGCACTCATAGCCTACCACAAGCAGGACGGGACATTTAGGCTGGCGAAAGCCACCCTACTGCCCTACAAGGCAGACTTCAGAAGAGATTATGACATCACAAGAGTGACAAGCACCATAGCCTTCTGGGACGTGGAACTGCAGGCATGGAGAACTTTCCAGCTGGAAAACTTCCTCGAATGGAGCCCCATATGCTAACCATTAACCATTAATCACTAATCATTAAACACTAAAAACAATGGCCATGATGTACGGGGGAATGCTATATTTCCCCCTCAAAGTAAATCTATTCGAAGAGATAGCAGTGGAACTGGTGGAAGCCAGGTTCGGACTGAAAGGAACGGCGGCGGTAATGAAACTGCTGTGCAAGATACACAAGGAAAATGGATATTACCTGAAATGGAACGCAGAGCAATGCACACTGTTCACAAACAAGGCGGGAAAGGACATCAACGAGCAGGAGATGCAGGGAATCGTGGACATCCTGGTGGAAAAAGCCTTTTTCGACCCCAAAACCTATAAGGAGCAAGGGGTACTGACCTCTACCGAAATACAGAAGGTATGGCTGGAAGCCACCAAACGAAGGAAAAGGGACCTCACCACCCTGCCCTATCTGCTGGTAGAGACGGAAGAGGATAAAACGGAAAAGGACAAGACTTGCACGCAAAAACGGGAAAATTGCACGCAGGATGTAGACATTTTCCTGAAAATGCATGCAATTCCAAACAAAGCAAAGCAAAGAGTAGAGAAGCAAAGCAAAAAAGTAAAGCACTTCCCCCTCTTACTCCCCGGGGGAAAGCGGAGGAGCGCAGGGAAATCCTGATTTAGACATTCCCGGATATGCCTACAACAGGAATACGCACAACCTGGAATGCCTCATGCTGAATCTGGAAAAGCTCTACATCACCGACCGGGAGGAAATCAGGAAGATACTGAAGTTATCGGACTACGGCAGGCTGGGAAACTACGTCTGGAAAATATTCAATGGGACGAACTGGAGCAAGGTGAACAGCAAGGGAGGGTACATCATCTCGGTACTGGCAAGAGAGAAGCGGAGTACGGGAAGCTGATTCCACAGGGCACAAGCTATCAATAACATGTCATGCAGGAAATCAATAACGTGTGATACAAAAAACAAATATCGTGCCGGCAGGAAATTAATTCCTTGCCGACACGATATGAATTTCTTCTTCGTCCTTAAAACTGTACCTTATAATTATGCCGGTATTCAGTGCAAAACCTCTGCAATTCAATAAAAAATGGCTGGAACACAGCAAACAGTTCCTCATCGTGCTCTTCAAGGTAACGAATAGCCTTGTCTACGGATATATCAATATGATGATATTCCACCATGATGTTCAAAGACTCTCTTATTCCGTTCAGAGTGGCGTATTTCCGCAAACGGTCGGTCAGGATAAAATGCCAGATGAAACGTTTGAACCGTACCGGAAGATAGCGGTAATTGATGAGGAGGGAAAGATAGAAAGTCCGGGTATACCTCCTCAAGGAAACTCCGGAGAACGACTCGAAACGGGAAGCCAGCAAATAATCGAAATAAATATCCAGCAATACCCCCGAATAGCGTCCGAATTCAGGTTGAAGCCTATGTACCACCTCGCAGACAGCCGGATGACGGTCGGTATAGTCGTCAATAGCGCGGTGAAGCTGAATACCCTTGGCTATATCCGGCGGATAATTCTTATAGGAGCTTCCCTTTACAGCATCGCCTACAAAATTGCCCAACTGTACTTTTCTGTTCGGACCGGAAAGGAATACATGTGCCAGATAGTTCATGACAAAAGATTTACCAGCTCCTTGCAAAGACACTCCTTCACCTCTTCCATCGGCACTTCATGTCCCAGTTCTTTCTGCAAAGAAGTGACCCCCTTGTCGATGAATCCGCAGGGATTGATATAGCTGAAATAACGTAAATCGGTATTCACATTCAGTGCCAGCCCATGCATGGTAACAAAATGGCTGCTGCGCACGCCGATGGCACAAATCTTACGGGCACGGGGAGTATCGCCCTCCAGCCATACGCCCGTTGCCTTCTCCAGGCGTCCGGCAGCGATGCCAAACGAAGCACAAACGCGAATTACCGCCTCTTCCAGCAGATGCACATACTCCTTCAACCCCAAAGAAAAGTCCTCGAGGTTCAGAATAGGATAACAGACCAACTGTCCCGGACCATGATACGTAATGTCTCCACCACGGTCAATATGATAGAGCGTAGCCCCTATCCTGCGCAGTTGTTCTTCTCCCAGCAGCATATTCCTTTCTTTCCCGCTACGCCCCAATGTATAGACATGGGGATGCTCGCAGAGCACAATATGATTGACATAGCACTCTCCTGCCTGCTTGGCGTGTACAAGTGCGTCAAACCATTCCGTCTGCCGGCTCCATGCCCCGGCATAAGGAATCATGTTCCAATCTGATATTTCCAGTTTCATGCAAGCAAATATAGCACTTTTTTGAATTCACTCCCCGAATTTATCTTAAATATGTAGCATCTATTCATAAAAATACACCTTGATAATCTGATAATATCTCACGTACTTTGCAAACATTCTGATATAACTATTCACAAAAAGACAGACTTATGAAAAAAAGAATTCTAATAACGCTATTCGCAGCGTTACTGTTCAGCTTTTCCATATCTGCACAGATATTGAAGGGGCACGTATATGATGCAACGACCAATGAACCGCTTGCAGGGGCATCGGTCACCTACAAGCTGAAAGACACGCAAGGCGTAGTGACCGACATAAACGGTGCATACGAAGTACACCTGCCGGCGGGAGGTGTAGATTTGGTATTCAGCTACGTGGGATATGAGGATGTGCCAATGCCCATCGTCATCAGCAAAGGAGACATTATGCAGAAAGACGTGTACATGAAGGAAAGCACCAACCTGCTGGAAGATGTCGTGGTCTCGGCCGGACGGTTTGAACAGAAGCTGAGCGATGTGACGGTCTCCATGGATTTGATAAAGGCCAGTGACATTGCCCGCCAGGCTCCCACAGACATCACCTCGACACTGCAGACCATTCCGGGGGTCGATATCATCGACAAGCAACCCAGCATTCGAGGCGGTGGCGGCTGGACTTACAGCGTAGGTGCCCGCAGCCTGGTACTGGTAGACGGGATGAGCGTGCTCAGCCCCCAAAACGGAGTCATCAACTGGAACAGCGTACCTCTGGAAAATGTGCAGCAGGTAGAGGTCATCAAAGGAGCCTCCAGCGTGCTCTATGGTTCGTCGGCCCTGAACGGCATCATCAACATACGCACCGCACGGCCGGGACTGACCCCTCAGACCCGTTTCAGTGCCTATGTAGGAATCTATGACGACCCCGACAACAGCGATTACCAATGGAGTGACAAATCTTTCTGGAAAGAGGACAAATATCCGGTAAAGCCCTTGTTGCGCAACAGCCTTTTCAGCGGTGTACGCAATCCGCTCTACGAAGGTTTCGACCTCACCCACTCCCGCCGCATCGGTAACTTTGACGTCAGCGGCGGACTGAATCTCTTTACCGACGAGGGCTACCGCCAACAAGGTTACAACAAACGTTTCCACATCAACGGAAACCTCACCTACTATCAGCCGGATATGGGTATGAAACTGATGAACTACGGTTTCAACGTGGATTTCCTTTCCAACAAGTACGGGGATTTCTTCATCTGGCGCTCGCCCGGCGAGGCCTACCGCCCTCTCCTTTACTAATATGGGACGTGAGTCCAACAACTTCCGCATTGACCCTTTCTTCAACTTCACCAATCCTGAAAGAGGTACTTCACACAAAGTAAAGGGCCGTTTCTACTACAGTGCGGACAATGTGGTACGCCCTACACAATCCGCCTCCATTACGGATATTCTGGGCAACATGGGCACCGACGCACAAGTCATCCAGAACATTGCCAATGGAGACTACACAGCCCTCCAGCCACTGATGACCGGAGTTATCAAATGGCTGGGAAGCGACAAGCTGAGTGATTTGATGGACGGTGTCTTCGGCTCTCTGGACAACATATTCCCCAATGCCACCACTGCCGACTATTGCGACCTCATCTCTTGGGTAATGAGCAACGGCCTGCCGTCTGACATGGGAGGACTGCTTGAAGGGAAACTACCCAGCGACCTGGTTCCCTGGCTATCCGGTGTACTCAATCCGAAGCGCAATCAATCACCAACACGGACGGACAAGAATTACGACTATTATCTGGACTATCAGTTCAACAAGAAATGGGACGGCGGCGTACAAATCACCACGGGTCTGACTTACGAACATATCCGCACCTTCTCCGGCGAAACGGAAGAAGTACATCAAAGTGACAATGTTGCCGCCTATATGCAATACGACCAGCGCTTCTGGGACCGCCTCAGCGTATCGGCCGGTGTACGTGCCGAATACTACCGGATAGACAAGCACTACCGGGAAGCCGACACAAAGGTTTTCGGGAGCAAGATTCCTTTCCGCCCCGTGTTCCGTGCCGGGCTGAACTACCAGCTAGCCGATTACAGCTTCCTGCGTGCCAGCTTCGGCCAGGGTTACCGTAATCCCTCCATCACCGAGAAATACCTTCGCAAAGAGACATCGGAGGTGTAGGTGTATATCAACTACAACGTACAGCCGGAAAAAGGATTCAATGCCGAGCTGGGATTCAAGCAAGGGTACAAGGCAGGCAATTTACAAGGATTTGCAGATGTCGCCGCTTTCTATACCCAATACAAGGATATGGTGGAATTCCAGTTCGGCCTATTCAACAATGCGGACCTGAGCATGATAAACAGCGTTACAGACGCCATACAAATGCTGAAGAACGGCAAGGGTTTCGGCATCGGGGCACAGTTCCACAACGTGTCCAAAGCACAGATTTATGGAATGGAAATCAGCACCAACGGCATGTACACCTTCAACAAAAACGCCAAGCTGCTCTATAACCTGGGATATGTATATACCGAACCGAGGGATGCCGACTACAAGAAACGCAATGCCCTGGAGAACACCTATACCGACCCGCTTCAGATGAAGGAGAAAAGCAATGACGGCAAGTACTTGAAATACCGTCCGAAACACAGTTTCAAGGCCACGCTGGACTTTCAGTGGAAACGCATCAACATAGGTGCCAACGTAAACTGGAAAAGCAAGATACTTGCCGTGGACTATATTATGCTGGACGAACGCAGCAAAAGTGAACCTGACCTGCTGGACTACGTGCGCGGCATCCTATTCGGCTCGTCCAACGGGGAAACCCTGGCATCCTATTGGAAAAAGCATAATACGGACTATGCCACAGTGGACATGCGCTTCGGGGTGAAAGCCACCAAGGAAGTAGCTTTCCAGTTCATGATAAACAACCTGCTGAACAAGGAGTACAGCTATCGTCCCATGGCAGTAGGCGCGCCACGTACTTTCGTCGTAAAGATGGACGTTACATTTTAAAAAAAGAACATTTCATTTTAAAAACAGAATGTCTTCCGTTACTTTTTCCCGGAAAAGAATTACCTTTGTGCGAACTCTAAACGACAAAGCGTATGGAATTTCCTCAAGTCGACCTGCCAGTAGACATGATTGCATGGACTGAAGTAACGGAAGACATTCTAAACATATACAAACAGTCGTGCCGCCTGAAAGCATGCATCTTTGCACTTTGCATAGAAGGTTCCATCACGGTATCCATCAATCTGATGGATACGGAAATCAAGCAAGGGGATTTCATTACCCTGCTTCCCGGAACCATCATACAGTTTTACGAACAAAGAAAAAGTGTGCCTGGGATTCGTGGGGTTTTCTTCCCATTGCCTCAATGGAGTCAACCTCATCCAGTCTACATTGAGCTCCTTCTCCAACATACTGGAGTATCCGGTACTGGCTGTCAACCCTACCGTCGCCTCCTATTTCAAGGACTATTTTGCCTTATGGGCACGCATCACGACCGGTCCCTATCCTCCCGATACAAAAATGGCTCAAAGCACATTGAACATGCTCCTCAGCGGCATAGACAGAATGTATTGCCACCGTCCGCAGATGCAAAAAGGGAATAAGAGCCGGAAAGAGGAAATATGCCGCGAACTGGTGCAGCTCGTCATCGAAAACTATACCCGCGAACGCCGCGCGCAATTCTATGCCGACAAACTGGGCATCTCCCTGCAACACCTCAGCACCACCGTGAGGCAGGTGACCGGCAGAAATGTATTGGACATCATCGCCCACGTCGTCATCGTAGACGTGAAAGCCAAGCTGAAATCAACCAACATGACCATTCAGGAGATTGCCTATTCCTTGAACTTCCCCAGTGCTTCTTTCTTTGGAAAATACTTCAAGAGGCACATGGGCATGAGTCCGCTGGAGTATAGGAACAGCTGAGAATACAGCCGTCAGAACCTGGAACTCAGACGAAGGCTGCTCAAAGCCACGGATACACAGGAAAGAGCCATGGCAGCACCTGCCAGCGCAGGACTCAGCAGGATGTCATAGACGGGATAGAGTACTCCGGCCGCGACAAAGATACCCACTGTATTATAGATGAAAGCCCAGAACAGATTCCGGTACATGAGGCTCACAGTCTGGCGAGACAACCGGAAAACTTTGGGCAACAGCAGCAGGTCTGAAGTCCTGAGAGTAATCATGGCGGTGTCCATCAACGTATCGGTCCCCTTTCCCATGGCAATGCTTACATCAGCACAGCTCAAGGCTTGCGCATCGTTCACGCCGTCACCTACCATGGCAACCGTTTTACCCTGAAGCTGCAGCTTATGGATGAAATCCTCTTTGTCATCGGGCATGGCATCGGCCACAAAACGCATGATACCCAAACTGCCGGCCACGGAAGAAGCTGTACGCTCACCGTCTCCCGTAAGCATGCATATCTCGATGTCCTGGGTACGCAGTTCCCGGATAGCTTCCATAGAAGTCACCCGCAACTGGTCCTTGATGGCAATAACGGCAAGTAAATCGTTCTCACGCCCAAAGTAGACAATACTGTTTCCGTCCGATTCATATTGTGTCAGCATATCGGCCAGGATATCCGACAAATTGGCTTGATAATCTTTCAGCAGTTTATGGCTTCCTACCCAATATTCCGCACACTGATAGGCCACTCTGACACCTTTTCCGGTAATGTTTTCAAAACCGTCCAGGTGGGCAGGGATAACCTGCTCCTCCCCTTCCAGGGCCGTAACGATTGCTTCTGCCAGAGGATGGTCCGAAGTAGACTCGGCAGCAAGCGGTACATCTTTATAATGCTCCTCCTGCCCTTGCGCCCACAGCCAGCCTATTACCGTAGGATGCCCTTCTGTCAAGGTCCCGGTCTTGTCGAATACCACCACATCCACATTGCGCATCTGCTCTAAAGCGGAAGTGTCCCTGATAAGGATATGATTGCGGGCAGCTTTATTAAGGCCCGCCGCCAAAGCTACTGGGTGGCCAGCCCTACCGCACACGGACAAGCCACCACCAATACGGACAAAGCGGCAAACAGACCGTGTGACACTACATCTATGCCTCCGAAGAACACCCATATAAAAGGTCAGCAGAAATGATGAGAATGACCGGGACAAAAAGCTCGGCAACGCGGTCGTCAATGCGTTGCTTCTCCGGCAGTACGCGGGCTGCGTTATGCTGCCAGCCTCCCAACCGGCAGATAGCCGCCGACACATTTCGCCGGGCACGTTCCTCCATAAACTCGCCGGTCAGGGAAAAGGCGATGATGACGGCAACCCATAATAGACATGCGGTTCCAGCCCGATGCCCAGCCAATAATCCGGGAAGAAAGTGTTGAACACACTGAACAGAAAAGCCACAGAGGTGGTAAGCGCCACCAGACGGTCTATATTGTTGCGGCCCGACCGGGTTCCCTTCCAGGCACCGGCATAAAAGAAAAACAGCAGTACCGGAATTGCCAGTACCATCTGTATTTCACGGGTATAGGGTACATGCACAAAGACTGTAGAAAACAGTATCAGTACGATGGCAAAGCCATGCACCGACGACGCGCAATCCCGTGCTGTGCATATCCGGCACGGATGTGCCTTAGTAATTATATTGCTCATTCGATTTATTTTTTAGATGGTTGTTGTTCCGCTTTAATAAAGCAACAACTGGAATGAGCAGTTTGTTCAATTACTTCTTATCGTCCTGCTTGGTTTCCTTGACAAACTCCGCTTCATAATGGAACTTTTGGAAACCTTCTTTCAACTTTTCCACATTGGTCTTGTCGGCATCATACGTGATGGTTACCGTCTTTGTCTTCAGGTCTGTGTGGAAGTCCTTCAGTCCCTTCTCAAAACGGATGTTATTGTTTATCTTCCTTACACAGTTCTCACACTTCATCTGTGCTACCTTGAACACGGCTGTACGGATGTCTTTCGCCATTGCGGCAGATGCACAGTAGAGTACAACTGCCAAAGTCATTAAAATCTTCTTGTTTTCATTGTTTCGCTATTGATTTAATAAATAATATTATATTCTCGGCAAGTTAAAACGGACACCTACATAGGCTTTTGCCCCATGCATCGGTCCCCACACCATCGTAGCGTCAAAGTTGCTTCCCCAGGGATTGGAAGCATCAATGATGGGGTTTTTCTGCTTGAAGTTTGTCAGGTTCTCGCCACCGACGTATATAGACCAGCGACGGAAATAGCGCGTCACCTGGGCACTCAACTGCTCGAAGCCGCCATAGCGCCTTTCCACGACCAGTTGCCGTCTGTCAGTTCGTATGGAGCCGGCATGCGCCCGCCACCGTTCAGTTGCAAAGTCACATCAAACTGCCACAATCCCAAAGGTGTCTGATAGGAAGCCGTCAGCAAACCTTTATATTTGCTGGTAAGGGGTTTCTCCATCAGCTCTCCGTTGTAATTCGTCTTGGCATCCGTCCAACGATAAGCCGCGGTAAAGGTGAAACCCGGGAAGAACGGATAGCTTGCCTCCACCTGCACTACCTGCGAATAGGAACGGCCGTGAAGGTTGTAAAACAGAACGGCATGCGGGTCCGTATCCATGTCTACCACCACCTGCTTGCTGAAATCCGTGTAATAGTATTCCGCATTCAGGTTCAAGGTTTTGCCGAACAAGGGAATATAGGCGGAAGTGCTTGCGCCATAGTTCCAGGCCTCATCCTGGTCAAGACGTTTGGCGATGTCTATCCGGCGGCTACTTGCCAGCAGATAGTTATTCTCGGCCAGCACATGGTTCGTGCGGTATCCTTTTCCTGCCGAAGACGGAAATGTACATACTCGTTGGGATTGTACTTCACATGGAAACGCGGGGTGACGAAATAGCCGTACTCGCTGCTATGGTCGCCGCGGATGCCACCCATCAGCACCAGTTTATCGTCCCAGTTGTAGGTGTACTGCACGTAGGCGCCGGGGACGGCTTCTTTGGTGAATTTCTTCGTCAAAGGCTGTGCGGCGTCATTGTCCAGGCGGTAGTGCTGGTCGTAGGAGTCATAGTTGAAGCTCAGTCCGGCAGAAGACTTTGACGCTTGGTCAGTTCCGTCTCGAACAGCAAGGAGGCATAAGCGTTGTGCTGGTCCACATCGTAGATTTTCCGTCCGTACAAGGCATCCTGCTTGTGCAGGGAGCCGGAGAGAATCAATGCCAGGTTAGTGTTCTTCTCCTTGTTGAATATATAGGCGTTCTTGGTGAAGCTTCGTAGCGGTCGGTGCCTATACTTATCTTATAAGGGTCTGTCAGAGGCATTTTGCCATGACCGACTTGTCCGCTGTTGCGGTCTTCCGTAAGCACTTTGATGCCTGCTTGGAAAACGTAGCGGTCGCCCATGTATGCCCAGCGGTTCCAGAGGTTGTACTGCTCCACACGGGGATGTCGGCAAAGCCGTCGTCGTTGCTGTCGTGAGCTTTGGTCTCATTCTCGTAATGCGCCAGCAAGGGTGCTCCAGCGTTTGGAGAGTTTCACCGTGGCATCGGCATTGGCTTCATAACGGTTGGTACTGCTGGCAAAGAGATTAGCGGAGAACCAATCGGCCTCAGGCAACTGGGGTTTCTTGAATTCCACATTGATTTGTCCCGTGATGGCCTCATAGCCGTTCTTCACGGACGAACTGCCCTTGCTCACCTGAATACTCTGCATCCATGGCCCGGGTACATAACCAGTCCGTAGGGGCGGCAGAGCCGCGGTAGTTGGGGATATTCTCCGTCATCATCTGCACATACGTACCGGACAAGCCGAAGCTTGATTTGCTTGGCACCGGTGGCGGCGTCAGAGTAAGTGACGTCCACCGAGGGATTAGTCACAAAACTCTCTCCCAAATTACAGCAAGCGGCACGGCTCAACTCGGCGCTGCTTATCATATCTTCGTTCATCACACTGTTACGCAGCTTCATGGTGCCCAACTTACGGCTGACCACATTCACCTCGCTCAGTTCCACCCCTTCGCGCAAGACAATGTCGAGCGTCTCATTGCGGTTACTAACGTGTATCGTATCGTTCTCAAAACCGATAAAGCTGACTACAAGCATATGCTTGTCATTGGGTTTGGACAAGGAGAAAGTACCGTCCACCGAAGTGGTGGTGCCTTGAGTAGTTCCTGCCAGAAGAGGTTGGCACCCGCAATCAGGTCGCCAAATTATCCTTTACCGTTCCTTTACCTGCGCCTGCAAGGCGGTGAAAGAGAACAGAAGGATGGCTATCAAACTATATTTCATTTCTGTTTTATACTTAAAGAAGTGATTAAAAAACAAACAGTTCCCTCCGGACAATTCATGTCATTGCCCCGTATAAAACAACACTAAATGAGAAGCGTGGAATAGAGCGCCAGATAATGACGCGAGCCGACGACATATGGCGGTGCCCCGAAATGCACTTCCGGAGTACAGGCCACTTGCGGCAAGGAGTAATCAAACAACGGCAGTTGCTCACAAAACAATGTAAGGGATGGCACGAAGAAACAGACTCGTGTGCATGCTTCACGAAATCCACCTTGTAGTAGACGGCTGTACAACCGGTATCCTTGCACGTTTTTTGTGAACCACGATGTGCATGATGGCATTTGGAACAGCCGGAAGTGCAGCAACTTTGCGTCGTCTCGCATCCGGCACAGCAATACTGAACTACAGAAATCCCCACTCCGCTTATAATGATAAGGGAGGAAAAGAGTACAGCCAGTATGTAACGGAGTTCCTTCATAAGCGCTGCAAAGATAGAAAGTTTTAACCGTTTGCCGGAATTAATTTTTCCTTTTTTATGTGTGCAGTTCGTTAATAAGTTCTATATTTGTCGATAAAGTTTTTTGATTGATATGTTGATTTATAAACGAAATTCAATATGAAAAACAAACTGTCAGCCTACTTGTCCTTCTGCTTGCGGCAAGCGGCTTTTCTTTTCCTGCGGTAACACCGTGAACAAAAACGCATATGCGTTGGAGTTCGACAGTATACAAGTAAACGAAACCGTACATCTCTTCGGAGACACAGCCAAACCGGCCTGCAACCTCATCCTCAACGTTGCCTACGCCAGCCAGTCATCCGACGTGAGGCTGAAAGACAGTCTGAACGCCTTCTTCCTCTCCGCCTGCTTCGGCGACAAGTACATGGCGATGACACGAAGAAGCTGTCAAAGAAATATACGGAGAAATATGTCGGCGACTACCGCAATGACCTGGAGCCGATGTACAAGAAAGACGAGGAGGACAAACAGGACGAGCAGAGCATAGGAGCCTGGTATTCCTATTATAAAGGAATCGAAAGCCATGTGCAGTTGTGCAATACCTTGATGCTGACCTACCGTATAGATTACAACGAATATACCGGCGGCGCACACGGCATCTATATGTCCACCTTCCTCAACCTCGACCTAAAGACCCTAAGCCCCATCCGCCTGGACGACCTCTTTGAAGGCGACTATAAGGAAGCGCTGACCGACTTGCTTTGGAAACAGCTGATGGCAGACAACAACGTCAGCACCCGCCAAGAGCTGGAGGACATGGGCTACGCCACCACCGGCGATCTGGAGCCCATCGAGAATTTCTACCTGGACCCAACGGGAATCACCTTCTATTATAATGTATATGAAATTGCCCCATACGTAATGGGAGCAACCAAAATCACGTTGTCTTATGAGGACATAGCCCCTCTGATGAACGGTAAATTCATTGTATTGAGCAGCGCTATAAAAACAGACGGCGAATAGGAACTGTAATCAATTGTCTATCAACATAAAATTCACAATGGATTTAATACTCAAATATTTCCCGGACCTGACGGAAGAACAGAAATGGCAGTTTGCCGCGCTCTACGACCTCTATCTGGACTGGAACTCTAAGATTAATGTCATTTCACGCAAAGATATAGAGAACTTGTACGAACACCATGTGCTGCACTCTCTGGGCATAGCCAAGGTAATCAGGTTCAGACCAGGGACACAAATTATGGACCTCGGCACGGGAGGAGGCTTTCAGGAATCCCGCTTGCCATCCTTTTCCCCGAAGTACAATTCCATCTGGTGGACAGCATCGGAAAGAAAGTACGCGTAGCCTCAGAAATAGCCAACAGCATCGGGCTGAAAAACGTCACCTTCCGCCATGCCCGCGCAGAAGAGGAAAAAAGGGAAGTTCGACTTTGTGGTGAGCCGTGCCGTGATGCCACTGACAGACCTGCTGAAGATTATCCGCAAGAACATCTCCCCAAAACAGCAGAATGCATTGCCCAACGGACTGATTTGCCTCAAGGGGCGAATTGGAAAACGAAACCATGCCCGTCAAGAACAAGACTACGCTGTGGGACCTGAAGGAGTTCTTTGAAGAGGAGTTTTTCGAGACAAAGAAAGTAGTATATGTAGGGGGATAAATCTAAATACATAATATGAAAATAAAGAGATTCGAATTTAATATGTTCCCGGAGAACTGTTATGTGCTTTGGGACGAAACCAATGAAGCGGTCGTCATTGACCCGGGCTGTTTTTATGAGGAAGAAAAGCAGACCTTGAAAAACTTCATCATCAAGAATGGGCTGAATGTGAAACATCTGCTGAATACCCATCTGCATCTGGACCATATCTTCGGCAATCCTTTCATGCTGAAAGAGTTCGGTCTGAAGGCCGAAGCCAACCAGGCCGATGAGTTCTGGATTGACGAAGCGCCGAAACAAAGCCGCATGTTCGGCTTCCAACTGCAGGAAGCCCCCGTGCCCCTGGGCACTTATCTGCACGATGGAGACATCATCACCTTCGGCAATACGGAACTGGAAGCCATCCATGTGCCGGGACACTCGCCGGGCAGCCTGGTGTACTATTGCGCGGCAGACCACCATGTTCTCGGGGATGTGCTGTTTCAAGGCAGCATCGGCCGTGCCGACCTTGCCGGCGGCAACTTCGACGAACTGATAGAGCATATTTGCAGCCGTCTGTTCATCCTGCCCAACGACACGATTGTCTATCCCGGACACGGAGCACCGACTACCATAGGAATAGAAGCGGAGAATCCGTTCTTCCGGTAAATATACAGCAAACTTTTAAATCATTACAGCCATGAAAAACGACCTATTGGCCTACCGCCACATCGGCATCAGCGAAAAAGACGAGGAGAGATGCTCCAAAAATAGGAGTGAAAAGCCTGGACGAGCTGATTGATAAAACCATTCCTGCCAACATCCGCCTGAAAGAACCGCTGGCTCTGCCCAAGACAATGACAGAGTACGAATTCGGACAACATATTGCAGGGCTGGCTGCCAAAAACAAACTTTACACAACCTATATCGGTATGGGATGGTACAACACCATCACTCCTGCCGTTATCCAACGGAATGTATTCGAGAACCCCGTTTGGTACACTTCCTATACCCTATCAGACCGAAGTCCACAAGGACGCCTGGAAGCCCTGATGAACTTCCAGACTGCCGTATGCGACCTCACCGGCATGCCTTGCCAACTGCTCCCTGCTGGACGAAGCAACTGCCGCAGCCGAAGCCGTGACGATGATGTATGCCCTGCGTCCGCGCGACATGCAGAAATCGGGCGCCAACGTGGTATTTGTAGACGAAGCCGTCTTCCCGCAGACACTGGCAGTAATGACTACCCGCGCCATTCCGCAAGGTATCGAGCTGCGTATAGGAAAATACCATGAAATGGAATTCACACCGGACATCTTCGCCTGCGTACTGCAATATCCCAACGCCGCCGGCAACGTGGAAGATTATCGCGCCTTCGTGGAAAAAGCCCATGCAGCCAACTGCAAAGTGGCCGTTGCCGCCGACATTCTGAGCCTCGCCCTGCTCACCTCCGGGAGAATGGGAGCTGACATCGTCTTCGGAACCACACAACGGCTCGGTACCCGATGTTCTATGGAGGGCCGTCGGCAGCCTACTTTGCCACCCGCGACGAGTACAAGCGCAATATGCCGGGACGCATCATCGGCTGGTCGAAAGACAAATACGGCAAGCTGTGCTACCGCATGGCGCTGCAAACCCGCGAGCAGCACATCAAGCGTGAAAGGCGACTTCCAACATCTGTACCGCGCAGGCACTGCTGGCTACAATGGCAGGATTCTATGCCGTATATCACGGTCCGGAAGGCATCCGCACCATTGCAGAACGCATCCACAGCATTGCTGTATTCCTGGAAAAGAGCATCAACAGACTGGGGTACAAGCGGGTCAATGCACAATATTTCGACACGCTCCGCTTTGCACTGCCCGACACCATTTCGGCACAGCAGATACGTACCATCGCTCTAAGCAGGGAAGTGAACCTGCGTTATTTCAAGAATGGAGATGTAGGCATGAGCATTGACGAAACTACGGATATAGCTGCCGTCAATGTACTGCTCTCCATCTTTGCCATTGCCGCCGGAAGGGTTGGGAAAAGACAAGCGACGTACCCATGGCAAGTAGCATCAGCGCGGAGATGAAGCGCCAAAGCGCCTATCTGACACACGAAGTATTCAACAAATACCATACGGAAACGGAGATGATGCGCTACATCAAGCGCCTCGATCGCAAGGACATCTCACTGGCACACTCCATGATTTCCCTCGGCTCGTGCACCATGAAACTGAATGCCGCCGCAGAGATGCTGCCGCTCAGCCGTCCGGAATTCATGAACATGCATCCTCTGGTGCCCGAAGACCAGGCCGAAGGTTACCGCGAACTGATAAGCAACCTCAGTGAAGAGCTGAAGATAATTACCGGCTTTGCCGGCGTCAATACAACCAACTCCGGTGCGGCAGGCGAATATGCCGGACTTCGCGTCATCCGCGCCTATCTGGAAAGCATGGGACAAGGGCACCGCAATAAAATACTGATACCTGCATCCGCACACGGCACCAACCCGGCATCCGCCATCCAAGCTGGCTTCACCACCGTGACCTGCGCCTGCGACGCACAAGGCAATGTGGATATGGCCGACTTGCGTGCCAAAGCGGAAGAAAACAAGGATGACCTCGCCGCCTTGATGATTACCTACCCTTCCACACACGGTATCTTTGAAACGGAAATTGTGGAAATCTGCCACATTATACACGCCTGCGGTGCGCAGGTATATATGGACGGCGCCAATATGAATGCCCAAGTAGGCTTGACGAATCCAGCTTTATCGGTGCGGATGTCTGCCATTTGAATCTGCACAAAACGTTCGCCTCTCCTCACGGTGGCGGCGGATGGGCGTAGGCCCCATCTGCGTGGCAGAGCATCTGGTTCCGTTCCTTCCGGGGCACAAATTGTTCGGCAATGCAGCCAACCAGGTGTCCGGAGCTCCCTTCGGCAGCGCAGGTATCCTGCCCATCACTTACGGCTACATCCGCATGATGGGAACGGAAGGACTGACACGGGCCACGAAGATAGCTATCCTCAGCGCCAACTATCTGCAGCTGCCTCAAAGGATACGTACGGCATTGTTTACCGCGGTGCTACCGGCTTCGTGGGACACGAAATGATATTGGAATGCCGCAAGGTGCACGAAGAGACGGGCATCAGTGAAAACGACATCGCCAAACGTCTGATGGACTACGGCTATCATGGTCCCACCCTCTCCTTCCCGGTACGGCACACTGATGATTGAACCGACGGAGGCAGAAAGCCTTGCCGAACTGGATAACTTCGTGCAGGTGATGCTGACCATCTGGGACGAGATTCAAAGAAGTGAAGAACGGCGAAGCCGACAAGACGGACAACGTGCTGGTGAATGCCCGCACCCCGAAGATGCGAAGTGGTAGCCGACACGTGGGAACAGGCTATACCCGCCAAAGGCATACCCGATAGAAAGCGTGCGCGAAAACAAGTT